>OBEQ010119207.1_pt1 | contig 84428 bp, 88 predicted proteins | sample 1670901 | NCBI WGS metagenome assembly OBEQ01 (sample SAMEA104232315, study PRJEB22302) | groundwater metagenome | biome: forest; feature: aquifer; material: groundwater | place: USA | collected 2011-08-07 | depth 5.4 m | reverse complement strand
GGAGAAAAGCCGTAAACAGTAGCCTGGCGCAGCGCGGTGACGGTGAAATTATCGTCGGCCAAAGGCAAAACGTCGTTTTCCCAAAGCACGTTTGCTTTCGCGTAAGTAGTCAAAGGGTTGGTTTCAGAATTTTCGTCGAGAATCCCGTCGCGAAAGCCGTAAATGCTGCACGAGGAAGCAACGAAGTATTTTTTCACGCCGTGCTTTTTGCTTAACTGCGCTACGCGCACGCGTCCCAAGTGGTTTATCTCAAGGGTTTTGGAAGGGTCTATTTCTCCGGAAGGGTCATTCGACAATGCAGCCATATCCACCACGACATCGAACCCGTCAAGCAAGGAAGGGTCGAAATAGCGCACGTCGTCTTTGATCATCTTGATCCTGTCTTCGACTTCCTTCAAAGAATCCGTGCCGAAAAAAAACCTGTCGAGGCACGCAACGTCGTATCCTTTTTCCAAAAGCAGCCGGACGAGCACCGAGCCTATATAACCCGCGCCGCCCGTCACCAAAACACGCAATTCATTCAACCCCGCCTGCGCTTGTATTGCGCGATGAGTTTTTCGTAAGACTCTTCAACCCTTCGCATTTCCTTCCTGTACTCCGTCTTTTTCTGGATTGTCCTGCGGTTGATGCGCCCGAATTGTTTCATTTTTTTCTTGTGCTTCAAAGCGTAGATTATTTTTTCGGCCATTTGCTTGTAATCCCGCCTTTTGAACATCAAGCCGTTCTTCCCGTCCACAATCCATTCCGTATTCGCTTCCAAATCGCTTACAACGGGAGCAAGCCCGCAGCTCATAGCTTCCAGAAGGCTTATCGAAGTGCTTTCGTAAACAGACGCGGACATGTAAGCATCCGCCAGTTGCAGATACTTGGGGAATTCGGAATAAGGGACAGGAGGGAGGAAAATAACGTGCTTTTCAATGCCGAGTTCTTTCACCAGCGATTTAAGATGCCCTTCCAAACTGCCTTTTCCCAAATACACGAGAACTGCGTCAGGCACCTCCTTGAGAACAGCCGGAAAAGCTTTTGCTATTCCAGGCAGGTCGTAAATGAATTCGAAGTATCTTGCCGCCAGCACGATTTTTTTGCCTTGCAGCCCGTGTTTTCTCTTCAACGCTTCAACGTTCATGGGCTTGAATTTGCTCGTATCAACGCCGTGCGTTACCACCATGACTTTATCCGGGTCTGCGCCCTGCTTCACCATTTCGTTTTTCAAATCAACAGCGTCGGCGGTCATCAAGTCGGAGTGTCTCAACGCGTACCTGATGTGCCACCTGCCCAGCTTCGAGCGTCCGGTAAAGTAAATGTCCGAACCCCAAGCGCCTGCAGTTACAGGCTTCACTCCCGACATTACAGCGTAAAAACCCAAGCCCATAGGCTGGCCGTTGATAAGGTCTGGTTTTATTTCAGCAACGAGCTTCCTGATTTTCGCCATTCGCGGGAGTGCCCTTACTTTCGACGGGAGTCTGTTGTATAAAGTGTGAAAGTGGGTACCGGGAATTACGGTTTTGCCCGTACTCAAAACGTGAACGTCGTGCCCCCTCTCAACGAAGTAAGAAACCCATTTCCTAGAGTGAATGCTGTCTGAGTATACTATGAAACACAACCTCATTTTCTTCATTCCAATCGCTAGCCCCCGTTTTTGCGTTAAAAACAACAAAAAATAGGAGTAAAGCTTTATATACTTTTTGTTAATATAACTTTACATGGCTAAAATGGTGGAAAAATGACTAGAAGCGCTATGCTGCCTTTCTTCAGGCCGTACGTTTCCGATGAGGAAGCGAAGGCGGTTGCAGAAACAGTGCTCTCCGGATGGCTTTCCATGGGGCCTAGAGTAGCACAGTTTGAAGGAGAACTGGAGAAATACGTGGGCGCGAAACACGTGGTTTCCGTGAACAGCTGCACCGCAGCATTGCACTTGAGCCTTTTGGCGCACGGCGTAGGAAAGGGAGACGAAGTCATAACCACCCCTTACACTTTCACTTCAACCGTAAACGTGATAGAGAACATGGGCGCAACGCCTGTTTTTGCAGACGTCCTGGACGATTCCTTCAACATCGATCCCGATGAGATAAAGAAAAAAATCACCGGCAAAACCAAAGCCATAATTCCCGTGCATTTTGCGGGCCAAGCGTGCAGGATGGAAGAGATAATGGGCGTTGCGAACGGAATCCCAGTCATAGAAGATGCAGCTCACGCAATAGGAACGACATACAAAGGAAAGAAAGTCGGCTCGAGAACCGACACTATCACTTGCTTCAGTTTTTACGCCATCAAGAACATCACTACCGGCGAAGGCGGAGCGATAGCTACTTCAGACGACAAGATTGCCGAAAGAGTAAGCAGATTGCGATTGCACGGAATGGACAGGGACGCGTGGCAAAGGTATTCCGCGAAAAACAAGTGGCGCTACGACGTTTCCGAACCGGGCTGGAAGTACAATCTAACCGACATGCAAGCCGCGCTGGGCTTGGTGCAATTAAAGAAAATCGAGGAAGTGGCCGCAAAGCGCAGGAAGATAGCAGAATTCTATAATTCAAAATTTGAAAGCGTAAAGGGATTCAAGATTCCCGAGGAAGTCGAGAAAGGCCACGCTTGGCACTTGTATCCTTTGCGCGTACAAGGCGTAGACAGGGACACGTTCATAGAAAGAATGACGCAGCAAAACATAGGCACGGGCGTGCATTTCATTCCCGTACACTTGTTTTCCTACTACCGCAAGAAGTACGGCTTCAAGGAAGGCGATTTTCCCATCGCAGAAAAAGCATTCAACGAGGAAGTTTCGCTGCCGTTGTACGCTTTCCTTTCTGAGAACGACTTGAACGACGTGGTAGATGCGGCGCTCAAATCTTTGGAAGGAGCTTAGCATGCCTATTTCCTTTTGGGACGAAAGGGCGAAAAAGTTCGCCAAAAATCCTTCTTCAACACTAAGCGTTTCCGCCCACGATGAAATCCACAAGAAGTACAAAGACGTCTTACAGAAGAAAACGGTATTCGGCTTAATGCGGTTAAGCAAGAAAGACATCGTTCTGGACGCCGGATGCGCGGTGGGAAGGTGGGCTTTCGCGATCGCGCCGAAAGTCAAGAAAGTTTACGGCATAGACGTTTCAGGAAAAATGATTTCGATAGCAAAAAAAATCGCCATGGAAAACAAGGTAAGGAACGTCGAATTCAAGAAGTCAGGAGTAGAAAAACTGCCGTTCAAAAACGGTTTTTTCGACGTAGTGCTTTCTGTGACCGTGCTCCAGCACGTCCCCCCGAAATCCCGCGGAAAAGCGGTTGCCGAACTGGCGAGGGTATGCAAAAACGGAGGCACTGCATGCATTCTCGAGTCGACGAGCGAGAAAAGCCGTTCCGGCTACCTGCATCCGTTAACGCTTGATCAATGGAAAAGATTGTTCGAAAAAAAAGGATTCGCGCTCGTTAAATCCAGGCCTGTTTCAATTACGCCGGTGGATGACATTTTCAGGACTGCTTCGAGCGTAGGCTCTGGAATGAAAGCAAATAAGAAATCCGGGCAAGTTAGGGTTTTGTCCAAAGTGTTTAAGTCGGCGGTGCTTTGCGCAAGCATGCCCGTCGACTTGTACCTATCGAGGTTTTTCAAAAACTTGGGCGACCAGAAGGTAATAGTTTTCAGGAAGCAGTAGCGAAGAGTGGAACAAAAATGGACAGAAGCGAGAAAGCTTGGAAGAAGTATTACGAGAAAGACTCGCACACTTATGACGAAGAGCGGTTCGCTTCAATAAGCGGAAAACTGTTTATGCAGTTGGAAAACGAGTTCATCAGCGAAATGCTCGGAAACGTGAAAAACAAGCGCGTTTTGGACGTTGCGACTGGAACGGGAAGGATTGCCGTGCATTTGGCGAAGCAAGGCGCTGACGTAACGGCTTTGGACTTGACTCCTGAAATGATGGCCAAAGCAAAGGCGAAGGCAAGAAAGGCAGGAGTGAAAATAAAATTCGTGGAAGGAAGCGCTTTTTCCCTTCCTTTCAGAGACGCTTCGTTCGACAAGGTAGTTTCGATAAGGTTTTTGCACTTGCTCGACCGCAAGGATGAAGACAAGGCGGTAAGCGAAATGATTCGCGTTTTGAAGCCGGGCGGCATTCTCGTCATCGAATACAACAACTGGCTTTACGGAGGAGTTCTCACGCCGTTCATTGAATTTTACAGGAGGTTCGTAACCAAACGCGGGGCGGAAAAGTTCGTCCTTCCGTTTGGAATCCAAAAAAGGCTTGGAAGTCGCGTGCAAGTCGAGGAAGTTGCAGGCATAGGGTTTCCTTTCCTAGGCAGGATAGCAAGGCGCAATGCCGAAAAAGGCTTTAGGGTGGGAAAGAAAATGGGCAGGAATTTCCTGAAACACTTTACTTCGCAATTAGTGATAAAATGCCGAAAGAGAAAATGAAGATACTCTTCCTCGTTTACGGGCTCGTCGCTTCCAAGACGGACGGCAGGGTAACCACCGCCCGGTATTTTGCCCACGCTCTCGCCAAAAACAACAAAATAATTTTCTTGTCCACTGGCCCGAAAAAAGTGAAATTCAAAGAGCAGGGCGTTGAATACGAGGTTGTAAAAACAGGCGACGGTCTGGGTTTCGTGCGTTCCTGCATCGCACTCGCGTCGTTGATCAAGAAGGAAAAGCCCGACGTGGTGGAATACCATCCTCCCGCAGGATTCAACATCCTGAACGTCAAGTACATGCTCCTACTCTCGGCGTTATGCCGTAGCCTGTCCACGCCTTTCGTCGTTTACTTGTGGGGAGGACCTACGCAAATAATGCCTTTCAAGAAATTCTTTTCAAAAATAATCACTCCAACCCAGGAAAAGGGGTTCGAATGGGTTCCGCCGGCTGTGGATAAAAAAAAGTTTTCCCCGTCAAAGCGCAGTCCAGGAATGCTGAAGAAGCTGGGAATGAAAGGAAAGAAAACCGTTCTTTTCATGACAGGGGCCAGGTTTTTTTCCAAAGAGGTTTTCGACTACCTTTTGAACATCCGAGGCATGACTGATTTCATTAAAGCGTCTAGAATGGTGCCGCAAGCTGATTTCATAATTTCAGTGCCTTGCCTTGAAAGCGGAGAAGGGAGGAAGGCATTAGATTCTTACCTCCGCACGCATGCAGGAAGACAAATCAAGATAATCGGCGATGCTGATGCTGCCAAGTTGCTTGCATCAGTCGACGCTCATGTTTTTCCTTACCAGCGTGAAGAGCCGTTGTTCCTGCCGGTCTCCATAATAGAGTCTTTCGCTTCAGGAACTCCCGTAGTAGCAGGAAACTTGGAGTTTACAAGAAAAATAATCGAAGACCGCAAGACCGGGTTTCTTTACGAAATCGGAAATGCTCATTCTCTTGCGGAAAAAATATCTGAAGCATTACAGCCAAGCGAAAGGAAAAAAGTAATTTCCAACGCTTTGAAGGAAGCGGGCAAATACGCGCCTGAAAAAAGTGCTGGAAAGCTCTTGCAATTGCTCAAGGGCGTCGCAAAAGCGAAGCATAGAGCCTAGCTTCCTTTCCTTCCATTTTAGAACCTTCTATTCGCTTGAATACTGCCAATCCTTTTTTCTTCAAAGTTTCGAAAAGTTTTTTGTTGCCCACGATTTTTTCTATCGCACTGGCGAAAGCCTGCGGGTTGTTTTCTACAACCAAGCCGGCTTGTTGCGACAATTCCGCCTTTGAACCCAACAGCGGTTTTGAAACCACGACAGGAACCCCGGCTGCCATCGCTTCGATTACGGGAATCGCAACCCCGCCGTAGTCTATCGGCAGTGCAAAAACTTTTGCCGACTTGAAGTACGCCGGGAGTTTTTTGTTGGGAATCGAAGGGTAATGCATTATTTTTTCCTTTACTCCCAACTCTTCTGCCAAACGCATTACGCTTTCTTTCAAAGGCCCGTCGCCCACCATGACCAAGAAAACATCCAGCGAAGGCAACGCGCGAATCAGGCTTTCAGGGCTCTTGCCGGGAATCAGCCTGCCCACGAACAAAACGACGGGTTTGGAAAGCTTCAAAGCAGGTTTTACGCCACGATAGTTCTTCGTATAAACTTTGTTGTAAATGATTTCGATTTTCTCGCGCGGAACTCCGTTCTCCAACGCGAATTGGGCTGCGAAATCGTACACGCAAACGACTTTCGCCGCAGCGTTCAAGACAAATTTTTCCGTGAAAAGGTTGTTGTATTGGAAGGAAAACCAGTTTTTCCACCAGCCTAAGCGCAGAGAGAGCTTTCGGCCGTCCATCTCCGGGTTCGTGTGAAGGGAAACCACGAAGGGAATTGCAAGTTTTCTTGCTGCGAAAGCCGCCATGAAACCTTGCGCCGAAGTAGAGTAAGCGCGTATTGCATCCGGGTTTATTTCTTTCACCAGTGAGACTATTTTTCCCCGCTCTGTCCAAATCGACCAGGGCTTGAGCCTTCCCACGGCATGCACGAAAACCCTTGCGCTTCCCGCTATACCCTTCAATTTTTCAGGCTTGACGTCATGGTCGCAGAAAGTTATGAAATGCACTTCGTCGAAAAAATTTTGCGGGTTGTAATAACGCGCTTTGACCTCGCCTTTCGCGTAAAAAGTTTTGAGGCAGTCGCCAGGAAAAACGCACAAGATTTTTTTTCTCTGCAAAAAAATCACAGCCTTCCTATTCCCCGGTAAACGCCTTTTTCCTTGCGCACCGTTTGCGGGTCCAAAGCCTGCCTTCCGTCGATTACTATCTTGGTGCGCATTTCCTTCAAAGCTTTCTTCCAGTCCAATTGCTTGAAAGCACTGTCGGCAGTAGTTATTACGACGCAATCGATTTCTTTGAAGTCCAAACCGAACTCGTCGGCACCGAACTCCGCCACGTCTTTCTCTTCGCAAACCGGGTCGAAAGCACGGACGAAAGCGCCTTTTTCCTTCAGCAATCCGATTATGGGTTTTGCAGGCGTTTTCCTGAATTCCTTCACTCCGGCCCTGAAAGCAAGCCCCAAAACCAAAACCCTCGCTTTATTCAAAGCGATTCCGGCTTTCTTCAATTCCTCTTCAGCCAAAGCAACTGTTTTCGCAGGCATCGATTCGTTCGTCTTCCGGGCTGCTTTCACAACGAGAGTCCGGTCGTTCATTATGAAGTGTGGGTAGTAGGGAATGCAATGCCCTCCCACGCCGCAGCCGGGGGAATGGATGTGCGAGTAAGGCTGGGTGTTCGCAGCGTTGAAAGCTTCCAAAGCATCAATCCCGTTTTCGTCGCTGTACTGCCACAATTCGTTCGCCAAAGCAATATTCACATCCCGGTAAACGCCTTCGAACACTTTCACCGCCTCTGCAGTCTTGATGTTGGAAACGCAAACCACTCCCTTGGAATTGACTCGCGAATAAATTGCTTCGAGCGATTTCAAAGTCCCGTCGTCGCTTGCGCCGATTATTTTCGGATAGCGTTCTGTAACGTCCCGAATTGCGCTTCCGGACATCGTCCTTTCCGGCGCGTGCGCCAACCCGAAATCCCGTCCGCACTTCAACCCGCTTTTCTCGAAAATCTGGATTAAGCTTTCGGTGCTGCCGGGAGGCATCGTGCTTTCAACCACAACAGCATTCCCCTTTTTCAAAACGCGCGTTATTTTCGAAGCAACGCTTTCAACCAAACTCAAGTCCGGCACTATTTTCCCGTTTACTTCGTTCAAAAGGGTAGGCACAATTATCACGTGCATATCGGCGTACGCTTGCGCGGCGTTTGCCGTAGCAATGAAATTCTTTCCCCCATGCTTCTCAAGCAGTGCCTTCACTCCAGGTTCGAAAGGCAAAACGTCTTGCTTTGCGTTTATTTTCCCAACCAAATCCTCGTTTACGTCTACGCCGACAACCTTCGCCCCCTTGTCTGCAAAAACCAAGGCTAAAGGCAAGCCCATTTTGCCCAGGCCGTAAACCGCTATGCACAATTCGCCGTTGTCCAGCGATTTCAAAACGTTTTCCGGGTTTTCTTCAAGAAGGTTTACCATTGTTTAAACGCACCTGTATTAGAAAGCAAAAAATCCGCCACATCGCCGCTTTTCAAAACCCAAACTTCGCCCTTGTTTTCCGAAAGGAATTCCAAGCATTCCTCGAACTCCTTCACTCCAACGACATCCGAAGGGTCGAAGTAAAACGTGGCAGCAATATTGCATTGTTTAGCAATTAAAACGCTTTTTTTGAACAACTCCAAAAACTCTTCCGGGGAATGGGCAGGAGGGGAAGTGCGGAAGCAATGGAAGGAATCGAAGACGGAGTAAAAGTGTTGGGGGCAAGTGAAAACCGGCAGTTCCCAAACTCCGAATGCGTCAGCGCCGTGCGCCGGGGAAAGAAAGCTTTTTCTTGACGGTTTGAAGGGCATGCCGCCCGCGCGTGTTTTAGTCAAAACTGTCGAGGAGGAATAAGCGTAGCCGCGCTTTTCCAGAATTTCGTAAGCGCTTTGCGAATTCAAATCGCCGAAATGCGGAGCGCGAAAGCCCTTGGGCATTACGCCCAGGATTTTTTCGCTCACACGCTCGAACTCGGCAATCTCAAACTCCTGCTGCTCTTTTGAAAGTTTGTTGAAAAATTCGTTGGGATTCAAAACGTCGTGGTTGGGGTGGGAGTAAGTATGGTTCACAACTTCGTGCCCGCCTTCGGCAACCAAAGCATGCTCCCTCGGGAATTGCTCTATGAGTTTTCCTATGCATGCGAAAGAGCCTTGCATGCCGTAAGAATCCAAAAGCTCAAGCGTTTTCTTCAGCGACTTCGCATCACGGTCGTACTCAACGTCGAAAGTTATTGAAACAGCGCATTTTTTTGAATTCCACGAAATTCCGCGGCTTGAGGAAAAAAACCTGCGGTAAAGCAAAGGGCTTGCAACCTCGACCGCCTTCCTCAAAATCCTTTTCATCGCCTTTCACCGCGTTTTCTTACAACGCCTTTCAACGCTTTCAAAAACCTTGCTGAAAGCTTGCTCCAATCGAATTGCTTCGCTTTCGCAAAACCACTCTTCGACAGGCTGGAGTAAAGCTTTTTGTCGCCCAACAGCCTTTCGATCGCATTCTCGTATTCTTTCGGGGTGGAAGCGTAATTCACAGCGTCGCCGGCAATCCTTTCGACTTCGAAAATCCTCGACGCGATTACGGGCTTCCCCAAACTCCAGTATTCAAAGAGTTTGATGGGGCATACCGCGTCGGTAAGCTCGTTTTTCACAAAAGGAATCAAGCAAACGTCCATCGACGCCATCCATTGGAAAGCGTAAGGCTGGGGGACGAACTGCTTTGAAACGGTAACGTTTTTCAATTCTCTCGAAGCGCTTTCCAATTTGCTTCGCTGGACTCCATCTCCGATAAAGTAAAAATGCACTCCCTTCATTTCCTTCGCAGCACCCAAAACCGAATCGAAATCAACCCACTTTCCAAACCCGCCGACGAAGCCAACTGCAGGGCTTTTTACTTTCCCTTGTTTCAAAGGAAGGGGTTTTGCCTTGGAAATTTTCCGCACGTCCGCACCGTTTGGGATCAATTCAACACTACGGTTTAGCCTGCCCGCGTCTTCGAAAAGGTTGAACGCGGTCGTAACGACCAAATCGCTGCTTCTCAACGCCTCGACAACCGAAAGCCTCGACACGATGCGTTCTAACGGATTGGAGCGAAAGCGGTGTATCAAGTCTATGTAATCGAAAACAACGGGGACAGCGCGTTTTTTCAACTCGCGTCTTGCCAGCCTGCATCCCCACGGTGAGTAAAAAACAGCGACGTCGGCCCAGCCCGCGTATTCCCGTGCGTATTTCAGGAAATGTTTTTCCCTCGCGAGCAATTCCGAAACAGGATTTTTCCCTGATGCTATTCCGCGAATTACTTTCACGTTCTTCGGAATTTTCTTGTCCAAGTTTTCCGTTTTGTAGATTTTCTGCGAAGAGCCGTCAATCCAAACTACCTTCGCATCACTGCGTTCCACTACCAGGTTTTTTAACCGCACTGCGGAACCGTCGAGGCTCGAATACTTTCCTGCGTTGAAAACGAGAATATTCACTTGCACCACACGACCTTTTACTCTAGATTCTGGTCCATTCCGACGCGCTTGTAAGCCCTTCCGGCAAAGTCCTTGCGGTCGAACAAGAATGCCGTATCCACGATAGCTTTCGCTTTGATTTGCGACGGCTTGATTTTCTTGAACTCGTCGTGAGGAACGAGAAAAACGATGCAATCCGCTTCTAACGCTTTTTCGATGGAAACGCTGTTGTAGTGGACTTTGCGCATGTTCACCTCGTTCACGTAAGGATCTGAAATTTCCACTACCGCGCCTCGCTTTAAGAGTTCAGGAACTATAGTCCTGGAAGCGGCTTGCCTCACGTCATCCACGTTTTCCTTGTAAGCCACGCCAGCTATCGCAACAGTGCTTCCCTTCAGGCTTTTTCCGCACTCTTTCAAAGCCGTTTCAACCAAATCAACTGTATGCAACGGCATCGAGTCGTTGAGCTTGCGCGCGGTCATTATTAGGCTGGGGTAAAATCCTTTTTCCTGCGAGGCTTTGAGAATGTAGTAAGGGTTGTTCGGAAGGCAGTGCCCGCCCACGCCCGCCGAAGGCTTTACTTTGTAGAAATTCCATTTGCTGGAACAAGCTTCGAGGATTTCCTTTACGTCGATGCCTATCTTTTCGCAAATCAAGGCGATTTCGTTGATGTAAGCAATATTCACATCGCGTTGCGTGTTTTCCACGAGTTTCGAAAGTTCGGCAGTGTCAGCATTGGAAACCAAAACTATTTTCGCATCAACAACGCTTTCGTACAAAGCTTTTGCAACCTCTCCGCTCGTTTCACCAACCCCGCCCACCACTCTCGGCGTTACCATAACGTTATGCTCGTTATCGCCGGGATTCAAACGCTCGGGACAATGCGCAAGGAAAAAGTCTTTCCCGCACTTCAAGCCGCTTTCCTTTTCCAACAACGGTTTTACTATAGTCCTGCAAGCGGACGGGTAAACCGTGCTTTCAATTATCACGAGCGAATTTTTCTTTAGGCCTTTCGCAATTGCGGCGCAAGCGTTTTTCACGAAAGTCAAGTCTGGCTCGCCGTTCTCTGCGGGCGTTGGAACAGAAACTATAATCACGTCGCTTTCGCTTGCCGCTTGCGTTGCGTCAAGCATTGCATTCAACCTTCCAGTTGCGAAAACCCGCGGAACGCTCTTGTTCAAGACTGGGTCGTTAATGTGGCTCTCGCCATTGTTTGTAAGCGAAATTATCCTTTCGCTAACGTCCGCAGCGATAACGTGAAAACCTTTTTCAGCGAACAGGACTGCGTTAGGCAATCCGACGTATCCTACGCCTACAATGCAGATTACCGCTTTTTTCGATTTGATTTTTTCCTTCAAAGAATCCATTTTTCCACCCGCATGCAAATCAAGAGCGAAATGCGTGTATTGTTTCCCTCAATCCTGCTTCCAGCGAATGCGAAGGGGTGAAGCCCAGCATTTTTTTAGCCTTGGAAACATCGATTTTGTTGTGCATCGGGTCTCCCGGAATAGGATCTAAATGCTTTAGCAAAGCTTTTTTCCCGGTTATTTTTTCCAATGCAGCAGCAACGTCGAGAACGCTTGATTCTTTTTCGTAAGCGATGTTGAAAATCTCGCCCACGGCTTTCTTGCTCTTCGAGATTGCGATCGTCCCTTCGACGGTGTCTTTCACGAAGGTGAATTGCCTGTCTTGTTTTCCCGTGCCGAAAACTTCAAGAGGCTTTCCCGCAAGGATTGCCTTGATAAATTTAGGAATTACGGCTGCGTAAGGAATATCACCACGCTGCCTCGGCCCGTAAACGCTCACGTAACGCAATACGCTCGTCTCAAGCCCGTAAAGGGAATTGTATACCCTGCAGTATTCTTCCCCTGCAAGTTTTCCTACGCCATAAGGATGCAGCGGATGCAACTTCTGGTCTTCCTTATTGCTATTCTCCGCACCGCCATAAACGCTTGAAGACGAAGCGAAAACCATTCTTTTCACGTCATCCTTCCTGCACCCTTCCAAAACGTTGAGCGTTCCCGTAACGTTCACTTCGTTCGCCTGCAAAGGGTCTTCAATGCTTCTCATTGCCCTGTTCATCGCAGCAAGATGGAAAACTACCTCGGCATCCTCGAAAGTTTCTTCCACAAGCGAAAGGTTGCGTATGTCTCCCTTCACCAGCTCTATTCCGTTATCGTGCAGCACTCCAACGTTCTGCTCTCCAACGCTCAGGTTATCCAATACCACGACTTCATTTCCTTGCTTCGCTAGGGTTTCGCTCAAGTGGCTTCCTATAAAGCCAGCGCCGCCCGTAACTACTAGTTTCAGCCAAATCACCAAAAATACAAACAACGTTCAGTAAGTATAACTATACAAAATGTAAAGCTTTATATACTTAATGTAAATACTACTTTACATGAAGAATCGCTTGAAGGAGTTGCGCGCTAGGCAAAATTTGACGCAGGATGATCTGGCGAAAAAAGTTCACGTAACCCGCCAGACCATCATTGCGATCGAAAACGAAAGGTACAATCCTTCGCTGGATTTGGCGTTCAAACTCTCGAAAAGGTTTGGATGCAGTATAGAAGATTTGTTTGAAGAGTGAAAAGGGGGATATGGAAATGCGAATGAAAAACGTGGTTTTGAGCCTGGTGTTCACGCTCTTGCTTTACTTCAGTTACGTAAACCGTTATTCTTTCGAGCCGGTTGCATTCCAAATCCTGTTTTTCGGACTGCTCATCGCAGGGGGTTTTTATGCATATCGCGAATGGATTTCAAGGGACGACGTGAAGAGCGACGAAAGAACTCAGTTGATTGCCGGAAAAGCTGCGCGCATGACGCTCGTGGCAAGCGTCGTGGTCGTGATTTTGATACTGGCGGTCTTGGCTTACACGGGCAGGCCGACGAGCGCGAGCGGAGTACTTGCAGTCTTGCTCGGAGTAATGAGCTTGGTTTACAACATAGCTTACGCGTATCTAGAAAGAAGGATCTAGAAAAAAAATACGTAACCCCTCTGGTGGGAATTTGGGAGAGCGCGAAGGGCGATGCGAGACCCCCTCCTTTGCATTCGCGCCCCCTTAAACCCCTTTTTTCAAAAACAGTTTTACTGAATTTTTTCCTAAAAAAGTTTTACTCGATTTTTTTCTAAAAAATTGCAAGGTTGTTTTTGGTGGTCTTGAAGGTTTTGAACGTTGTCGGCGCAAGGCCGAATTTCATGAAAATCGCGCCGATAATGCGCGAAATGAAAAAACGCCCTTCTTCCTTCAAGCCGGTTTTGGTACACACGGGGCAGCATTACGATTTCGAGTTGAACAAGGTTTTCTTCGAGGAGCTGGGAATTCCCGAGCCAGACCATTTCCTGAACGTGGGCTCTGCATCGCACGCGGTGCAAACTGCAAATATCATGGTGCATTTTGAGAAAGTTTTGCTCGACGAAAAGCCGGATTTGGTTTTGGTTGTAGGCGACGTTAATTCCACCCTCGCTTGCGCTCTTGTCGCCGTTAAAGAACACTATCCCCTAGCGCACGTTGAGGCTGGATTGAGGAGCAACGACTGGAGGATGCCCGAGGAAATCAATCGCGTTCTTACTGACAGGATTTCCAAACTATTGTTTACCACCTCGAAAGATGCGGATGAAAATCTCAAGAACGAAGGCATAACGCAAGGCATTCACTTCGTAGGAAACACGATGATAGATTCCTTGAAAATGTTCGAAAAGCAAGCTGAAAAAACCGAAAGCGAGAAGAAACGGGGTTTGAAGAAACGTGAGTATGCGTTGGTGACGCTCCACAGGCCGGAGAATGTTGATGACACGAAAAATTTGGAGAAGGTTGTGGAAATGGTTTTGACCGCCGCTTCGTTCACCAAAGTCGTTTTTCCCGTTCACCCGCGGACGGGAAACAAGCTCGAACAAACGGGTTTGAAGGAAAAACTCTTGAAAAAGGGGGTTTTGCTTTCCGAACCGATTGGGTATTTGGAATTTTTGAATCTCGAGGCGAAGGCGAAATTCGTCTTGACGGATTCTGGCGGGGTTCAAGAGGAAACGACCGTTTTTGGAGTCCCTTGTTTTACTGCCCGGCGAAGTACCGAAAGGCCGGTAACGGTCACGGAAGGCACTAACACAGTAGTGGATTTGGATTCTTCGCTTTTGAAGGCGGAGTTGGAAAAGCTTTATTCCGGAAAGGGAAAAAAAGGGCGGATTCCCGAAAAATGGGACGGGAAAGCCGCAGAGAGAATCTGTGACGTTTTACAAAAGGGTTTATAGTTTTTGTACTTCAAATCGTGATGGAATGATTTCAGGGCAGCGAATTCTTGTGACTGGCGGGGCCGGTTTCATAGGCTCTAACCTAGCTAAAGCGTTGTGTGAAAAAAATACAGTGTATATAGTCGACGATTTGAGCGAGGGGTTCAAAGAAAACATCCGTTCCCTTCCGGTGGCTTTTTTCAAGAACGACATTCGAAACGACAAGTTCATGCGCATGTTGTTCGAAAAGCACAAGTTCAATTACGTCTTTCATCTTGCTGCAAGCTTCGCCAACCAAAAGAGCGTCGACGATCCCGTGCTGGATTTGGACGTGAACGGAATGGGGACGCTTAGGCTTCTGCAAATGGCGAAGGAATTCGGAACCAAGAAGTTCGTTTACTCTTCTTCGTCTTGCATTTACGGAGCAACGAACGAGGCGATGGTCGAGGATTTCAAGCCCATGCCTGAAACTCCTTACGCGATTACGAAACTCTTGGGAGAGGAATACACGAAATTTTTCGCCGATTTCCACAAGCTCGATGCCGTAAGCGTGCGTTATTTCAACGTTTACGGCCCCAACGAGTACCCTGGCCCTTACCGCAACGTTATCCCGAAATTTTTCGCCCTCGCGAGGCAAAAAAAACCGCTTGTTATAACCGGAACGGGAGAAGAAACGCGCGATTTTACTTTCGTTGAAGACGCGGTCGAAGCGACGATTCTCGTTGCGGAGAAAGGAAAGACTGGCGATGCATACAACATTGGAAGCGGAAGGGAAACAAAAATAATAGAGTTGGCTAATGAAATAAACAAAATCGCTGCGAACGAAGGGAACGTGCAAAAGGGAGAAAGAAGGGCTTGGGACCACATTTCCAGGCGCTTGTCGAACAACGACAAAATAAAAGCGCTGGGTTGGAACCAGAAAACGAATCTTGAAAATGGTTTGAGGAAAACTTTCGAGTGGTTCAAAACCAACGTGAAAATATAATGGATTGATGGGATTATGGCTGACAAGTTTTTTGCTCACTCGACTGCGGAAGTCTCGCCTAAAGCGAATATCGGAAACGGAACTAAAATCTGGCATTACGCGCAAGTGAGGGAAGATGCGGAAATAGGAGAGAACTGCATTATCGGAAAAAACGTTTACGTCGACTTTGCTGTGCGAATAGGAAACAACTGCAAAATCCAGAACAATTGCAGCATATACCACGGCGCTACACTCGAGGAAGGGGTTTTCCTCGGCCCGCATTGCATTATTACGAACGACAAGCACCCTCGCGCCATCAATGCCGACTTAAGCTTGAAAAATGCGAGCGACTGGAAAGTGGAAAGGGTTTCGATCAAGAAAGGCGCTTCGCTTGGCGCGGGAACCATAGTCTTGCCCGGGGTTACCATCGGAGAGTGGGCGATGACGGGGTCGGGAAGCGTGGTCACGAAAGACGTTCCGGACTACGGGTTGGCGTATGGCAATCCTGCAAGGGTCGTGGGAAAAGTCAACAAGGAAGGGCTCAAGGTTTGAGGCAAAAAAAATGATTTCGATTGCAAAGCCTTTCGTCGGAAGCGAAGAAGCCGAAGCTGCAAGGAAAGCGTTGGAAAGCGGAATGCTTACAGGCGGGCCTTTCGTGGAAGAATTCGAAAAAAAACTTGCCGAGTATTGCAATTACAAATACGCCATTTCCGTAAACAGCGGCACTGCCGCGTTGCACGTTGCCGCCGCAGCGTTGGGGCTGGGCGAAGGCGATGGAATAATAACTCCCGACTTTACTTTCATCGCGACTGCAAACACAGCGCGTTATGTCGGCGCGACTCCTTTGTTTGCCGACGTCGATTCGAAAACGTTCAACATCACGGCAAAAAGCATCGGGGAAATAGCGGCGAAAAGCAAGAATGCTAAAGCTGTAATTCCCGTCTCCTTGTACGGCCAGGCTTACGCCGTTGACGAAGTGAAGGAGATTGCCGAAAAACATTCTTTGAAAATAATAAGCGACAATGCGCAGGCCATAGGCACGGAATGGAAGGGAAAAAGGAATTTTGGAGACGATTGCACGATTCTCTCGTTTTATCCAACGAAAAACATCACTACTTGCGAAGGCGGGGCGATTGTCACTGACGACCCTGCAATTGCGGAAGAATGCAAATTGTGGAGGAACATCGGGCAGAGAAAGCCTTATGACTACGCGCATTTGGGATTTAACTTTCGGTTGAATGCAGTAAGCGCCGCGATCGGAACGGAACAATTGAAGAAACTGGGCGCGATTACTGAAAAGAGAAGGAAAAACGCCAAAGCCATGAACGAGCTTTTACAAAACGTTGGCGGAATAGAAACGCCTTTCGAAGACGCGAACGCAAAGCACGTTTACAACCAGTACACGATTAAGGTAAAGGAAGGAAGGAAAAAGCGGGACGAACTAAAGGAATTCCTCGCCAAAAACGAAATCGGGACGTCGGTATACTACCCCACTCCTCTCAGCAGGCTTGAAACGTTCAAGGAATTCGCCGGCAGGGTTGAAAACAAGGTTTCGCTTGAATTGAGCGGGCAAGTCTTGTCACTGCCAATCCATCCCGGCGTTTCCGAGGAAAATGTGAAATTCATAGCTTCGAAAATCAAAGAGTTTTTCGGTCAGTGATGTGAAGTGAAAGTTCTCGTCATAGGCAGCGGGGCGATGGGAAGAAACCACATTCGCGTGTATAGCGAAAACCATCGTGTTGATGAAGTGATAGTCGCAGACACTTCGCAAGAATCGCTTGAAACCGTAAGCAAAGTCCAGAAAACACGGACTTTCACCGATTTTCGAAGAGCGTTGGCCGAAAAGCCCGACTGCGCGGTGATCGCAGTTCCGACCAAATTGCATTACGAAATCGCGATGCGCGTTTTGGACGCGGAGATTCCCGTGCTCGTCGAAAAGCCGATTACTGAACGCTTGGAGGAAGGGAAAAAGTTCGTCGAGAAAGCCGAAAGGCAAAAAACGCTTTTGCTGGCGGGGCATATAGAACGGTTCAATCCTGCAGTCCAGGCGTTGAAGAGGAATTTGCATTTGATTGGGGAATTGTTCTACGCTTCAGCCCATCGCTTTGGAGTGCCGACGCAAAGGGACGTGGGCGATTCTTTCGTTGACCAGGCGGTGCACGATATTGACGTTATTTCGTTTTTGTACGGAAAACACCCGAAGGAAGTTTCCGCAATTGAAAGGAAAATCGTTGATGAGAAAAGCAACGACCTATGCTCTGCCTTGTTCGAATTCGACGGGTTTACCGCTACGGTCGAGGCGAATAGGGTTACGCCAATCAAAAACAGGGATTTGATTGTGCTTGGCACGAGGGGTGCTGCAAAACTGGATTACATCACTCAAGACTTGACCATTTTCACGGCGGGCAACATGGACACGAAGTTCAGCACTTTCGACGAAATCGTTTTGCGCGTCGGCAGGGGTACGGAAGTAAAACCTTATTTCGTTAAAGACGAGCCTTTGCGCGTCGAAGCGAACCACTTTTTGGATTGCGTGGAAGGAAAGGCAAACCCCATGATTTCCGGAAGGGAAGCGCTTTACGCAGTCGCGGCAGTCCAAGCCGGCCAAAAGTCTGCAAAATCGGGAAGGAAAGAGAAAATCACCGTTTGAATTTGTTGCTTTCCCTTGCGAAAAACCAGCCCCCCGCAATCAAGTCCACAAAAACGTCTATAAAGCGGATGAACAGCATTGCGCTTGCCGCATTCACGACCGTAAATCCGAACAAGCTCGTAAGCAGGATAATTCCGCCCCCTTCCTGCAGCCCGAATCCCGAGAGGGAAAGGGGAATGAAAGACAATGCCGTAACCAAAGCGCTCAAAATTATAGCGTTCACTATTCCAAAGTTCAAGCCGAGTGCTTGGAAAACCAAAAGCCATTCTAACCCGCGGGTCATTGCGCCGAGCAAGCTGAATGCGATTGAAAAAGCAAGCTGGTTGGCCGAAGTTTTTTGCTTGAAAACCGTGTCGTAAGCGTTCTTGAGCCTTTTTCCGTAGAAAGGAAGTTTCGAGAGAATGCGCGCGAACAAGCTTATTTTGTAGAACAACAGCGCGAACAAGACAAGCGAGACCAAAATCACTATCAACCCGACCGGCCCGAAGTCTTTGGAAAAAAGCAACACGGCGAGGAACGCCAGCAAGCCGCGAACCAGGAAATCCGACGCTAGCGAAATTCCCATTACTTTCGCTCCCTTTCCGCCCCTCAAGCCCTTCTTGCGCATGTCGAAAATGAACAAAGAATAGCCGACGCGGCCAGGTGTTGCATCGCTGGCCAGCATGGATTTAATGTGGGAGGAGAACAGCGTGGAAATGGAGTATTCGGGAAGCAAGACGCTGTACCTCAACGCGGAAAGCACGTGCGCCAAGAGATATAAAGCCCCTGCGAGCAAAAGCAGAAAAACGTTTGACGTTGCAAGCGTTTTTTGCAGGGAAGCAAAATCGATGGAATAAAAAATCAGCCAAAGGAAAACGATGGCTATGGCGAAATTCAAAGCCAAGAACAAATTTCTCTTCATTCAACAAAACCGTTTTTCACACTTATTTTTCTTTTCTTTGATTAAACTTTCTTTTGTTTTTCTTTCTTTACTTAATTCTTTTTTCTTTAGTTAAGTTTTCTTTTTCGCAAAGTTTTCTTTACTTGATTTTTCTTTTCTTTCTTTCGTTAACGTTTCTTTCTTTTCGCAAAAGAAAGAAAGGTTAGTGGACTCGGCGGGATTTGAACCCGCGGCCTCATCGTTGCGAACGATGCGATCTACCGCTGATCTACGAGCCCGTATATGCAAAAGAAATAATTGTGCGCGTAAATTCTTAAATCCAATTCAGACGTTTTTGAAACTCGCAGTTGATTTAAGTGAAACGTAATATTTAAATATTTAAACGTAAGAATTACGTTGGTGATAAAATGCCTAGCTTGACTTTGTCCGTGCCTCAGGAAATTTTGAAGAGAATGAAGAAACATCCGGAAGTGAAATGGTCGGAAGTAGTCCGTTCGATAATAGTACAGCAGCTTGACGAATGGGAGAATGCCGAAAAGATAGCCTCCAAAAGCCGCTTGACGGAAAAAGACGTGGAAGAACTTGCTTTAGCCGTTGACAGAGATCTTGCTAAACATTTCAAGGTAGTTTAAATGCGGCTGGTTGTCGACGCCAACGTCGTTTTTTCAGCCTTGCTCAAGAAAGGAGCTTCGAGGAAAATCATTTCTGACAGGCGCATCGTTCTTTTTGCCCCCCTCGCCTTACTGAAGGAAATTGAAAAATACGCAGGAGAACTGAAGAAAAGAAGCGGATTGCAAAGCAGGAATTTTCTTGAATTAACCAAGACTATCTTGTCTCGGATAAGGATGGTTGAAGATAGGGAAATAGAGCCTTTTTTGCCTGCTGCAAAACACCTTTGCATTGACCCCAATGACGTTGCATACGTTGCTTGCGCTTTGGCAGTAAATGCTGAATTGTGGAGCAGGGACAGACATTTGAAGCAACCTAGAATAAAATGCTGGAATACTGAAGAGCTTGGACGCAAGCTTGAATTAATTTAAACCGATTTAGTCTGAAAATCTTGCAATTACCCTGCACGGAGCGCCGTCGGCGTGCTTGATTTTCAAAGGCAAAATGATGCACTCGAAGCGCTTTCCCACCAGCGGTTTTAAATTGACCAGGTTTTCTACGACGAGTATGTCGTACTTGAAGAGAAGCTTGTGCAAAGCGTAAGGCTCGTTGTCCGGCGTGAAGGAATCCAGCCCAATTATCCTTGCTTTCCTTTGAATCAGCTCATCCGCAGTTTTCCTAGTGATTACGGGATTGTCTTGAAAATAAGAGTCAGAATAGAGGTTTTCGGAATGCCCGGTATAGAAAAATACAATGTCGCCTTCCTTCACCAAACCCAAGTCCACTTCAATCGGGTTTTTGCCGAACGAATCCAAAACAATGCCTTCACCTATGAAAAACGAAATGGGAAAGTCGTCGAGGTTTTTGGCGCCCTCGAGCATGTGCGACGGCGCGTCAATGTGCGTTGAAAAATGGGAAGTGAAGGAAAGCTTCTTTTCGTTCCACCCTTCTTTCGCAATAGTCGCATGCTGCGTTATCTCCTGCTTGCGGTCTCCGAGGAAAACCGGGGTACGCTCGTCTATTTCCATCGTCAAATCAAAAATTTTCATAAAAACGCACAATCAAATTTTGATTTTCTGGTAGTCGTCGATTTCCTTTTGCGATATGGAACAGCCTGCATAGCGCAAGGCGTAAATCGAAGCGTGGAAAACCTCGTTGTCGTCCGGCTCGTAAGTCTCGAAGAACCCGTTTTGGGCGGCGAAAGAAACCAACTCGGTGGAACGCATTGCTGGAAAATCGAATTGCTTTTGAAAACTGGCCATCGCCTTTTCGTTTGCTTTCGTTTCTCCGTGTTCGGCTTTCATGAGCGAAAAAAGTTTCTTCGGGTCTTCCATCAGCAGCCGCGTGGTTTTCTCGTCTATCAGCAACGCCTTCGCCTGCAAAGGCGAAAGCAAAGCAAGGCATTCCGCTTCGCCCTGCTGTATTATCCTCAACGGCTTTTCCGCGGAAAACAACGAATTTGCAGTCTCCATAATTTTCTCCGCTTCGGAAGAAACGGAAGCGTTTGAAACAACGCGCAAAACCCCTTCGTTCAGCAGGTGGTTCAAACGCGCGGCGGAGTAGCTGAACCTTCCGATTTTCCTGGGCCGTTCCACAATTTCCCTTTGCACTCCAGACGGGATGACGAAATCAGCGTCAAACTTGTCTTGCAAGAAAGCCAAAACCCCCAAATTGCACGTTTCCGCCAGGGAAATTAGGCTGCTGCTGTCGCAAACTATCGTTTTAGCCATTGAAACCACATGCTCTTCAAATTAATATAGAAATCAGCGAACCGATTTCTATAGCTGCAGAAGTGTCGCTGCACTTCTGCATCAAGAAAATATTTTCTTAGCGTCTTGCATCCTTTGCGAAACGCTTTTCGTGATGTACTTTTCAGGCATTCTTGTCGCAGAAATGTAGGAGGAAAGCTCTTTTTTTTCAGCACCGCTCAATTCCGCTGCAGTGCCAAGCGAAGCGCCGCGCGCGTAAATTTCCGCACCAGCTTTGATTTTTGCCTTTTCGATTATTCCGAAAACAAAACGCCCGAGTTCCTCGCCCAAGCTTTCGATAAGCGAAAGGGATTTGCTTATCCTTGCGAAGGCCTGTTCCTGCTTTCCAGCGCTCCAATCTTCCAACGCCTTGTCCAACAAAGAAAGAAGGTTTTTCCTGAAACCCGACCAAGAAGGGTCTGCAAGGATGTAAGGCTTTTCTAAAAATTTCGCACAACAATAAGCGACTATGCTCAGCTGCACGTTTTCCTTCTTGTAGTGGATGAAAGCGTCGCCTGCAAACTCTTCGCTCAACCGCTTGAGCTCGGGAATGTTGTTTTTCTCAAACGCAGCTCTCAAGAGCGTCAAGTGTTTTTTTAAATCCATTCGAACACCGTTTCAATAAACAGTCGCATGAATAAAAAACGAGCGGAATTCGATTACAAAAAGCGGATTAGTGGAATAGAAATGTTTTTAAATAGTCATGATGTCATCATGATTGAATCGCGTTGGAATCGTGACTAAATCATTCACGTCCGCGCGAGGGATAATAGACAACGTGAAGGTTGTTTAAAAAACTTTTGAAAAGGGTTGAAAATGCCGTCGGAAGAAGACTTTCGGGTTGTTTCGGAAGAATTCAGCGAAATGAAGCGCAAGTACTCAGACCCTGTCTTTTTGGGAAGCATGCTCTCGCGCGTCGCAGAGGAAAAGACTTCATTCAACTTAGTGCTCAAGGAGATAAACGCCAAGCTGGATCGAATCCTGGAATTGGAAGAAAGGATTGCCAGAATAGAACAGAAGATGCAAGGGCAACCCTCGTTGCAAGAAGGAAAGAACATAGTCTCCGAAGTGGATGAAGTAATCCTGAAGTTCGTAGGAAAGAAGGGATTATGCACGGCAGAAGAAGTGCAAAGGAAGTTCAACTACAAGGGCGCCAACGGAGCTAGCGCCAGGTTGAACAACTTGTTCAAAGCAGGGCTTTTGGACAAGAAACAGGCAGGAAAGAAAATGGTTTTCTTTCCGAAGTCATGAAATCACGCTTGAACCGCCGTAAGCGCAAATGAACAAAAAATCTTTTTTGATGCGTTGAGGCGCAGTTCAACCCTCCATCCCACCCACACCCTTTCAATGCTCAACGCTAGTTCATTCTTTAAAATAAACAGGCGGGAGAAAAAAAATTCTAAATGAATTCGATGTCTTCGCTTGCGATGCCTTTCCTTCCGCCCATGCTCGTGCGTCCGGAACCGTGAACGCTTTTTCCAAGCACGTAAGGCGATTGGATGCCCGTGAATATGGCAATAGCTTCAATCTTTCCTTCCATGCTCGGGTCGATTCTCGCGCCCCAAATGACTGTTGCGTTCGGGTCGACTTTTTCGGTAAGCATTTCCCCGATTTGGTTGCACTCCCCGAGAGTCATGTCCGGACCGCCGGTTATATGCAAAAGCACTCCCGTCGCTCCAGTATAATCAACGTCGAGCAAAACATGGTGGAGAGTATTTTCAACCACGTCGTCAACCCTGTTCATACCTTTCGCCTCGCCTACGGCAATCATGCTCACGCCGCCGTTAGTCATTACAGCTCGAACGTCAGCAAAATCGAGGTTGATTAAAGAAGGGGTGGTGATGGTTTCGGTAATGCCCCGAACTGCCCTTGCTATTACTTCGTCGGCAACGTTGAAAGCCTGGTCGATAGGAAGGTTGGGAACTATTTCAACAAGCCTGTTGTTGTCGATTACGATTAGAGTGTCCACTTGTTCTTTCAAAACCTCGATTCCCTTGTCGGCTTTTTCCAAACGAGCGCGTTCGAGAGCGAAGGGGTAAGTAACTATGGAAATTACGATTGCGCCTTGCTTTCGCGACAATTCGGCGATTATCGGCGTTGCTCCAGTCCCGGTCCCGCCGCCCATTCCGCAAGTCAAGAAAACTAAATCCGCGTTATCCAAAACTTTTTCCAACGCGTCGCGAGAGACGTCAGCTGCTTTCGCGCCTATTTCGGGATAACCTCCTGCACCCAAACCGCGGGTGATTGAAGCGCCGATCAAAAGCTTTCTCGCGTTGTCTGAAATCATGGTCAAGTGGTTTTTGTCAGTGTTAATCGCGACGAGCTCAGCGCCTTTGGCTCCAGAGCGAGCCAAGCGATTAATAGAATTGCATCCCGCACCGCCTATGCCTATAACCATTATCTTGGGGGTTTCAAAGTATTCGCTTTCTTTTTCCGATTTGGAACTGCGAGTGTTAGTTCTCAAAGCGTCCTTGACCAAATCCTCCATTCATCCCACCCCTTCCTTCAAAAGCAAAAATCCTATTAAAACAAGCGTAAATATGCGTTTTGTATTACTATGGCGTAGATATTAAAACATTATTATTCGGATGCGTCTTGAGGAAATAGGGGGGATAGAATGGTCAAGCGGGAAAAACGCAAGGGCAAGGCGGTTTTCGCTTGCGAAGAATGCGGTTTGGCTTACGCTCAAAAGGCTATTGCGGAAAAATGCCAGGCTTGGTGTTCCGAGCACAAGAGCTGCAATCTCGAGATAATCAAGCACGCCGTTCAGCCCTAACAACCATCTTAACCAGAGTGGATTTTAAACCTCTAAAACCCTAATTCTTATTGCAGTGGGATAGCCAGGGGGTTAAGCATCCCTTCCCCGCGCAAGCGGGTGCACCAATTGCTTTGAGGTGGGCGAACGCTCGAGGCGGGTTGAAAACGCTGGCGTAAAGGCTTTGTACAGCGTCGATGCTTTGCCTCGCGTTACTTTGTGCCTTGCGAACCGAGCCAGATCGGAAGAAGCAACTCTAAGCAAAGCAGGAAGTGCTCGCGAGATCCAAGGCGGAGCCAAGGCAGAGACACTTGCGCTAACGCTTTCTCCTCAATCCGGGCATTCCACTGCACAATGAACGGGGGGAATGCGAAAATGGTTTTAAGCAAAAGGCAAGAACTCAGGGAAGATTTCAGGAAACAGCTCGTGATTTTGGTTACTGGCGCTTTCGCTTTCACCGCGGCTTTGTTTTGGAACAACGCAATCAAAAACACCATAAGCCGCTTTATTCCCACTGCAGACACTTGGTATTGGGAGATTTTCATTGCAGTCTTAGTGACGGCAGTAGCGGTCGTTGCAACGTATTTAGTGACTAGGCTGACCATGTCGCCAAGGGAAGGAAAGAAATGAAATTGATTGCGTTGGGAATTCTTGCTTCAGGCAGGGGAAGCAACCTCCAAGCTATCATAGATAATGTTGAAAGCGGAAAATTAGACGCACGAATAGCATGCGTGATTAGCGATGTTGAAAGCGCCAAAGCGCTGGAGAGGGCGAAACTGCATAAGATTGAAGCGTTGTTTTTGAATCCCGAGGGGAAAAGCAAGGACGATTATTTCTCGGAAATTTCGGGGGAATTGAAAAAGCGAAATGTGGGGTTGGTGGTTCTGGCGGGATTCATGCGAGTCCTGCCGCCGTCGTTCATCCGCGAGTTTGAAAACAAAATCATAAACATTCATCCTTCTTTGCTTCCTGATTTTCCCGGCTTGCACGCGCAAAGGCAAGCGCTTGAAGCGAAAGCGAAGGAAAGCGGCTGCACCGTGCATTTCGTTACCCCTGCAATTGACGCGGGCCCGACAATCCTGCAGGCAAAAGTTCCAGTCCTCGCAGGCGACGATGAAGAAAAGCTAAGGGAACGGATTCTCGAGCAAGAGCACAAGCTTTTGCCTAAGGCAATCCAATTAATTGCAGAAAACAGGATTAGCATTCAAGGAAACAATGTTTTAGTCAATCTCGACGGTTTCGAAGACAAGTGGGCGTGAAAAAGAATGGTTGCTAAAATTCTCGACGGAAAGGAAATAGCCGAAGGGATTAAGGAAAAAATCGCTAGAGAAATCGCGAGCTGGAAGAAAAAGCCTGGCTTGGCTACAGTCCTCGTCGGAGACAACCCCGCTTCTAAGGTATACATTTCAATGAAGAACGTCGCCTGCAAAAAGTACGGCTTTTACTCCCGCGAAATCCACTTGCCCGAAGGCATTTCACAAAAAGAATTGCTTACGCTTGTAGAAGAATTGAACAATGACGACTCAATTCACGGGATTCTGGTGCAATTGCCTTTGCCTGCGCACATCGACGAGAACGCGGTTTTGGGAACAATTAAACCGGAAAAAGATGTCGACGGTTTCAACCCGGCGAGCTTGGGAAAACTAATGCAAGGAACTCCTACATTCATTCCCTGCACCCCGCGGGGAATAATGCATTTGATTAAAGCGACTGGGGAAAAACTCGACGGAAAGCACGCTGTCGTCATAGGCAGGAGCAACATAGTAGGAAAACCGGTTGCAATGCTTTTGCTCCAGGAAAATTGTACTGTTACAATATGCCACTCTCGCACGAAAAACTTGAGCGAGGAAACGAAAAAAGCGGACATTGTCGTTGCTGCAGTTGGAAAGCCAAAGCTCGTAACTAAAGAAATGGTGAGGGAAGGGGCGATAGTGATTGACGTAGGCATTAACAGGATGCCCGACGGGAAAATCGTGGGCGACGTGGATTTTGAAGGAGTGAAAGAAAAAGCGGCTTGGATAACGCCCGTTCCCGGCGGGGTAGGGCCTTTGACAATCGCAATGCTGTTGCAAAACACTTTCGAAGCAGCGAAGAAAATAGAGGGGATTGCAGAGTGAATAAAATCCTCGTGGCTTTTACCGTTGACGTGGACAGGGACGCTGCCGATTCTATCGTGGGAAGAAAGCAAGGCGGCACTAGAACTGCGAAAGGCGTGTCTGAAAAACCTTCTTTCGACGCCAGCACAGCCGGATTCACCGATCTCCTGCTTCTTTTGGACGAACTGGGGGTTCCCGCGACTTTTTTCCTCGAAGGAAGAGCGGCTTTAGAGCTTGAAAATAAGGTAGGAAAGAAATTGCTGCACGCCATGGCGAAAAAACACGAAATCGGCTCGCACGGGAACGAGCACGAGGATTATACAGGAGAGAGCAATGGAGTGAAAATGAGCCGTGAGGAGATAGAAAAATCCATTGAAGCAAGCGCCAAGTCCATCCGAACGGTTTTCGCCATACGCCCGCAAGGATTTCGCGCTCCTTATTTGCATTACGACGAAGCGCTGGACACGATAATACGAAGGAGTTTCGATTACGACTCTTCCTTTTACGGGAAAGAAATCTCGTGCGAAATGGGCTTTTGCAGGATACCCGTTTTTGAGGATGTTGACGCGAAGGGAAGGAAAACCAAAGGTTACTTGTGGCCTTTAATGGAAGGAAAGCGCAGCGTAAGCGATTATTTGGAGCTTGTGGGAAAAGCAGAAAAACAAGGGGTTGAACTCGTAGTTTTGGCTACGCACTCTTGGCACCATAGGTATTCTTTCGATAAGGGAAAATCCAAAACAAAAGCGCAAGCAAAGGCGGATTTGCAGAAAATCGCGTTCATCCTGAAAAAAATCAAGTCGAATCCTAAAGCGGAATTCGTTACCTTGAGCGTTGCTTTAAGACGCTTGAACGAAAAGAAAGGGCTTTAAAGCTCGCCGTCCAAATTTAGTTTCAACTGCTTTTGGTGGGTTTGGTGGAGCTAGGAGAGCGTTTCGAATCTCCCTTTTCTTGGCGGTACGGCTCCATACAAATGCGGACTGTCTTCTCGGAAAAACGAACACGTCTTAATTGGCGCAAAATCTGGGTTGCCTTAGCGCAAGCCCAAAGCAAATTCAATTTAGTACCTGCTCAAGAACTCAAGGACATTATTGCCCACGCACAGGATATTGACGTTGCCAAAAGCTTGGAAATAGAAAAGCAAACCAAGCACGACGTCGTCGCGGAAATCAAAGTCTATTCGTCGCAATGCAAAACCGGCGGCGGTAAAATCCACCTTGGCGCAACGAGCATGGACATAGTCGACAACGCCGAAGCCCTTGCTATGAAACAGGCTTTGGAAGTATTGTGCGAACGCACTGCGTTATTGCTGAAAAAACTGCGTTCCAAAATCGAGGAGAACAAAAGCACGGTTTGCATGGCATATACGCACTTGCAGCCTGCAGAGCCCACTACGCTAGGATACCGTTTTGCCTCGTACGCCCAGGATTTTCTCGAAGACTTAGGTGCGTTGGAGTGGGTTCACGGCAGCATTCAAGGCAAGGGGTTCAAAGGGGCGGTTGGGAACAGCGCTTCTTACGTCCAGCTGTTGGGCTCGAAAGAAAAAGCGATGCAAATGGAAGAAATCGCCATGAAGCACTTGGGATTGGAAGCGTATGAAGTAACAACGCAAACCTACCCGAGAAAACAGGATTTCTTCGTGCTGAGCAAATTAAGCTCACTCGCCCAATCGCTGCACAAAATGGCTTTCGACTTGCGCCTGATGCAGAACAAGGAAATCAACGAACCATTTGGAGAAAAACAGGTGGGCTCGAGCGCGATGCCGTTCAAGCGCAATCCCATGAAGTGCGAAAGGATTTGCTCCCTGGCAAGGCTTGTTCCGGCGTACGCGCAAGTTGCTTGGGAAAACGCTTCCCTCTCCGCATTGGAAAGAACCCTCGACGATTCCGCCAACCGCAGGATCTTCATGCCCGAAGCGTTTTTGGCGTTGGACGAATGCTTGATCCAGAGCATCAAGGTAATTGAAGGGCTGCAAGTCAACAAAACTTACATTAACAAGGCAGTAGAGCAATTCGGGCCTTTCGCTGCTACTGAGAAAGTGATGGCGGAAATGGCGAAGAAGGGTTTCGACAGGCAACAGGCGCACGAAATCCTGCGCCAACACTCGCTCAAAGCCTGGACTGCAGTCCAGGAAGGAAAACCCAATCCCTTGTTCCAACTCGTAGCTTCAGACTCGCGCGTAAGCAAACTGATTCCGCGAAAGGAATTGGAAAAGCAATTCGACGTTTCTACGCATATAGGGCTTGCGCCTGAAAAAAGCGGGCGGATTGCAAAGGAAATTGCGGAAGCGACTTCGAAATACAAGATTTCCAGCGTAAGCGAACAAGGCTTTTGATTCAAAACGGTTTTTGAAATGATTAGGGTAATTCTCGGCGGGCAGTGGGGAGATGAGGGGAAAGGCAAGGTTATCGATTATCTTGCGGAGAAAGCGCACTTGGTCGTTCGGTTTCAAGGAGGCAGCAATGCAGGGCATACAGTAGTGCACGACGGCAAAACGCACAAGTTCCACTTGCTTCCTTCCGGCGTGGTGCAAAAGAAAAGGAGTTTGATCGGGGCGGGAGTGGTACTCGACCCCAGGGTTTTGGTTCAGGAAATAAACGAGTTCGGCGGGCTTTCGGAAAAAGAATTGGGAATAGACTTTCGCACTCCCATCATCATGCCTTGGAATGGGTTGCTGGATATTGCGAGAGAAGGGTTGAAGAAAGAAAAGATAGGGACTACGGGAAGGGGCATCGGGCCTGCTTACAAAGAGCGCGCGAAGCGCGACGGCATACGCTTTTGCGACTTGGTTGACGAAAGCAAATTCAAGGAAAGGCTGGGCGAAATCTATCCTTTGAGGAAGAAAAACCTGGAGAAAGTTTACGAAGTGGAGGTTCCGGAAGAACAAAGCATTTTCCTGCAGTACGCAAACATCGGAAAGGAATTGAGAAAATATTCTACGGACGTTTCGCTTGAAGTGAACAAGGCGTACGACGAAGGCAAGAACGTTTTGCTCGAGGGGGCGCAAGGCGTTTTGCTCGACTTGAGCTTTGGAACGTATCCATTCGTAACTTCCTCACAACCGATCGCAGGCGGCGCTTGCGTTGGGGTGGGGTTGAGCCCAAAGAAAATCGACGAAATCGAAGGAGTAGTTAAGGCGTATACCACTCGCGTTGGCGGAGGGCCTTTTCCGACCGAACTGCTCGGCGAAGAGGAAGAACTCGGCGGAAGGATTCGCGACAAGGGAAACGAGTATGGCACTACGACGGGAAGAAAACGCCGCATAGGCTGGCTCGACTTGCCTTTGCTTCGTTATGCCCACAGGCTCAACGGTTTCACTGGCTTTCATTATACAAAGCTCGACGTCTTGGGTGGAGTGGAAAAACTCAAGGTTGCAATAGCCCACGAGTTTCAAGGAAAGAAGTTCGAAACGCCTTCGATGGAATTCGAGTTTTTGGAAGAATGGAAGCCGGTTTACAAAACCCTTCCCGGCTTCGAAGAACTTTCTCGCGAGGAATGGAGAGAAGTAGTGAAGGAAAGCAAGGAAAAAGGCTTGAAGGCGTTGCCACAAAAAGCTTTCGAGTACATTAAATTCGTGGAAGGGGAATTGAAAATCCCGACGAAAACCGTTTCGCTCGGACCCGCAAGGGAAGAAACGATTTTCGTAAATCATTGAGGTTGAAGAAAATGAATTTCATTCACGCCGGGAAAGTCAAAAACGTCTTCGCAGTAAGCGATAGCGAACTGGAGTTCGAGTTTTCCAACCGCGTTTCCGTATTCGACAAAATCATTCCCTCGGACATTCCGTTCAAAGGAGAGACTTTGTGCAGGGCAAGCGCTTATTGGTTCAAGATTTGCAATGCAAAAGGAATCAAGACCCATTTCCTTTCCATGCCTTCGCCTAACAAAATGCGCGTCAAGCGCGTTGAAGTGATTCACGACTACTCGAAAATAAACACGCAAACGCGCAATTACTTGATTCCTTTGGAAGTGATAGTGCGCTACTACGCTTACGGGTCGTTGTACGACAGGATTCTCGACGGGAAAGTAAAACCCGAAACTCTCGGCTTTCCGTCAGGGCACAGCATCAAGAACGGGGAGGCTTTGCCTTCGCCTTTCTTTGAAGTGACGACGAAATTAGAAAAAATCGACAGGCCGCTAGACAATGAAGAAGCGGTGAAAATCGCTGGCCTCGCACGCGAAGAATTCAAGGAATTGGAGGAAACAACGCTGAAAATCGACGGGGAAATCAATTCTCGCGTGAAACAAAGGGGGCTCGTGCATGTAGACGGGAAGAAGGAATTTGCGTATGACGAAGAACGCACGCTCATGGTTGTGGACACTTTCGGCACTGCCGACGAGGACAGGTTTTGGGACTTGGCGGAATTCGAAAAAGGGAATTACGTGGAGAAAAGCAAGGAGTTCGTGCGAAGGCATTACCGCGACATGGGCTATCACGAAGCGTTGTATAGCGCGAGAAAGGAAGGGAAACCGGAACCGGACATTCCCCCCTTGCCCCAGGAAATGGTGGAAAAGACGAGTAAAGTTTACATTGAATTGTTTGAACAGCTTACGGGAGAAAAATTCAGGTGAGGTGCGGGAAAAAATGAAAAACAAGGTTTACATCCTGATGGGCTCGAAAAGCGATTTGCCCCACGCCGAGAAAGTAGCTGAAACGCTTAAAGAATTCGGCGTGGAGTACGAAATGAGAGTAGCGTCGGCTCACAGAACTCCGACGAAAGTGATGAAGATAGTCGACGAAGTGGAAAACGAAACGGTTGTTTTGGTTGGGGTTGTGGGTTTGAGCAACGCTTTGAGCGGAATGCTGGCGGGCATATCCACCCTTCCCATAATCACTTTGCCCACCACACCAGAAGACGTCATGGCTTCGCTGCGAATGCCGCCCGGGGTTGCACATGCAACCGTCCTTGACCCTAAAAACGCGGCGTTGATGGCAGTAAAGATTCTCGCTCTTCAAGACCGTGCTTTGAAAAAGAAAATGCGGGAGTTTTTGACTTCGCAACAGCAAAGGATCGAAAAGTCGGACGAAGAAGTCAGGAAAAAATAATTTTTATTCACCGAGTTGAGCGACAACATGCCTACCGCTTTGATTTCCGTTTTCGACAAGATCGGGATAGCTTCCTTCGCCAAAGGATTGCATGAATTGGGTTTCGAAATCATTTCCAGCGGAGGAACCGCGAAAACCCTCAAGGAAAACAAAATTCCAGTAATTGAAGTTTCCGAATATACTGATTTTCCGGAAATGCTTGACGGCCGCGTTAAAACTCTCCATCCTAAAATCCACGGGGGGATTCTTTACAAACGCGGCAATAAAGAGCACGAAGAGCAAGTGAAAAAACACGGAATAAAGCAAATCGATTTGGTGGTCGTAAACCTCTACCCCTTCGAACAGACTGTCGCGAAGAAAGGCGTTTCTTTCGAGGAAATAATCGAAAACATCGACATCGGCGGGCCTTCGCTCGTGCGCGCTGCTGCGAAAAACTTTGAGAGCGTGGGCGTAATCATCGATCCGAACGATTACGAAATCGTTTTGGAAGAGTTGAATGAAAAAGGAAAGCTTTCGCACCACACCCGCGCTCAACTCATGCATAAGGCTTTCGAGCATACTGCAGCATACGATGCGTCCATCTCTTCTTTCTTTGCAAAACACGAAGGCGGAATCACGTCGTTTCCGGAAAAACTGGTTTTGGGTTTCGAGAAAGCGTTGGAATTGCGTTACGGCGAGAATCCGCACCAGAAAGGAGCGTTGTATAGGAAGCCCGGAGAGCAAACTTACTCGGACTTGCTCGTGCACGGCGGGAAGGAATTGAGCTTCAACAACATTCTAGATGCGGATTCGGCGTGGAGTTTAGCTCAAGAGTTCGCAAGCGAGAAAATGCACGCTTGCGTCATCGTAAAGCACAACAACCCGTGCGGCGTTGCGCTGGCGCATACGCAAAAGGAAGCGTGGGAAAAGGCTTTTTCTGGCGATAGCGTTTCGGCTTTCGGAGGGATTGTCGCTTTCAACAAGCCTTTGGAGCATGAAACTGCAAAGAAAATGAACGAGCTTTTCTTGGAGGTAGTGATAGCGCCGGGCTTCAAGGAAAAGGCTTTGGAAACCCTGAAAGAAAAGAAAAACTTGCGCGTCATCAACTCGGAAGCGCTGGCGGGGAAAGAAAAGGCGTTCGACGGGAAAACCGTTTTGAACGGGTTGCTTTGGCAGAGCAGCGACAACGTTCTGCTCGAAGGTTTTGAAAGCGTGACGAAAAGAAAGCCTACTGAAGAAGAAAAGCACGATTTGAATTTTGCTTGGATTGTGTGCAAGCATTTGAAAAGCAACGCGATCGTTTTGGCTAAAAACTTGCAAACAATCGGATTGTGCGGCGGGCAGACTAATCGAGTGGATTGCGTGGGCATTTCCGCCGAAAGGGCGAAGAAGTTCGGTTTTGAAACGCAAGGAAGCGTGATGGCAAGCGACGCTTTCTTACCGTTCAAAGACTCTGTGGAAAAAGCTGCGGAGTTGGGCGTTAGCGCGGTGATACAACCCGGCGGGAGTTTGCGCGATGCCGAAAGCATCCAGGCGTGTGACGAGAGGGGAATGGCAATGGTTTTCACAAAAACCCGCCATTTCAGGCATTGAATGGAATATAGGGTTAAAAACTTGCATTGAGAAATCATATTCTCTTTTTTATGGGGTTCGTTCGACATGTGCGGAATCATCGGGATTTTGAATGCAGAAGGGAACGACGTTGCCAGCAAAGTGTATACAGGGCTTCTTGCACTGCAGCACAGGGGGCAGGATTCGGCGGGCATAGCTTCTTTCGACGGGTCTCGCATCAATTTGAAGAAAGGGCTTGGGCTGGTATCGCAAGTTTTCACTGAAGACAATCTTGAAGTTTTGAAAGGACAGAGTGCAATCGGCCACGTGCGCTATTCAACCTCAGGTTCGACTACGAAAGAAAACGCCCATCCGTTCATACTCTCCGTTCCCATTACCCTCGCAACCGCGTTCAACGGGAACGTGGTGAATTACGAAGAATTGAAGAAAACATACGACGGCCATGTTGAAACCAATTGCGACATCGAAGTTTTGATGAAAGTGTTCGTTGAAGAATACGGGAAGACGAACGACGGAAAGCCTGAAAGCATTTTCAACGCGGTAGAGAAAGTTTTCAAGGAAGTGAACGGGGCGTATAGCGTAGTGAACGTTTTGGAAAGCGGGCTGCTTGCTTTCCGCGACCAGAAAGCAATAAGGCCGTTGGTGATGGGAAAAAGCAAGGACGGAAAGACCATCGCATTCGCTTCCGAAACGACGGCTTTCGACGCGCTCGAATTTGAGTTCGTGAAAAACGTGGGTGCGGGCGAAGCGATTTTCGTCGATTTGAAGGGAAAAGTTCACGAGAAAACCATAGACGCCAAAACGCCGGCGCACTGCATGTTCGAGTACGTTTACTTTTCAAGGCCCGATTCGCAATTGGACGGAAAGAGCGTTTACGAAACTAGGATTGCTTTGGGCAAAGTGCTTGGGCAAAAGTTGAAGGGAAAAGGCGATGTCGTAGTTCCGGTTCCAGACACTTCACGCCCTGCGGCTGAAGCTTTGGGTGAAAGTGCCGGCATTCCCACCCAAGAAGGGCTCATCAAAAACCGTTACGTTTGGAGGACGTTCATAATGCCCACGCAAAAGCAGAGGGACAAGGCAGTGCAAGTCAAGCTCAACATCATAAAACCGGTAGTGGAAGGAAAGGACGTTATTCTCGTTGACGACAGCATTGTGCGCGGCACTACGTCGAGAAAAATCGTCAAGCTTGTAAAGGAAAGGGCGAAGAGCGTGCATTTGGTTTCCACCTGCCCTCCAATCAAAAACCCTTGTTATTACGGGGTTGATTTCCCCGACGAGGCCGAGCTCATCGCGCATTCCAAAACGATTCCTCAAATCAAGGAAGAAATCGGCGCGGACGAGCTTACTTACGCGACTGTTGAAGACATTAAGAAAGCGATAGGATTGCCCTTGTGCACCGCTTGCTTGACCGGCGAATATCCTACGCATGTAACCGAGAAATACAAGCAACAACTGCGCGAAGCGAGAAGGAAGGAACGGGAAAAGCATTAAGGAAACTTAAAGGTGAAAAACGTTGAAAGCGAAAAGAAAGAAAACGGTAAAACCGCAAGTGCGGGCTGAAAGAAAGTGGATTGGCGATTGGAAGACCACTATTGCGTTTTTAGTGGCTGGGTTTGCGGCTGGTTTCCTCTCGGGAAACGCGTTTTGGGCGGTTCTCGGAACCGCCTTGGCACTTGCGTTTGGCCACCGCCATAATACTTGCTAAGTTTAATTCTAAAATCCGGGGATTGATGGTTTTGAAAGCTTTGCTAGTCGGCGGCGGGGCGAGGGAACACGCGATTGCCAAACGCCTTTCCGAGTCGAGCGAACTTTGCGTAGTGATGAAAAACAAAAACCTGGGCATCGCACGGATTGCAAAAACGATTTTGTTGGAAAGCGAGACTAATGTCGACAGCGTCGTTGCGTTTGCACTGAAGGAAAAAGCGGATTTCGCTTTCGTCGGGCCGGAAGCGCCGTTGGAAAAAGGGCTTGCCGACGAGCTTGAAAAAAAAGGAATTCCTTGCGTCGGCGCGTCGCAGAAAGCAGCTTTGCTCGAAACTAACAAATTGTTCTGCAGGCAGTTTATGCGCGACAACGCAATCGAATGCATTCCCGACTTTTTCGTTTTCGACAATGCGAGCGAAGCTCAAGATTTTTTGAAGGGAATGGAAAAAGCCGTGATCAAACCGCTGGGCCTTACGGGAGGAAAGGGAGTGAAAGTCATGGGCGAGCAGGTTTCAAAACAAGACGCTTTCGATTACGCGACTACGCTCGTAAAAAAAGACGGGGTTGTGCTCATAGAAGATTTTTTGGATGGGGAAGAGTTTTCTCTACAAGCATTCGTTTCAGGCGACAGCGTAGTTGAAATGCCTTTGGTGCAAGACCACAAGCGCGCTTTTGAAAGTGATGCGGGACCGAATACGGGCGGCATGGGCTCTTACTCGGATGCAAACCACTTGCTTCCTTTCGTTACTGAAAAAGAAAAAAACCAAGCGCTGGATGCGATGAGGCAAACGATGCGTGCGCTAAAGAAAAGCGGAGTGGAATACAAGGGAGTTTTGTACGGGCAGTTCATGCTAACGAAACACGGCCCCAAGCTGGTGGAATACAACGCGCGCTTTGGAGACCCGGAGGCAATGAACGTCCTGCCTCTTTTGGAAACGGATTTCACGGAATTGTGCTGGAAAATAATCGACGGAAAGCTGGGGGGGAAAGACGCGATTTTCGAAAAAAAAGCGACGGTCGTAAAGTATGCCGTGCCTGAAGGATATCCGGACAACCCTTTGAAAGGAACTGAAGTGGCAGTAGATGAAAGCAAAATCTCTTCACTTGGAGCGGAATTATTTTACGCAAGCGTAAGCGAGGAAAACGGAAGGCTGCTAACAGGCGGGTCGCGCGCTCTAGCAATTTTGGGGAAGGGAAATTCAATTTTTGAGGCAGAGGAAGTCGCACAGAAGGCGATTGAAACAATCGGCGGAAAGGTTTTCTACAGGAGGGATATAGGGACTAAAGAGCTTGTAGAAAAGCGTGTTGGGCACATGAGAAAACTGAAAGGAGTTTGAAATGAAGACGGAAGTTGCGATTGCAATCGTCGCAGTAATGGCTTTGGCTTTTTTTGCAGGATACCAGGCTAACGCACAGCCTCAACCAACGCCTTTTCCCACGGTTTTTTTGCAAACTACCCCCACGCAAGAGCCTTTAAGCACGCAGGAAGAAGGGCAGACTAGGATAATTTCCATCCACGTTCCTGCTGTCGACAAGTTCGACAACGGAGTGCTTGCAACGCTCAACGTTGAAGCGAGAAAGGGAACGGGAAGAGTGTACATAGACTACAGCCAAGGCGCGCCTTTGCTCGGGAGCGAAACCCAAAACTCGATTTTGGTTGCGGTTGAAGTGGCAAAAAAAACAACCGGCAAGCAGTTGAAAAGCGCCAACCTCTACTTTTCCATTTCAACAGCAGCGCAGGAAGTGGGGGGTTCGAGCGCTGGAGCGTCGGCCGCGGTAGCAAGTGCCGCACTTTTGAGCGAAAGGAAACTCAAGAAAGGGTTCATAATGACAGGGACTGTGGACGAGAACGGGAAGATCGGGAAAGTGGGACGGATTCTCGAGAAAGCACAAGCTGCAAAGAAAGGCGGTTATACCACCTTCCTCGTCCCGCCTGGGGAGTCTAAAATACTGGTGCCCATTGAAAAGTGCACCGAACGAAGGGTCGGAAACGCGCTGATAAAGAACTGTTCTACAGAATTCGAGGAAAAAAGCGTTGAAGATGAGGTTGGCATAACGATAATCGAAATTGGCGAAGTGAAACAGGCGTTTGCGCTCATGACAGAGCCAATTTAAATCCGTTCTCGCCAAATTCTATTTGAGTGTGGGGGTCGCCTAGTGGCTATGGCGGCAAAAGCTTTTTTCTTTTTGTAAAAAGAAAAAACCTTGGAAAAAAGAAAAACGTTAGTCCGCAAGCCTGCTACTCGGCATAAAGCCGTGTGGAAAGCTGTTACTCCTTTCGGGGTACGCGGGTTCGAATCCCGCCCTCCACGCTATAATTTTTCACTGCAACAAAAAGCTCAATGCGACCGTTGCGTAACAGCCGCTTTCCAAAGAAAACTGCGCTTTCACGTTACCTTCGCTTTTTTCCAGGACTTCGAAATCATCCATTTCCGCAAAAAAACCCCGTTCGCTTCCCTTGGAACTCAAGAAAGGCATTTGCTTTACTGAAAACGATTGCTGCGAAATGCCTTCCTTTTCAAGCAAAGCTTTTTCCTTCTCTCCCAAAACCGAATCGCTTCCAATGAGCATGCCCCTTTCTTCCAAATTCCAATTGCCTTCAGCCATTCGCTCTTCAAGCAATTCGTTAAAGAGCTTTGATTGGAGGGCGTGAACGAACATCAGCACGAGGTGCCGCGGCATTTTGCCCAGCGCGCCCACGAAATCGTTCGGGCTTTTCGAAAGGTGCTCGAGCAAAATTCGTTCGTATTTCAAATGCCTTGGAAAGTACTCCTGCGCTTTTGTGAAATCCTTTTCCTCAGACAGCCTTTTTCTCGCCGAAACGCTCTCCCCGTCCTTCTCCCCTTCCGAAAAAGCCAAGTAATTCCAAACCGCGCCTTGAAAATCGCCTTTCAAAAGCAGCTGTCCCACGGTCGCAGTGTTTTTGCGCAATGATCCAAAGCGCTGGAGACCGAAGAAGTTGGGGAATGAAAAGTTTGAAGATTTTGCTTTGGCGAGGATTTCAATCGAATCGGGTTTCACGCCGCAATTTCCTTCATTCAAAATAATGGTGAACCGATTTCCCTGCAAATCGCCTAAACGCACTTTATCTCCCGATTTCCACGCGCCGTTTATCTTCAAGTCCTTTATTTTTCCATTCACTTCGAGAAGCCTTTCTGGGGGCAAGGCAAAGACGCTGCACAATTGCGTTGTCAACGCGTTCCTGTCTTTAGTGCCCGCGTAATTGAAGCGCGACGGTTTTACGTGCAGAAAATTTGCAATGGTTCTTAGCGCTTGTTCTGTATTCCACTCCCGCTTCTCAAGAACGAAGTGCAGAAAATAGTTTTTGTCCAGTAAAGAATTTCCCTCCGCACCGAGATTGAAGTTCTTTCCTATTTCCAAAACAACGCCTTCTTTCGTTATTTCCTCTACGACGAATTCCTCGGGCTTGAAGCTGAACTCGGTGAATTGAAAAACATCGTTCATGAAAAACTTTGCGTGCGGGGATTATTTAAGACTGGGATGCGGTGAACGTCGCCGTGGAAGTCTTTGCCCCCGCGGGCTCGTCGTTCGCAATGCGCCAATTTATCGCTATTCTCGCCGCATCCGCCGTATCCACGTAACCCAGCCTGCACATCGCGTGAGGAACTCCGCTCTGGCCTGTTTCGTTAACGTTATACCAAATGTTGTATTTGGTGAAGGGAGAAGGGCAGTTGGCTGCAAGGCTGCCTGTTTCGTAATCGGACGCGTTGAACCTATACCAAGCGCCGGGCATGGGGGTGGTATTTCGTGAAAACGGCGCAGTTGCAGTCGTGGTTACGTTCACTGCCACGTTCCCGTCGTTTTGCAGTATGAAATACCGATAGCTCAAGCCGCTTGCATTGTCGGAATAATAGTCGTTTCCGACGTTCACCGTGCTGAAATTAACGGTATTATTTACTAGTGAAATGTCTAAAACCGCAATCACGTTCAAGCACATCGCTTGCGTGGTGTTCGTGCTGAAGTAAACCGTCTGGGTGTCGTTCACCAGCCCGCTTGCGTTGGCGTAAAACTTGTGGGGCGTGTAATTGACGGTGACTTCCAGATCGTTGAGGCTGTCGTAGTACTCTGCGAAAGAAGAAACGTTCTTCGAGTCCGTAAACCCGTTTGCGGCGCTCACGGCGCTGTCGAGAAACCTGGCTTGCGTGCTAAAGAAAGAAACGTTGGCGTCCTTGAACGCCGAGTAATTTTCACAGAAAGTAACGTTGGCTCGCGCGTAGTAAGCGACGGTGTAATTGGCGGTAACCAAGGAGGTTGTGGATGGGTTGATGTTCGCGCTCAAAAAGTAGTTGTTGAGCGAGGTCTGCAGGTTCAAATCGCCGTTTACGGTAGGAGTTTGGCTCAAAAGCAATTCCACGAACGTGAAGTTTCCAGCGCCGTTGGCTTTGATTGCAGTGGTAGTGACGTTGTATATCGTAGTGTTGAAGAAAGTGTTGTTGTTGGCGTTCGAAGAAAAGTCTATCCCGTAAGTCAAGTACTTGAAATCGTTAGAGGTGAACCGGCTGAAGTTCAAGCCGCTTAGCATCAGCCCGAAAGTCATGTTTCTCACTGTTGCGTTGGTTACGTTGAACGCGCCTGTCGTGGGTGCGTTGTAGGAAAGGTTGAATCCGTTGTAGCCGTAAGTAGCGTTGACGTTGGTCATCGAACCGGTGGAGTTTATGAATTGCGCGTGAGTGCTGAAATTCAACAAAGGACAGTTTGTGACTGTAAGGGAATCCCGCCCCAATCCCCTTATGCCTATGCCAGTACTGCCCGTGCTGTCGATGACGTAGTACTGGCTTCCGCCGTTCGAACAAGTGAGCGAAGCGCTTCCGCCGATGAAGTCAAAGCAAACGCCCCTTCCCGACGCGGTAGTGAGGCTTACGTTTTGGGTTATCGTCAAGGACTCCCCGGCGTGGATGTCACGGCAGGCGATTGTCAGGTTGTTTGTTCCCGTGAAGTTGAACGCGAAATCGAAGTCGCTCGCCAGGGGGTTTATGCTGTTAGTGTCTTCGAACAAGGTTAATTGACTCCAGTAGTCTGAAGAACTGTTGTAGTGCTGGCCGCAAATGGGCTCGTTAGTGTGGTTCGTGCTGTAAAGCAGAATCGTGTTGTTGGAAAACGGGTCGGGAACCAAGCGCACTAGCGTCGCGTCGGTCTGGATTCCGCCGCCGTTTCCGGTCCCGCAAATGTCTGAACTCGTGTTTCTCGCACTGCTCCACGTGCCTGCGAAACAATTGCTTGCAGTCGTGCAACGCCGTTCCAAAACCGCGTTTTGATAACGGCCGGGGTAGACGACCATCGCCCCGCCCGAAGCACCCAAGTACGCCGCGTCCACGCTCTTCCGGTCTTGAAAAGTTTCAGCTGCGGCGCCAGGGTTGCCCAACGTCGTTTGAGTGCCCCAAGCGCTGCCATTCCACTCTATCGCGTCAACTTGTTGCGAGGTGCCGCGGTAGCTTATGGCAGCCAACACCCTGTCCGAAGCTGGTCTGCTTGGGCACTCCAGCCAATTGAATCCCGTGAGAGAACCTACCCCCACAGAAGCGGCTGAAGACCAAGTGTCGTTGTTGACATAGTGGATTTGCTGCTTCAAACTTCCAGAAAGGGTTTCGTACAAAACGCTCGCCTCGCCGCTGTTCTGCTCGTAAGCGTTGCAGAAAGTTTTTCTTATCGTGCTGAAAGTAGAGGCAGTATGCAGTACCGGCGCTCCGAACTGCGAGCCGTTCCAAAAGCTGGAACAAACGTCGTTGGCGGTGTCGGAGTAAGTCACGATAATCTCGTCTGAAGAGGGCTTGGAATGCGCTTCGAGCCACACTGGGGTTCCGGCGCAAGAATCGTTCACTTGAAACTGCGCTGTAGAACTCCAAGTGTTGTTTTCGGGATACCAAATGCGGTAGTAAGGAGTGTCGCTGTTGTTCGCCGTAATTACCAACCCCCACCCGCGGGAGTTTTCGAAAGCGACGTCGAAACCGCTGTAGTTGTCGTTCGTAGTGCCTATGTTAGCCGCCACGGTTTGAAGCGTTCCCCAAGAGTTGTTTCTCCAAGTTTGCGCGTAAATCTTTCCAACGTCTATAAGCGTGGCTAGGATACACGTGTTTTCAAGTGGACTGCATTTTATCCTAGCCCACTCCAAATTTTCGCCAAGAGACGCGCCTGATGTTGCAGAACCTTCGTCAGACCAGCCTGCAGTCCAATTCCTGAATTTCGGCGCGAGGCTGCTAGACTGGTAGTAAGCGGCGATTCCTATCGTGCTATTCGAATACAAAACAAGGCTGAAGTCGCCGCTGGTTTTAGCCTTGTCCCCGTCTGAGGCGGTGTAGTTGAAGTAGTAAGTTCCTTCACGCAAGTTTTGAATGGAGGAAAGGTTGTAGTTCCAAACTCCATTCGTACTGCTCCCGTTGTACGCGCTCATGGTGTAATTGATTATCGTGCCGTTCAAATGCCTGAAAGTGAAAGTAACGCTCGAAGTGCCGTTGTCGTCGGTGAAATCGGCGAAGAAAGCGATTGTTTGCTGGCTGTAAGCGCTGCCGTTCGTGATGTTGAACTGCTGCCAAACGAACGCGGGGGCTGCGTTGGAAGTGTTGTAAAACAAAACGTCGAAAGGCCTGGCGTTCGCAAGAAAACGGTTTGTGTCTTCGAAAGTGCTGATGCTCCCCCAAGAGTTTGTCGAGCCGTTGTATAACTGCGAGCAAATCGGTTCGGTTGACGACTGGGTTGAGTAAACGAGCATGGTGTCGTTGTTTGAAGTGTCCTGCACCAAGCGCATCAAGTCAGTCTGGTTCGAGCCCGTTCCTTGGTTTCCGCAAATGCTTGCAGTAGTGTCTCTCGCTGCAGTCCAACCCGTGCTTCCGTTGGAACAGCCTGTAGAACCCATGCACCTTCTTTCCTTCGGAAAATTAGCGTCAGCAGCGTAAACCACTTGCCCCCAACCGCTTCCGCCCAAGTAAGCGACATCCGCCAACTGCCTGTCGATCAAGTCTCCTTCAACAACAGTTGCTAAAGTGGATGAAGTGCCGAAGGCAGAACCGCCCCACTCAACCAAGTACAAGTCTGCTAGTACTACGAAACTAAGTCGAGGCGTTTTTTTCTTAACTACCAGGTTTTTTGTAGCTTCAGACCAATCCCGCAAGGTCGAAGCCAAAGGAGAGTAGGAAAACGAAGGGTTGCCTGCCCCTACAGCCCCGCCAGCCAGAGGGCTTACCATTAAAATACGGTCTGAGCCAGGCATAGATGCACATTGAATCCAAACAAACTCGCTCGTGCCTGCAGGCCCACAACTGCCCATGGAAGGCACTTGCCAAGCGCTTCCAGTCCAGTTTATTATCTGCAAATCTGCACTGCTGCAACGGTCTAAAAGAACGTGCGCTTCTCCACTGGTTTGCTCGTAAGCAACGCAAAGCGTTTTTTGAACTGTTTCGGCTGGAGTGCTGTTGAAAATGCTCTTCGAATTGCCCCAACTGCTTCCATCCCAAACGTAACCGCAGTAACGTGCAGGAGAACTGTTATCCATGTACGCCATGAGAATTTCGTTGGCGTTCGGTTTGGATGCAGCTTCAACGAAATTAGGCGTGCCGCTGGTTCCGCAAGCGCTTGCGGGGAATTGCTGCACCCCGCTCCAAGTGTTGTTCCCAGGATACCAAATGTCGTAATACGGTTTTGCAGTGTTGTTTGCGCTTATGACCAAACCCCAACCGCGCGCGTATTCGAAAGCGACGTCGAAACCGCGCGCCTGGTCGTTGATAGTCCCGATGTTCAGGGCAACGTCGACAACCGACCCCCAAGCGCCGCCCGTATACGCTTGTGCCTGAACTTCGCCTTCGTCGTCAAGCGTGCCCATTATGCAGTTCGTCTGGTTTGCATCGCACTTCAACGCCATCCATTCAATGTCGCTTCCCGCATCCAAGGCAGTGGCGTTGGTTTCCGAACCCCAGCTGGTGTCCGCCCAAAGCCTGTACGCCGGATTCAAATAAGGCGAAGAGCCGCTCGCGCCGTGGTAATAGCCGGAAATGGCTTTGCTCGCAAAAACGGAATGCGGCAAATACGCTAAGAAAAAAATAACGAAGAAAGCCAGTAAAATCTTTTTACGCACAGGCAAGCTAGCACACCCTTTGAAAAAAATAGCGAACGAATGGTTTTATTGCTTTTCAAAAGGGGGTTCAAAAGTCTTTCAACGCTTTTCGTATCTCTTCCTGCGTTAATTTAGTGACGAGCATTGGAATCCCCTCGCTTTCCGCGATTTTAATCGCAAGCTTGTCCACTTTTTCTGGCGGAAGCTCGTGCAAAACCACTAGTGCAGGCTTTATGGGTGCTACGCGGACAGCAACCATGGGGCTTCTTCCGGTCGTAGTGCCAGTGAAAAGCAACGCCCTTTGGGAAGTGGTGGAATAGATTTTCACGAAACTCTCGTAAGGCAGTTCAAGAATGACTTTTATGGAATCGATTATCGTACATCCGAACAACTGCGTTTTTTCGAGATTCTCCCCGCACGCTACGCAAACCGCTTTGATTGCTTTCGCAAACTCTTCGCCCGTTATTGCTTTGCCGAAATCGATTGAGTCGAAAAACTTCTGCTCCGGCTCCGCCTCCTTCAAACGCTTTACGAACTCGCCCCCCCTTTGGATGTCTATTTCGAACAACGCGTCAACAAAACGTTTTATTACGTTAATTCCCGGGCTTTTCCTTCGGTTGCTCTCGTAATCGCTGATTGTTGACGGGGAAATCTTGAGAAAAGTGCTGAGCTCGCTTTGCGAAACGCCGAACACTTCCCGCCATTTTTTCATGGCCCCGCCCGGGTCTTGCGACAGGGTTATTTCCCCTGCTATTTTCACTTTCAGCTGTTCAGTAGCCATTCAAAAGACAACCCACCAATAGTCAAACAAACAAGCGGAGGGGAATTAAAAATACTTTCGATAACGCCGAACTCGGCTTCGGCGATTGGCTAAGCCAATCGCGGGGGATTTTTTAGCTTTGCCAGCCAAAAATCTTCATGAATTCGATGAGCGTATACGAACCTAGGGAAGATTCTTTCCTGCTAGAGAATGCTGTTGTGAAATACGCGTTTGGAAAAGTGCTTGATTTAGGTACCGGAAGCGGCATTCAAGCAATCGCAGCAGCAAAAAAGCTCGAAGTGGAAAGCGTGGTTGCCGTTGACATAAACCACCAAGCTTTGAAGCAAGCCAAGGCAAACGCCGTTGCTGCGGGAATTGCGGGAAAAATCGTTTTCAAGGAAAGCGACTTGTTTTCTTCGCTTGAAGGGGAAAAGTTTGACACAATAACATTCAACCCTCCCTACCTTCCGGTTTCGGAAGAGGAAAATGTCGGGGATATTGCGTTGGAATCAGGGGAAAGCGGAAGGGAATTCACGGAAAGATTCCTGAAAGAGTTTGAAGAACACTTGAATGCAGGAGGGATAGTGCTTTTGCTGCAAAGCAGCATCAGCGGGTGGGAGAAAACGAAAAAAGACCTTGAAAGCAAAGGGTTTGCAGTCGAAATCGTAGGGCGTGAACGGTTTTTCTTCGAGGAAATCGTTGTTTTGAAAGCGCAAAAGGCGTGACGCTGGGTAAGGTTGGAACAAAAGCCCATAAGAAGAGAAAAAAAATAAGAAAAAAAAGAAAAGAGAAGAAGGAGAAGTTACTTCTTCATCAAGCCCTTGCGCTTTATGTACACCCAGAGCTTCTTGGTCATTTCGCTGGGAGCAACTCCCGAGCTTCCGAAAACGTCTTCAAGAGAGTCCTTGCAGCCCTTAAAGGAGACTGTCATTCCACCGAATGCCTTCTTTGCCATATAGTACTTCACCTCATTTTCAAAAAAATACCCTCTCCCACCCTTTTTCCTAAAAATTCTAGAGGTAGAGTCGAGTTAAAGTATTAAGGCGTTCGATTTAAAAACCTATTTTTACGAGGGAAAAACGCTTTTCAAATCGTTTTTACGAGGGGAAATCAAAAAGGGCTTAAGAGTAAGTTTCCTCTTGGCTTTGCTTGTAACGCCAAAGAAGATACCCTCCCACGGCGATTACGAGTAAAACAAGCCACGGAAGGTAGTTCGCTTGCCCGCCCGTTTCTTCCGGAAGTATTTGTTGCTGCGGGTGGATGCAAGAGTCGTACTTCTTCTTCAGCGAGTCGTACTGGGCTTTCAGGGAATCCAGCCGGGAAGGGAGTATTTCAAAGTCTTTCGCGCTGCCGCGCTCCATCATCAGCTGAACGTCCCTCCACCTGCTTTTGATAGAATCCGCATCTTCAGTCAAACCGCACAGCGCGAGGTTGGATTCGGAAAAGAAGACGGTTTCAACCTCGGGCTTGAGCTGGTTGAACTTTGTTTGCGCGTCAACCGTGCTTTTCTTGTAGGAAAAAGACGCGACGGAATCGTTGACCCAATTGTCTCGAGCCGCTTCGAGTTTGCCTATGCTCTCATGCGGCTTGAGAAAACGCAATCGTTCGAACAAGTCTATTTTCAAGCGCATGTTCTCGAGGTTTTTCACTATGTTCTCGTTGTCCGGAGCGGGAATGTTGGATTTGAATATTTCCGCTTGTTTTTTTGAAATCTCCTCGTTGTAAGCGTCGTAAGCGGTGATAAACTCTGCGCTTTTGGAGAAAGCGTTTTTATAGTAGTCCAGCAACCCCGATAAAGCAAAATCACTCAAATCGCTTTCAACCTGCTGTTCCAAACCCACCCCGTCGCTTACTGTCCCGTCCAACTCCAAGGCAAGCCTTTGCAGCGCAGTCAATTTGGAGTCTATCGCATCGAAATTAGTGTCGGGGTAAGACTGTTGCGTTTTTGCGGTCAGCGCTGCCAAGGAATTTGCATTTCGGTCTATTGCCAAGAGCGTTTGCCTTACGGTCGTCTGCATGTCGCTGAAAGAAAGCTGGTTCCTCTTCACATACTCTTCGAAAACGCCGTAGTTGTAAACGCTCGTTCCAATCGTTTTTAGCCTAGATGAATCGGTTTCCACCTCGCCCTTCTCTTCAGCAACTGCGACAAAAATCTTTTTCGGCGAGTAGATTGAAGGGGAGAAAACGTAGTAATACTCGGAAAGGATGAAAAGCGGCTTGGGCAAAAGCCCCACGCCCGAATCTAGATACGGCTTTGCCTTCGCACTCGCTTCTTCCGAAGAAACCGCAAACGCAAAACTCGCGATGGCAACGGCAAAAACTACCGCGCAAGCGATTCCCAGTCTCATGCTTTCAATTAATTCGCCAGATGATTTAAAACCATCGCGCGACAATAATCGTTTCATGAAACTCAGGGTGGTTTTGGTCGAGCCGAAGTGGGACGTTAACGTGGGAAGCATATGCAGGGCAATGAAAAACTTCGGGGCCAGCGAGCTTTACTTGGTAAAGCCTAAAGCCAAACTGGGCGTAGAAGCAATAAAATTCGCCAAGCACGCGCGCGGCATACTTGAAGGCGCCAAGAAAGTCAAGACTATGAGGCAGGCGTTCGAAGGATGCACTCTAGTTGTAGGCACTACCGGCATAGTCAAGCGCTTTGGAAAGCGAATTCTCAAAAAATGCGTTTCCGCCCGCAAGCTGAAGAAGTACTTGGGCAAGGGCGATAGGGTCGCAATAGTTTTCGGGAACGAGGAGAGGGGCTTGAGCGACAAATTTCTCGGCGAATGCGATGTAGTCGCATTCATCCCTTCCAACCCGCGTTATCCCGTCCTCAACCTGTCGCACGCTGTCGCGATAATGCTTTACGAGCTTTACGCCACTCGCGGCGAAGAGCAGCTGAAAGAGCGGAATCCCGCCCCGAGGGAAAAGCTCGAGCGGTTGGAGGAAATGTTTTACGATTATGCAAAAAGCAATAAAAGCATTCGCGACCCGAAGAAGGTTGCAACAGCGTTCAAAAGGATTTTGCGCCGTGCGCGCCCTTCGGAAAAGGAAATTCAAACGCTATTTCCAGCTTTTTAGTGAATTCAAAAGCTAAAGCATTAAAGCATTGGGCAAATCGCTAAAGTGCTTATCGCCAGTAACAACTTTTAAGCCGTAAACCAGCGATGTAGCGTATATTATCGAATCTATCATTCCCCAGTCACGAATTTGTTTTCTATATTCAAAATAGAATTCTCCGGCCAGAATTGCAATTTTTTCTTCAACCGGAAGAATAGCTGAATGCTCCTTGAGCTTGGATATAATTTTATCCGGTTCAAACCCGTTTTTCAGCGACCAATTCGTCAATTCGGCCAAAGACACCATTGACGTGCAATTTTGTGAACTGTTCATCAACTGCTCAACCTTACGTCCAGTTGGAGTATCGTTGAATAACTCCACCCAAGCGTAAGTATCGAATAACATTCGCACTCGCCTTAATTTCTGCCTGCATGGTCTCGCTCAAAGCTGGAAGCGCCTTTGGTTAAACCGCGAAGCTCTTTCACGCTAGCTTTCCTTTTTCTCAAAACGCTGACAAAAATTGTTTCGCCGCTTTTGAGTTTTTCTTCCTTTATCATGCGTCCTGGCAAAATAACGCCTAACGCATTTCCTACAGGGCGTAATTTCACTTCAACAATTTCAGCCATAAGCTCACCTAGTTATAATTAGTTATAACTTATATAAAAACACGATGTCTTACTTGCAGTCTTCGATCCTGCAATACGCGAAGTAGTATTTTTGGCTTCGCGAGCCTTCCCATTCTATCGTGAAAGTCTTGAGTGAAGGCGTTTTTCCAGTCGGGGACAAAAGCCCGACGAAAGAACTGTTTTGAGCGACTGTAGTACCGCTTGCAGAGTTGATTTTCACCAACGCGATTATCGCCGGAATGTCTTCAGCCCCGGGGTTGGTGAAAGCACACTGCCCTTCCACAAGCAGTTTTCCTTCCTGGGTAATGCTTGGCCTCACGGTCTTGGCGCCCAACCCGAACAACTCGGGAGGGTTGTAATAACGCTGGAACAAATCGCACGACACGGTTCCTTGGTTTGAAGTGCGGAAGAAAACGAAATACGCCAGTGCAAGCACGACCAAGCCCAACAAAGCATACCTAATCCAAGGCGTTTGCAACGCCTTCGGCCCGGATCCGCCTTGACCTCCTGCGCCTTTTGCAGCGCCGGTGATTACTGCAATCGTTTTTCCAATCAATTCCATCCAGCCGGCAGGGGTTTTCATTTTATTGACCGTCTCTCCTGCCGCCTCGCCCAAACCCTTCGGCCTTTGCGGTATCGCTTCTATCCCCTGCGGGTTTCCCAAAACGGCGTCTATGTCGATCTTGAAAGAATCGTTCGCGGCGTCAACCCAAACTTGGTAAGATGGGATATAGTATTTCGTTGCAGCCGAAACTGAAACCAATTCTTTCTTCAGTCCGGCGTGAGCCGCGACTTTAGTCGCTGCGACATCGTTCAACTCGCTTTTGGAAATGGCGGTGGGCAAGACTTCAGACTGGACTTCGGGTTCGGTTTGGTTTGTTTTTTTCGTTGGCCTTTCCAACAAGTAGGGAACGTAATCGTTCAATTCCCCGGTGTAAGCGTTCAACGCCGTCTTTCCGGTCGGCGAGGCTTCGCCCGCGAGAACGTCGAAACTGAAAACCCAGTACGGGGTATAGACAAGCTTTACGTCGGAAATGTCGAACTGCTTCCAACCCCTTTCCGAAACGGCTTTCTGCACTATGCCCAACGCTGCCTCTGGCGTCAAAACGGTTTTGAAAGACTGCGCGTCAAGAAGCATTTTCTTATCAAAGTCTTTTCGACGAGGCTGTTTTTAACGGTTTTCCGGCTAGAAAAAAACTAAAACAAAAAGAAATAGGGGAAAAAAAGAAAACTCAGTGTTTTCTTTTTACAATCTTGACGTTGTGCGGCGTGAGAAGGATTTTGTCCTCGTCAATGCGCGCAATATCGCCGTTGATTTCGACTGCAAAGCCCTTCAAGCGCGATATTACGTCCTTCAGCTTTTGGGGATTGCGCGCGATGGGCGTGATGTTCAACAAAACGAGGTTCCGGTTCTTCAACTCTTCTTCGACAATCGAAACGTCCGTCTCCCTTTGCAATGCAATGGGTTTTACGTAAAAATCAGCTTCCTTGTGGAGAATGTCCACTTCTTCTGCCTCGGCGGCGGTCATAAACTCATCGAGGTTCATTTCCCTCTTTATTCCCAATGCCTTAGTGAGACTGTCGAAAACGCCCATGTTTTTCACCTTCAATACGCAAAGTCGAGTAACGCTTTTTATAGCTTTAAGAGAATACTAACTCACTTTTTAAAAGCCTTTGCTTGGAATAAAAATTCAAGCGGTTTTAAGGTTTTCATCTATGATTTTCTGGAATTGTTTTAAAGACATTGCCCCTGAATATTTTTTTCCGTTGATTACGAAAGTCGGAGTGCCGCGAAAAGACAAGCTAGAAGCAAGATCGGCGTCTTTGTCGATAATTGCTTTCGTTTTGTGTTCGCCCATGCACGCATCGAAAGACTTCGAGTCGAGTTTTGATTCAACTGCAAATTCTTTGAGTTTAGTAAGTGCATCTGCATCTGGAATATAATCGTCTTTGGCTTTATCAAAAAACTCTCCTGCTCTATCAAAAATCAAATCGTGCATTCCCCACTTTTTTCCTTGCAGTCCGGCACACTCAAACGCCTCACTCATAATAAAACTATGCTGGTGGAACGGAAGGTTAAAGTAAGCTAGATTCACGCGACCATCGTAGTTAGCAAGCAATTGTTTTAAGACAGGGTGCACTTGAGCGCAAAACGGGCATTCAAAGTCAGAAAATTCTATTATCGTTAGTTTAGCTTGCGTGTTTCCACGCAATTCTTTTCCGCTCAAATCAATTTGAATGTTTTCAGTAGGACCTTCTGGAAGGGCATTAGAGTTTGAGTCAAGTTTAATACCCGTAATTCCCTCGAGTTTTTGGTTCATCAAATCAAGCTTTTTATTGAGGCTATTGTAAACGAAAAACAAAGATGCGGAAAGCATGACTCCAGCTAAAAGAATGCTTAACGGCAGCAAATGCGATTCTGAAAAAATCTTCACTCTCAACACCACCTTTAGAATTTTTTAGACAAAAAGATACAGTTAAAAACGGCGAGTTCGCCTTCTTAATTCTTTTGGTTTCAAAGTTACAGTGTTTGGACTTGTAATTCGCCTGAAATCTTGTGGAGGCAATTTTCCTGTCTTTCTAAAGTTCTCTACATCCCTCAAAAGTGATTCTATCGCAATGGGATTATAGCGAGTTCGCATCAACCAAAGAATGTTTTCGCGATGCGGCCAAGCTCGCCTAACCTCTAAAGACAATGGAAGCTCTGGAGTCAAGAGTGGAACTAAACTACCGCCAATGAAATTGTCTGACAAGGCGGTCTCAACTTTTAAAGGGCGCGTGCTGCCATTCTTGTCTACGGGAAAAACGGGAAGAAACCCTGTGCTTGGAAAAGGCTTGTTTGCTTTTCTAGCGTTTTCCCTAATTTCTTTGTTCTTGCGTTTTAGATACTCATATTGGGTGCGCATCTGTTCCGCGCGAGGATCGTTGCGCAAGAAAGAATTGAAAGCGCCTTTCAAGCCTTTATTACGGATTACTTGAAGCACAGCTGGTGCGGTTAGAGGACTTAAACTAAAACCCATGCCAACACCAGAAATCATGTTGGGCAAATAATCTTTCTTGTACTCCTCTTGAGCAGGTTTTTCTAGCAAATGAATAATGCCGCCGTAACTCGAAAAGTCAATGCCAAAGCGATACATTTTCGATAAGTCTCTCAAATCAAGAGCTTTAACCTGCCCGTTTGAATAATGGGCTATAAAACGACCTTGCTCTTCAGGCTTCAACTTTGAATAAAATCCTGCTATGGCAGTGCCGGCTGGAAACTTTTTTTTCACTTGCGGATTTTTAGATTCCCTAGCTAGAGCAGCCGACAAACCAAGAGGGTCTTCAGCAAGTTCAGGATGTTTTTTGACCACGTAGCCTATAAACTCTTGCAATGGATTTTGAAACGACTGTGGCGGTCGTGCTGCAAAAGAAATTAGAGGGCGTTGTTGATGCGAAACTGGCGGTTTTAAACCACCGGCGTGCAAACCAGTAAAAATACTGAGAGCTGCGAGCGTCGTCGGCAAAATTTTTTTAATCCCAGCCAAAAGCCTTGTCACCCAAAAGAATGTTGGCTGGCGGTCTTTAAATCTTTTGAGGGCAAACGGTTGTTAATGACGAGAGAAAACTTTAAAAGCAAGAGTATCTTTAAGTAGTAACATCAAACCAAAGCGTTTGGGATAATAAAAAGAGGGTGGTATTTTTGAAGAAAGGCACTGCTGCGCTATCAATTTTCGTTGTTTCAGCGTTTATTCTTGTTTTTACATTTTACTTTACTGAAGTTAGTGCTTCAAGCCCCCCTGGTCTTCCCCATTACGAATGCGTAAATGGACAATGCACACAGGTTAGTTATGGTGGTGAAGACCATTGTCGAGTGGGTACTAACGACTGCCAAGCACCGAACAGCGGTTATAACACTTGCGTGCCTGAATATGGCGGTGGCGGGAGCTTTACATGCCAGCATAATACAGGTTTTGGAACTACTACTTGCTACAACGACGAAGACTGTCAAGCAAAGCACGGAGACTGCACTAGTACTACTACGTGCAACCTAGACACTCCAGGCAGGAGAGAAAACATTTGTCGAAGCAATAGCGATTGCAGGAGAGACTCGTTTTTGGATTGTATTGGTGGACAGTGCAGGCCAGTAGCTGGTAGTGGAGATGACTTGTGTGATAGTAGTCATGCTTGCAACACCGAGTATCAACTCAAGTGCGTAATGCCAGGTGGTAACCGAGGAGCTAACATCGGGCCTACGTGCCAATGGTCTCAAAGCCACATTCCAGACCCAGACTGCAACCTTCTGCATGTTACAGACCCATGCACTGTAACTTCTGGCGGATCAGACGGCAATTAAAACCTCACACGATTTGCACAAAAGCTGAAAAAGCTTACACTATTTTTTTGTTGATTCAACAAGGAAAATTGACTATATAGCTCTCGCAAGGGAAAAACCCAAAGCTTGAAAGTTGCTATTCAGAGTACAAGAAGGCAATTAAATCTAGCAAAACAAATAAATGCCGCGTAAAAGCAATTATCTATACTGTTTTAGTTTAATAGCGGTGGGCATGTGGTGGATTTCGCCGAAATACTGGAAGAAGGAAACACTGTTTTCAAAGACAAGGGCATTTTGAGCCCCCACTACGTTCCCGAAACGCTGCTCTACCGCGATGAAGAAATAAAGAAGATAATGGTGTGCCTTGCGCCAACGCTTAAGGCGCAAAAGGCCAAAAACCTGTTCATTTACGGGAAGACTGGGACCGGAAAGACGGTTTCCACCAAGCACGTTTTGGACAAGCTTTTGCAGCAAGGCAACCCGCGCGTTTTCGGCTTGTACATGAACTGCCGCGTTTACGACTCGCGCTATAAAATCTTGCAGAAGACAATCACAGAATTCCACCCCGACATTGCAAAAACGGGCTATTCATTCGCCGTTCTTTACGAAAAATTTCTAGACTGGCTGGAAGACAACGGAAAGCACGTTGTGCTCTTGCTGGACGAAATCGATTTTGTGAAGGATTTGGACCAAATGATTTACACTTTGACGCGCGTGAACGACGACTTGCGCGAAGGAAGCTTGACGCTCGTGGGTGTGAGCAACAAAATCGGTTTTACTAAAAAGCTGGACGCGCGCTCGCGCTCTTCACTATGCGAGGAAGAGCTCGTATTCCAATCGTACAATGCGATTCAACTCTCTGGGATATTGAAGCAACGGGTCGAGAAATCGTTCCACCCCGGGCTCGTAGAAGATTCCGCAATAAACGTGGCCGCTGCAATCGCTGCAGCGGACAACGGGGACGCACGCTATGCATTAATGCTTTTGCTTCGCGCCGGAGAGCTTGCGGGACAAAAAAATCTTCCTAAAATAACCGACAAGGAAGTCGAGCAAAGCAGGAAGGCGGCGGAGGAAGACAAGGCTTTCGAAATAATTTCTTCCCTCCCGGAACACCAACAACTGGTTTTGTATGGGTTGGCGAAGCTTGGCGTAGACACGAAATACAAAAGGCTTGTGGAAGAAGGGGGGGAAAAACTGTATTTCAGCGGGGAGGTTTACGAAGCTTACGTAGAGAGTGCAAAGAAATTCAGCAAAGACCCGAGAACTTCAAGATGGTATAGGGAGTATTTGCATGAACTCGATATGCTGGGGTTGATTTCGACCGTGCAAAGCGGAAAAGGCATTCGCGGGCAAACTACGCTCATCCGCTCTTCTTACGAGCCCGCGCGAATCAAGAAAACCATCGAAAAAACCCTTTCCGGCGAGTAACCTTCACCTGCCGCACGGCTTAATAACCTGCTTTCAGAAAATTGTTTATAGGTGAAAGAATGTACGTTCCTGCTTTGAAAAAAGAGGCTGTTGATACCATGCGCCGCGAAGCTTTGCGTTTGCGGGAAGAGTATTTGGATTACGCCGAGGATATGGAGCTTTACTCCAAGCCAGAGTTTTGGGCTGCGGTAGAGCAGGTAGAGAGAAACAAGACTCTAAAACTTTCTTTAAACCAACTCCGCAAGGAGTTGAATCTGTAAATGCCTTACTCCGCGGGTTATACAGACAAACTCTTGAGGCAAATTAAGAAGCTTGACAAACACCAACGCGAGTTGATTTACAAGCGGATTCAAAAAATACTAGAAAACCCGCAGTTGGGAAAGCCCTTGCACGCGCCGCTGCACGATTACAAAAGCGAACGCTTGGAAAAATACAGGATTATTTACAAAATCGTGAACAACACCATAGAGTTCGCTTGGCTCGAGCACCGAAGCCACGTTTACGATTGATTGAAAAACAGCTTTCGAACGAGGGAGTTAGAAGCCATAAAAGTGCTTTCATTCCAAAAGAATATAACCGATACGAAAAGGTTTTGAAAAATGTCTTCAGACAGCAAGGCGTTGTACGAATTTCGAAAGCAGTTGGAAGCGCTGAAAAAATTCCAGGGAAGGGGGACGGAGTTGATCAGCGTTTACATCACCCCGGGGTACAACATTTCCGAAATCGTCGCGAAGCTGCGCGACGAGTATGGGCAAGCTTCGAACATCAAAAGCGCAACCACGAAAAAAAACGTACAGGCGGCTTTGGAGAAAATCATGCACTTTTTGAAAGGCGCTAACAAGCCGCCCGAGAACGGCATGGCCGTATTCTGCGGCAACGTTTCTGAAAGCGAAGGGAAAGTGGATATAGAAATTTTTTCTGTCGTTCCCCCCATGCCCGTTCCAGTTCAATTCTACAGGTGCGAATCACGTTTTGTCTTAGAGCCTTTGGAAGAATTGCTTGACGTTGCCGGAACGTATGGATTAGTTGTAATGGACGGCAAAGAATGTACGGTTGCAATCTTGAGAGGAAAAACCATCAAAATCGTCAAGAAACTAGAATCGACAGCGCATCAGAAAGTGCATAAGGGAGGACAATCACAAGCCAGATTTCAGCGCTTGGCCGAAGAAGGAATTGAATACTACTACAAGCGTATAGGAGAAGCAATGGATGCATTTGTAGGGCAAAAGAATTTCAAGGGCGCAATCGTAGGAGGGCCCGGGCCTGCGAAAGAAAATTTCATGAAAATGGCTCCGTTCAACTACCAAATCAAAGTATTGGGGGTTGTCGATACGGGTTATACCGACGAGTATGGCTTGAGGGAATTGCTGGAAAAAGCAAGCGAGTTGATTGCAGAACAAGAGGCGATCGTCGAGAAAAAACTTTTGAACGAATTCCTTACCGAAGCTGCTAAGAGTGGGCTTGTTGCGTGGGGTTTGGAGGGCGTGCGCGAGGCATTGGAGAAAAAGAGGGCCAACAGGTTTTTGGTTACGGAAGGATTGGAAATAATCGAAGGCGGGAACAACGTGGTTACGCATTTGATAAGCCTGGCTGAAGAGCAGGGAGTTGAAGTTGTCTTTGTGTCGGAAGAAACGCCGGAAGGGCAGCAGTTCAAAGGCACGTTCGGCGGGCTGGGGGTTTTCTTGCGCTATAAATGAGGTTGAAAAGAAACGTCTAAGGGTTCAAATCACTCCCCCTGCACTGTCTCCAGGTCTATGTGTACTTTCCTCTACTGAACGTAATTGTTCATAATCGGTATGTTTATATACTTATTTTATATGTATTTAGTTATGAAAACGAATCGGGTTCAACAAATGCAAGTAATGCATTCCCCTAGGCTTGCAACTGTGCTTATGGTTGAAGAGACGCTGCGGCAGGCTAAGGAAGTGCTTAAGATTGCCGAGCTAAAGCGCAGGCTTCCCAAGCAGGTGATGCACAGCACGCTTTTGCAGATTCTCGACTACTTGCAGGAGAGCGGAAAGATCCTAATCACTACGAAGGGCGTGCTCTGGATTTACCGGCCGCCTGCCGAGCTTGAGAAGCTAAAGAAAGGCGGGCTGGAACTATGACCGACAACCGGCCCGTGAAAGTCATCCTGAAGGGGCAAGCAAAAGAAGAGTTTGAGGAACTGAATAGGCTTGCCGGAGAACAGCAAGCAAAGGGAATCACCAATTCCGATGAAATGCAGCTAGTAAAATCAATACAGCAAAAGGTAGACTTGATAAAAGAAAACCCGATGTACGGAAACAGCATTCCAAAGAAACAAATCCCTAAGATTTTGGACGTCTCGAACCTTTTCCGAGTCGAGTTGACCGGCCGCTGGAGAATGCTTTACACCCTTGACGGAAACCAAATCGAAATAGTCGCTTTCGTCCTTTACGTAATGGATCATCCCACCTACGACAAGCTCTTCGGCTACCACCGAAAGTAAGCCAATTTCGAGGCTAGTTATAGATTGAGACACACAATCGTATCTCTGAAAGTCCACTTCTAGCCAAGGTCTAAGCGCACTCCCCCCTGCACTTAGTCCAGGTCTCGGCAAGCCTCTTGCTAGTTCATCGCAAAATTCAAAACTCTATTTTCTTGATTTTCATTTTGTTGAGCAAATCGTCGGCTTTCTTTTTCATTTCGTTAAAATCTTGTTCGAGTTCGAAAGCCTTGCTCAAGCCTTTCCTGAATCCCGACTGCAGTTCATACATCGCGCTTTGCGCCGGATAGACCGTAATCGTCTTCAGCAGGAAAGTTTTGCTTTCGAACGTCTTGCTTTCCGGCTCTTCTATCCGCCTTATGAAAAGCAACACCGCTGCAAAACGCAATACTCCCGAAATTAAGAAAACTGCGGGCAGGACGCCGAACAAAAACAACGGGTTTTGCTGGAAGACGCTCGCGAGCAAAGCGCCGATCATTCCGCCCACGAAAATAGCCGCGCCCTGGAAAACGTTGTAGTACGAAACGAATTTCGATTTGTCCTTCTCGGGAGTGGTTTTAAGAATGAGATTAAAAGAAGCGATCCTCTGCCCCGCCCAGCCGAGGCCGGACAACAGCTCGGTAATAATCAGAAACCAGGGGTCTTTGAACAGCGCCCACCACAAGGGAATGGCTGCCACGAGCAGCCCGCTAGCGTACAAAACGTTCTTGTTCCCCATTTTCACGGACGTTTCACCCCAGTAAACCATGGTGAGGAAAATGGAAATTTGCGAAATGCTGAAAACCACGGCGTAAGTAAAGTAGTCGAACTTCAAAACGTTCAAAGCGTAGACGGAGAAATACGGGGCGGCGAGGAAAACCGCGAACATGAGTAAAGTGTTGTACAATACCAAAGCCCCGAAAGGCGTTTGCCTCAAGCTTTTCACGAAAGAACGGAAGTTGGTTTCGCCAGTATGCTCTTCAATCCTGGGCTCGAATTTCTTGCTCAAATAATAAAGGGAAATTATTCTCGCGGCGAAAGCTATTGCGAAAATAACCGTGAAGCCCAATGCGGCGTTCTGCATGTTTTCGAAAAGCCCCAGCACCCAGCCCGCAGCAATGCTGGAAAGAAACGCGGCAAAGCCGGTTATTTCATTCCTCTTTCCGAAGTACGAAGCCCTGTCTTTTTCCTTTACGATGTCGCTCATCCAGCTCGTCCAAGCGGGATTTGCGAACGATTCCGCAAGAATGGAAATGCTGTAGAACAAAACCAGCCACGAAATGAGGCTGTCGCCCGTCAACATGGTCAAAGCAAGCAAACCCAGCCAAGCGAGCACTTGAAGTGAAACGAGCTTGAGAACTATCTCTCTCCTGCTCTTCACTACTCTCGATATTCTCGAGTAAAGCAATTGCGCTATGCTTCCCAAAAGCTGGGGGAAAGTTTGGAGAAAGCCAATGTCGGCAACAGTCGCACCCAAGCGCAGGGCGAAGGGAGTTAGGTAGTTAACCCCAAAGCCTGCCATTATCGAATAGAAAGTCCCGTCTTTGATGGAATATTTCTTGGATTCTTCAAGCTTTTGCTCGAATTCCTTTTCGTCCATACGCTAAAACCTTCTCGCTTAAAGAAAAACAGGCTCTTAGACTTTCAATAGCACCGTGACCAAGAAAACCCTCTTGCCGTTCCTCACGCCCATGAGCTTGTGCGAAAGGCTGAACGGCTTTTTCAATTGCCTCACGGCATCAAGCACGATGTTCTTGCTTCCGGCAGTCAAGTCCGCCCCGCCCGTTTTTTTCAATTCCGTTTTCCAAAACGTCTTTCCTTCAATCGTGCGTTCGATGCTTTTCAAAGCCCTTTCAACCCGCTTTTCGTCGCCCCTTATTTGCACTATCGCTTCCTTGTACCCGCCCGCTTGCCTGTTGCAATCCAAGCAAAGGGTTTTCACCAGCGGGATTTCAAAATTCTTCGCCTGCCTTACCTCGTGGCCGTCAACTGCGACGTAAAACTCCGCGTTCGTTCCCAAAAAGCGTTTTCCTTGAGTGAAGGAAATTTTCGCGGACAACGGAAAGCGCGATTTGCTCTTGCGCAAAACAAGTTCTTCCACCAACCCAGGCGTAAATTGGACCCAGGCGCTTCCGCTCTTCACCCTGCCGCAACGAGGGCACAATACCACTTCGAGGTTTTTCTCTTGCACGTCAACCAAAGGCTGTTTCGAAAAGCAATCGGTGCAGAAAGAGCCTATGAATTGCTTTTCGCTCTTTCCGCAGGAAGGGCATATTTTCAAGGTATCCAAACACCGCTTTTAGTCTCAAAAGCATATTTTTTAATCGCGCGAATGATTTAAAGTTGTTTAATTCTTTCACTGGAAAGCGAATTAAAGGTGTGGTTGGATTGACAGTTGATCAAAGGGAAAAGGCGCTGAGCGCAAGCAAACTCTTCTTCAGAGTCCCAACTTCGATGAGGACTTTGATTGCATTGCTGTTGGCGACGTTCTTCCTCGGATTCATATTCAGGCTTTACGCCGGCAATGCGATAGCGAATGCATTGGTTTACGGCGGGGCTGAAGGCGTTTTGCTTTTGGGGCTCCCGGCATTGCTCGCAGGCGCCCTCGCTTCCCTCTACTCGCACGAACCGTTCAAGTACAACTTTTTCATCGGAGCCGTTACTGCGACAATTGCAGGATTGATTTACTTCATCGGTTTTGCAACTGGACAGCCTTTGAACGGGATAATAATTGCGAATGCAATGGTGGTTTTGATTTGGTTCGGGTCTTCGTTCGTGGGCTTGAACCAAGGGTTGAAAGCGATTCCTTTGAGCTTCCTCCAGGCGTTTTTCAACGCTTCGTTCTTGTGGTTTTGGCAGCGCTTCGGCTTCATAGAGACTACTCTTGCCATAGGCTCCCTGCCCATAGCCGCCGTGAAAATACTCGTTTCCTCGGGCATCCTCCTGCTGGGATTGTGGGCGATTTTTTATGTCGTCAACGCGCCTGCAAAACGCAATTTCGGCATTTCCACTGTGCAAGCGGTTGCGTTGTTCTTCGCGCAATGGACTACGGGGAAAAAGGAATTCGAAGAAGTTTTGGCTGAGATGGGAGAGCCTGTTGAGACGACAATCGAAGGGATAACGTTCAGGAACGGCAAAGGCAAGACCAAAGCAATATTCCTCTCCCCTCAAGTGCACTACGGCCCTTTCGGAAACGTGGGCGGAAGTGAATTTCCTTATTTGCTTTCGCAAAAGATTTCTTCAGACGTGAAAGCGCCTTGTTTCGTGTTCCATTCGACGGTCAACCACGATTTCAACCCCGTTTACTCTTCAAGCCACGTTTTGATAGCAAGAAAAGCAGTGCAGGAAATCAGCGGGAAGAACAGGCAGAAAAGCGCTTTCGCTTCCAAAGCTTGCTTCATGCAATCGCGCACGGGCAGCGCGGGCGTGGCCGGCTTTGCGTTCGGGAAAAACTCTTTCCTGACGCTTTCCAGAGCGCCCGAAAGCACCGAAGACATCGAGCTTTCGCTTGGCCTCGCGCTGAAAAACGCTGCGTTGAAAAAATTCGACGATGCGATAATCGTTGACAGGCATAACTCGCTGACGGACGGAAGCATTTTCCGCGTTGGAAGCAAAGAGTTTTTGGAATTCCAAGACGCAGTTTCAAAAATCCGGCCTTCAATGCAAAGCGGGTTCAAACTCGGCGTTTCCGAGAAACCTTTGGAAGCGTTCAACCTCGACAACGGGATAGGAAAAGCGGGGCTCAAGACCGCGGTGTTCGAAATCCGCGTGAAAAAGTATTGCATCGTGCTTGTCGACGGCAACAACATTCTCCCGTCGCTCCGCGCCAACGCACTGCTCGCGCTGAGGAACTACGATTTCGAGTGGGCTGACGTTTTTTCCACCGACACCCATTCGGGAAACAAGATAGGCGGGGTTCACAACCCGGTGGGAAGGAATCTCGACCACGAAAAGCTCATTCGCGAAATTCGGAAAAGCGCGGAAGAAGCGATCGGCGATTTGCAGCAATGCAGTGCTGCGTTCTTTTCCGACAGGGTGGGCATAAGCGTTTTGGGCGGACAAAAGCAAAGCGAACTCACCTCCACCATAAACTCGGTGGTTGCGATAACAAGAGTTCTCGCGCCGTCGGTATTCGCAATTTCAGTCTTGCTGGTTTTGGTTTTGCTGTTCTTGTCTTGAGGTTTGAAAATGAGAATCGGTTTTTTCACGGACACGTTCTACCCGAACGTCGACGGGGTAGTTACAACGCTGGTCAATTACAGGGACGAAATGCAAAAGCGGGGTGACGACGTTTTCGTCTTTACGTCGGGAGATAAGAAAACGAAAGAGCTTAACCAAGACCCGAAGGTATTCGTGTTCCGCTCGGTAAAATTCCCTCCCTACCCCCAATACAAAATCGCGCTGTTCCCGTTCAACTCGGCCAAAATCGCCAAAGAAAAGAAAATCCAGCTGGTGCACTGCCACGCGCTCGCGTCAATGGGCTTGGCTGCGATCAAAACGTCCAGAGACTTGCGTCTGCCTTTGCTTGGGACGTTCCATACGATGGTGCCGATGGCGGCAAAGAAAATGATGGGAAAAACTGCGGAGAAAATCCTTTGGAAGGGGGTGAAACTCTTTTACCAGCGTTTCGACCTGGTAACTTGCCCAACGAAAACCGTCCAGCAAATCCTGCGCGAAAAAGGCGTGGACAGCATTGTCGTTCCGAACGCGGTCGACACCGCGCGGTACAATCCTTCAGTGAAATCAAGGGTAGTGAAAGACCTGGTCGGTGCCGACAAGATAGTGCTGGTTGCAGGGAGAATAAGCCAAGAGAAGAACATCAACGTGATAGTGAAAAGCGCGTCGGAAGTTTTGAAGAAAACGAGAGGCGTTTTCACGACGAAATTCGTGGTTACGGGCGACGGGCCTGCGAGAAAGCAAATCGAAGAGTTGGTGAAGGGCGAAGGTTTGCAGAAGGACTTCGTTTTCACGGGATTCGTCAAACAAGAGCATTTGCCTTCGTACTATGCTGCGTGCGATTGCTTTGCTACTGCGTCAGCATTCGAAACGCAAGGATTGGCGTTGTTGGAAGCAATGGCTTGCGGAAAACCGGTTGTAGGAGCGAAGGCAATGGCCATTCCCGAGTCGGTGCGCGAAGGAAAAAACGGGTTTTTGTTCCAACCTGGCGACGAGGGCGAGTGTGCGGAAAAAATAATCCGGGTTCTCACGATGCCTAAAAGCCTTTACGCGAAAATGGGAAAGAACGCGAGGAAAACTGCGGAACAATTCTCCATCCCGAAAAGCACTTCGAAAATGCTTGAGGTTTACGAGAAAATGCTTTGAAACTCGTTGTTTTAAAAAGCGGTTTCTGTTAATCAAAAATACAATAAAAACAAGAGGGTGATGGGATTGGTTGTGCCTGTTGTAAGCGTTAATTTGGTTGCCGTAGTGCTAGCTGCAATCGCAAGCTTCGTAATCGGAATGGTTTGGTATTCACCCATGCTTTTCGGCAAAATGTGGATGAAAGAAATTGGAACGACCGAGAAGGAAATGAAAAAGAAAAAGGGCGGCATGATGCAGGCGATGGGCATGTGGTTTGTAGGAGGCCTTGTGACGGCTTACGTGCTTGCGCATTTTCTTGCGTATGCGACAGGTGGATACCCTACGCTCATGGACGGAGTCATGGTTGGATTCTGGGCTTGGCTCGGGTTTGTAGCGACGGTAAGCGCGGGAATGGTGTTGTGGGGAGGAAAGTCCTTACGACTCTACGCTTTGACTGCAGGCAATGACTTGGTTTCAATGCTTGCAATGGGCGCAATTCTCGCAGTTTGGGCTTGAGTTTCAATCAGAACATTCCACTTGCGCCAGTATCGCTTCTTTCGAAGTGATTCCGGCGTAAGCCTTTCCGTTCAACACAGTGAAACAATGCCATAACAAGGAAGGGGCATCAGCGCAGTTTCACTTGTTTTAAACAAAATGTTTAAAAACAACAAAATGTTTAGTTTGTTGTGAGATACTTGCTTAATACCACGGTGCTGGTTTACTTGTCTGAAGCAAAACCCGACCTTCCGGGACGCGTCGACTGCCATACGATAAGCGAGGTGGCTTCGGAACTTTCGTTCATAGTCGGGGAAAGCGAGGCTTCGGCCGTTCTTGAAGGAGTTTCAATCGTAGATGCGGTTAAAACGAAATCTAAGGGTGAGGAGCGTTGGCTTTCAACCGCCGACATTCAGTTGGCGGCGGCAGCAAAGTCGTCCGGCTTTGTCCTGGTGAGCGACGACAAGAAATTACTGTCGGCAGCCAAACAAAACAAAACCAAGTGCCTTGACACTCCACATTTCATAGAATCTCTTACAGGGAAAATTGAAAAAAGCGAGGCTCTTGAAATACTTGCGAGGCTCAAGCCGGTTTATTTACGCAAAAAATTATTGGAATCCGTTGAAAAACGAATCAGGAGTTGGTAAAAATGGCGGGAATGGGCAGTGTGAATGTATCTCTACCGAAAAAAGCGGTAGAATATTTGGACAGGCAAGCCGAGGAAAACTACACTTCGAGAGCCGGAATAGCCAGGCAGTATTTGATGGAAAAACTTGAGGAAAAGGCGGTTGTTGAAGCCAGAACCAAAGGCTACTCCATAAGAAAAGCTTCGGAAATGACCGGCGTGCCTTACGCCCGAGTCCTCAAAATACTTGGTCAAACGCAAATCGACGAGGAATAAAAGCCTAGTTTTTGATGCAAGCGACTTCAGATAGTATCGCATCGCTGGAAGTTATTCCCGCCAGGGTTATTTCGTTAATCACGACCGACGGAATGGCGTTTACTATAGTGATTTGAGCTTGAGTCCCAACCTTTTATTATTTTAACATGCAAGGGTGTTTATGACTAAGAATGACAAGCCGCGATTCAAAATACTATTCGCTATTACGGTCCTGGTAATTTTTCTTTTAGCTCTCACCCACGAAGTTTTATGGTGGGATGAAGCAGTCTACGTTAACAACGCCCTTGCGGTTGCAGGAAAAACTGAAAATTGGCGGTTTGTCGCTTGGGAAAGACAGCCTGGAATTTATTTTCTCGAGGCTTTCGCGCTCTTAACTTTCGGTGAAATAGGCTTTTTGATCGTCGCACTCCTAGGCGCATTTTTACTTGTTCTTCTAGCATACCGCTTTGTTTTTGAGATAGGGGGCAGTTCAAAACAAGCGTTTATTGCAGGGTTGCTTGTCGCAGTTTCCCCTCCCTTTTGGAATACAGGGTTTACTCTAGCATCTGACGCATGGGGAACCGTAACTTCTCTCGCAGCATTATTTTTCTACCAAAAGTATTTGAAAAAAGAAGAAAGAATAAAACTAATCGCGGCATTGTTTCTTGCCGGAATATCTTTCCTGTTCAGGGATGTTTTCGTGCTAACAGGGGCCATAATAGTATTTTGGGAGTTCAAGAAAAGGAAAATGGGAAAAAGCTTGTTGTATGGGGTAATTAGCTATCTGCTCGTCCTGATTGCTTACTTAATAGACTCCAACAACCGGATGGGAAACCCGTTCGGAAGAATCCTGCTTCATTTAGAACTAGTTTCGAAGTCGGTGGGATATGTATTCTCCAATCCGGTAGTAAGAATATCATCGTGGGCAGGCTTTCTCCTTGCTTGCTACGGATTGGTTCTATATCGAAGTGCAAAGCAATTTACTCAAACGTTTTTGGGATTCGCCTGCGCAGCAAACGTACTGCTTTTGTTGTTCCTCGACTTCCAATTGAGGTACGCGTTGCTTGCGGCCGTTTTACTTGCTATAGTCTATTCGATTTCTAGGGAAAATCACGACGTATGGACTTATGCAACGGTTGCCGTGCTGTTCGTCTACTCCGCATCGTTTTTGTTTTATTCGTTTTATTTGGGCCCTGAGAATATTCCAGCAATGCGGGAAGCATGCACTATTGCAAAAAGCGTGCAAGGAGATTTATACACGGTAGGAAATGCGCCCTTTTTGAGCCAGTGCAGCCAACGGCCGGTTTACGGCATGGAAGCAGGATGCAAGGGAGGGACTTTGCTAACATTCCGCGAGAAAGAGCTTTTCAAGCCGTACTTGGAAAATTGCGTTTAGGAGATATATAGTTTCAGGCTGTTCTAACGCAATTCAGCAAATTCAAAATCCGGTCTTTGGAAGTAAGGCCCGAAAGGGTTGTCTCGTTGACGACTATCGAGGGGTTGGTCGTAACCGAATAACGGGCTTTTATCACGTTGACTATGCCTAGGTCAACGTTTGACGGGAAAGCAAAAATTCTGACGTTTTTACACTCGTCTCGAATTGAATTCAAAACCTGAGCTTGAGCACGGCATTCTACACAATCTTGGTTATCGGGATAAAAGTATAGTATGGGGGTTATCGAAGTCTCTCCGCATACGGATTTGAATTGCTGCAAGTAAATCCAAAGCCCAGCGTTTTCCAAGATAAATTTCTTTTTTAAGGGAGCAGTACTGGCCAAAAGGTTTGAAGATTCAATGCTTTGTAAATCCAAAGACAACTCGTATAGTTTTGAAACCTGGCGGTTTACTACAGATTCAAGGGCAGGACACGTTTCTTTGGGGCTTTTGAATACTTGCGAGTACAGTAGGAGCAAACGCGAGGACTGGAGGTCGTCTTGCAATTCGGAAAGCCTATAGTCTAATTGCTGCGCGCGCGAGTCGTCCAAGTACTTCACGAAGAAATAATTGCCCGAGAAAAGCACTAGGGTTATTACCAACGCCTTGACGTAAACGCTAACCATTCTACGCTTTCACCCGCGCTTTGTTCTCCCACTTTCTTTCAGTGCCCACGATCTCGTGGACCATTCCCGAAAAATAAACGAACGAAATGAACATGGAATACAATGTCATGAACACCACCATAGGAGGTACGTGCCAAACGTTTATTTTCTGCTTTGCAATCCCGAAGCTTATCCACACTATGTAAAGCCACACGAGAATGGTGAAGAGAAAGAAGAACACGGAGGAATTGATTATTGCGCCGGAATAAATGCCAAGGTTGGTGACAAGCGAAGCGTCCACTCGCGCAACGCCAATCGCGCCGAGCAGGTCGTTCACGAAATTGCCCCCGTGGAGAAACAGGATGCGCGAAACCACCACCACTCCCAAAAGCTCGACGGCAAACGAAATTGGATACACAAAACGCCCGAAATCCCCGTACTTGGAATTGAAAAGCATGTGGCTGTATTTCCGCCCGTTGAATATCTTGCCGCGAAGCCAACGCAACCTTTGCTTGAACAGTTTCCCCCAAGTATCCGGAACGTCCGTATGCACGACGGCGTCGGTGGTCAAGCGTATCTTGTAGCCGGCGGACTGCAAGTGCAATGCGATTTCCATGTCTTCCGTAATGTTGTCTTCGTCAAAACCGCCGATTTTCTTCAAAGCTTTCGCAGAGTATACTGACATAGGGCCGGGAGTGACAAGCAAACCGTCTAATTCAGCCAAAGCAGTATGCCAAAACCCGAAAGCAACGTAATACTCGATTTCCTGGATTTTCTGCACGAAGTTCTTGGGCTTCTCCACGCACACCAACGCAGTAACTGCACCGACCTTTTCTTCGTTGAACAAGCGCACCATTCTCTTCAACGCGTCTTTCGCCGGATAGGTGTCCGAATCGATGCAAGCTACGACTTCTCCCATTTTGACTTTGCTTAACGCAAGATTAAGCGAACGCGCTTTGCCCTGGTTTTGCTTATGCCGCATTATTTCAAGAGAAGGGAATTTTTTCTTAAGCAAAGCGAGCTTTTGCTTCGTAGCGTCAGTGCTCGCATCGTCCACGACGATCACTTGGAGTTTCTTCGGGTATTCCAAAGCAAAAATGCTTTCAACGCACCGTTCTATTGTCTTGGCGCTGTTGTAGCACGGTATGACGACGCTCGCAGAAGGAAACTTGTTCGAAAGCTTCTGCTCGCTTTTCTCCCAGTATTTCAGCAAATACACTACAGCAACGTAAACGAAGAGAAAATTTGCAGTAAGAAAAATCGCTAAATACGGAACTACGGCGAACAGCGCGTAGAAAAACGCGGCGAACGAGCCTACGACTAGCAGCGCGGAAAACCAAAAGCTGTTGCGCAATCCATCAAGCATTTCAAAACCCTCGCTTGCGTTCGTCGTATGGAATAATCAAGAAATTGTCTTAATCCCGGCAATCTTTTTAAAGCCGGAGTCAAAACTCAGCACAGCCGCCTTTCTTTCTCCGGCAAGGCCAACAATGAAGCAATCGGTGAAGCTCAACTGGTCAGTCTTGTGGAAGAGTTCCCATGCACGCTTGAAAGAACGCTCGTCCGAAAAGACGATTTCGAATGACGAGCCCAACAGCCATTCCCCAAGCTGCAAGGCGCTCTTGCTCCCTTTGCGAGAAAGGACAAGAGTGGCTGCCTCGTCAAAAACATGCTCGGAAAGCAAAAGCCTGCCGAATTCGCCTCGCTCGGCAGAAGCCAACAGTTGCCTGGCACGCTCGTGCATGCCGTCTTCCTTGTTGTAAAAAGCCACTATGACTGAAGTGTCAACAACTGCCGTCAATGTTTCCACCCGTAGAGGACTTCATCCACCTGCTTGCTGAGATTCTCGCTCCCAGGCCCGAAGCTTACGGGCTTCAGGTCAAGCAGCGACATGCGCTTGGCCGGCTTTGACTCGGCGTGCTTGGTGAACAGGAGGAAAGCCTTGCTTACAGCCTCGCCCATGCGCATTCCCTGCCGCGCGACTGTCGCCTTGAACTCGCGGAACGCCTGCTCATCAACATCGCGGAAACTAACGCTTGCACCCATAAAAACCACCCGTAAATAATACAAGTTTACAAGTATAAAAAGTTTACGGACGCAACCGGCGGGATAAAAAACGCCAGAAGCCCTGCCGAAAACCAAGGCTTTGAATAAAAGGTATTGGAATAGCGGGGTTTTAAATTTCCCGTATGATGGCATAACGCTTTGTCTTTATGCCGAGAAGGAAGTTGAGCGTCGTTTTCCCCCAATCCCACAGCAATCCCACCATACCGAATTTCTTGAGACGGCGGTTGGAAGTGTACGTAACGACCTCGGGGTCGTAAATCACTTTCCCTTTTTTAGCAATGCGCACGCACAAATCCTGGTCTTCCGACGCTTCCATTTCCTCGTCAAAACCCCCGACCGCGTCGAAAGCCTTTTTCTTGTAAGCCGCCGCGTTGCCTGCAATGACAGGGTGCCCAAAGAGGGTTGAAACTTGCACTATCAAATTGAATATTTCAAAAAGCCAGGTTTGCATGAACGTGGCGTCTTTCGGCATTATCTTCCCCCCGAAGCCCACCACGCCCGGGTTTTCGAACTCTTGCATCATCCTGGTGAAAAACGACTTCGGAGGAATGTTGTCCGCATCGCAGAAAACTATCCACTCGTTTACGGCGTGCCTTGCGCCGGCGTTTCGCCCTGCGCCTATCGAAGGCCTGTAGCTTTTGCGGGTGTTTTCCAAGCAAACTTTATCGGCTGTTTTTTCTGCTATTTTGGCTGTCTTGTCTGTGCTTCCACCGTCGGCGGCAATCAACTGCGCTTTGGGAAGCATTTTACGCAATTCCTTGAGCGTATTGCCGATGTTTTTTTCTTCGTTCAAAGTGGGTATTACTACGGAAATGCTGGCGTAGTCTTGGCTTGCCATGAAATCAAAGGAAGAACGCGAACGGTAAAGAAAAAGCTTTTGCCTTTAGGCAAAAGGTGAAATCTATTTTTCTCTTTGAAATTCTGCGTTGTTGAAACAACGGTATTTTTAAAAGCCGAGCGAGTTGTTTTACTAAATCAAGAGTACAGGGTCGTACATAGTGAAAACTGCCGGCAAAATGCTGTTTTTATACCTACTGTTTTTCATCTTTTCCACAAGCGTTTTCGCGGTCGGAATTCGCCCCGCTCGGCTGGTCTACCCTTTTCAGGAAGGCAGGGAGTTGAGCATGGAGTATACGATAATCAACCGCGGGTCTGCGGAAGCGCGGTTCGCAATATACACTTGCGGGACTTTCTACGATAAAATCAACATTTCAAGCGTTTCGTCCATAGTTTTTTCTGATTTGGATTGCACTGCTGCCCAAAGGAAGGCAATCAGCCAGCTTGAAAGCGGCGATATTACGCTCGACCAAGCGGGGATTTTCTTGAAGCCGCACGAGGAAAAGCAAATCCAGGCGAAAATCAAGCTTCCTTCAATCGCGGGTTTCGAGCCTGGAATAGTGGACACGAGGATAGGCGCTGTTGACCTGCCTCTTGCCTTCAGGCCCGGAGAGACGGTAGTGGGAGGAATCGCCGCGGTTGAAGCGCAATTGTGGCTGAGAGTGCCGTATCCGGGAATAAGGCTGGTCTTATCGCCGGTGGTGGAGAGTACCGACGGCACTCCTGGAAGCATTCCTAGAGGAAAGAAAGCTAGGATCAAAGCCACGGTCTCGAGCGAAGGCACTGAAGACGTGAAAAACGCCGTTTTAACCATAGACATTCTCGACTCGCAGGGAGTGAGGAAAGGCGCCAGAATAGACTTGGGTGCGAAGGACATCCCTTCAGGAGAGCTTGTAGAATATCCTGCCGTGTTGTGGGATACCAACGAAGTCGAGCCTGGCTCGTATACAGCCCGATTCAGGCTTTCTTTCGGCAGCCAGTCAATCACCGAAGATTATGGATTCAAGGTAGGCGGGCTTGAAGTTGCTGTTACAGGCGTTGAAGCACAACCTGTCGTGAAAGGAGGCATAGCCAAAATCATTATAACCGCCGAAAGCAAGTGGGGGGACGTTATTCCCAACGTTTTTGCCGACGTTTTTGTGGAAGACGGGACTGGAAAGCAAATAGCTTCGGTAAGAACCCAGTCTATAGAAATGAGGCCGTTCGGCACTGTGACTCTCGAGAGTTTTTGGGAAACGAAGGACGCTCCGACGGGAAAGTACGGCTTGACTGCCAACTTGCATTACGCTAGCAACACTTCCCAAGGGACGGGCAAGGTTGAAGTGAGGGAAACTTTAGGCCAGCAAACGCCCTTGGAATACGTTTTGCTGGCCATAGTCGTGATTCTTGTCATCGCAGGAGCCTGGTTTTTGAAAGACAGGATTAAAATCGAGCCGGAATCGCGCAAATAGCTTTTGCGTTCTTTACGCGAAACTTTCTTTAAGCACAAAAACCCCTATTCGACAGTAGATATGGCTGGAAAGAAAAAGCAAGGCAAAACGCAATTCTACGCCGCAGCGTTGATTGCAGCAGCATTCTTCATCCTAGCCTTGAGCATCGGCGTTCTCGCGCAAAAAAACTCTTTCAAAGTAGTTTTGCCGATGCACGTCGTGGTGACCACGGGCGTGATGGGGTTCAACGTCACGCAATCGCTCGAATTCGGCTCCATCCCCCCTTCCGGAGGCGGGAGGAAAGTGGTTTTCATTACGAACCACTTCGATTCCGACAAGAAGGTATTCCTCCGAGCGTACGGGGAGATGGAAAGCTGGATTTCGGTTTCGCAAAACGAAATCCCCATCAAAGGCAAGGAAACCCTGAACGTGAGCGTGTTCGCCCTCGTGCCCGCAGGCACTGCGCCGGGCGATTATTACGGAACGCTGGAAATAACGATAGGCTGAACGCCCCTTCAAAATTTCTTGTAAAACCGTTCGTAGCTCTTCGCAGTCTCGTCCCAAGTGAACTTGCGCACGGCAATACGCCTTCCTTCCGCACCCATTTTCCGCGCGGTTTTCCCGTTTTCCAAAAGGAAAACGATGCGTTCGGCCAAAGCCCTCGCGTCGCGCGGCTGCACGAGAAAACCGTTTTTCCCGTGCGCGATTATCTCGGGAATCCCGCCTATGTCCGACCCAATAACAGGCTTTCCCGTCGCCATTGCCTCGACAATCACTATCCCGAACGGCTCCCACAACGAAGGCAAAACGAAGCAATCGCACGCGGCGTACAACGCAGCCAAGTCTTTTTCCGAAAACCGTTCGGCGAGGAAAGAAATTTTTCCCTCCACCCCAAGCGCTTTCGCTTTTTTCTGCAAATGCTCGAGCAACGGCCCCCTTCCCACCAAAACGAAGTGCGCCTTCCCTTTCAGCTCTTTATCCACAAGCGGGATGGATTCAAGCAAGTAATCCAACCCCTTTTGCTCCATAAGCCGGCATACGGTCAAAACTATTTCCTTTCCTTCAGCGCCCACCAAATCCCGCAAAATCTTTTCCCCCGAATTCTTGGGGTTGAACGATTGGACGTCGACTCCGTTGTAAACCACTTGCTTGGGAACGCGGATGTGCTTAGGCACCGTAATGTCTAGGGTGTTCTTGCTCACGCCTGCAATTGCATTGCAATTCTCCATTATCTTTACTCCGTAAATGTCGTCGTACATTCCCCCTATGAAATCGGTCGGCAGGTCGATGCCTTGCAGCTTGGCGTTGTGGAGGGTTATGGCAAGTTTTTTCTTCAAGATTTTTTTAATCGCGAAGATTTCAAACATGCTGTAGACGAAGCGGTTGTGAATGTGCACTATGTCCGCTTCGCTAGCTTCCCTAACTAAATCTGGCCACGGCAAGAGGTATAATGGAACGGGAGGCGGGAAAGGATGGGGAAGCCAAGTCAAGACTGCCGAAGGCATTCGGACGATCCTAACTCCGTTCAACTCTTCTTCCCTCTTGGTGTGCGGGAGCATTGAAGTCAGTACGGTCACGTCGTGCTTTCGCGCCAAACGCCTGCACGCTTCGAACAAGTGCTTTTCCGTGCCTCCCGAGTAGGGATAGTAAAACGGGTTGAGCATCAACAAACGCACGGCGATCCCCACACAGCATTAGATAAAACTAAACGAAAATTATAATTAGTTAAAACGAAACTTCGTTTTAAATCTCGTGCTTTTCGCCCAGCGCTGGCGCATACGCCTCAAAACCGTCTTTCTCGCGCAAGTCTTTCGCAAAAGCCTCGCAAGAATCGCCGTGAACGCAAAAAACCTTTTCCGGATTCATTTTGCGCACCAAATCCCTCAATTGCCTTGCGCTCGCGTGCGCCGAAAAGTCGAAGTGTTCGAAAGGCATTCGCACCGCAACTTCGCCCCCGTCTATCGAAAGCTTCCTTCCGTCAAGCAAAGCCCTCCCGTTCGTCCCTTCCACTTGAAAGCCAGTAAGGAATATTTTCCCTTTCCCGCTTTTATTCAAAGAAGCCAAGTAATTCAACACCGGCCCGCCTTCGAGCATTCCGCTTGTCGTTAGGATAACGCAAGGCTTTTCGGAAATGCGTTTTCTCATCGACCGCCCGTTTACGAAAGAAGCGTTTTTCACCGCGTCGGAAAAAGCGTTGTAGTTTTTCACGTAAGAAGGGTAGTCGGCGAGAATCGTGCATACTTTCTGCGACATCCCGTCCAAGTAAACTTTCGTTTTCCCGCGCAACATGGAATTCAAAACCATGAGTATTTCCTGGCTGCGGCCTACTGCAAACGAAGAAACAAGCGCGACGCAGCCGTCCGCGACGCAGTCTTCGATTTTTTCCGCGAATTTTTTTTCCAACGCCTTGCGCTCAGTATGCTCTTTGAACGCGTAAGTGCTTTCGATCACCAACGCATCAACTTTCTCGTCGGGAAACTTCGCTTTCGAAAGCAAGCGCGTTTCGGAAGAGTTGAAATCGCCAGTGTAAAAAATTTTCTTTTTCTTCCCGCCCTTTTTCGACTGGAACATTATTCCCGCACTGCCGGGAATGTGCCCCGCGTCGTAAAACTCGAAAGTAGAGCCGTCGAAGAATTCGTAAGGGGAATTGTAGGGCAGGGGGGTGAATTTGCGGTAGAGTTTTATTGTGTCCGTGCGCTTGTAAGGAAGCTCGTGGCCGTTCAACCGCGCGAGCTTTTCCGAATCTTCCAGCAAAAGCGTGGCCATCGGGATAGTGGGAAAGGTGCAGAAAGTCGGAATGCTAGCGTGCTTGTACAACACCGGCAATCCGCCGGAATGGTCCAGATGCGCGTGCGACAACACGCACGCATCGAAACGCAATTTATCCAAAGACGGAGGTTCGTTGTGGTCGTGCACTTTCATTCCGCAGTCCAGAGCTATTCGCAAATCGCCCGTTTCTACTGCGATGCAGCTTTTCCCCACCTCGCGCGCGGCGCCCAAAAAACGCAGTTCCAAAAAATCGATTCCCCACAGCCGGTCGAAATGCAAAAGCAATAACGCGCGGGGGGCGTTTAAACCTTTTCGCGTTGTTTTTTAATTGCGAGAAAGTGATGTAACCATGCTTCTTGGCTTTGAGGAAACGGAAGGGCTTTTGAAAAAATACGGTATAGCAACGGCCAAAAGCTTTTACTGCGCCACGCCAGACGAAGTGATGGAAAAAAGCCGTTCGCTCGCAAAACCGTGGGTTTTGAAGGTTGTGGGTGAAAACGTTTTCCACAAGACGGAAAAAAAACTAATCGCGCTGGATTTGCACGATTTCGAGCATCTTTACAACGCGGCGAAACGCCTGCAGCAAAACGCTTTCAACGCCGGGTTGAAGGGCAAAAAGTGGGGCTTCGTGCTTCAAAGCGAATTGAAAGGAACCGAGTTCATAATAGGCGGAAAGCAAGATGCGGTTTTCGGCAAAACGCTTTTGTTCGGAAGCGGCGGGGTTGCGGTCGAATTGTTCAAGGATTTCTCCACGCGCGTATGTCCCATAACGCGCAAGGACGCCGAAGAAATGATTTCCGAGACGAAAGCTTCAGCGTATTTCACCAGCGAGGGTTTCAGGGGGAGGAAGACGAGCAAAAGCAAAATCGTAGAGTTGCTTTTGAAGACGAGCGAATTGCTTGAAAGCGAGGGGGGAATAGAAAGCTTGGACTTCAATCCCGTAATAGCGGATGCGCAAAACGCTTGGGTTGTCGACGCAAAAATAACGGTTGGGGAAGAAAAATGAACGGGCTTGAATTCCTTTTGAACCCGAAGAGCATTGCAGTGATAGGCGCTTCTGAGGATAAGAACAGCGTGGGTTACGGCATAATGGTTTCGCTGTTGAAGGGAAGCGTTTTCCCTTCCAAATACGCAAAGCCGTTCAAAGGCAAAATCTTTGCGGTAAACCCCAACCACAAGAGCATAATGGGAAGGAAGAGTTTCGCGAGCGTTAAGCAAATCAAGGAAAAAATCGATTTGGCGGTAATCGCAGTCCCGGCGGCCATAGTTCCTAAAGTGCTGAGCGAATGCGGGGAAAAGAAAATTCCCGCTGCAATCGTGGTTTCAGCCGGGTTCGGCGAAACGGGAAACAAAACCCTCGAAGAGCAAGTGAAGACAATCGCTTTGCAGAACGGCATTGCTTTGCTGGGCCCGAATACGGTGGGATTAATGGTTCCGGGCGTATTCAACGCTTCTTTCGCGTTAAGCGTACCAAAACCCGGAAATGTTGCTTTCGTTTCGCAAAGCGGGGCATTGGCGGACAGTGTGATAGACTGGGCGTTGGAAGACTTGTTTCCCTTTCGTGCAATCGTAGGCTTGGGAAACAAGATGCTTTTGGACGAAAGCCACTTCATCAAGCACTTCGCACTCGACAAAAAAACGAAAGTAATCGCCCTCTATTTGGAAGGCGTCAAGGACGGAAAAAGTTTTTTGGAGTCATTGCGTTACGCGCGGTCGAAAGGGAAAAGCGTGGTGGTGTTGAAAGGAGGGGTTGGCGCGAAAGGAAAGAAAGCGGTGGCTACACATACGGCGAGCCTTGCCGGCGACGACGCGGTTTTCGACGGCGCCTTAAAGCAGGGAGGAGCGAAAAGGGTTTTCTCGCTCGAAGAGTTGTTCGAAGTTTCCAAAGCGCTGGGCATGCAGCCTTTCGCCAAAAAAAATTCCATCGCGATAGTAACCAACGGCGGGGGCGCTGGCGTATTGTGCGCCGACGCTTGCGAAAAATTTGGAGTGAGAATAGCCGAAATAAGCGCTTCCGCGATTGCAAAACTCGACCCGTTCATGCACAAAGCCTGGTCGAAGGGGAATCCTGTTGATTTGGTCGGAGACGCTTTGCCCGAACGCTACGCTAAAGCCTTGAGCGTATTGCTTTCTCAGGAAAACGTGGGGGGTGCGATCGTGATTCAAACGCTACAAACGATGACCAACGCAGAGGAAGACGCGCGGGTTGTAGTCAAAGCTGCGAGACACTTCCGCAAGCCCGTAGTCTGCGTTTTCATGGGCGGGGCGTATACGAAAAAAAGCGTTCGAATCCTTCACGAAAACGGCATTCCGAACTACGGCGACCCGTTGAAAGCGGCGAAAGCAATGTCTTTCCTCGTGCCAAAATGACCTTTCTTGACAAAGGAAAAGCGAAATCAATTTAAATGCTTGTTGAGACGTATTTATTGCATTAAATTTTTTTATCGAGATTGCAAAGGAGGGGGAAGTAATGAAGGTTGAAGACATAATAATCCTGCTTTTAGTTCCAGTCGCTTTAATCGCCATGTTTTCCGCGAGCGCAGCTGCCGATTACGTGCAAACCAGCGTGTTCTTCAACGTCCCAACCACGATCTCTTTCAGCGTAACACTCCCAGGACAAGGCGCAGTAAACTCTAACGGAACCCTTCCTCCAAACGCCCCTCCAACCGCAAACATCGAATTCAACTCCACTAATCCCACTATAGTCAACATCTTCCCGTGCGTTGTGGGAGGAGGAACTTGCCAAAGCGGGGCCGGCTCGACAGGAACGCCCATATTCCAATACCGAAATCTCGGCAACACCAACATTTCAATCCAACTCATATTCAACGCCTCGCTTCCCTCGACAGTCACCACGCGTGCGAACAGCAGCTGGGACAAATCAAGTTTGAGCAACGGAACTGCATTTGCTGGAGACAGGGCGGTTAACGCGACCGAAAACACGACTCTAGGAACCAGCATCGACTGGGCGACTACGAGCGTGCTCAACGTTTACATGTACGCCAACTTCACCGTCTACCCAGGAGGAAGCAGGACAAAGCTGCTTCTGAACCACACGAGCGTCTAGAGCTGACAAGAGCGTTTTGGTGAAAAAAGGCTGTTTTCGCCTTTTGCGGTGCAGACGGCCTTTATCCAATTTTCTTCATTTATTTTTTATTTTGAATTTTTTCAAAAGAAAAAGATGGTGGGATTTTGAGCGGAATGAAAAACCTGACTTTTGTTTCCTTTTTGAGTTTCGCGTTCTTGGGGCTTTTGCTTGCAGGGTGCGTGCAGCAAGGCGGTCCGGGCGGAAACGCAACTCTAGAGCAAACAGGTGCAACGCCTGCGCTTACTAAAGCAGAACAGGAACTGTTGAAATATCCGCAGTTGGCGGGATTTCTCAAATCCTACCAGCAGGTTGGAGCCCCTGCGCAAAGGCCGGATTACCTTCCAAGCATAGTTTTCTCTAAACTGCCTCCGTTCCCGAAAGACTTTTACTCCGTAGACATTCTCGTTGAAAACGGCATTTTCAGCGACATGAAGCTTATAGACGAGCCGTATTGGAAGCAACCGGAATTCTACCCGGAATTCGAGAGGCAAGCCGTATTGGCGTATCAAAAGCCGCCTACCGACAGGTGGGCTGCGTTCGGCCTCGGCTCTTACCCTTCGGAAGTCGTAGTTTTGAGCCCTAGGAACAACGTTTTTGAAGTCAACTTTTTCATGCACACAAGTTGGTTGGTGCAAACGTACCAAGGAACGCAGTTCAACTACGGCTTTCCCGCTCAAGGCGAGTTGCTGCAATCCGATTTTCCGGACAACACCAGGAACGTGACTCAAGACCCTGAAAAAGTCAGGGAGTACTTCGACGTTGAAATAACGCCCAAGGAAATTCTCTTGGAACCCGCTTTCCCTGTTTTCGAATCGAACTGGACCGAAAAAATAAAAGTCAAAGTGAAAGTGAAAAACGCGCCTCCCGGAAAGTACTATATAGGCATCGGCGGTCAAAGCCCTTCCAAGGAGAAGGCCGACGAGTGGATTTGGAAATACAAAACGCGATACACTGACGCTGCGAATTCGTTCGGCGGCGTTGGAAAACCCTGGCTCGGGATTTTCATACACATAACTTGAAGGAAATTTTTTTCCGATTCTCTCTAGTAGTATTCTCAAGAGAGGGACTATAGCGCTTTTAAACGATAGAACAGTAGAAATTATATGCGACACAGGGGAAGGCACTCTTTGGCGGAAGTCCTGCTTGTTTTGACCGTCGTTTTAGCGGGAATTGTGCACTCGGAATTCGGGCAAGGCGGCATTTTCTTCAGCGTTACTGAAACTAACCCCATAGTAAACATAACAAACGTCGTGTTTTCGCCGAGCCAGATAGCGCAAGGCTCTTCCGCAGACGTGTCGGTTTATTTGGAGAATACGGGCGGCACTGCAGCCAACACCACCGTTAATGTCACGATATTCTTTTCAAACGGAAGCGTTGCGGACGTCATTCAATACGACCCGACGGTAGTAGCTTCAGGGGGGACGCTGCAAATAATCAAGACTTACAACACGGATTCAAGGCCGTTGGGAATTTACGCTGCGAATGCCACAGGCTATTACACGTTCAATGCCTCCGCTTATACTACGAACACTTTCAACACCACGTTTGAAATAATTGCTGCCGCGCCTTCACCGACGCCAGGCGGGGGAGGAGGGGGCGGTCAAACTCGGGGTGAAGACATAATCCCGCCCGCACCCACGATAATACCGCCGGGATTAAGGCCGGCGCCCGGAGGGGGTTTGGAGTTCACTAAAACCACGGTTTTGAAGGAAGTCACGCCTGGAACGAACGCGATTGAAAGCATCGCGTTGAAAAACAACGAGAATAAGGAGCAGCTTGTAACAGTGAATATGGACAAAGCGCCTTGGGTGAGAACGCGGAGGAGCGAATTCATAATGCTCGGCAAGGAAGAACAGACTTTGAATCTGGTGATAGACATTCCCGAGAACGCAAAGCCAGGCGACTATTTGGCGCAAATGGACATGCAAACCGATTCGGGAGTTGCAAGCGAGTTTATGGCGATACGCGTTAAATCGAAATCGCAGAGCCCCATTGTAACTAAAACCATTTTCTTGGACAGAAACCAAAGGTCTACCCTCGTGAAGATTCAAGTGGAAAACCCTTCGGATTTCTTGATACCGAAGGTTTTGGTTGAAGAAGAAATACCGCAGGCGCTTGCGACCGACGAGAACAAGCTTCGCTTTCTAGACAAGCCTGGCACTATAACGAACGCAGCTCCTCTAACCGTATCCTGGACTTTCACCGACATTCTCCCGAAAGAAACCGCCACCATTTCCTACCAGATAAACACCCTGCTCGGCGAGTATTCGACTTACGCCTACTGGCCGATAAAGCAAGTCGTGATTCCTGCGGAAATAACTTTCGAAAGCCTAGTGCGTCTGGTTGAACTGCACGCGCCGACGTTCGCGCCGGGCGAAGAAAAAGAAATTACGGTCAGAATTTACTATACGGGATTGGAGCCTTTGCCCATAAGCGCTTCCTTGAGCCTGCCCGAATCGTTCCAAATCAACCCCATAACCATCGAGCGGACTCTACAACCGGCGTCGTTCTCCAACTTCGTTTTCAAAGTAAAGGCACCCGAAAGCAAGCCCGGGACTTACATAGCCACGTTCTTTTTGAACTCGCCGCAAGGAAGGCTCGAGAGGACTACGACTTTGATTCTAGCCGCGCCTGCAATAAGCAGCGATACCACACTTTATTTGGCCGGCGGGCTCGCCGTTCTCATCATGCTAGTCATCATCTTGATTTTCGGCACCAAGGACAATGGCGTGCAGAAGGAAGAAGTCGAGGATATAATCGACAGGGAGACTTACTTGCACGAAGTCAAGGGATTGCTCAAGAAAGGAAAACCGTGAAATTCCCCCCCCCCGAAAAACACTTTCTTTTTAAACAAGTTTTCCTTTCTACTTTAAAATAAAAAATAAGGAAAAGAGCATTCCCGCTCTTTCGGTAAAAGGAGCTGCAATGGGGGTTTATTCTGAATGATTCTTGGCAACTCGAAAAAACAAACGCGCATTATCGGCGTTTTGAGCGGAAAAGGGGGGGTAGGGAAAAGCGTTACTGCCGTGAATATTTCCGCTTTGCTCAATCGAATGGGAAAACAGACCGTCTTGGTGGACGGAGACCTAAGTAATCCGAGCGTGGGGTTGCATTTGGGATTGGCGTACAACGCGATTGGATTGAACGACTGCCTTCTCGGAAAGCATAAGGTTTCCGACGCGATTGTGATACAACCGCAAACTGGAATGAGGATTCTTCCCGCTTCATTACGCTATAAACGCGATTTTACGTTGAAGCAATTAGCCCGCGTGATGGGCGAATTGAGTGGGTACGATTTCGTAATCATCGACTCTCCGCCAGGGTTGACTGAAGACGCGTGGCAGATAATGAGCGTTTGCGACCAGGTTTTGCTCGTCACTACTCCCGACATCCCTTCGACGACTTCTGCGGCGAAAACCCTCATTTTGTGCAAAGAACGCGGGACTGAAGCCATAGGCGTGGTAATCAACCGAGTTACGAAAGCTAAATACGAGCTTACGGCTCGCGAAATTTCTTCGATGGTGGAAGCGCCCGTAATCAGCGAAATCCCGGAAGACAATGCCGTTCCGGCAAGCATTGCCGCAAGAAACCCGCTCGTGCTGTACAAGCCCAACTCTCCTGCATCGAAAACCTTCGTGAAACTCGCGAGGAAAATCAGCGGCGACGAAAGCATGATTGACGTGGTGTCCGAAGGAATTCTCGGGAGAATAATCGCGGCAATCAAGCGCCTTTTCGGAAGATGAAGAACGCTTTGACCCACAACGCAAGGCGGCCATTCAGCTTCTTGCTGGAATTGGGAATTTTGCCTTCACTGCAGAAGACTTTACTCCAAAATCCAAATCCGCTTGAACTGCAAACGCGTCTAGTTTCTTTACAGAATCAGAATTCACGTTTATGGAATAAAACTTGGCATTTCCAACAGTCCTGGTCTCAGTCAGAATAGTGTTTTTGACGAGCTTCGGAATTACATTTTGAAGAGTACGATAACTAACACCGGTAGCATTTTCCAACTCAGAAATGGGATAATCCCAATGTCTGTGAACTAACATGAAGTCTAATAGCTTAGGAATCGGTTTGTCTCCAAAAACATGTCTTAGCCCCATTTTTTCACCCTTACTCAGTAAGTATTCAGTAGGTAGTATGTATAACAAATACCTATAAAAATCTATGCAGGCATTAAACTACCCTATGAAAAAATTTGCGTTGATTGAAGCGCAGAAGTTCGTGCTTAGGTTCTTGCTTGACGAGCGGTGCTTTTCCGAGCACGGACATCAAGTAACCGAAGAAACTGTGCTGAAGCACGTTTCCAGGGAATTCAACGACAGGGATAAGAAGATAGTAAAGAGGGCATTAAGCAAACTCGTTTCTCAAGGCTTGGTGGGCACGAAGAAAAAACATTATGGAGTCCACTTGTGGATTAACCACGAACGCTTGGAAGAAGTAAAGCAAATTCTCTTGCCTTAACCAACCAGCAAAACGGTTTTATTATTTAAACCCCTTAAGGCGTAGGAGGGGGAATAGTTGGGGCATTTGAAATCGCAAGCGAAAATCTTTTTGGTTTTGCTTCTCGCAGTGGCAGGCGTTTTGCTTTACGCCTTCAACGCGAGCGACCCGCAGAGCGGCGGGCAGAACGAAGGGATGGAAAACTGGACCGTAAGCATTTCCGCGAGCGAAGACAACGAAACTTCATTCAACTACACTTCCCTTCCCGCAGACAGGATCGGAATCCTGAGGATAATCAAGGATACGACGAGCACGGACGTTAACGACTTCGAGAGCGGCACGACGTGGGTTTACTGCCCTTCGTGCAATTTAAGCGAAAGCACTTACACGGTTTTCTACCAAACTCCCTTCCCAAGGCCTTCACCCTCGCCTACGTCATCTCCCTCTCCCAGCCCTTCTGAAACACCCTCAGCTTCTCCCGAGCCCAGCGCATCGCCTTCAGTTTCACCTTCCCCGTCGGTTGAAGCGAACGCATCAATCCCGTTGATTAAAATCGTGAGGCCCGACGGAAGCGAAGTTCCGTTCGACTTTCAATTCGATGCAAACGCAAAAAGGGCTAGGAGTTTGAATATCAACCCGATAATCCAGGAAATTTCGCTGGTAAACCCTGCGCCGGTCGAAGTGCAAGCTGCGGAACCCGCCGTAGTTGGCAATGCCACTCAAGAAAAGGCGCGTCAAGAGAAGGCGGCTATAATCGGTTTTGACGAGCTGGAAGACTTGAGCAGCGTAGTCTCCCCGCCCGGGGTTTTCTTCACTAACGTTTTCGCTATCGATTTGAGCAAAGCGAAATTCGATTTCGCGAGCTTCACTTTCGTTTCAACTGGAGAAGCTGTTTGGAAGTGCAAAAACTGGGTTTTCAACGAAAGGGTTTGCAAAGACAACGTTTGGGAAAAGTGGATTGACACCACGCCCGGAAGACTGTATACTCTCGGGCTTACGCCCGACGACCCGGGAATAGCCTTGTCGGGCAGGAACACGGCCATGATGGTTTACGAAAACACTACGCCCACGGTCGACATTCCAAAGTATAGGCTTTGGACTGGAACTAGCACTGCATGGGGGTCTGGGCTGACAGCCTTGAGTTTGGGAGCAAGTTCAACCATAAACTGGGTTGAACTTAGAGCAAGCCCGACCAAGGACGAGTACCTCATGGTCGTCGTCACGAACGACAGCAAGATTATCGCTCAAGTTTACCGAAATGGAGTGTGGGGAAACCAAACGACCCTTACTACAGGCACTTCCTCCATAGAGGAGGGGGTGGGCGTGGAATACATGCAAAGCAGCGGAGACGCGGTGGTAGTATGGAATAACGCGAGTACGAGAGACCCTTACATCATTTGGAATGGCACGACCGCAACTTGGGGAACTCAATCTCAAGTGGCAGCTGACTCTTGCATTACTGCCGGCAACTGGATGTACTTGTTTCCGCGTTACGGAACGAACGAATTGATACTCATGTTAATGGACAACGCTGCAAGATTATGCGCACAACACTGGAGTGGAAGCTCGTGGGACTCTGTAACAAACTTGGAAAACACTACGGAAACCTTCGCAAACTTGGGGCGCGCTTTCGGCGGGGCGTTCGAATACACCAGCGGAAAGGCCATAGTAGTTTGGGAATCCTTGACTGGAAGCGGCACAGTAGGAAACATTCGTTTTGCAAACTGGACCGGAAGCAGCTGGAGTTCTGCAGCAGCAGCGTCGGGAGACGTCGGTTCGGGAAACGATTGGATTCGCTGCGACAGCCAAAAATCAGAAGGCAGCCAAGCAAGCAACATAATAGTTTGCGATGCTTATGAAGATGTCGGAGCGGCTGAATCCGATGACCTTAACGTAGGGCAGTGGAACGGAAGCCAAGGCATTTGGACTCTTGGAGGAGCTTCAGCTTGGCTGGCTTACGACACCGCTATTGAAGATGATACTGTTGACGGGGATGAAGCCGACATTAAATTCATTGGAAACACCAACACAACCATGCTCGTGTATATCGACGCGACCACTGCCTTTCCAACCTACCGCACTTGCAACACCGGGACTAACTGCGATGCTACTGGCGATTTTGCCACGCTTACTGGCGGAGCGCAGTGCGGCGAGGCTGCTGACGGAGCCTTTCCTCAAATCGCGCCAGACCCTTTCAGCAACGACTCGCTCATAGGATGGGTTTCGCTAACTTCTTGGAACAAATGCACGATTTTTTACAACGGGACTACGAATGCTATCGGAAGCCAGGCAACTTTGCTTGGCGGTGGCAGGGTTGCGGTTTCGGGAGGAGATGCCAACGGCTTCAGCATAGCTTTCAAGCAACTCAACCAACCACCGTGGCACAACGGAACGAACGCAAGCTCTTACCCCGGTCCAAACTGGTATAGTTCCACCGGCATTAACGCAACGGCAATGCCTACGGGAAGCGAACAAAGGGTTTTCTCTTCGTTCTGGAGCGACGATGTTGCCTTAAGCTCTTACACGCTGGAGTGGAACCAAAGCGGTTCTTTCGTAAACCAAACTTGGACTGCGTTCTCTGACTACAATAGCACGTGGGGCAATTACACCATTACTGTCGCAGCAAGCGACGAGGGCAGGACTTTGCGCGGGAGGATTTGGGCGAACGACTCGCGCAACTTGTTCAACAGCTCGGGTTACGTGAATTTGCAAGTTTACAACGTAAACCCGGTCGTGACGAACGCCCAGCAAAACACCAGCCCCGGCAATTCCACGGACATAAACACGCTGATTTGCTTTAATTCCACGGTTACGGACGTCGGAGCGGGTGTCGACAAGTCTTGGGTTGAAACCACTTTCCCCAACGGAACGGTGCTCAACTTAACCCTCCAATCAGCAGATATAGATTGCACTAACGGCGCTGCCACTGCATATGGAAGGGAAGTGCACGTAGGCTCGACTGCAGGAACTTTGACTTTCAACAAAAGCTGGGCTAACGACACGCGCGCAAACATTGCTTTCGACACCGCCCACGTGACGCTCAACGTTACGATAACAACGCCAGCCGCGTCTTTGAAAATCGCGAATTTCCGGTTGTGGGAAGACAGCTCTACGATGATAGGCAATTACACTAACGAAACCACGGCATTGAAGTGCAACACTACGAGCTCTTTTGGGGTAAACATAGCTAACTCTCCCGGCGGCGTTTCTTGCAACAACACCGCCCCGTCCAAATCGTATAGGGCGGAAATAAGATTGTGCAACGACGGTGCGTCAGGCGCTTCGAGCGCAACCTTCGACTACGTAAACCACAGGCTTTTGAGTAGCCAGTATTTGGGGTCGCTTACGCTCAACGACTGCGGGCACGGCGACAACGGAAGCGCTTGGAACGCGACGAACTGCAATTCTTACACTGAATCGGGTTTGAACACAATCCAGATTCAAAACGAAAGCGGGAGTGACAAGCACTTTCTCCCAAGCGGCGACGGGTCTACGCGAACGGACACCACGTGCGAGTATTATGCGTATAGGTTTACAACAGGCGCTCCGGACTGGGTCATCACGGACAACAGCTTCATAAACACTAGCGGAGTAACAAGCGGTTCCAACCCCGCGCTCCTTAACAACCTCAACCTCAACGTTACTTACAGCGAAACCGCTTTCGCCTTGTTTTATCCTTCCTCAGGCTGCACTGCCGGAAGCGGTTCTGAAGGAAGAACTAGGCCGAAGTACTACAACGAAAGTTGCACCATCGGAGGGGCGCATGCCTGCGACCCTCAAAACGCTACTTACCAAAACTGGAACGACACTACCACGAGGGCGAACGTTAGTGTTACGGTCGGTAGTGCCGACAAAATTTACTATAACTTTACCGACATTAGCAGCATTCAAGGAGCATTCTATTGGACTTTAAACACAAACTCGGTTTCAGACACTCTTGAACTGCATATATGGAACTGGGCTACTTCAAACTGGAATTTGCTGGACAAAAGGAGTACGACTACTGTTGAAACTAGAGTAACGCCTTTGGCAGGGAATAGCAGCAACTACATTTCGAGCGGAATGATTAACGTTTCATTCAACGCAAGCACCGCGGCAGCATCTGGAACAAGCTTTCTATACGATTTTTACTATGAAGGAAACCACTCGAGCAAGTGCGTGAGATGTTATTTCACTTCAACCAACCCCAACGCCAAGAGCCTGGCTTGCGAAGGGCAGTCCGGCTACGGCGCAAGCGGAACTGCGTTCTTCGACTTGCAAAACCTGGGCAGCATTATCGAAGCGTGGAAAGTATACGTAAGCAATCCTCAACCAGGAGGCATAACGATGTTCTTGAACGATTCTTCCGGAACGAGCGTAACGCTCAGCGGCACCCAGCAAACCTTCAACTCTAGCGTCGAGATTTACGAGCACGCGTACGCGTGGGCTTGGACCAACTTCAGCGGCTTCCGAGGAACCAACGAAAACCAGTTGGTAAGCAACACTTCCACGAGTTGAACAACTGTGGTGTGGTTTTGTTGCTGAAATTAAACGCTTTTGTCTTGCTGGCAGCAATCGCTGGCGTAATAGCGTTGGGACTGCTCTTTTTCAATCGGGAAGCCCCCTGCGAAATCACTGCGCGAAACGCCCTTCAAAACATTACTTTCTCCCAATTGCCGCAAATGCCAGGCGACTTTTGCTACAAGCTTCGCGACATGCGAAACCGCAAAATGACGCTCAGCGAGTTTGCTTCGCTTGGCGAAGCGTATTGGCGCCAGCCCGAGCTCCAGCCGAATTTCGAAAGCTATGCGATCAAAGCAATGCTCAACCCGCCTCAAGGCAGGTGGGCGGCGAACGGTTACGGCGCGTATCCCGCAGACGCTGTCGCTGAAATAAAGCCCGGCGAGACGTTCGAAAAAACGATTTTCTTCAAAACCTCGTGGCTCGTGGAGTCATACCAAGGAATCGCCTTGGATTATGGCATTGAAAGCGTGGGCGAAGCAAAGCCCGGCTTCGAAAGCGAGTTTGAAGTAAAAATTTCGCCGGGGGAATTCCTCCTCGGGCCGGCTTACCCCGTTTTCGACAGGAATTGGACCGAAAAAGTCGACGTGAAGGTTAGAATTGCAAATGCAGAGCCGGGAGAGTACTTGATTAGCTTCAAGCCAGTGAAGCCTTCGCAAAGCGCTGCTTGGGGGCAGGCGTACCCGCATTATTTCGACGCTACGGGCTTCGGTTTGGAAAAGCCTTTCTTCAAAATCAGGCTTATTGTGAAAGAATAGCATTCTCGTAGTTCTGAAAGAAAAGTATTTTAATAGTGTTTTACTATCTTTCATTTAGAGGTGGTATTATTGACTACGCTAACGGTAGAGTTTCGAGGCGTGCTTGAAGAAGTTCTTGAGACGCTCGTTAAGAAAGGGTATGCGCAAACCAAGGCAGAAGCGTTGAGATTTTCTCTTTTGCATGTCGGCGAAGAGATGGGGTTAGTGAAGGGAAGATTGCATGCAAAAGCCGAGCAGTACGCTTATGCGGAAATAAAGAGGCGTTAAACATTGTACGTTGATACTGACGTAATTTACGCAATTTTGAAAAAGGAAGACTTGCACAAAGATTATGCAGAAAGGATACTGGAGAAAGAAAACCTATACACGTCGGTTTTAACTCTCGTGGAACTGCAAATAGTTGCCAAACGGGAAATCAGCGGAGAAGTAAGCAGGAATATTTCGAAAATAATGAGTCTAGAAACGCCCAACATTGCGATTAGACCTCTGATGGAAAAGACCGTCGCAAGGGCAGAAAAGCTGAGGAGAGACTATGGTCTTGGAATTTTCGACTCAATACATGCGGCAAGCGCTTTGGAGAGCGACAAGAAAATAGCCTCTACCGACCGTATTTACGACAGGATTTCGGGCTTGAAACGGTTTAAGTAAAAGGCTCACCGTGAAAAGCTGGGCGCAAGACACAACGCGGCATACAGGCTTATAGAACGGTTCAGCAAGTTATTAAAGGTGAGAATGCAATGAAGAACCATTCCCAGTACGACGATTTTTTGCATAAAATACAACAACCGAAAATGCGGGAATTGTGGGACAACAAGTACTACGAAAAGTGGGAAGATGTTTGAGGCTGCCGAGCGTTTTTTAAACGACTCTTTTTTCTCACAATGAGGACAGAATGAAGAGAATAGCTTACCAAAAATTCAAAGAATTTATATAATTCCCTGTG
>OBEQ012619497.1_pt1 | contig 84688 bp, 75 predicted proteins | sample 1670901 | NCBI WGS metagenome assembly OBEQ01 (sample SAMEA104232315, study PRJEB22302) | groundwater metagenome | biome: forest; feature: aquifer; material: groundwater | place: USA | collected 2011-08-07 | depth 5.4 m | reverse complement strand
GATATCGTCCATGGCGAAGACGTTGGTGGGGTCGGTCATGGCGATGGTCAGCGTGGAGCCCACCCGGGAGAGTGGCACCACCTGGTAGCGCACCGCCGTGTCCTGGGGGATGAGTTTGATCACTGCCGTATCCACTTCGTAGTACTTCAGGTTGATCGAGGGCACGCCGTACTGCCGGGAAAGAATGGCGGTAATTTCATCGTCGGTGACGAACCCCAGTTTCATCAGACAACTGCCCAGGCGACCGCCATGCTGCTTCTGGTAATCCAGCGCCTGCTTGAGTTGCTCGGACGTGATGAGGCTCTCTTTGATCAGTATTTCGCCCAAACGAGCCGACATCCGGGGACTCCTGGGAATCGCACACCTAAAAGAAAACGGTAGCAGAACCTGAGGCAGCCCTCTCACTCCATTTTCGGCAATCGTAGTGAAACGGGCAACACCCTGGTAAGCTGAGGAGTGTGGCCATTCCGCCACACCGCGCCTTGACTTGACTCCACGCCCTCGTTATCTTGCGTGTCCAAGGGATTCGGGCATGACGACCACTGTGCAGCCGACGGTTCCGCCGCGCCCCAAGGCCACGCAAAAAACGCATCGCGCCGCGCCAAGGACGTTGCTCAGTCCAAAGGCGGTGAGCCCCCGGCCGATTCTGCCCCAGTTCTACGAGACGCTGGCGACAGCGCTCGGCCCGATGCACTGGTGGCCCGCACGAACGCCGTTCGAGGTCATCGTCGGGGCCATCTTGACTCAGAACACGGCCTGGGTGAACGTCCAGCGCGCCATCGCCAACCTCCGCCGGGAACGCTTGCTGACGCCGCGGGCGCTCGAGCGCGTCGGGCAGGGAAAGTTGTCGCGGCTCGTACGGCCCTCGGGCTACTTCCGGCAGAAGGCGAAGAAGTTGAAGGCGTTCGTGCGTTTCCTGCGCAGCGATTTTGCCGGGTCGCTCGCGCGGATGTTGCGCATCCCCACGGCTGAGCTGCGCGAGCGGCTGCTCGCCGTACACGGAATCGGCCCCGAAACGGCCGACTCGATCCTGCTCTACGCCGGCAATCAACCCGTCTTCGTCGTGGACGCTTACACCCAGCGCATTCTGTTCCGCCACGGCCTGCTCGGCGAGAAAGCCGGCTACGAAGAGGCTCGCCAGCTCTTTGAAGGCAGCCTGCCGCGCGACGCCAAGCTCTTCAACGAGTTTCACGCCCTGCTGGTCAAGGTGGGCAAGAACTGGTGCCGGCCGCAGCAGCCGCGCTGCGAGCAGTGCCCGCTGGGGCCATACCTGCCGTCGAAGCCCTCGCCGGTCGTAGGGGTGCGGCTGTGACACCGCACACGCGCGTGGGCCGGCTCTGGCTCGTCTTCGGCGGCCTGCTCGTCGCGGTTTTGCTCGCGGCGGTGTTCACGCTCGGGTCGCTGGACCTGCCGTTCGAGCCGCGCCAGGGGATCGAAGTGGTCTTCCTGTACGCGCTCTCCACGTTCATCGTCGCGGCGCTTTTCGTCTTCGGACTCATTTTGGCGCGAAGCCTGCTACGGCTGTGGGCCGAACGGCGCGCCGAAAAGCTGGGCTCGCGCTTCAAGACCAAGATGGTCCTGGGGGCAATGGCCATTTCGCTGCTGCCGGTGGTCTTCATGTTTTTCATCAGCTACGGGTTGCTGAACCGCACACTCATTCGCTGGTTCCCCCGTCCGCTGGAAATTGCTGCCGAGGACAGCCAGACCTTGCTCGCGGAATTCGGCAAGGTCGAGCACGAGCAGCTCCGCAAACTCGCGGACCAGGCCAAGTTGCGCTGGGGAAGGAAGGCGCCCGGCGACCTCGTCTCCAAAGCGATTCAAATCGGCGCAGACGCTGCCTGGGTCCTGGGGCCAAAGGATGAGCTTGTAGCAGGAGCTGTCCTCTCCGCGAACGATGCCCATCAGCGACCCGGGCAGTTTGAGACGGCGCCCGCAATTTTCCAAAGAGTTCGCACTCTGTCGAACGGCATGGAGATTTGGGAAGCGCAGGGCGTCCATTATCTCGCCGCCCAAGTTGAGGTCGCGGATCGCGCCTCCAAGCAAGGCGCCGTCCTGGTCGGCCGGCGTTTGCCGAACGACTTTCTGAAGCGCTATGTGGAAATCGAAACGCAAATGCAGGATTACTTCACCCAGAAGCAGAAGCTCCGCGCCTTCAAGCGGCAAATGCTTTTGGTGCTGATGCTGTTCACCGTGCTGCTGCTGTTCGCCGCGACCTGGTTCGCGCTGTTCCTCTCCAAGCAGGTGACCGTGCCCATTCAGGCTCTCGCCGAGGCCACCCGTGAGGTCACCGCCGGCAATTTCGACGTCCAGGTGCAGGAACAGGCCCAGGACGAGCTGGGCATCCTGGTGCGCTCGTTCAATCAGATGACCGCGCAGCTCGGCGACAGCCGCCGGCAGATTGACGAGTTCACCGGCAGCTTGCAGCAGGCGGTGCAAGAGCTGGAGCGCCGCCGCAAACTGATGGAAGCCATCCTCGAGAACATCCCCACCGGCGTGCTCTCGCTCGACGACTCCGGTGCGATTGTGCGCCTCAACTCCGCTGCCGCAAAAATCTTCGGCGAGGCGGCGCGAACGGCGCGCACGCTCGAGGCGCTGGCCGGCGAAGACGCCGCCCGCGGCGTGCTGCAGTTGATGCGCCGCTCGCTGCGCATGGGCGCGGCGTCGAAAGAGCTGAAAATCACGCTGCCCGGGCGGGTGCTGCACGCCGCGGTGACGGTCAGCTCGCTGGGGCCGCGCCGCTCGAACCCCGGATTCGTCGTTGTGGTGGACGATTTGACCGACCTCTTGCGCGCGCAGAAAGCGGCCGCCTGGCAGGAGGTGGCGCAGCGCATCGCCCACGAGATCAAGAATCCCCTGACGCCGATCCAGCTTTCGGCGCAACGCTTGCGCCGATATCTGGATCGCCAGCGGCCCACTGCCGATCCGGGCTCTCCCGCGAGCGAGCTGGGACGGCTGGTGAGCGAATGCGCCGGGCTCATCGAGCGCGAGGTGGCCGCGCTCGGGTCGCTGGTGGATGAATTCTCGCAATTCGCACGCTTCCCCACGGCGCGGCTGGTACCCGCCGACCTGAACGGGATCCTTGCGAGCGCCCTGGAGGTTTTTGGCGGGCGCCTGGAAGGGATCACCGTGCGCACCGCGCTGGCCGCCGGCCTCCCGGCGGTCAAGGCCGACCCCGAGCTGTTGCGGCGCGTGCTGGTCAACTTGATTGACAATGCCGCCGAGGCCCTGGAAGGCTCCGCGATGCGCGAGCTGGCGCTTTCCACGCGGCTGAACGGCGAGGGCGAAACCGTGGAGATCGTCGTCGCCGATAGCGGACACGGGATCTCGCCCGAGGACAAGGACAAACTCTTTCTGCCGCATTTCTCCACCAAGGACCGCGGCACCGGGCTGGGGCTGGCCATCGCCAGCCGCATCATCACTGAGCACCACGGCACGCTCCGCGTCGAGGATAACTCGCCGGCCGGGGCGCGCTTCGTCATCCAGCTGCCGGCGGCCGAGGTGCCTGCGGCTCCGCTGCCGGCGGATAGCTGACGCCCGCAGAGAAATCATGGCCCACTCCATCCTGATCGTGGACGACGAAAGCGGCATCCGCCAGTCGCTGGCTTCGATTCTTCAGGAGGAGGGCTATCGCGTCGAAGCTGTGGGCTCGGGCGAGGAGTGCCTGAAGGCGGTCGAGAGCCGGCCCGTGGACCTGGTGCTGCTGGACGTCTGGCTGCCGGGCCTGGACGGGCTGGCCACGCTCGAGCGGCTGCACCAGGTCGGCGCGGCCCCCATGGTGGTGATGATCTCCGGCCACGGAAATATCGAAACCGCCGTGCGCGCCACTAAGCTCGGCGCCTTCGACTTCGTGGAAAAGCCCCTTTCGCTCGAGAAGACCATCCTGGTGGTCAGGAACGCGCTGGAATACCTGCGCCTGGAAGCAGAAAACCGCCGATTGCGCGCCGAACTCGAGCAGCGCTATCAGGTCATCGGCGGGAGCGTTCCGATGAAGGCGCTGCGGCAGCAGATCGCGCTCACCGCGCCCACCAACGGCCGGGTGCTGATCTACGGCGAGAGCGGCACCGGCAAGGAGCTTGTCGCCCGCGCGCTGCACGCCGCCAGCCAGCGCAACAGCCGGCCGTTCGTGGAGGTCAACTGCGCGGCCATTCCCGAAGAACTGATCGAATCGGAGCTGTTCGGGCACGTGCGGGGCAGCTTTACCGGCGCGAGCGACGACAAGGTGGGCAAGTTCCAAAAGGCCGACGAGGGCACGCTGTTCCTCGACGAGGTCGGCGACATGAGCCTGAAGACCCAATCCAAAGTGCTGCGCGTGCTCGAAGAGCAGCGCTTCGAACCCGTGGGGTCGAACCAGGCGGTTACCGTGGATGTGCGCGTCATCGCCGCCACGAACAAGAAGCTGGATGAGGAGATCGCCCGGGGGACTTTTCGCGAAGACCTGTTCTATCGCTTGAACGTCATCCCCTTCTACGTTCCCGCGCTCCGCGAGCGCACCGAGGACCTCCCCGTCCTGGCGCGGTATTTCCTGGCCGAGTTCAGCGCCATGTACGGCCGTAAGCCCAAGGAGCTGAGCGAGCCGGCCATGGAGGTGCTGATGCGCTACCCATGGCCGGGCAACGTGCGCGAACTGAAAAACCTGATCGAGCGGCTGGTGATCATCTGCCCGCAGCAGCGCATCGAGCCGCACCACCTGCCGCCGGAGGTGTTCCGCGGCGCGGCGCGCAGCCCGCAGCAGCCCTACGCTACGCTCCACGAGGCTCGCGCCGCCTACGAGCGCGAGTTCATCCTGCGCAAGCTCGAGGAATACCAGTGGAACATGACGCGCACCGCCGCGGCGCTGGGGCTCGAGCGCAGCCACCTCTATCGCAAGATGAAAGCGCTGGGGATTTCACCCGCCGAAGCGTAGCGTTGCCCGCCTTGCGCTTGCCCGGGGCCGTTTTCAGCGGCCCGCTTTCGTTCTCCCGCTCTCGGTCTCGAACGGACAGCCTGGAGGGGCACGGCCGGCGGTGCCCTTGCACCTGCGCGCTACTCTTTGCTCAACTGCTCGAGCTGGCGGCGCCAGTCGAGCTGCCGCACCCGCGCCGGGTTGTCGCGCCAGTCGCGCTGCACCTTGACGTGCAGCTCCAGAAAAATCTTGACCCCGAGTAACTCTTCCAGCTCCCGCCGCGCCAGGGTGCCGATCTTCTTCATCATTTCTCCGCCCCGGCCGATCAGGATGCCCTTCTGGCCGTCGCGCTCCACCTGAATGGTGGCGCGGATGCGCACGAGCTTGGCGCCTTCTTCGAACTCCTCCACCAGCACGGCCACGGCGTGCGGCACCTCGTTGTAGGTCGAGACGATCGCCTTCTCGCGGATGATCTCTGCGGCCAGGAAACGCTCGGGCTGGTCGGTGATCTGGTCCGGCGGGAAATAGGGCTCCCCCTCGGGCAAGTAGGCGATGAGCTTCTCGAGCAGCAGCGGCACGCCGTCGCCGGTCAACGCAGCGATGGGCAGGATCTCAGCGAACTCGCATGCGCTGCGGCAGGCATCCATCAGCGGCAGCAGCCGCGGCTTGGGGATCACGTCTATTTTGTTCGGCAGGAGAAATCTCGTGCCGCCGAATCGCCCCGCGCGCTCGAGCGCCCAGCGGTCCCCCGGGCCAAACTTCTCGCTCGCGTCCAGCAGCAAGGCCAGGATGTCCACACCCTCGAGGGCGTGCTCCACTTCCTGCATCATCTGCCGTCCCAGCGCCGTGGCGGGCTTGTGCAAGCCGGGGGTATCCAGCAGCACCACCTGCGCGTCGCTGCGATGGACGATCCCCTGAATGCGGTTGCGCGTGGTCTGCGGCCGCGGCGACACGATGGCCACCTTGTGCCCCACCAGGCGGTTCACCAGCGTGGACTTGCCCGCATTGGGCCGTCCCACAATGGCCACGAACCCCGATTTAAACGCCGCCATGGCTCCGCTCCGGCGCCATCTTACTCCGCCGCCCCGCAAAACGCCTAGGCGCAGCGGACCACCATGCTACACTTTGCGCGCTCGGCGCTGGCCGGGCGATCCGTGCGCTTCACCACTTCCCATGCTCTGAGGTGCATGCCATGCCCATAACCCCGCACGTTGAGAAGCACTTCACCGCCACCGCCGCGGTCCGCGACATCGTCATCGGCATGGCCGACGGCCTGACCGTGCCATTTGCGCTGGCCGCGGGCATCTCCGGAGTAGTGGCTTCCAACCCCAACGCCACGGCCCTGGTGGTCACTGCGGGACTCGCCGAAATTGCCGCGGGCTCCATCGCCATGGGACTCGGCGGGTACCTCGCCGCCAGAACGGACGCGGAACACTACGCCTCCGAGCGCGAGCGCGAACTCCGCGAGACCCTCGAGCTGCCCGACCAGGAAGTGTTGGAGGTGCAGTCGGTGTTCAAGGATTACGGCCTGAGCGAGGAACACATGGCGCCGGTGGTGAATGCCATCTGCTCCGACCGAAAGCGCTGGGTGGACTTCATGATGCGTTTCGAGCTGGGCCTGGAAGCGCCCGACCCGCGGCGCGCCCGGCGCAGCGCGCTCACCATCGGCGGCTCCTACGTCGCCGGAGGGATGATTCCGCTCGCGCCGTACATGCTGCAGCACAGCGTGCTGACCGGCTTGTGGTATTCCGTGGGCATCACGCTCGCGGCGCTACTGGCCTTCGGCTGCGTCAAGGGCCACTTCACCGGCATCCACCCGCTGCGCGGCGGCATGCAAACCGTCCTTACCGGCGGCCTGGCTGCCGCTGCGGCGTTTGCCCTGGCCAAGTTGATCAGCTAGGACCATCCGGCGGCTTGGTAACAAGAAGGAGTTGGCACGGACCTGAAGCAGTCACAGCCGGCCAGGCGTACAACGCGGCTCGCGGGGGACGAGTGACCCCAGGGGGGAATTCTTCGCGCGAAGGCTAGCGCGCGGGGGCCGCGGCGGCGGCGTGGCGCCGGGCGCGCAGGCGCAGCCCCTTGCGCTGGTTGGCTTCGAGCACCTCAAACCGCAAGCCGTCGTAGTCAATGCGCTCGCCGGCGACGGGCACATGCCCGGCGACGCTGTTGAGCAGGCCGGCGACGGTTGTGGCCGCCTCCGCGGCTGAGTGGTCGAACTCCACGCCCAACAGCTCTTGCAGCTTTTCGAGCGAAAGGCTGCCCCGCAAGACCAGGCTGCCGTCGCTCTCGCGCACCACGTCCGGCGCCGGGCGGCGATCCTCCTCGCCGATTTCGCCGACAATCTCTTCGACCAGGTCTTCGAGGGTCACCACGCCCGCCACCGAGCCGTACTCGTCCACGACGATGGCCATCTGCTGGTTTTTCTGCTGCATTTCCTTCAGCAGCTGCGAGCCCAGCTTGGTCCCCGGCACGAACAACGCGGGCCGCACCAACTCGCGCACGCTGCGGCGCGCGGCTTCGCTCTCGGGGATTTGCAACAGGTCGCGGGCATAGACGATGCCGAGGATCTCCTCCAGCGTCCCTTGATAGACAGGGATGCGGGAGAACTTCGTTTCGATCACCAGGCGTCGCAACTGCTCGAGGGTGGCGTCGGCGGGGATGGCCACCAGATCGGGCCGCGGCGTCATCACCTCGCGCACGCGTTTATCGCTGAATTCGACCACCTGCTCGATCATCTGCGCCTGTTCCCGCGCCAGGATGCCTTCCTCCTGCGCCGCTTCCACCAGGGCTTCGATGCCTTCCTGTTGCGCCTCGGTGGCGCCCGGCTCTTCCTCCTCGGAGATGTGCGCCAGCGACACGGCCAGCTCCAGCAGCGCCCGCATGGGCCAGACCACCCATACGGATGCCAGGACCACCGGCAGGAGCGGCTTCAGCCAGCGGCCGGTGGTGCGCGTCAACAGCAGGTAGGGCACGAAGTGCATGGCCAGGAGCACTTCCGCGAGCAGGAAAAGCAGGAGTTGGATCAGCGATTCCCACGCCCCGGGAACGAAAAAGATCACCCCGCGGGCCGTGCCCACCGCCACGATCACCAGCCACAGGTGCGCCAGCAGGCTGAAGCTCATCGCCCCGCGGCGGCGGTTCATCCGCAGACGCGGCTCAATTTCCGCTTCGAAGATGTCCAGGTTGTGATGAATGCGGCCCGTGGTCACCCGGCCGAGCTCGCGATAGACGCGGTCGAGGTAAGAGAACACCGCCAGGCCCGCGCCCAGCGCGAACACCGCCATGGTGTAAAGCAGAATGGGCATCGCTCAGCTCAATCCCAACCGGCGGCGCAGCCGCCTCTCCAGCCGCTCCATTTCTCCGCGGTCGGTCTCATGGTCGTGACCGGCCAGGTGCAGCGTCCCGTGCAGGATCAGCATGCGCAGCTCTTGCGGCAACGTGCGGTCAAATCGTCGGGCGTTGCGCCGGGCGGTCTGCGGAGAAATCGCGATATCGCCGAGATAGGAAGCAGAGGAGGCGGAGGAAAAAGCCTTCGCCCCGTTGGCCGGAAACGACAGCACATCGGTGGGCCCGCGCTTGCCACGGAAGGCGTGGTTCAGCCGCGCGATCTCGGCGTCGCTCACCAGGCAGACCGTGAACTTACGCCCCTGCAGGCGCAGCGCCTTCCGCACCCGGCCGGCAAACTCCTGCAGCGGCTTGACGGCGATGCGTACGCGATTTTGGCGATTGTAGACCATCGAAAGCCGCCGGCTACTTCGCGGAATTCGCCTTGCTGTTCTCGGCCTGCGCCGGCGACGTGGGACGCGCCGCTTGGCCGGCGTCGAACTCGTCGTAGGCCTTGATGATCTGCTGGACCAGGTTGTGGCGCACGACGTCGCGCTCGTTGAAATGGAGGAAGGCGATGCCCTCGATTTTTCCCACCACTTCCATGGCCTCCACCAGGCCCGAGCGCCGCCCGCTGGGCAGGTCAATCTGCGTGATGTCGCCGGTGATCACGGCCTTGGAGTTGAACCCCAGGCGCGTGAGAAACATCTTCATCTGCTCGCTGGTAGTGTTCTGCGCCTCGTCGAGGATGACGAAGGAATCGTTCAGCGTGCGCCCGCGCATGAACGCCAGCGGCGCCACCTCGATGATGCCTTTCTCCAAGTAGCGCTCCAGCTTGTCGGCGTCGAGCATGTCGTAGAGCGCGTCGTAGAGCGGCCGCATGTACGGGTCGATCTTCTGCTGCAAGGTGCCCGGCAGGAAGCCCAATCGCTCACCCGCCTCCACCGCCGGCCGCGCCAGGATGATGCGGTTCACCTGCTTGGTCAGCAGCGAAGAGATGGCCATGGCCACGGCCAGGTAGGTCTTGCCCGTGCCGCCCGGGCCGATGGCGAAGACCATGTCGTGCCGCTCGATCTCTTCCATGTAGCGCCGTTGGTTCGCGCTCTTGGGAGTGACGCTCTTTTTGCCGAAGGCCCGCGGCCGGCCCGATTCCAGGATGCCGCGCAGCGAAACGCCGGGCTCCTCGGTGGCCACGCGCAGCAGCGCCTTCACCTCGCCGTTGTCGAGCACCCGTCCCTCGCGCACCAGTTGGTTGTACTCGTCCAGGAGGCGCACGGCGCGGTTCACCTGCGCCGGCTCGCCTTCGATGGCCAGTTGGTTGTCCCGCAAATGCGTGGTCACCTGCAGGGCCGATTCCAGGAGCTTCAGGTTTTCGTCGAGGGTGCCGAACAGGGGTTCGATCCGGCCGGCGATTTGCACCGTGCGTCGCATTAAGTTTCCGGCCTGCCCGCCACCCGACGAGGCAGGCCAGGGGTGCTGATCCCCCGGTGAAGCGGCTAAAATCCTAGCGAGATAGGGTAATCTAGTCGCCGGCCTTGGTCAAGATGGCACGGCTAAACGGCTCATTTTCAGCAGTATAGATAGCCGCAGCTTTTGAATCCCCCAGCTACACGGCAGACTAGCGCTTGGTGCCCGGAAACTCCACCTTGGGAGCCTGCCGAGCGCCTGCGGGGGCCTCGAAATAAGCCTCGTTGCGCTTGAAACCGGCCCAACCCGCGAACAGGCTGTTGGGGAACAGCCCGATGTAGGTATTGTAGTCCTGCAAGCTCTCGTTATAGCGGCGGCGCTCGACGGCGATGCGGTTCTCCGTGCCGGCCAGCTCATCCTGCAAGCGCAGAAAGTTTTCATTGGACTTAAGCTGCGGGTAATTCTCGACGATCACCAGCAGGCGCCCCAGCGCGCCGTCCAACTGGTTATTCGCGGCGATGCGGTCGGCGGGCGTGCGCGCGCCCAACAGCGCGGCGCGGGCCTTGGCGATGTCGCCGAACACGGTCTGCTCCTGCGCGGCAATGCCCTTCACCGTCTCCACCAGGTTGGGAATCAAGTCCGCGCGGCGCTGCAGCACCACGTCCACCTGCGCCCAGGCCGCCTTGACCGTTTCGTTCTTGCGCACCATTTCATTGCGGCGGCCAACGTACATCCCGCCGACCAAGACCACCACCAGCACCAGCACAACGACCACCACCAGCAGGTTCTTCATTCGCTTCCTCCTCGTCCTACTCCAGTATACGCAGTCCGTCAGGCCGCTGTTTCAACCCGGGCAAGTCCTCGGGCGGACCCGCCCCTACCCGGGCCGGGCCAGGCGCCGGTCCACTTCCTCGGTGACGTGGGTGACTCCGGCGAGATAGGACGCGAACGTTGCCGCGACGTCGCCCGAGCGCAGCGGCCGTTTGCCCTCGCGCGCCTCCAGCACGGCGTGAAAGCCGGAGGCGTCGAAGCCCAGCAGTGCCGCCAGGCGGTCCAGCACCGCCCGCTTGGCCTGCGGCGGCTGCTCGCCTAACGCCAGCAGCGCGTGGCGAAACAGCGCCAAAAATGTCGACACCGATGCGGTCATCAACCGTTCGAGATTGGCGTCGCTCCGCGGCGCGGCCAGAGTGCCCTGGCGCAAGCGGATTAAATTCGTGCGCAGCTCGCGTTCCACCTGCTCGCGGTGCAGGCTCATGGGCACTTCGAGCCTGGCGAACACATCCTCGCCGTCGAGCACCCGCCGGCTGGCCTGGATGTCCAGCAACTCGATGGCGAAGACGTCGGCGGAGCGGCGAAGCTCTTCCAGCGTGAACACCAAGGGCGCGGGATGTCCCTTGCGCGCCCACCACGCCGAGGCGGGGTTGAGTTTGGCCAGTTCCGCCGCGTCCAGCCGGCCGAGCACGCATATCACGTTCAGGTCGGAATGCTTGGGCTGAAATTCCCCCGCCGCCGCCGAACCGTACAGCACCACCGACTTCAGGTTACCTCCGGCCGCCTGTTTCAGTTTTTCAACCAGCTCGCTCAGATCTTTTTCCATTTCGATCACTCCGCTCTGCGCTCACCAACTTCCGCCGGCGCCGCCTCCGCCGGACGCGCCGCCGCCAAAGCCGCCAAATCCTCCGCCGCCTCCCCCGAAGCCGCCACCGCCCCAACCACCCCCGCCGCCCATGCCGCTGCCGAGCAGCCACCAGCCGAGCAAACCGCCGCGGCGGCCCTTGGACTTTCCGCCCCCCATGAAGGCTCGCAGGAAAGACAAGAAACCGCTCAAGAGGAGGGCAACGATGAAGAACAGGATGAAGCCGATGATCGCCCGGGGCGGTCGATCGGACCTCCGGGGCCGCGACGCCACGCGGCTGCCCAGTGTCACTCCGCGATCCTTGGCGATCACTTCGGCGACGCGGGAGGTGAACTGGGTCAGCGCGCCGCTGAAATCGCTCTGCCGGAGCTGCGGCACAACTTCCCGCCAGAAGCCGCCCACCTTGCCGTCCGGAAGGATGGGCTCGAGCCCATAGCCTACTTCCGCCCAATATTTTCGGTCCCGGGGAGCAAGCAGGATGAGCACGCCGCGGTCGCCCGGCTTATAGCCGACGCCCCATTGCTTGAAAAGGCGGTTGCCAAACTCCTGCGCCGGCAGGCCCTCGAGCGAAGCGACGGTCACCACGGCGATCTGCGCGTGCGCTTTCTGGTCCACCTCGGCGCACAGCGCGGTGAGCTGCGCGCGCGCCCCGGCGTCGAGCACGCCGGCGAAGTCGTTGACGTAGCCCTGCGGCTTGAGTTGCTCGATTTTCTCCGCTGGCGCGCCGAGCGGTAACAACACCAGCAGCAGCGCCGCGAGAACGCTGGCCGAAAACCAGACCTTGCGTCTCGCCGGCCGCCCGCAGGACTGCCGCATTCGATCAATCATGGGAGGGAAGCATGGGGAGTGGCACGGCCCATCTTAGGGCGCGCCGCGGGGCAAGTCAAACCGCGCCGCAGTTCACTCCCGCCGCGCGCGCCGCGCGTTGACAAAGCAAGGTGCCTCGGCTACCGTAGACGATTCGTTTTCACTCCAACAGGAGCATTGTATGGCCCAGGGAACGCCCACCAAGGTCAAGAAACGCAAGAAGTCGGTGTTGAAGCGTGCCCGTCAGGCGGTGATCCGGGCGGCGGTAAACCGCTCCAATCAGACCCGCGTGCGCACGATGATCAAGCGCTTGCGTGCGGCCATCAGCTCGGGGGACGCCGCGGCCGCCAAGAATCTGCTCTCCTCCACGCTTGCGGCCATCGACAAGGCCATCGGCAAGGGCGTGCTGCACGAGAATACCGCCAACCGGTACAAATCTCGCCTCGCGCTGGCCTACAACGCCCTGCGCGCCCCCAAGAGCGCCTAGCGCTTTATTGACAAATTCCCTCAGGGGTCATTCTGAGGAGCCCGCTCCGGTCTCTGGAGTCCGGTGGCCCCGACCAGTCGGGGCCGCAAACCGGACCGCTGCGGGCGACGAAGAATCCCTCTTTTCTTTGGCTTTTCGCACCAGAGAGATTCTTCGCTTCGCTCAGAATGACAAATAAAGACACTTTTTCAACAAATTGCTAGGCGACTCCGCCCCGCCGCCCGCGTTCCGCTCAGGACCTCGAGGGCCGCTGTAGCGCCGGCCTCCGGCCGGCTCAGCGAGCTTTTCCCCAAATCGGTGTGTTGTGTGGCGGGCTTGATGCCCCGCCCTTTCACCCTATGCGGATTTGGCGGCGGGAGCGGCGGTCAGGCGGACGACCAGGAACTCCATCACGGCACGCGGGTCCGCCACGCCGGATTTCAGTTGGCTATCGGCCTCATAGAGCGCCGCAAGGCCTGCGAGAAGCTGCGGCCGGGGAATCTTTTGCGCTTGCTGCAGCGCAATCTGGGCTGTCTCCGGGCGCATGCCCAGATGCTGCGCTGCCTGCCAGCGGGAAAGATTCGCGGAGAGCTCTTGCGCCTCGATCAGTTTGCGGTACATCCAGGCCATGGCGCCAACCAGCCCGGCGGGCTGCTCGCCTTCGCGCAACAGGCTATCCAGGAACTCGAGCGCGCGTGGCCGCTCGCGCCCGGCCAGCATCTCGGCAAGCTGCCAAACGGTATACCGCTTGGCGGAGAGCACCAGGGCCTCCACGTCGGCGCGCGTGATGCGGCGACGCTCGCCGGCGTAGGTGGCCAATTTGTCGAGCTCATTGCGGATCTGCGCCAAGTTGGCATCGAGAATGTCGGCGAGCTCTTCGGCGGCATCGCCGGCGAGCTCGACGCCCATCTCCCGCGCCATCTCCAGCGCGAGCCGCGCCGCGGCGGCGGGCCGCTCTTCGGGCCTGGCGTCCAGCTCCACGGCCACGACGAGCGCCTTTTCGCTGAGCGTCTTGTAAAGCGTCATGCGCTTATCGAGCGCCGCGGCTTCCAGTACCAGCACGGTGAACGGCGCAGGGTTGTCGAGATACGCGGCCAGGCGCTCGACGGCCTCTTCGCGGGCTTTCTCCGCCAGCGCCTCGAGCGCTTCCACATCGCCCAGAAAGACCACCTGCCGCGGCGCGAGCATGGGCAGCGTTTGCGCCTGGCCGAGGACGCGATCGAGCGAGTCCTCCGCCGCGGAAAAGCGGGAAACGCCCCACGCGCGCGCCTCTTCGGGCACGAACGATTCCACCAGCCTGGCCCGGCACTCATCCCGCAAGTAGACCTCGCTGCCGAGAAGAAGAATTCCCGACAGGGACTTGCCTTGGGCGAGCCGCTCGAGGAAGCGGTCGGGCGAATACGGCGCCGGCATCAGAAATTCTCCAGCAGCGCGGCCACCAGCCGGGCGGCGAAATCGCGCGCCAGGCGGTCCAGCGCGGGGCCCAGTTCCTCGAAGAAGCTGGGGATGTCGGTGGAGACCTCGTACTGCTCGCGGAACAGGAAATTGTCGTTGCGGTAGAGCAACTTCTTCGTCTCCCGCTCTTCCAGGCTCACGGCCAGGCGCACGGTAACCAGCAACGTGGTGGCGCGGCCGGTGGCGGGGTCAAACAGCAGCGCGCTGGTTTCCAGCCCGGTGATTTGGCCGCGCAGCACGGCGTCCGCCCCGGCGGGGTCGGCGACCACGCGGTAGGAGGTGCGCGCCAACAGCTCGTGCACGAGCGCTTCGGTGAGTCGCTGTTCCACCCGGTAACGCGAGGTGTGGTTTTCGATTGCGGGCACGGCAATCGTGTGCAGGGTGACCGGCAGGCGGTTGTTTCGCCCAGCGACGCGGTACCCGCAGCCGATTAGGATCATGGAAAGAAGGAAGAAAAGTACAAAGACGCAGCGAAGATGCAGGAGAACAAGATAGCTGGCCTTTTCTGCGGGCTCCGTGTCTCTGCGGTTCGGGTTGCGGGGTTCACCGGGCAAGGAGCTTCTCCGCGAAGGAGAGATGAATTTCCCTCGACATGGTTCAGGCGAGGCGCGAGACCTGGCGGTGCCGCACCGCGCGCACGATGTGCAGCGTGAGGCCCGAGAGCGCGTAGGTGCTGGCGAGCAGCAGCAAGACGTCCTCGGAATACCGGAAAATGGCCGCGGCCAACAGGGCCACCAGCACAATGGCCAGCGAAGGCTGGCGGCGCGTCCAGGGGATATCCTTGAAGCTGTAGTGACGCACCGTGCTGGTCATCAGGGTCGCCAGTCCGGTCACCAGCGCCAGCCAGGCCAGCGACCAGCGCCAGTCGTCCAGCGGCGTTTTCCAGGCATGCACCATCGCCGCAACCATTCCCGCCGCTGCGGGCGTGGGCATGCCGATAAAGTAGCGCGACCCGCCGGGCGCCATGCCGTGCACGTTGAACCGCGCCAGCCGCCAGGCGCAGCAGATCACAAACGCAAAGCTCACCAGCCAGCCAAGTTGATAGACGTGCCGCGCGGGCCCCGAGCCGCTGGACAGGATCCCGCGTACGCCCCAGGCAAAGGCAAGAAACGCCGGCGCCACGCCAAAGCTGATGACGTCGGCCAGCGAATCGAACTGTTTGCCGAATTCCGAGTTGGTGCCGGTGGCGCGGGCCACCCAGCCGTCGGCGGAATCAAACAGCACGGCAACGCCGATGGCGCGGGCGGCGTTGTCGAGGTCCGTGACGTCGCCGCTCAACGTGGCCAGGACGGCGTAGAAGCCGCAGAGCATGTTGGCGGCGGTGAGGAAGCTCGGGACCAGATAAATTCCGCGTCGCAGCCGGTGGTTGCGGGGTTTCTGCCAGCGCAAGTCAGCTTGCTCGGGCTGAGGAAAATCGCTCATGGCCAACGCGCCAGGATACTCAATCCGCCGGCGACGTGCTCGCCCGGCCGGACCAGGATTTCCGCCTCCGCGGGAAGCCACAGGTCCACCCGCGAGCCAAAGCGGATCAGGCCCACGCGCTCGCCCGCAGCTACGAAATCGCCTTCGGCTTTCCAGCAAAGCACGCGCCGCGCAATCCACCCGGCAATCTGTTTGAAGACGATCTCGCCGCGCTCGGTCGACAGATGGATCACGTTCTGCTCATTTTCCGCCGAGGCGCGTGAGCACATGGCGGCGAAAAATCGCCCCGGGCGATACTCCACTTTCGAGATGCGGCCGGCCCGCGGGGCGCGGTTCACGTGCACGTCCCAGATGGCCAGAAAAATGCTGATCCGCCGGCCCGCGCGCGCGCCCATGGCCTCTTCCACCACCTCCATCACGCGCCCGTCCGCCGGGGATACAATCGCCGCCGGGTCGGCCGGAGCGGCGCGCTCCGGGTCGCGGAAAAAATACAGGACAAACGCCGCCAGGCAAAGAAGAATCGCGCCCGCCCAGCCCCAGCCGCCGAGCAGCGCCGCAGTGCCCAGCACGAGCGGCGGGGCTGCGAATTGGTAGCCTTCCTTGAGCATCGGGGAAGCAGCGCGCCAACCCCTGCGCGCACACCCTTATTCTACGACACAATGCCGCAGCGCATCGCTCGCGCAGGCTCCGGAGTCAGCGGCGGAAATTGTTCTGTCCATGCCGGGCGATCAATTGCTCCATCTGGTCTTTGACGCTCAATTTCAGTTTTTTCAGTGTGGTCTGCCGGAGGATGTCTTCCGAACTGAGGTAAGGCGTTTCAGAGAGTTGCTTGAGCTGGTCTTCGTACCGGGAATGCTCTTGGGCGAGCTGTTGGAACTGCGTATCGCTGGCCATCAGGTGTTCGCGGATATCCCGGGGCGAGATGAGCATCAGTTCCCTCCTGCATGGAGTGGGATGTCACATGGCGGGTAAAACCTAACACGTTCGCAGGGCGCGCGCCAAGTGCTTTCCCACCGGACGAGCGTCAAGGTTTCGTGAAAGTACCCAGGCATCTTCGGCCGGCTGGGCATAATAGTGCGGCCGGCGAGCGCTGCGCACGAAGCCCTGCCGCTGGTAAAAGGCGATTGCCGCGGCGTTCGACACCCGAACCTCGAGAAAGACCTGCTTCGCGTCGCGGGCCCGGCCCAAATCCACTGCCGCCTCGAGCAAACGGCGCCCCACCCCGCGGCGGCGGTGCGTCGGCGCCACGGCGAGATTCAGAATCTCCATTTCGTCGGCCATGCGCCGGGCAATCAAAAACCCCAGCAGATGGCTGCCCGGCGGAGACTCGCGGACAGCCACCCAGGCGTCCCAATCGCCGCGCACGGCGCGCTCGTAATCGCCCGGCGACCAGCCCGCCGCTTCCGCGACACGCTGCGCCAGGGCGCATGCCGCGGCCAAATCGCCTGCCGCCATCGGCCGCACCAGCCATGCCGTGTCCGCACCGGTCGCCCGCATCACGGCCCCTTCCAGAGCAGCTCGGCGTCAGAGCGGCGCACGTAGTTGGCGTCCAGCGTGAGCGCGTCCAGCAGCTCGCCGCGTTGCGCGCGGGCATGGCCCAGCCGGCCGATTACCGGAGCCAGCACGGTAGAGACCGCCTCAACCGGCCGCCCGCGAAAAACCGATGCCGCAAGGTGCGTGGAGAGGACTTCGGGCGTGGGCGAGACGAAGGCCAACCCCGCGGCGCCTGCCTGGCTGCCCAGCCGCTCGAGAAACTCCGCGGGCGTCATTACCACTTCTTCTCCGCGCCGCGCGAGCCCCTGTTCACGCCGTTCGTACAACCCGGCATAGACCTGCCCGCGCCGCGCATCGATCACGGGGACCAGCAGCGGCTCCTGCGCCTGGACCTGCGCCGCCACAGCTTCCAGCGCGCTGACCGCAGCGATAGGCTTGCGGTACACCTCGGCCCAACCTTTTACCGCCGTGAGGCCCACACGCAAGCCGGTGAACGAGCCGGGCCCTGCGGCCACGGCATAAAGGTCCACCTGTGCCAGCTCTATGTGCAGCTCGTGCAGGAGAAACTCCAGGTGGCGAAACATCCGGGAGGAGTACGTCTCGTCCACCCAGGTGGAGACCTCGCCGACCACGCGGGTGTCACGCAGGACCGCCAAGCTCCCCGCCTGCGTGCTGGTGTCCAGGGCCAGGATGAGCATATCGGGCAATTCTAGCTCATTTCGGTGGGCAAACTTCAGCGTGAGGGCAACCGGCGGGCCCAATTTTAAGAGCAATTCGCATACCAATCGCAACAGCAAATTCCGCTTAACTGGCTGATTTGATGAGGAATATCTTGACTCGCGCCGGGCCATGCTCCTAAAATGAACAGTGTGCAGTTCGGGGGGGCATTCCAAATGGATTTCCACATCGGCGACAAAGTAGTGTATCCAAACCACGGTGTCGGGATCATCGAGCAAATCAGCTACGGAATGCTGAACGGCAGGACGGAAAAGTATTACATGCTGCGCATCTTCTCCAGCGGGCTGAAGGTGATGGTGCCGCAAACCAACGCCATCGCTGTCGGACTGCGTCCGGTGATCCGCTCGGGTGAAACCACCAAGGTCTTAAGCTACATCGAGAAGGGCAAATTCAACTCGCACCATGACTGGAAGCACCGCTTCAAGGAAAATTCCGAACGCATGCGCACCGGGGCGCTGATCGAAGTCGCCGCGGTGCTCAAGAGCCTGGTCGCGCTCAGCCGCAGCAAGCCGCTTTCCTTCCGCGAGAAAAAGATGCTCGATCGCGCCAAGTTCCTGCTGGTGAGCGAGCTGGCCACCGCGCGCAACACCTCGCAGCAGAACATCGAGGACGTGCTGGTTAGATCCCTGGCCAAGGCTCGCTTGCACATGCCTCCGGCCGTGGAAAAAATGGAATAGCGCCAGGCGCGCTGCCCCTGCGGGCGATCGTCTTTTCTTTTTTCTCATCGCGCTTAGCTATTCTCTTTTCCCCCTCTTCGCTTCCTTTTTTCCTTTTCCCTTTTGCCTTCTCCCCCGTTCCCTTCCCCAGCCCCCTCCGCCCGGCGTCTCAATGCGCACCACGGCGCCCGCCGGAGCGTAGAAGCTGCACTTGGAAGCAAGCGGCCGCGTGCGACCGCCGAGGATAAGCTGGTTCTTTCCCTTCGCGCCGGGGCCCCCGCCCGCCAAGCCGTACGGCGCGAATTTTCGCCGGTCGCAGAGCAATCCCACCTGAGCGCGCGTGAGCAGCTCGATCTCGCGCACGATTCCCGCGCCGCCACGGTAGGCGCCGCGTCCTTCCGAGCCGCGACGCAGCGCGTAGCGTCGCACGCGCACCGGGTAGGAGTGCTCGAGCACCTCGGCGGGCGTATTGAGCGAGTTGGTCATGTGCGTGTGGATGCCGCTCAAGCCGTCCTTGCCCGGACGCGCGCCCATGCCCCCGGCAATCGTCTCGTAGTAGGCGAAGGGCGCTCCATCCTGGCGGGGATCGCTGCCGCCGAAGGTGAGGTTGTTCATCGTGCCCTGGCTGGCGGCGGGGATGCGTGCGGGGATCGCCTGCGCCAGGGCGCGCAGCAGCGTGTCCACGATGCGCTGCGAAGTCTCCACATTGCCGCCCGCCACCGCCGCGGGTGGGCGCGCGTTCACCACGCTGCCGGCGGGCGCAAGGACGCGGATCGGCCGCATCAGACCCGAGGTGGCCGGCACTTGCTCGTCCAGCAGGCAGCGAAAAACGTAGAATACCGCCGAATAGGCGATCGCCGCGACGCCATTGACGCTCCCGGCGCACTGCGGTGAGCAACCGGCGAAGTCCACCTCCGCCCGGCCGCCGCGGACGCGGATGGTGGTCACAATCCGCAGCGGGTCGTGCGAGATGCCGTCATCGTCCAGGAAGTCCTGGCCGCGGTAAGTTCCCGCCGGGATGCGCCGCAGCGCGGCGCGCATCATCGCCGCGGAGTAGTCCAGAAGGTGGCGGGCATAGCGCGAGACCTCGCCGCGGCCGTACTTGGCCACCAGCTCGCCCAGCCGGCGCTCGCCGATGCGGCACGCGGCAATCTGCGCCGTCAAGTCGCCCTCGCGCTCGCGCGCCGTGCGCACGTTGCTCAAAATCAGCGCCAGGATATCCCCCACCACGCGCCCGCGCTGGTAGATCTTCACCGGAGGGATGCGCAGGCCCTCCTGGAAAACCTCCTGCGCCAGCCCCATCGAACCCGCCTGCGCCCCGCCCACGTCGGCGTGATGCGCGCGGTTGGCGATGTAGAACATCGGCGCGCGATCTATCCCCAGATACACGGGCATGACCATGGTCAGGTCAGGCAGGTGCGTGCCGCCTGCATAGGGATCGTTCAGCAGGGCGATGTCACCCGGGGCCAGCCGCAGCGCTGCAATCGCCGCCGCCACCGACATGGGCATGGAGCCCAGATGCACGGGCATGTGGTCGCCCATAGCCAGCACCTCGCCGGCGGCGTCGAAGACGGCGCAGGAATAGTCCCGGCGTTCCTTGATGTTCGGCGAGAACGCCGCCCGGCGCAGCGCCGCGCCCATTTCCTCGGCCACCGAGTGGAACAGGTTCTTGAAGATTTCCAGGCGCGTGGGGTCAAACCTTCTTCGCATTTTTGCAGTCACTCTCCCTGTCCGCGTTCTCGCTCCGGTCATTCTGAGTCCGCCGCAGGCGGCCGAAGAATCCCTCTTCGCCAAGCAACGCCTCGGTCCCGGCGAGCTCGGGACCTCCGCCGGACGCGCCCGCTCGTTCAGCGCGAGCGCGTCAGAACAAGGTTCCCAAAGACGTCCACCGCAGCGCGCCAGCCGGGCGGCACCACCGTCGTCGCGCTGTACTCGGTGACAATGGCCAGGCCCGAGAAGCGCTGGCCGGCGCGCAGCCGGGCGCGGTCATAGACCGGGGTTGCCCGCGCGTCTCCGGCGAAAACCGTGCGCCGCCGGCCGGCGATCTCCTGTGCGGCGCTTGCCCTGCCGCGCCGCTGCCTCGGCAGCTCCGGCTTCGGCGTGGCCCCCACCAACCTCGCCCGCAGGTTGACCACCTCGGTCGGCCGCAGCGGGTCAGCGTAGCCGTAGCGGCGCTCGTGCGCGCGATGAAATGCGCGCACGAAGTCGCCCGCGGCGGGCACGTTCAACTCGTACGCCTGGCCGACGTAGCGCATGTCCAGCCAGCGCTCGATGCGGATTTGTTGCGGCGCGAAGCCCTCGGCGCGCATTTCGCCGGCGCCCCGCCGCTCGATGCGCCGGAAGGCGCGCTCGAGCTCCGGCCGCATCGCCACGACGCTCGAGACGCCCAGGCGCACGGTCTGCGAGAAATCCTTGACCACGTCGGCCCGTAGGATGCCCAGCGCCGAGAGGCCTCCGGGGAACCTGGGCAGCAGCACGCGCGGCATCTCCAGCGCCGCGGCCAGCTCGCAAGCGTGCAGCCCGCCGGCGCCGCCGAAGGCCACCAGCGTGTAATCGCCAGGATCGTAGCCGCGCTCGACGGAGATCACGCGGATGGCCTTCTCCATGACCGCGTTGGCTACGTCGAGGATGCCCTGCGCAAAGCTCTCCACCGAACGCATCGGGCCGCGACCACGTTCCATCCATCGGCGGGCGCGGCGCTCGTCCAGGCGGAATTCGCCGCCGAGAAAGCCGTCGGCGGCGATGCGTCCGAGCACGAGATGCGCATCGGTGACCGTGGACTGCTCGCCGCGCCCGTAACAGATCGGCCCGGGTTCCGCGCCGGCGCTCTCCGGGCCGACGCGCAGCGCCCCGGCGCGGTCAAACCGCGCCAACGAGCCTCCGCCCGCGCCGACGGTGTGGATATCGAGCATGGGCACGGCCACCGGCAACTCGGCCACTTGCGACTCGTTGGTGACGCGCATGCCTCCTTCCACCAACGCCACGTCGGTGGAAGTGCCGCCCATGTCGAACGTGATGATGCGGTCGTACCCCGCTCGCTCGGCGACGTATTGCGCGCCGAGCACTCCTCCGGCGGGGCCGGAGAGAATCGTGCGCACGGGCTCGCGCGACGCTACCGCCGCGGAGATGATCCCGCCGCTCGATTGCATGACGCGCACTCGCGCGCGTCTCCCGGAACGCCCGCCGACCGCGCGCGCGGCGTGGCCCGCAATCGCGGCAAGATACCGGCTCATCACCGGCACCACATAGGCGTTCACAACGGTTGTCGCCGTGCGCTCGTACTCGCGAAACTCGGGCAGAATTTCGTGCGAGACGCACACCGCGAACCCGCGGGCGCGCAGCGCCCGGGCCACCGCGCGTTCGTGGGTCGAGTTGGCGAACGAGAACAGCAGGCACACGGCCACCGAGCGCGCCCCGCTGCGCTCGAGTTTTCCGAGCACGCGCCGGATTTCCGCCCGCGTCAACGGCAGGATGGCCCGGCCGTCCGCCGCGATCCGCTCCCGCAGGCCGTATCGCCGCTGGCGAGGCACCAGCGGCGCGGGCTTCTCCACGAAGAAATCGTACAGCCGCGGCCGGGCCTGCCGGCCGATCTCCAGCACATCTTCGAAGCCGGCCGTGGTCACCAGGGCGACGCGCCCACCGCGGCGCTCCAGCAGTGCGTTCGTGCCCACCGTCGTGCCGCATGTCAAATCGAGCGCGTCCTCATTTGCCCGGGCGTGCTCTTTTTTCGACCGCACGCGCGCAGCCCGGAATCGCCGCGGCTCCGCCCCCGCGAAGATTCTCTCAAGGGCCTGGCCGATAGCTTCCGCTGGCCGCCGCGGCGTGGACGGCACCTTCAGGATTTCAACGACTCCGTCGCGCAGGAAAACGCAATCGGTGAACGTTCCGCCGGTATCAATCGCGATGCGCATGCGGCGGCGCGATTTTATACCAGTCCGCGGCAATCAAGTGGAGCAAGGCAACGGCGGCAAACGATCTGGGGACCACACCGGCATCCGGAACGCGGCCCCGCAGGAGAAGTCGGAAGTGAAGAGTCGAAAGTGTCTGGAAACCAGCGACACCCTAACCGAGCGGCAGGTTGGCTTCGGCGTTGAGCTGGGAGTCGGCGCACTCGCCGGCGAGAAACTTCGGGTAAGCCGCCGCGGCGATCATGGCGGCATTGTCGGTGGAAAGCTGCCGGCTGGGAAAGAAAACCACCGCGCCGCGCAGCCGGGCCTCCTCTTCAAACGTTTGGCGGAGTTGCCGATTGGCGGCCACGCCGCCCGAAACCAACACCGTGCGCGCCCCGGATTGCTCGGCGGCATCGAGCGTGCGGCTCACCAAATCGCACACCACGGTCTTCTGGAAGCTCGCCAGCAGGTCGAGCGTCTGCCCGCTGCACAGCGGGCGGAGTTGATCGGCCTTGCGCGCGCCCTTGGCCAGCGCCTCCCGGCGGGCTTCCGCCTCGGCCTGCAGCTCGGGGTGCGCGCGCACGTGGTACAGCACCGCCGTTTTGATCCCGCTGAAGCTGAAGTCGTACGCATTGCCCTTCATTTTCGTGCCGCCAAAGCGGACAGCGTCGGCGTCGCCGTGCTCGGCCAGGGCGTCAATCACCGGACCGCCCGGATAGCCCAGCGCGAGCAGCTTGGCCACTTTGTCGTAGGCTTCTCCGGCGGCGTCGTCGCGGGTCTGGCCGATGCGCCGGTAGCGGAAGCGCGGCGCGCGCACGCTGCCGTTCCCCTCTGGCGACTCGAGCTCGTAGAGCACCGTGTGGCCGCCGGAGACGACCAGGCAGATTGCCGGCAACTCGGGCTTGCGGTCGGCTGCACGGGCTTCGAGCAGCACGGCGTGGATGTGGCCCTCGAGGTGATTCACCGGCACCAGGGGTTTTCCGAGCGACATGGCCAGCACTTTGCCGTAGGTGAGGCCCACCAGCAGCGAACCGATCAGCCCGGGCCCCTGCGTGACGCCGATGGCGTCCAGGTCCGCCAGCGGGACGCCCGCCTGCTCCAGCGCTTCGCGGACCACCGGCACGATCCGCCGCAGGTGCTCCCGCGAGGCAAGCTCCGGCACGACGCCGCCGTATTTGCGGTGGATGTCCACCTGCGACGCGACGACGTTGGATAGCACCTCACAGCCGTCCGCGACCACCGCCGCGGCGGTCTCATCGCAAGAAGATTCGATGCCCAGGATACGCGTGGTCATGGCGTCCCGCGAGGACGGGCGCCCCTGCGCGCGGTGCTTCCCTTCCTCACCAAATCGCTATGTTAGCATACGCGCATGGATGGCCTGCTGCGCCGCGAGCTGGACGCCATCGCCCGCGATCGTCGCTCCGGCGCCGCCCAGCTTGCCCTCCGCGGCGTCATCGCCTTGCAGGGCTGGCTCCGCCGCCGGCGCGAGTTCACCCAAGCGGAGTTGCTCGACACCGCCCGCGCGCTGCTGCGCGCGCAGCCTTCCATGGCGCCGCTGTTGCGACTGGCCAACGAAGTCGCGCTGGCCGCGGACTCGCCGAGTCCCGCTCGATTTCTGGCCAGGTCTGCGCCTCGCTTCCGAAACCTGTTACAGACCGACGCGAGCCGCATCGCCCGGTTGTTCGAACGCGCCCTGCGACATGGCCGGTACGACGAAGTGGCTACCTATTCCTACAGCTCGACCGTCCTCCGAGCACTCGTCCGTTCTCGATCCCTTCTCGAGCGTGTCCACTGTTCCGAGGCCCGCCCGAGCTATGAAGGCAGGGCCCTGGCCGACCGCCTCGCCCGCGCCGGCGTTCTGGTTTGCCTTCAGACGGACGCCTCCCTTTTCAGCCGGGTGGCAGCCACATCGCAGCCACTCGTCCTGGGCGCCGACGCAATTCTTCGAACAGGTTTCCTCAACAAGCTGGGCACGCGCGCCCTCGTTCAACTTGCCCTTCGCGCGGGCGCGCCGGTCTGGGTCTTGACCGACACGCTGAAGTTCTGCCCGAGCGGGTTCTCCCAATCCTCGGTGCGGAAATGGATTGGCGGCCCTCCGCAACAGGTTTGGAAACCGGCAAGGAAGAAAATACTCGTCCTCAATGCCTACTTCGACCTGACCCGCTTCAATCCTCGAATCCGATTCCTGACCGAGCGCGGATGGATGACCTCCACCGAGGTGCAGAGTGCGCTCAGGAGGATTCGCATCTCTCCGCGGCTCGAGGCGCTGGCGCATTGACAGCCATGGCGAGGCCGCATATCGTGCAGGAAAAAGAGGTATGCCGGGCGAAGGCTCGGCGCGGCAGCAGGGGGAATCAACGCATCGGCAGATGACCACGAAACTCAAACGCGTGCGCAAAGCGGTGCTGCCCGCGGCGGGTCTGGGGACGCGCTTCCTCCCGGCCACCAAGGCGCAGCCCAAAGAGATGCTGCCGGTGGTGGACAAGCCGCTGATCCAGTACGTGGTCGAGGAATGCGTGGCCTCGGGCATCGAGAACATCATCATCGTCACCGGCCGCGGCAAAAATGCCATCGAGGACCACTTCGATTCGGCGCCCGAGCTGGAGCGTTTCCTGGAGGAAAAAGGCAAGCCGGAGCAGGCGGAGCTGGTGCGCCGCATCAGCAACATGGTGCACTTCAGCTATACGCGGCAGAAAGAGCCGCTGGGGCTGGGCCACGCGGTGCTCTCCGCCCGCGAGCTGGTGGGAGATGAGCCCTTTGCGGTGCTGCTCGGCGACGTCATCATCCCCGGCGCTCGCCCGGCCACTCGGCAACTGATGGAGGTTTACGAGGCCACCGGCCTCGGCGCCATCGCCGTCGAGCAGGTGCCGCAGGAAAACATCCATCTTTACGGCGTGGTGGAGGGCGAGCCGGCCGAGCAGGCGCGCTGGGGTTCGCGCCTGCTGCGCATCCGCAATCTGGTGGAGAAGCCCAAGCCGGGCGAGGCGCCGTCGAACCTCGGCATCACCGGGCGGTACGTTTTGCCACCCGAGGCTTTGGATTGCCTCGCGCGCACTCCGCCGGGCAACGACGGCGAAATCCAGCTCACCGATGCGCTGCGCTTGCTGGCGCGCGAGAAGGGACTCTGGGCGTACATCTATGAGGGCACTTCCTACGACGCGGGAGATAAACTCGGCTTCCTGAAGGCCACCGTCGAAATAGCACTGAAGAATCCTGAGCTTGGCAACGACTTCCGCGCCTACCTGCGCCGCTTGAAACTTTAGCCGCCTGTCGCAATAGTGGCGTTGCTCGTCATTCTGAGGGCCGATGCTCTTGATCGGCCCGAAGAATCTCTCTTGCACGAAAAGCGAAAGAAAAGAGGGATTCTTCGTCGCCCGCCGCCGCGGGCTCCTCAGAATGACCCCCTGGGGAATATTTCAACAAGCTCCTGGAAAGAATCTCTTCCACCCGCCGCTGTGCCAGAGGTGTCATCCTCAGCCCGCCATAGCGCACCCTAAAATGGCTCACCATTAACGGCGGGCGAAGGATCTCAACCTCAACAATTGCCAGGCTGAGATTCTTAGGCTGCTTTCGGTGGCCCCAGAATTGAAACCGGGCAAGGGGCGCTGGTAGACGGGAATGCTTTCAGACTTGGGGACAGAGTGTGGGCGGCTATTTTTCCTTCTGCGCTTTCTTGATTTCCTTGGTCTCTTTGGTTTCCTTGGCGGGGGCGGCGTCCTTCGATTCTTTGGCGGATTTATCGCTCTTGGCGGAGTCGCCGTCCTTGGACTCGCCGGCCGAAGAGCCCTTGCGGGCGTAATCGGTGATGTACCAGCCGGAGCCTTTGAACTGAATGGCCGGCGCTGCGGCCAGGCGCTCGACACGCCCTCCGCACTCCGGACACTTCTTGCGGTGCGGCCCCGCGACCCTTTCGATCTTCTCGAAGCGGTGGCCACACTTCCGGCACTTGTATTCGTACAGCGGCACCTTCAGGCTCCGCGAACCGCAGAATCCGCGCACAAAATCTTAGCACGGGTGATACAGTATGCGGGAACACGGCCCCTTCCGGTGTTCCAAACAGTCCTCCGATGAGCGCTCTTGCCTCCAACCTGGCCGAAGTCGGCTGCCTCTACCTGGTGGCCACGCCGATCGGCAACCTCGAGGACATCACCTTGCGCGCGCTGCGCGTGCTGAAAGAGGCCGATCTGGTGGCCTGCGAAGACACGCGGCAGGCGCAAAAGCTGCTCGGCCACTATGGCCTCCGCAAGCGCCTGGTCAGCTATCACGAGCACAACGAAATGACGCGCGCGCCGGAACTGGTGATCGAAATGGAGCAGGGGGCGCGAGCGGCGCTGGTGAGCGATGCGGGCATGCCGGTGATCTCCGACCCGGGGCATCGGCTGGTGGCTCTCTGCCTCCGGCATCGCATCCCGGTGGTGCCGATTCCCGGCCCTTCCGCGCTGGTTGCGGCGCTGGCGGCCTCGGGAATGCCCACCGAGGAGTTCCTGTTTGTCGGTTTCTTGCCCTCGCGCGCCGGCGAACGCCGCAAGGCGCTCGCCCAACTGGCCGCGCAGCCGCGCACGCTGGTGCTCTACGAGGCGCCACACCGGCTCGAGGATACGCTGAAGGACGCCGCCTCCATCCTGGGCGCGCGCCCCGCCGTTATCGCTCGCGAAGTGACCAAGCGCCACGAAGAATTCCTTCGCGGCCACCTGCCCGAACTGCTCGAGCGCGTCCGCCGCAAACCCCCGCGGGGCGAGATGACCCTGCTGATCGGCGGCGGCAGCGAGCCGCAACCCGCCCCTACCGATCTCCCCCTCGCTGCGCGCGTCGAGCAGATCATGCAGGAGGGGAAAATGGACCACAAGGCCGCCCTCAAGCAAGCGGCGCGGGAGCGCGGCTTGGCCAAGCGCGAGGCCTACAAGCAGCTTCTCGCCGAACGTAACTAACCAAAACCGAAACGCGAAATGCCCCGGCGCGCGCGGTGAGTGTGTGATTCTGCGCTCGTGCGCGAACGCGGACGCCCGCAGGAGGACAATCATTCATGGAGGGGGGCGGGCTCTAAGCGGTGGTTTCGGAGAGCAACTCGCGGGGGAAGCGTGGACCGGTGAACGCGACGCCGACGACGCGGATGCCCTTCTCCCGCCCGGGCGCGACATGGGCAACGTGCCCGCGGGTAGCGAAGTCGGTTCCCGGTTCGCGCCCTTGCCTGGGCATCGCGATCGTGATTTCGACCTCGCTGCCGGGCAGGAGCGCCTGCGTCGTGGCAAAGGCAGCGCCGCCCCGGCAGAGGTTTGCGCTCTCGGCATGTTCCTCGAAGCGTGCGCCGTCGCGATCGGCGCCGCGAACCTGCAAGCGCAGGCGCACGGCGATGCGCCGCTCGCTGCGGCGCTCGAGCGCTGGCCTGGCGGCGCTCATCGGTCTCCTCCCGTGGCGACACTGGGGGCGAAGAATGCGTCTACGCGCTCCAGCACCTCGGCCGGCGCGCGCGCCGCGTGCACTTGCCGCCGCAGCTCGCTGCCATTGCTCACCCCGTGGGTGAACCAACAAGCGAACTGCTTCATCTTGCCGATGGCGTCGGGCATCTCGGCCTCCACCAGCATGCGGAAGTAGCCGGAGAGCAGGCGGTAGCGGTCGGCGTCGGAGGGCAGGTCGTAGCGGCGCGTGGCGGCGTACTGCTCCATCTGGCGGAAGATCCAGGGATTGGTGGCCGCGGCGCGGCCGATCATCACCGCGTCGCAGCGGGTTTCGGCGATCATGCGCTCGGCATCCTCGGGCGAGGCGATGTCGCCATTGCCGATCACCGGCAGGCGCACCGCCTGCTTCACGGCGCGGATCACGCTCCAGTCGGCGCGGCCGTTCAACCCCTGCACGCGCGTGCGCGGGTGCACGGCGATGGCCTCGACGCCCACCTGCTCGGCCATGCGCGCCACTTCGGTGGCCACAATGCTGTTTTCGTCCCAGCCGGAGCGGATTTTGATGGTCAGCGGAATGCGCACGGCGGCGCGCACGCCGCGCAGCACCTGCTCGAGCAGCTTCAAATCGCGCAGCAGGCCTGAGCCGCCGCACTTCACCACTTTCTTGGCCGGGCAGCCAAGGTTGATGTCCACGATGTCGAAGCCCAGCTCTTCGACCAACGTCGCGGCCGAGGCCATCACCTCGGGACTGGCGCCGAAGAGTTGCGCGGTGATCGGCCGCTCGTCGGCTTCGAAATATAGATAGTGCAGCGTGCGCGCCGCGTTGCGGGTCACGCCCTCGGCGCTGGTGAACTCGGTCATGATCAGCCCGCAGCCGCCCAACCCGCGGATGACGCGGCGAAACACCGTGTCGGTGACGCCGGCCATGGGCGCCAGCACCGTCGCCGGGCTGATTTTGACGTCGCGGATGGTGAGCGCAGCGCTAAGCATAATCGCCTACAGTAAACTCTCGTCCAGACGCTCCGGCGGCGCAGGGCTAGTCGTTTCCCCCGAGGCCGCAACTCTCGACGGGATCTTCACCGGCGCTGGCCGGGCAGCCGGCGCGCGTCTCGCGCGACCCCCCGCCCGAACGCCTGCGCCGCCGGCAATGTGCTTCGCCAGCGCATCGGCCGAGCCCTCAAAGAATCCCTCTACAACTTGCTCGAGGGCATGCGCGCGCGCTTCCTGGGCCGAAAGGTTCGGCCGGTAAACGTAAGCCCGGCCCACCTTGTGCCGGCTCACCACTCCTTTGTGCGCCAGCCGGTCCATGATGGTCATGATCGTGGTATAGGCTCGCGGCCGGGAGCGCGCCAGTTGCTGCTGGATCTGCCGGACGGTGCCCTGGCCCAGCGGCCAGAGTGTGTTCATGCAGTCGAGTTCCAGCGGCGCAAGGTCTAGGATGGATTTCCGCGGGCCGTGCCCTCGGGAGAGCGGCGCCGAGGAAGCCGCGTTCACTTTTCCCGCCGCGGGGCGCCGGGCGGCTCGAGCGAGAGCTGCACCGGCGACTCCTCGGCAGCGGCCCCGCCGCGCAGGTAGCGGTCCAGGCGCAGCAAGCGCCGCTCCAGCGCCGAGCTCCAGCCCGTCCATTCGCCCTCGCCCTTCTCCGATGCCAGCACCGCCCGGATCGCGGCCATCTTGGAGTCGAGGTCGTCCAGATAGTGCAGCATCACTGCTTCGCGCAGCATGGGCAGCTTCGGCGAGCCAAAAGCGTATTGGCCGTGATGGCTGATCAGCAGGTGCTGCACAACCGTCTTCAGGGCGGGCGGGAAACCTTCCAGCGCGTCCATTTTCTTGGTCAGCAGCTCGAGCGCGATGACGATGTGCCCGAGCAGGTGTCCCTCGGTGGTGTAGGCGAAGGCGCGCTCGTAAGAAAGCTCCTGGATTTTGCCGATGTCGTGCAAGATCGCGCCGCTCAGCAGCAGATCGCCGTCCGTTTCCGCGTAGCGCAACGCCACTGCCCGGCACAGCCCGCACAGGCTCACGATGTGCTCGAGCAACCCGCCCAGATAGGCATGGTGCATCATCTTCGCGGCGGGCGCGCGCTTCAGCCGCGGAGCGATCGCGGGGTCTTCGATCACGCTTTCCAGCAATCGCCGAAGCCAGGGGTTGCCGACCGAGGCCACATGTTCGCGGAGCTGCGCATAGAGCTGCTCGATGTCTTCGGCGGTGTGCGGGAAGTAGTCGGCCGGGTCCACCTCGGCGGCTTCTACCCGGCGAAGGCGGTCCACCGCGAGCTGCGGTTTGTTGCGAAAGAGCTCGACGCGGGCCTGCACCTTGACGAAGTCGTCGCGGTCAATCGAGCCGGCGGCTTCCTCGAAGTTATCCCACATCCGCGCCTCGATGGTGCCGGTGCGGTCGCCCAATTCCAGTCGCAGAAAGGGCTTGCCCTCGCGCGTGGCGCGGATTTCCTTCTCGCAAACGAGGAAAAAGGAGGTGATGGTTTGATCGGCCTCGAGGTCCGCGATGTAGGCGGTCTTCATCGGCCGCCCTTCTTCTTCTTGCCGAAGAATGGGATGTGGCGCTTGGGTTTCTTCTCTTCCTCGGGCGTGGCCGCCACTTCCAGGATGGGAGCGCTGGTCACCCCGGCGGTGTCCACGTAACCGGCCTTCACCTGGACGTAGCTCTCCTCCCGCAAGGTGGTCAAGAAACTGCGCAGGCCCGGCTCCATCTTCTCTGAGTACAGCCGGTTCATCACTTCGTTTTCGACTTTGTCGACCGGTTGCAGCCCCGCCTGGTAACGCTGCTGCACCTGAAGGATGAGGAAGCCGGTTTTCGTGCGGATGACTTCGGTCATCTGGCCCTTGTTCAGCTTGAAGACTCCCTCTTCGATGTCCTTGGCCAACTGGCCGCGCTCGAACACGCCCAGTTCGCCGCCGTTTTTCGCCGTGCTGCCGTCGGAATAGCGCTTGGCCAGCTCGCCGAAATCCTCGCCTTTCTTGACCCGCTCGAGCAAATTGCGCGCTTTCTTCTCCAACTCGGCGATCTCGCCCTCATTCTTTTTCTCGGTGCTGACAAAAATTTCGCGCAGGACCACCTGCTCGGGCCGCTGGAATTCGCTCTTGTGCTCGTCGTAATACTTCTGGACTTCGTCGCGGCCGATGATGATCTTCGACCCTACCTGGCGGCGGATGACTTCCTGGGTCAGCAGGTTATTGCGGATGTTGGACTTGAAGTCCTCGAAGCTGACGCCCGATTCGTTGATCTTCTTTTCGAGGTCCTCCATGCTGGCGATGTTGTTCTGCTGGCGGATTTGGTCCAGGCGCTTGGTCACGTCGGCCTCGACGCTGATGCCCATATCCTTGGCGCGCTGCACCAGCAGAGATTGATCAATCAGGTCGCGCAGCAGATTCTTCTGCTTCTCGCTCAGCAGGAGCTGCAATTGCTGGGGCGAGCATTTGCGGCACTCCTGTTTAACCTCGTCTTCGAGCGCATTGTGCGCGCGCTGCAGGTCGGCGGCGCTGATGATTTCGTTGTTGACCCGCGCAACGATCTCTTCGATCACGCGCCCCTTGTTCTGCGCGGCCAACGGGGAACACACAAAGACGAGCAGTATGAACGCCCACCTGGTTTTCATGCTTTTCTCGCTTTCTGAATTCTATCCCTACGGTTGTAGTTGGAGCAATACGTTTCTGACGCTCTCGGTGGTGCCCCCGCGCTCGCGTTCGAGCTGCATCCACAGGACTCCGCTGGGGTCCAGCCGCAGGCCGCGGCGCGCTCCCACCACGCGCACCACTTGCTCGGGCGCAAGCGGCGTCTGCGGGTGGAACTTGATGGCCACCTCGGCGCCACGGCGCTCCACCGAAGCCACCAGCAGCCGCTCGCATAACGCCTTCAGCGCCGCGTAGTCGAGCAGGTTGCCCACCGCCGGCGGCGGCGGGCCGAAGCGGTCGGCCAGTTCTCGACGCACCTCTTCGCGCTCGCTCTCGCTGGTAATCCCCGCGATGCGCTTGTAGGTGCGCAAGCGCAAATTCTCGCTGGGGATGTACTCTGGTGGGATGCGGATATCCAGTCCAAGGTTGAGCGTGGCGCGCAGCTCGGGCACGCCCTCCTCGCCCTTCAGGCCGGCCACGGCGCGCTCGAGCATCTGGCAATACAGGTCGAAGCCGATCGCGTTGATGTGGCCGTGCTGCTGCCGGCCGAGCAGGTTGCCGGCGCCGCGCAGCTCGAGGTCGAGTGCGGCAATGCGGAAGCCCGCCCCCAGCTCGCTGAACTCCTTCAGCGCCGCCAGGCGCCGCCGCGCCAGCGGGGCCAGCGCGGTCTCCGGCGGCACCAGCAGGTAGGCGTAGGCGCGCTGGTTCGACCGTCCGACGCGCCCGCGAAGCTGATAGAGCTCGGAAAGCCCAAAGCGATCGGCGCGATGGATCAAAATGGTGTTGGCCCGGGGGATGTCCAGACCGTTTTCGACGATGGTGGTGGAGACGAGCACGTCCGCGTCGTGGCGCACGAACCGCAGCATCACGCTTTCCAGCTCCTTTTCGTTCATCTGGCCGTGGCCCACCACCACGCGGGCGCGCGGCACCAGCTTCTGCACCAGCACGGCCAGAGAATGAATGGACTCGACGCGGTTGTGCACGAAAAAGACCTGGCCGTCGCGCGCCAACTCCTCTTCGATGGCCCGCTGGATCAGCGACTCCTGAAACGGCGCCACCACGGTTTGGATGGCCAGGCGGTCTTTCGGCGGCGTTTCGATCACCGACATATCCCGCAGGCCCACCAGCGACATGTGCAGCGTGCGCGGAATGGGCGTGGCCGAAAGCGTCAGCACGTCCACGTCCTTGCGCAGCTCCTTGAGCCGCTCCTTGTGGGCCACGCCGAAGCGCTGCTCCTCATCCACGATCAGCAAGCCGAGGTCGTGGAAGCGGACGTCGCGGGAGAGCAGGCGGTGCGTGCCAATCACGATGTCCACTTTGCCCGCTTCCACGCCGGCGAGCACCTCTTTCTGCTCGCGAGCGGTGCGGAAGCGGCTGAGCATCTCCACGCGCACGGGAAACGCGGCGAAGCGGCGGCGGAAGGTTTCCTCGTGCTGGAACACCAGCACCGTCGTCGGCGCCAGCAGGGCCACCTGCTTGGAGTCGGCCACGGCCTTGAACGCGGCGCGCATGGCAACCTCGGTCTTGCCGTAGCCCACGTCGCCGCACAGCAGGCGGTCCATGGGCAGGGGGCGCTCCATGTCGCGCTGGACGTCGCGGATGGCGCCGGCCTGGTCGGGCGTCTCCTCGTACTCAAAAGCGTCGTCGAATTCTTTCTGCCACGGCGCTTCCGCGGAGAAGGAAAACCCAGTGGCGGCCTTCCGCTCGGCATAGAGCCGGAGCAATTGGTCCGCCATGTCGCTCAGCGAGCGGCGCACGCGCGCCTTACGCGCCGCCCACGCCGCGCCGCCCAGCCTGTCGAGCTGCGGCTTGGCGCCCTCGAGCGAGCGATAGCTTTGCACCAGGTCCATCCGTTCCAGCGGCACGTAGAGTCGCGACTCCTCGGCGTAGCGCAGCAGCATGAACTCGCCGCGCGCGACGTCGGTCTCGAGCTGCCGCAGGCCCTCGAACTCGCCGATGCCGTGGTCCACGTGCACGACGAAGTCGCCGGGCCTCAGTTCCGAAAAGTCGCTGAAGAAGCTCGCCGTCTTCGGCCGGCGACGCGGGCGCTCCGCCGCCGGCAAAGTCTCAAACAGGTCGGCGTTGCCGTAGAGCACCAGCTTGCTTTCCGGAAAGATCACGCCTTCGGCGAGCGGCGCTCTGGCCAGCACGAGCGCGGGAACGCTGCCGGCCGTGGAGTCTTCCGCCAGGCGCACCGCGGTGGCGCTCTCTTCCAACTCGCCCAGCCGGTAGGGCATTTCGTACTCGTGGCAGAGATGCGCCAGGCGTTCCACCTCTCCGAGGCTCGCCGCCGCAACCATCACTTGCTCGCCCGCGGCCACCCTTCCCCGCGCCTCGGCCATGAACGCGGCGACGTTGCCGTGGTAGCGCGTGGTCGGCTGGGAGAGCAGTGCCCGCGCTTCGCCGCTCTCGCGCTGGATGGCGAGTTGTTCGAGCGCGAGCCGCTGGCGCGACTCGAGTGCGCGCTGCCACTCTCTTTCCGTCAGCGCGAAGGTCTCCGGGTGAGCCGCGTCGCTCCCCGCAGCGGCGGAGGCGCGCGCCTGCTCGTAAGCTTCAGCCATCGTGTCGCGGAATTTCCTTGCCGACTGCTCGAGCGATTCCGGCTCATCGAGCAGGACGACAGCCTGCGCGCGCAAATCGAAGAGCGCACCCACGGCCGGCTCCAGCCGCATGGCCTCAAACTCCCAGCCCGGGAACACATCGGCGATCGCCGCCGGCTCTTCGCCGGAAGTCTCGCTGCCGCGGCCGGCGGCGTGCGCGTAGGCACGCTCCACCAGCTCCGCGCGGCGCGGGAACTCGGTCAGCGGCGGCAGGATGGCGCGCTCCAGCGGCCCCACCGAGCGCTGCGTGCCGGGGTCAAACTCGCGCAGGGATTCCAGCGTATCGCCGAGAAGTTCCAGGCGCACCGGGCGGGGCGCCTCGGGCGAGAAAACGTCCACAATGCCGCCGCGCACGGCGAATTGCCCGGCCATCTCCACCGTCTCCTGGCGCTCGTAGCCCACGCTCGCGAGGTGCGCGACGATCTCCTCCAGCGAGACCTCTTGGTCGCGCTCCACCGTGCGCGCCAGCGCGCCATAGAACTCGGCGTCGCGCAGGCGCATCTGCGCCGCTCCCACCGGCGCCACCACGATTTGCGCCTGCTCAGTGGCGAAACGCCACAGCGCCACGGCGCGAGTCTCCAAAAGTTCCGGATGAGGCGACAGGTTTTGCCAGGGAAGCGTGTCCAGCGCAGGCAACAGCGCGACTCCGGTGGCCCCTTTGCCGCTCAAGGCGCGATAAAAGAAGCGCAGCGGCTCGGCCAGTAGCTCGGCGCGCGGGTTTGACTCCGCCAGCAGCAGCACCGGCCGGCGCAATTCGGCGGCAACATGCGCCGCGATCAGCGCCTTGGCTGGGTCGGTGAGCCCCGCAAGCCGCGCCTCGCTTGCGCCGCGGCGCAATGCGTCCAGCGTGGCTTCGACGGCGGGATGGCGCCCGACCCGCGCAAGCAGCTCCGCAATCGAGGGCAGCAGCATGTTTACGATTTGAGCCGCCCGCTTCCGCGCCCAGCCGGGTTGCCCAGTTTGCGGATGCGCTCCAGCAGCGCGGTGGTGGAGTAGCCGGGCACGAGCGGCACGGAGACGACGCGCCCGCCGGCCGCTTCGACTTCTTCGCCGCCCACAATTTCGTCGCGGCCCCAGTCGCCGCCCTTGACCAGCACATCGGGGAGCACGCCGGCAATCAGCTCCCGAGGCGTGGGCGCGTCGAACACCACCACGTAATCCACTGCGGCAAGCGCGGCGAGGACCTCGGCGCGCTCCTCCACGGGCACGAGCGGCCGCGGCGGGCCTTTGAGCTGGCGCACGCTCGCGTCGCTGTTGATGGCCACCACCAGCAGGTCACCCTGCGCGCGCGCCTGTTCGAGACATCGGATGTGGCCGGGATGCAGCAGGTCAAAGCAGCCGTTGGTGAACACGACGCGCTGGCCGTTGCGTTTTCGCTCGGCGATGTGGAGAATCAGTTCGTCTTGCGAGACCACCCGGCCCACCGGCGGCGCCTCCTCCCCCAGCGCGCGCAGCCCTTGCGCGGCGCGCGCAGCGCTTCATTTTATCATGCGGCCCGGCGAGACCGCCGTGCGCGCCGCTGCCGGCCATGAGCGCAACGCGAACAATCTCTCTCCGCGAATGGCTCTTCGCCGCGCTTGGCCTCGCGCTGCTTGGCCTCGGTGTTCATCTGACGCGCAGCGCGCGCGTCCCTACGCGCCACCTGCAGCTCGCCGATGCTTGCCGCACGCCGCTCAGCGTGCTCGAGCCGCGCACGGCGCACCCCAGCGGCTGGGCGGTGGTTTTCCACGGCCTGTCGGCCAGCCGGCTGATGATGCAGACGCTTGGCCAGCAGCTTGCCGATGCCGGCCTGCGCGTTTTTTTGGTGGACTCTCCTGGGCACGGCGACAGCGAGGAGCCCTTCACGCACCTGCGCGCCGAGCAGTGCGCCGCAGAAGTCGTGGAGTCGCTCCTCCGCCGCGGCGAAATCTCGCTCGACCGCACCGTCTTCCTCGGGCACTCCATGGGCGGCGCGATTGCCGTGCGCTTGGCCGACCGCTTCCCCGCCGCCGCGACGCTGGCCGTCTCGCCGGCGCCGTTGGTGCCGCCGCGGCGCATGCCGGCCAACCTGCTGATTGTCTCCGCTCAACTCGACATGGCTATGCTGAAGGACTCCGCGCAGAAATTATTGCGTGCGGCGGGCGGCGAGCGCACCGGGGTCAACGATTTTCGCGAGCGACGCGCGGCGCGCTTGGTCCATATCTCCCGCGCGACGCACACCAGCCTGCTGTTTGACCGCCGGGTGGAATCCTTGTGCGTCGCCTGGACGCAGAGCATGCTGGGCGAGCGCTCGCCGGGCATTTTCGTCTCGCCCGGCTCTCCCGTCGCCGGAGGGCTTCTGGGGTTGGCCGGGCTGCTGCTGATGTTTCCGCTGGCGGCGAGCGGTCTGGCGCTTGCTCTTGGGATGCGCGTGCCTCCAGCGGCTGCGGCGCCGCCGCGCGCCGGCGGAATACTGCTGCGCTGGATCGTCGCCGCGCTGCTGGCCGTGGGTGTGCTGGCCTTCTGGGTGCCGCTGCGCGTCCTGCACCTGTTGACCGGCGAATACCTCGCGTCGTTTCTCTTGCTCGCAGGCCTGGCGCTCCTGGGGCTGCTCTGGAAGCAGGCGCGAGCGACGCTTTCGTTCGACGCCTGGGCGCTGGCCTTTGCAGGCGCGCTCGGATTGGCGGCGGCAATGGCTTTCTGCGGCTGGATCAATTGGCAGCTCGCCGACGCCTGGCCGAATTTACCACGCTGGTTGCGCTTTCTCCCGCTCGTGCTGGTGTGCTGGCCGTACTTTCTGGCCGAAGCCACAGCGCTTGGGCCGCCGCGGAGAATAAGCTCCGCGACTGAAGTCGAAGGCTTCGGACTAGGTGACGGACCGGCAGGCCGCAATCGCTGGCGGCGCTTGGCGCTGTTTCTCGCGCTGCGCCTGGTGCTGTTTCTGGCGCTTTCCTTTGCTCTGTTCTTCCTGGGGAGCGGGCAACTGCTCATCCTGCTGCTTGCCGTTTACCTGGCCTTGCTCGCGCTTTTCGAGCGGCTGGGCTCCGATGCCGTCTGGCGGCGCACGGGCTCGGCCACAGCCGCTGCGGCGTTTGGTGCTATACTGACTGGCTGGTTTTTCGCGGCCGTTTTTCCTCTGACGTAACGCGCTTCCGTGCCCCGGCGTCTCAACTAGGCAGCGGCGGAGAGCCGCGCAAGCAAAGGCCAGGCATGCGGGAAATAGCCATTGTGGGCGGAGGTCCCTCGGGCTCGATCTGCGGCGAGCGGCTGGCGCGCGCCGGGTTCGACGTCACGCTGTTCGACGAGCACCTGGCCTGGGAAAAACCCTGCGGCGGCGGTCTCACCCACAAGGCCATCCAGGCATACCCCTTCCTGCTCGACGGGCCGCATCCCAAAAAACTGATCCACACGGTCGAGTTGATCTCGAGCTGCGGCCATCGGGCCAGGCTCGAGCTGGATCGGCCGATCGTCATCTATTCGCGCACCGTGCTGAACGGCCTGCTGCTCGACCGCGCTGCGGCGGCCGGTTGCCGCGTGGTGCGCACGCGGATAACTCAGATGGACACGCGCGGCCAGCGCGTGCGCCTCACCGCCAGCGGCGCCGAGCACGCCGCCGACTTTGTTGTGCTGGCCTCGGGCGCGCGGAATACGCTCCTGCCTGAAACGCGCCCCCTGCGGCCCGACGATCTGGAGATGACTCTCGGTTACTTCGTGCCGGCTCACGCCGAGGGCATCCAGGTGAAATTCCTGCGGCGCTTCGAAGGCTACCTGTGGTCGTTCCCGCGCTGCGACCATCTCTCCGTGGGCATCTGCGGGAGCATGGCGCGCCACACCAGTCAGGAGCTGCGCCAGCACTTGCACGATTTCATGCGCGAAGAAGCCATCCGCGTCGCCGGGGCGCGCTTCTATAGCCACGTGCTGCCCTCGCCGCAGCCGCAGACGCTGCGCGCTCGGCGCGTGGTCGGCAAAAACTGGGCCCTGGTGGGCGACGCGGCGGCCTGGGTGGACCCCATCACCGGCGAGGGGCTCTACTACGCCCTGCGCTCGGGCGATTTGCTGGCCCAGTCGCTCGCCGCCGGCAGGCCGCACGAGTACCCCGCGCGGGTGCGCGCCGACTTCTCCGCCAATCTGGAGTTTGCCACGCGCGTCGCGCGGCGGTTTTACCGCGGGCGTTTCCTGGGCGGGGCGGTGGCCACGCGCATGATCCAATTTGTCCAACGCAGCGCCACCTTCCGCGTGCTGATGGCCGACGTCTTCAGCGGCGCGCAGGACTATCGCAGCCTGAAGCAAAGGCTGTGGGCCCAGTTCGGAGTCACCCTCGGCGAAGTGCTCTCCAGCCTGCTCAAGCTGCAACCCACACTGGCCCAAAGCCCCTCCAGCCGCGCCCAGCCCTCGCACTAAAACTTAGCGGATAGTTGAAAAAGTGCACTTGCACGTCATTCTGAGCGAAGCGAAGAATCTCTCTTGTTCCCGAAGCAAGAGAAATGGCGGATTCTTCGTCGTCCGCCTGCGGCGGAGCCAGTTGTAGCCCGCCCCTTCCGCGCCCTTCGCGTCCCGACGATTTTTGTCGGGAAGGGGCGGGGGTTTTCGAGCCTGCACATAGGCCTCGCCCCACCCCGGCTAGCCGGGGCGGGCTACAAATCACCGCCTCATCGGGCAGACCTAACACCAGGTTCGGCGATTGTTTCTAGAACAGGGAGCGTCGCTGCGGCGCCTTGCGCGGAGGCGGCGGCACCAGCGTGGCCATCTTGCGGATCATGGCCAGCACCAGGCGCTTATCGCCGTCGGAGAGTGTCGAGCTGTATTTCTTGATCTCGGAGAGGAAGCGAATCTCGTCCTCGGAGAGCTCGCCGAGCATCTTCTGCGTGTCGCGGTCGCGCGGCGTCTCGGCGCCGGGGAAGAAGTCGGCCAGGCTGATGTCCATGGCCTCGGCGATTTTGGCCAGAGTCTCGAGCGAAGGGACCGTGTGGCCGTTTTCGACGCGGGAGAGATAGCAGCGCAGCAAACCGGTGCGGCGCTCGATGTCGCCCTGCGACAGGCCGCGCTGGCCGCGGTAGCTGCGAATGACCTCCCCGATGTTGACCTTGGGCTTTTCTTTTGGCACCGGCCAAGCTCTTTAGTTTTTTGCCATCTTACGCAGCGCCTCGCACTCGCGCAAGGGGTTTTTCTGGCTCCGTGTGCTCAGCTATGCCTGGATCGCGCGGCAACGCTCCTGCGGGGCTGGCCGGAGAAAACTCAACCGCGGCCCTGCCAACCACCGGGCAACGCCACGTTTTTTCTAGACAAGCCCCGTCCGCTTTCCTACAATTCCTCGCAGAAAACAGCGTCACTCGATTCGCGGATACAACCGCAGAGGAGTCCGGCCATGAGAAAGTTTTTTTCTGCCGTCGTGATCATGCTCTTGCTGGGTGTGCTCCCCGCCGCCGCGCAGGAGCAGCCCAAAGCGCAACCCCGCAAAAAACGCGTCGCCATCCTTGACTTCGAGTACGGCACGGTGCGCAGCGCCGTGGCTGGCCTGTTCGGCACCGACGTGGATGTCGGCAAAGGCATCTGCGACCTGCTCGTGAAACATTTGGTGAAGGACGGCAACTACACCGTCGTCGAACGCCGTGCCCTGGACAAGATCCTGGCCGAGCAGAACTTCTCCACCAGCGATCGGGCCAGTCCGGCTACCGCCGCCAAAATCGGCAAGATTCTGGGATTGGACGCTATCATCGTCGGCAGCATCACCCAGTTTGGCAGCGAAACCAAACAGATGAAGATCGGCGGCGCCGGCGGCGGCTGGGCCGGCTTTGGTGTCGGTGGCGTCTCCAGGAAGAAGAGCAAGGCCATCGTCAGCATCGACGCGCGCATGGTGGATGTGGACAGCGCCGAGATTCTCGCCGTGGCTGATGGTAAGGGCGAGTCCAAGCGCGAGGGCACCTCGCTGCTCGGCGGCGGCGGGAACTGGCACGGCTTCGGCGCCGGCGCGGTCGATTTCTCCAGCAGCGACTTCCAGGAGACCATCCTCGGCGAGGCGGTGAAGGCGGCGGTGGAGCAATTGAGCGCGAACGTGATCGCCGCCAAGGACAAGCTGCAGGCGCGTCAGGTCGTCGTGGAAGGCCTGGTGGCCGCGGTGGATGGCCCCACCGTGGTTCTCAACGTCGGCGCCAAGGCCGGACTGAAGGTGGGCGATCAGCTCTCCATCGAGCGGGTCAGCAGAGAGATCAAGGACCCCGCCAGCGGCAAAGTCATCCGCCGATTGAGCGCGAAGGTCGGCACAATCGAAGTCAGCGAAGTGGACGATATCTCGGCGGTGGCCAAGATTCTAACCGGCAGCGGCTTCAGGGTGGGCGACCTGGCCAAAACGGTCACCCAGTAATCAGCGTCCGAGCAGGAAGAGGCCCGGCCGGGCCGGCGCGAAAAACATCGTGCTTCTCGCCCCGCGCCCGCTGGTGAAGAAAAACAGCGGCGGCGCGAAACTCGTCGTATTTCCAAACAGGAAGAAGGATCGCCTGCCTGCCCTTCCGAATAGCAGGGGCACAAAGGGCGGTCTGCTGGCCGTGGTGACCTGGGCAAAAAGCGACGGGTTGGTCTGCGCCACGTTCACCGGGTAGCCGTAGCCCGCGTAGCCGTATGGCGAGAGCGCCAGCGGATGAGTCGAAGCAGTAGCTCCCTTCGCTTTGCCGGTCAGGACGGCCACATCCGCGGGGTCGAGCGGATGCCCAAGCTGGGGAGCGGGCGTCGCTTGCGGTTGTCCCTGGGCCGGCGCTGCTTCTTCTGCCCCAGGTCGAGCCGGGGGCGTTTCCTGCGCCAGCAAACTTGGCGTCACACCAAGCAAAATAGCCAGGAAAACTTTGGTCATCGCCGCGACCTCCCGCGCAACCAATTGTCTCTATTCTATCCTAGCTCCGCCTCGCCGCTGAATTTATTTCGCGCCCGCCGCCGGCGCATCCTCAGTTGAAAAGTCTGTTGTAGCCCGCCCCTTCCGCGCCTTTCGCGTCCCGACGTTTTTTGTCGGGAAGGGGCGGGGCTTTTTCTCTTGCGCTAGCGGCCGACCAGGACGAACGCACCCCACAACCTCGGGCGGTCTTCGCCGTAACGCTTCTTCACTCGCTCGCGCATCTCCAGCTCCGATTCCCGCGGTGCTTCCAGGGCTAGGGGTATGGCATCCGCGAATCTCCCGTGCCGGTAAAGCTCCAACACACGCGTGTTCAGTTCTTGCCAGCGCGCTTCCCGCGCGGCCAGGGACATAGCAGCGGTGAGAAAAACAGTGCCTAGAAGCGAGCCGCAGCGGAGGGGGAGCCTGATCAGGAACTCGCTCACGAATACGGCGCCGATGTCCCTGGAAAACTTATGCTTGTGGATATTATACTGCCCACCGACCGGGAGCGGCGCCGTTCTTGTGTGGCTCGGCCGAAACGTGGGAGCTGCATCCTGGGAGCATGTGAAGGGAGGCCGGAACGATGTGGTGCCGACGACGCTCGTGGGCGTTTTGTCTGGCAACGTTGCTTGCAGCAGTCATCCTCATCCCGGCGACTTTCCAGGCCCAGAATGTTCAGTCGCCCCGGGAGGCCGCCCTGGAACTGTTCTTTGCTCCCGACAGCGCGACCGTGCAGAATTACTTGCTCGAATCCACGAAGGCTCAGTTGCAACAGCTTGGTCCCGAGGATCGCCGGGATTTCATGCAAGCCCTCATGGTTGCCCGGAACCTCGAGAAGGAGGGCTTTACCATCGAGCGAGTGAATCGCGGCCAGACGGTCCTTTTGCTTGGGCGACGCGGCTCGAGCCTGCCGGTTGAGGTGACCCTGGAGAGCGAGCAGGTGGAAGGTGACCTGGCCGTGTTGCAAGCCAGCGCGCACAAGCAGGGCTCGACTTCGCTTCCGATCGTTGTGCGGATGAAGAAGGAAAAAGACAGGTGGCGGCTGGCCCGAGCGGAGATTGGCACGCCACCCAATCCCAACTCGCCTCTGATGATGCTGGAGGACCCGGAATTTGCGGAGAAGGTGAAGAATTCACGCCGCGCGGCCAATGAGAGAGTGGCGGTCGCTAATCTCCGTACTCTGGTTACCGCGCTTCTCACCTATTCTTTCGACAAGGGTGGATACCCTGTGAACCTCGCCGCTCTGGCCGCCCCCGATAACGCTCTCATCGACCCACGATTGGCAAGCGGCGAGTCCTCCGGCTATCGCTTCCTCTATGAGTCAGACGGGAAGCTCCATTTCACTTTGCGGGCGCACCCCCGCATCCCGCGCGATACGGGGAACAAGTTCTTCTTTACCGATGAAACGGGAACCGTCCGTTTCGAGACGGGCAAGCCAGGGGACCCCGACTCGCCCGCGTTTCATGGCTTCGGCCCGGGTCGCTAGACTTGCGGGAGCGCAGCGCGAAGCCGCAGAGCGCCGGATTCAGAATTCAACCCGAATCTCAAGCATCGCCGTGCAGGCTGTCAGGACTGCTCCGCCGGAGGCGGCGGTGACCTGGTTGCAAGGGGTTTCTGGTGCTGGAGGAGGGAGTTGAACCCCCACGGCCTTTTGGGCCACGAGATTTTGAGTCTCGCGCGTCTGCCAGTTCCGCCACTCCAGCGTACGCCGATTATATAGGGATTTGGTGCGGTTTCTCCAGCCTCTCGCGCCGCGCATACCGCGCGAGCCTGTGCCGCGCCAGAAGCCTTTCGCGCGCCAGCCTTGTTAGTAGCTAGGACTTGTGCGCTAATCCTCGATTGATCCTTTGCGGCAAGCCCTAAGCTTCGAGTGTTTCAGCACTTTGCCGGACTCCCCGGGTTCCACGCCGAAAGGAAACGGGTCTTGCACACGTTTGTCGGCGTCTAAACCTCATCCCTGAACATTCGAGTTCTGCTGGCTACTTTTCGACCTGCTCAACCGGATGAATCTCCCACCAGTGATGCCCGATTGCGGCGTCATACCGACTGATTCCCCGAACCGTGATCGGCTTTCCGATTCGAGGCACCTCGCAGGGAATCTTCGGAATGCATTTGGCCATGATGCAGTGCGCCCGGTCCATGCCCACTACTTTCGGGTTGTCACAGATGCGCATCTCTGTGTCGCCATTCGCTTCTTTCCCGGAGTAAGTGACAAAGCCACTCGCGGCAACGTGCGTTTGCATTTTCTCCGTCCACCGATTCGGATCTTCGCCGACCAGCTCGCTAATCGTCAGCGCTGCATACTCACGCTTCAACGATGGACTATCCTTCTTGCGAGCCTTCCCCTGTTTCGTGGCGGTGGTTTTGGTTTGCGCAGCAGGTTCTTGTGCGGGTGCCTCGGCAGTACCTTTGGTTTTTTCCTTGCCCTGACCGAGAACAACGGTCGGCGACAGAAGCAATAGTATCGCCGACAGCATCGACAACGCCAAACGCATCTTCCCTCCTTATTCCATCGAGTCTTGGCAGAATCGAATCTACCACGGGCCGAGCCGACTGGAGCAGTGGGAATGGGCAAGACTTGACTACAAACACAACGCCGACAGTACTCCCAGAATCGTCGCCGGTGCTCTCGAATGATTACGGCGGGATGGCAATAATGCTTTCATGCCAGGAAGTGAGAAAAGCTGAGCTTTTCGGTTCACTTGTCCCGCAGGCCGACTAGAAGCTGTCTCACAAATGAGTTCAGGGGGTCGCGGCTTCAGCCGCGACATCACAAGGTCGCAAGAGATCAGGGCTTTAGCCCCTGAAGCCAATCTTGCTCCAGAGGCTTAGGTGTTTATGCGACGACCTTATTACAGTAGAACTTTGTGCTTCAAATCCTCAGCGGCTTCCATCAGATTTTCCGGACTGCCGAGATCACGCCAATAATACTCATCGGCACGAAAGGCCAGGATGTTTTCTCCCTGGGCGGCGAGATGCAGATAGGAGTCAATGATGGAGAAAACGCCCTCTTCCGTCATCCTCGCAAAAATACGAGGAGAAATAACGTGGATGCCGGAAAAAGCCAGCGCCTGCACCTGCGGTGAGGCTCGAACAGATTCCGTTTTCTGATCGTGCCCCGATCGCCGGCCGCAAAGCTGAAGCTGCTCGTCGAAGAGCAGGTATCGAGCCGTCTCCCGGTCTTGCACCGCCAGTGTGGCGAGAGCCTGATGTTCCGTGTGAAATTGCACCATGCGTCGGAGATCAATCGTGCTGATCACATCCACATTGTGCAGAAGGAACGGCTCATCCAAACGGTTGGAATGCTCGAGGAAAAAATAGGCGGCCTTTTTCAGGCCGCCGCCGGTATCGAGCAACACCTCCTCGCGAGAAATTGCAATACGCATGCCGAAGTTATCGTTGGTTTTCAGATATTCGAGAATCTTGTCGGCGAAGTGATGCACGTTGATGATCACCTCGCGGATCCCAAACGCCCGCAAGCGAGAGAGCGTGATCTCCAACAGCGTGCGGCCGGCGATTTCCACCAGCGCCTTGGGGCGATGGTCCGTGAGTGGCCGCAAACGCAAACCGAGGCCCGCGGCCAGAATCATCGCTTTCATCTGCCCAAGTTCTCCAACTCAAGATGCCGCACCACCACGTCCACGCCGTTCCTGCCGCGCAACCGATTCGCCAGTTGCTCGGCCAGATAGACCGAGCGATGCTGGCCGCCGGTGCAGCCGAACGAGACCATCAAGCTCTTGAAGCCGCGACGCTGATAATTGCTCACGCTGGCATCCACCAGCGATAGGGCGTTGGTGAGAAACTCCTGTACGCTCCTTTGCTGATTCAGATAATCAATCACCGGCATGTCTTTGCCCGTAAGAGTGTGGAAGCGCGCTTCGCGCCCGGGATTCGGCAGGCTGCGGCTGTCGAAAATAAACCCGCCCCCATGCCCGGCCTCGTCTTTCGGCAAGCCCCGCTGAAATGAAAAACTGAAAATCCGCACGGTCAGGGTTTCGCTTCCGGGAGTTACGCTGTACAAGTTCTCCGCGGCCGACATCCTATCGAATGCATCCATCAGCGTCGGCATTGCGATGGGCAACTGGATGTGCTGCAGCAGCCAGCGCACGTTTTTCAACGCGTAGGGCACGCTCTGCAGAAAATGAGCTTTGCGCTCATAAAAGCCGCGAAAACCATAGGCGCCCAATGCCTGCATGATGCGGACGTAGACGTAGGCATAGTAGTGCTGCATGAACACTTCGCGCTCAAGCGCGATGAAATCAGCCAGCCGGTCGAGGTAATGATCCAGCAATTGCTGGCGCAATTCCGGCGGCAGATCGGCCTTGGCATCGTACAGAAGCGAAGCGATGTCATATTGCAGCGCGCCTTTGCGCCCGCCTTGGTAATCCAAGAAAAATGGCTGGCCGTTACGCAACATGACGTTGCGCGATTGGAAATCCCGATAGAGAAAGTAATCGCGGCTGGCGCTCAACAAGAACTTGGTCAAGCGCCCGAAATCTTCTTCCAGCTCTTGTTCGTTGAAGGGAATGCCGGCGAGCTTAAGAAAATAATATTTGAAATAGTTCAAGTCCCAAGCGATGGACTGATGATCGAAGCTGGCGCACGGATAGCACACTTTGTAATTCAATTCGCGGCCCGCTTCGATCTGAAACCGCGGCAGCACGGCCACAACCTTGCGATAGGCTTCCACCGCTTGGGGAGCAATGTTCTCGCCGACGCGATTCCTAGAGAGAAACTCAAAAAGCGTCGTGTCCCCCAGGTCTTCTTCGAGATAGGCGCCGTGGCTCAAGTCTTCAGCGTAAATTTCCGGCACCGGCAGACCGTGCCGGCGAAAATGCCTGGAAAACTCGAGGAAGGCGACGTTCTCTTCGCGTACGTCATACAGAATGCCAATCGCGCTCAGTTTTTCGCCGGCAACCCGGATGATCTTGCGCCCCGAACCGCCGAGCTCGCCCTGCAGCGGCTGCATCCGCCCGACCGGTGAGTGGAAATGCTGCTCGAAAAGCCTTTTGAGAACGTCCATGATTACGATTTCCAGCGATCCAGTTTTGGCGAATCACCGAAACGAGCCTTTTTCAGGCATCGCTGGTTCCCGCTCACCACACTTGGTTGACGCCGAGTTTCAGCGCAATCATCGAATAGCCGGAGAACGCTTCCACTCTCCGCCTGAGCTGGCTCGACCGAATATTCGAAACAGCGGCGCCGCATTTTGAGACTTTCATGCACGGTGCCAGCCTCGTTGTCGCCGGCCACCACGAAGATAACATGGGCGCGCGACGGGCTACTCGGACAAGTAGCGCTCTGTGTCGAAACCATGTGATGGTGTTGAAAAAGTCGGATTCGGAGCCGATTTTTCTGGGGTGACCATGGGCTTCTGTGCTACGTCGGCGACCAGGAGGAACGCCGACGATGATGGGTCAACAGCCACGCATGGAGTCGCTCTCCTATTACTTCCGCCTGGAAGAACAGATTCCCGAAGATCACCTGTTGCGATTGATTGATCGCTATGTGGATTTCCGCTTCGTCCGGGAGCGGCTGAAGAACTTTTACAGCCCGACCGGAAGACCCTCGATTGATCCTGAGGTGCTGCTGCGCCTGTTGTTGGTGGGCTATCTCTGCGGGATCACCAGCGAGCGGCGTCTGCTGGACGAGGTGCGCATGAATCTGGCCTACCGCTGGTTCACCCGGCTGGGATTTGAGCAAGAGACTCCCGACCATTCCACATTCTCCAAGAACCGCCACGGGCGCTTTCGGCAGCCGGATGTGTTTCGGGAGGTGTTTGAGGAGATCGTGCGGCGCTGCCTGGAGGCGGGCTTGGTGCAGGGACGGAATCTAGCAATGGATAGGACCCTGGTGGGAGCCAACGCCAGCCAGCAAAGCCGAGTGCCGCGGGAACAGTTGGCCGACGTCGCCCAGCTCTCGCGCACCGTGCAGCAGTATCTGGCCGAGTTGGAGCAGCAGAACCCGGTGGCTGACTCCGAAGAGCCTGCTCCCTCCGGTCCGGTTTCGACCACCGATCCCGACGCCGCTTGGACGGCGGCGAAGAATGGGCGGGCCTTGCTGGCTAACTACGACAACTACCTCATCGACGCCCACAGCCGGGTGATCCTAGCGGTGGAGGCCACGCCAGCACGCTTTCGGCAAGAGACCGTGGCCGCCCGACGGATGCTGCGGCAAGCAAAGAAGCTGGGGCTTCGCCCGGAGTGTCTGAGAGCCGACAAGGCTTATGGCAGCGGAGAGTTTCTGGCGTGGCTCTTGGCGCGTGGCGTTCAACCCCACATTCCGGTCATCGATCGTCGCCATCAGACCGGTGGGCACTTCACCCGCGCCCAGTTTCGTTATGTACCTGCAGAAAACGTCTACTACTGCCCGGAAGGAAAACCGCTGCGGGATCGCAGTCGGCGCCGCGACAGCCAGGGTTATGCCTACTGCTCGACGGCGGCGCAGTGTCAGGACTGTCCGCAGAAAAGACGCTGTACTTCCGCGCCCTATCGCTGGCTGTTCGTCCACGGCCAGGAACCAACGCGGCAAACGGTAAGCGCGTTGGCTGGGACGCCGGCTTATATCCACTCCCAGCGTCTCCGGCGCAGGATTGAAGTTTTATTCTCCGAGCTCAAGCAACGCCTCGGTCTTCGCCGCGTGCGATTGCGCCGGCTCTGGAACGTCGCCGAGCAGTTCTTCCTGGCGGCAACGGCCCAGAATTTGAAACGGCTAGTGCGATTTCTTGCGCAGCAGCAGGCTGTACCTGCACCAAGCACGGTGTGAGAAGCGAAGGCGCAAGGAAGAAGCAGTGGAGAGCGAAATAGAAACCTGAACCGAGCCTCCTAGACACTCACCGGGGCAAGAATCTCTTCTGTTCTCCCGACTTTTTCAACAGTCTCGTGTGGTTTTAACACGCCCAAGAGTACGTTAGAACGGCGAGAAATTTCTGTAAGCTAGAAGGTCAGGGCAACCTGCATTCTCCGGCCCCGCTTTGGGAGCCAGTGGACGGAAAGCGAAATCAAGAGGGCAATCAACGATGCTCTGCAAGCGGCTCCGTCACGGCACTTCAGGCTTAGCAGGTTCGGGATGGACTTTCTTCGGTACCTCGGAGAGGGCGGCGCCACGGGCTGACCCTCCGCCGCAGCAATTCGCCATCGCCTTCAAGGGAAATTCGGCTACATAATTCTTGCCGGGTGGTGGGTGCATCGCGCTTCTTGCGGCTTGTCGTCAAGGCCCAGGCCCCCACTTCACAGCCTACACCCAGGTTGGAATAGCATAGCCGAAATGTAGCGCCACCACTTTCACCATTTCGCCCACTGTTTGATGAGCAAGTCCGGCGTCACTGATCGTCTCGACATCTTGTGCGAGCTTTCCCCATGACGAGCGGATGGGTTCCGAAATTTTCCCGTGTACAAGGCAGTTGCGGTATTCCCTGAAGTTATCGAAGTTCTCATACAACTTTGTGCGCGTGTCGAGGGGCTTTCCGACCAAGAGCTGGGGCCATGTCTCAAGGGCTGTCTTAATGCTGAGGCGATTGTTCAGCGCATTCTGGATCTCGGGGAGCTTTGCTGGATCATAAATACCGTTTCCTTTTTGCTGAACGTAGCCTCTAACGACGTCGCCCCAATACGCTTCAAAGGACATGAGCGAAAACACAATCGAAGCTCGAATGTACCCTTCGGGCGCACTACTCTGTTTGGCCAGATCAAGGAACTTCTTTGCCTGAGCAAAAAGAGAGGGTGCGAAACCCCAATCCTTCCACATCGCCCTGAGTGTCGTTGCGAGCATCCAAATCCTTCTAAGTATGCCCGATAATATCTGCCGGGCGCGAGAAAGAAAGGTGTGGTTTCGCCAGAGTCAAAAAAAGAACCACGGGCCCTCTCTATCTGCATGAGGCGAGGGCACTGCCTTCGCCTTGCCCAACTCATAGCGACGGCCAAAGCCCGTCCTCGTACGGGCCCGAAGAATGTGGTCTTGGGCAGATCCACGGCAAAAGGGAGGCCTTATGGCGCGCCCCAGTTTCTACAGCTTGAGCTACTATAGCGTTATGCCGCTGCTTCGCGCGCCATGGACAACATGGTGGCAGGATGACATCCCGTGCCGCTTCTCGCGCAACGATGCGACCCAAAACTGCTCCTTTCTCATAGACCTGTTGGGACGAGAGTGGCTGCAAAAGGCACTGGGGCCGAGGACCCAGCATCCGCTTGTATCCGAATGGATGGCGAACGGCGCAAACGCTTTTCTTCTGCTGAACGCCCTTGCTGAGGACGCCCGGCTCCTAGTTTCTGTTCCCCGTTTTGGCGGTATTGTGAAAGACCTGCGCCATCGCAAGCGATGCCGTCCCGGATGGCACGTTGTCAGAGCGGCAGCGATGTTTCAACGAGCCGGCGTCACCGTTACTGAGTTCTACGAGCAAACAACTGAGGAAATTCCGGATTTTTCGATTAGGTTCAGTTCAGTCGAAGCGAACGTTGAAGCGAAGCTGCTGACCAAATCCGACGTTGAAGAAGTCTTTGAGGAATACGCAAAGCTGCTGCTGCAGCGAATTTTTGCGGACACGATGGCAAAGGAGGTCATCTATCCTCCCGTTACGGTTGTTGTGAAGGACGCTGCACACTTTCCAGACTCAGATGAGATTGTCAATGCCGTCAGAACTCTGGTGAACGCATCTCCAACGGAATCAAGAACCGAGCACTTCAACATATTCGTGGACGCCGCACCGAGCATAACCACCACCCTCTTTCGCAGTTGCCATATCTTGTGTCCTCGTTCTGAGAAGGAGAATCTTCGAGTGGAAACGCGCATCAAAAAAGCGTCTCACCAGCTTCTTTCGGATGCCACCTCCGAGCGTCCCGGCATATTGTGGATAGGTGTGACGGAGCATCAAGACCCACTTGCTATCCGGGATTTGCTGCTGCGGAGGTTCGAGAGAGGCCAGTATCGGGGCGTATCCCTTGCAATTCTTTCTCTCTCAGGGACGCATTTAGAGCATCCACGGCGCTCGGTCGTCGACTTAATCACGACTATTGTGAACCCCAAAAGCCGGGCGCCGCTGCCGTGCACGATTCCGATTGGGCCACTTGATCTGAACTCGCCCCTTAATAAACATTCTGGCGATGCGGGTATTCCTGCTTATCGAGTAGCGTCCGCCGAGACTAGAGTCGCGCCTGGCGTTCCAGGAGTATCGCTCCCCGACATTCGCCGGATTGACCCCCAGCTACTCCGGTAGACCAGTTGGTCTTAGCACTCTAGGCCGGGTTATTCGGCATAGCACACCCGAAAAGGAGTCCTTTTGGCTCAGTTTCACTATAGCTGGGGAGCCGCAATGCGCTAGGATAGTTTCCGAGTCCGCAGCCTCGCTCTGGACATACCCCGAGATTCTGATAGAGTTCCGCCATCTGCATCGCCCTTAATTCCTTCTGAAAACGATGTGGAGAAGCCGGCAAATCTCTTCATCCCAGGCGTGCTCTCCTGGATGCTTCTCCTCCCCTGCCTGCCAGCCCTCCCAGCCGACCCAAAAAAAATGCGCCAAACGCGCAGCCACGCCGAAGCACAGAGGGCATAATGCCGCTGCTGATGGGGGCTCGGGGTCACCCGATAATTGCCCATGGCCCTTGGGAGGCGCAATGCTCTACTCTTCACGAAATTCCGTAAGTCCTTTGGAATGCATAGATACGAAAAATGCGTCCGCAAGTTCTTTAGAATGCATGGATACAAATTCATTGGACTTAAAGTCCTTTAGATTCCACTCTTACAGAAATTGCCGGGGGTACCCCCCTCCTTTAGCTCAGTCACTTCCTGCCGTCCCCCTGCTCACCCCAGGCAGCCCTGAACATGCCTAACACGCCCAACTCGATGCCGCTCGCCGCGCGCTCCTGGCGCCGCGGCTTCTGGAGCCTGATCGTCACGCAGTTCCAGGGCGCGTTCAGCGACAACGTCCTGAAGTGGTTCATCATTTCGCTGCTGGTGGCCGCGGGACTCGACGAAGCCCGCCGCGACCATCTGGCCATCCTTGTAGTTCCCGAGCTGTTTGCCGTCCCCTTCATTCTCTTTTCCATGGCCGGGGGTTTCCTGGCCGATCGCTTCAGCAAGCGCTCGGTCACCATCGGCACCAAAGCGCTCGAAATCCTGGTGGCGCTGGTGGCCTTCGCCGGCTTCGCCCTGCACAATTTGTCCGTTCAATTCGCGGCCGTTTTTCTGATCAGCACGCAGGCGGCGCTGTTTGGCCCGTCGAAGTACGGCCTGCTGCCGGAGCTCTTGCCCGAGAAGGAGCTCTCCTGGGGGAACGGCATCCTCGAGCTGGGCACGTTTCTTGCGGCCATCACCGGCACGATTGCCGGGAGCGTCCTGGCGCAGCACCTCCGCGCGCGCGAGCTCTGGGCCGGCGTGATTCTCGCCGCGCTCGCCATTCTCGGTCTTCTCACCAGCCTGGGCATCACGCGGGTTCCGCAGGCCGATCCGCGCAAGCAGTTCCCCGTCAACCCATTGGGCGACCTGTGGGGCAAGCTGAAAGAGATCCGGCAGGACCGCGTGCTCACCCTCGCGGTGCTCGGCAACACCTATTTCTGGTTTCTGGCGTCGCTGCTGCTGCTGAACATCTTCTTCTACGGGGCCGATGTCCTCCGCGTCAACGAGACGCAGACGGGCCTGCTGGTCGCCATCCTCGGCCTGGGGATCGGTGTGGGGAGTTTCGTCGCCGGGTATCTCTCCGGCGGCAAGATCGAGTACGGCTTGATTCCGCTGGGCGCGATCGGGATCACCGCGTTCGCCTTCACGCTTTCCCGGCCGGGCCTCAGCTTTGCCTCCGTGATGTCGCAGCTCGCAGGTCTCGGATTTTTCGGCGGCTTTTTTGCCGTGCCCGTCAATGCGCTGATCCAGCATCGGCCCGAGGCCGACCGCAAAGGCGGCGTGATCGCCGCGGCGAACCTGCTCTCGTTCATCGGCATGGCCCTTCAGCCTCCCGCGCAATACTGGATGAAGAGTGTGGGGCATCTCGATCCCCGGCGCGTTTTCCTGGTCTGCGGCGCGATTACGGTATTCGCCACCCTCTACGCCGTTTATCTGCTGCCCGATGCGCTGCTGCGCCTGCTGCTGTGGCTGCTGACGCACTCCATCTACCGCATCAAGGTGGAGGGCCGCGACAACATCCCCGAGCGCGGCGGGGCCCTGTTCGTGAGCAACCACATGTCGTTCGTGGACGCCCTGCTGCTGATTGCCTCCACCGACCGGCCGGTGCGCTTCATCATGTTCAAGGATATCTACGAGCATCCGCTTGTCCATCCGTTTGCGCGCATCCTGCGCGCCATCCCCATCTCCTCGCAGCTCCGCCCGCGGGCGATGATCCGCTCGCTGCGCGAGGCCAGCGAGGCCATCCAATCGGGTGAGGTGGTGTGCATCTTCGCCGAAGGGCAGATTACGCGCATCGGGCAACTCCTGCCTTTCCGCCGCGGCTTCGAGCGCGTCATGAAGGATGTCGAGGCGCCCATCATCCCGGTGAACCTCGACGGCGTCTGGGGCAGCATCTTCAGCTTCGAGCGGGGACGCTTTCTCTGGAAGCTGCCGCGCCGCATCCCCTATCCGGTGACGGTCAGCTTCGGCCGGCCGATGCCCGCCAGCTCTACGCCGTTTGAGGTGCGCCAGGCGGTGCAGGACCTGCACACCCAGGCCTATCGCTACCGCAAGGCGCGCATGCGCACGCTGCACCGCGCCTTCCTCAATACGGCCCGGCGGCACCCGTTGCGCTTTTCCATGGCCGACCTGCGCGTGCCGCAATTGCGTTTCGGCGCGGCGCTGGCCGGCACGATCCTCCTGGCGCGGCGGCTGAGGAAAGTCTGGCAGGGCCAGACCATGGTGGGCATTCTGCTTCCGCCCTCGGTGGCGGGGGCGCTGGTGAATCTGGCCGCCGTGCTCTGCGGCAAAGTGCCGGTAAACCTGAATTACACCGCCTCGAGCGAGATTCTGGCCTCCTGCGCGCGGCAGTGCAGTCTCCAGACGGTGGTCAGCTCGCAGGCCTTCCTTGAGCGCGTCCCACTCGAGGTGCCGGGCAAGACGGTCCTGCTCGAGGAGCTGGCCGCAGCGCCGCGGCTCACCGAAAAGCTATTGGCGCTGCTGATGGCCTGGACGCTGCCGGGCCGGTGGCTCGAGCTTGCGCTCGGGCAGAAGTCCGCCGCCGGGCTCGACGATCTCGCCACGGTGATTTTTTCGAGCGGCAGCACCGGCGATCCCAAGGGAGTCCTGCTGACACACTTCCAGATCGGCTCGAATATCGAGCAGCTCGGACAGACCTTCATGCTCACCGGCCGTGATCGCTTGCTCGGCGTGCTTCCCTTCTTCCACTCCTTCGGGTTCACCGGGACGCTCTGGCTGCCGGCGGTGCTGGGCGCCGGAGTCGTCTATCATTCCAACCCGCTCGACCTGACCGCCATCAGCGAGCTGACGCGGAAATATCGCATCACTTTCCTGCTGGCCACGCCGACGTTTCTTCAGGCCTATATCCGCCGCTGCTTGCCGGAGGATTTCGGCAGCCTGCAATACGTTATGGTGGGCGCCGAAAAGCTGCCCGAGCGCGGCGCCCAGGCCTTCGAGGACCGCTTCGGCATTCGGCCGCTGGAGGGCTATGGCTCCACCGAGTGCGCCCCGGTAGTCGCCGTCAATACCCGCGACTTCCGCGCCCCGGGCTTCCGCCAGGTGGGCGCCAAGCGCGGGAAGATCGGTCAACCGCTGCCCGGAGTGAGCGTGCGCATCGCCGACCCGGACACGCTCGCGCCGCTGCCGCCGGGCCAGCCGGGGCTGCTGCTGGTCCGCGGGCCCAACGTCATGCAGGGCTATCTCGGCCGCCCGGACAAGACCGCCGAAGTGCTTCGCGACGGCTGGTACATTACCGGGGATATCGCCACGATGGACGAGGACGGCTTCCTCACCATCACCGACCGGCTCTCGCGCTTCAGCAAGATCGGCGGCGAGATGGTGCCGCACATCAAGGTGGAAGAAAAACTCCACGAGCTGGCCGGCGTCACCGACCAGACATTTGTGGTCACCGGCGTACCCGACGGCAAGAAGGGCGAGCGGCTGGTGGTGTTACACACGCTGCCGGAGGAAAAACTCGCGGAGTGCTTGGAGAAGCTCCCCCAGGCTGACCTGCCTAATCTATGGGTTCCCCGGGCGAATCAGTTTTTCCGCGTGGCTGCGCTGCCGCACCTGGGCACCGGCAAGCTCGACTTGTGCATGGTCCGCGACCTGGCTCGGCAATTTTCCGGCGGGCCTTAGCCCGCGCCTGCGTCACGCGCTTTTCAGAACAGTGAGAACTTTACGCGCAAGAATTTTTTCGGATTTTTCCGGAAATCTCCGACCAGCAGGCGGAGATCGCCGGCCAAGCCGGTTAGGTTGTCGTAAAACTGCGGGTCGGAGAAGAATTTTCCGGCCGAGGTCCGATTGGAGTTCAACTTCTCCGTGGCGGCGGCGAGGTTTGTGCCCGTTTCGCGCCACTTTACGTACAACGTCTCGTCGGTTGCCAGCCGCCCGAGTGTGCCTTTGCCGGCGCGAACGTCGGCGAGCAGGAGGTTCCCGCGTTCCAGGAACTGCTTGGCGTTCTCATGCAGGCTGGGGTCATAGACCAACCGGCCGAGCGTGCCCTTCTGCGCCTGCACGTCGGCCAACAACGTCTCCAGCCGAACGGAAGCCGAGTTCACCCGCCGGTAGAGCTCGTCGGAAGCCACCAGCTTGCCCAGCGAACCTTGCCCGGCCTGCACCGAGGCAACGACCTCGTCGAGCCGGGCGAGAGTGCTGTTCAGCCGGCGGTAGGCGGTCTCATCTACCAGCAGTTTCCCCAGCGTGCCGCGGCCGCGCCGGATACCGTCCACGATTTCGCGCACTTGCTCCGACATCGCGTTCAGGTTCTCGGTCAGGTCGGCGCCGCGCTCGACAATCTGCTTGATGGCCTTCTCTTCGCGGCCGGGGATTTCCTGGTTTTCCGTCAGTACTGCGCCGGTGAAACCGCGATGGATGCTCACCAGGCGGTTGCCGAGCAAGCCTTCGGTGATCAGGCCTGCGGTCGAGTCGGTGCGGACCTCGTTTTGGTAGTGCTTATCGATGCGCAGCACCAACTCGATGCTGCGTCTCGGGTCCGGCGGCTGCTTGGGCACCACCTGGCTGACGCGGATGGCATCCACGTTGCCGATTTCAACGCCGTCTAGGCGCACCGGCGCGCCAATCGTCAGCCCCTCGACCTCGGGGAGATAGGTCCGCAGGCGGTACTTCGGCCCCAGAATGCGCACCCCGGTCACGTAGAAGATCGCCACGGCGAGAATGAACATTCCCACCAGCACGAACAACCCCACGCGCAGCTCGGTCCAGGTTAATTGCTTGCGTTGCGGCATGGCCGGCCCTCCTCAGTGGCTTCGGATGTCGTTTCCAGCACCCCGTTCACACCAAAAAGCGTTGCAGGTAGGCATCCCGCGAATCCCGCATGGCGCGCTGATCGCCCTCGAAATACACGCCGCCGTCGCGCAGCACCAGAAAAGTCGTCGCCGGAGCAACGCCGGATGCCTCGCCGGCGTTGCGGCTGGATCTGTGGCCGTTCTGGCTCAGCGGGACAACGCGATTGGCCGCCGAATCGAAGCGGAAGTTGGCCAGCGCAAAGGCGTCCTGCAGGCGGTGCGTGGCCAGCAGCGACGTCACCCCTTGCGCGTCGCGCAGCCGCAGCAGCAAGGTGATGATCGTCTGGGAGGTCACCGGGTCGAGCCCCGCCGTGGGCGAATCGTAAAGGACGATCGGCGGGCGACTGACCAGCGCGCGCGCAATGGAAACCCGACGGCGCATCCCGCCGGAGAGCTCGGCGGGGAGTTTCGCGATGGCGTCTTCCAGCTCGACAAAGCGCAGGGCCTCGCGCACGCGCGCCTCGGTCTCCTCGTCGTCCACGTTGTCCTCCCGCAGGCGGTAGGCCACATTCTCGGCAACCGTAAGGGAATCAAACAGCGCGCCCTCCTGGAATACGAAGCCGACCTGGCGGCGAAAATCGAGCAAGGCGGTTTCGCTGAGCGCGGTGATGTCGCGGCCCAGGACGCGAATGCGCCCGGCGTCGGGCCGGAGCAGGCCCGCGGCGAGTTTGAGCGCGAGGGTTTTGCCGGTGCCGGTCTCGCCGACCAACACCTTGGTTTCCCGCGGGGCCACCTGAAAGGAAATCCCGCGGAGAACTTCTCCTTCATCGAAGCCGATATGAACGTTTTCAAACACGATGACCGGCTCAATGTGAACGCCAGTGCTCATCGTGGGGCGGGCGCGGCGATCCGTGCCGCGGGCTGGGGTTGCCTCCGGGCGCGGCGGCCCTTGGGCCTCGGCGCCGGAGCATAGCGACGAAAGGCGCGCTCCATGCCGAGATTATAGATGGAAATGCATCCGACGCGGCAGCGGAAGCGAGAATTTCAGCCGGGGCGTTCCGGGGTGCCACAGCGGCCGGCGAGTCGCTCCCGAGCGGAGGCGGCAGGCGGCTCAGACGTGGTGTCCGGCAAGGAAAAGCATGATTTTGGTGAGGAAGAAGTTGGCAACCAGGATGAACACCGAGGATGCCACCACGGCCTGAGTGGTGGCGCGGCCGACACCCTGCGTGCCGCCGCGCACCGACAAACCGTAATGGCAGCCCACGGTCGAAAGGATGAAGCCGAACACCAGCGGCTTGCTGAGGCCCTGCATCAGGTCAGAAAACTCCAGGGCATGGATGGCACGCGTCCAATACTGCACGGGATTCAAACGCAGCTCGAAGCTGGCGACGACGAACCCGCCCACCAGACCGATGAAGTCGGCCATGGCGGTCAGCAGAGGCAGCATCAGTAGCGTGGCCACGACGCGGGGAGTCACCAGCTTGCGCGTGGGGTCCGTGCCCATCGCACGCATGGCATCCACCTGCTCGGTGACCAGCATGGAGCCCAGCTCTGAGGCGATCCCCGAGGCGTTGCGCCCGGCCACGAGCAGCCCGGTGATCGTCGGCCCCAGCTCGCGCACCAGTGCGATGGCCACTACGTCACCGGTCAGGGCAGTCTGCCCGAAGCGCTCGAACTGCGACGCGGTCTGCAACACCATCACCGCGCCGATGAAGAAGCCGGTCAGCAGGACAATGGGCAGTGAGCCCACCCCGATCAGATCCATCTGCTCGAACGTATCGGCGAGATAAAGCGGCTGGCTAAACAGGTTGGTGAGCGAGCGCGACGCCAGCCGCACGTAATTCTGCACCGCTGCGACGCGCTGCTTGAGCGCGTCCACGATCACCGCGGAGACCGATGGCCCAGTAGCGGCTAGGAACTTCGGGTCGGTGGCGGGCATAGGTCAGCGCAAGCCTAGCGTTCACCCTGCGGAAGGTCAAGCGGTGTTCCAAGCTTCCGCCGGGCCGTCCAGGCGCGGCACGGTGCGCATCGGCTTTACCCCCTCGGAGAGCTCCGGTACAATGCGAAGCTTTGCGCTTTCACCGCGCACGCGAGTGAATCATGTTGCGCTTTGTAACCTCCGGGGAATCGCACGGGCAGGCGCTGGTAGCCTGGATTTCCGGGCTGCCGGCGGATTTGCCTGTGGACCTCGAGTTCATCAACCTGGACTTACACCGGCGGCAGCTCGGCTACGGGCGCGGTGGACGCCAAAAAATCGAAAAAGATCGCGTGGAGGCGCTGGCGGGGATCCGGCACGGTCACACCATCGGCGCGCCCATCGCCCTGCGGATCGAGAACCGCGACTGGCCAAACTGGGAGAAGGCTCTGCCGGTGGAAGACGTGGCCGGGGCTGAAGAAGCCCAGCGGCCGCTGACCGCGCCGCGCCCGGGTCACGCCGACCTGGCCGGAGCGCTCAAGTTCAACTTTCACGATGCGCGCTACGTCCTCGAGCGAGCTTCGGCGCGAGAGACGGCGGCGCGGGTGGCGGCCGGAGCAGTCGCCAAGCTCCTTCTGCGCGAGTTTGGCACGGAGGTATTGAGCCACGTGATGGCCGTCGGCAAGGTGCTCCTGGAGCGGCAGGCGAGCTGGACCGAAATCCAGGCGGTCTGCGCCAACCTGGATTCACCACTGCGCTGCGTGGATATTGCCACCGAGGCACGCATGAAAAACGAAGTGGACCAGATGCTGCGCGCCGGAGATTCGGTCGGTGGAATCTTCGAAGTGGTGGCGCACAATGTCCCGCCGGGTCTTGGCAGCCACGCCCAGTGGGACGAAAAGCTCGACGGGCGCCTGGCGCGGGCGGTGATGTCTATTCAGGCTGTGAAAGGCGTGGAAATCGGCACCGGAGTCGCGAGCGCCACATCCTACGGTTCCGAGGTGCAGGATGAGATCCGCTATGACGCGGCGCGCAAGCGGTTCCAACGCCCGACAAACCGCGCCGGAGGCCTCGAGGGAGGCATCACCAACGGCGAGGATGTCGTCGTGCGCGGCTACCTGAAACCGATCTCCACGCTGCGGCGGCCGCTCGAAACCGCCGACCTCAGGAGCAAACAGAGTGTCAAGGCCGCCTACGAGCGGTCCGACATCTGCGTCGTGCCCGCGGCGGGCGTGGCGGGGGAGGCTATGGTTGCGCTGGTGCTCGCCGAGGCCTTTCTGCAAAAATTCGGGGGCGACTCCTTGGCCGAGACGCGGCGGAACGTCGAAGGCTATCAGCGGCAGCTGGACAATTTCTGAGGCGGCCAACGGACGGATCCAACAAGAGCTTGCAGACAGAGGCCAAAGAGAAGAGGCGAGACACCCATCACACTTCGCGGAGTTCACAGCGCGCGATGATCCATCCCATCACGAAATACGGCGCTGCAGTGCTCGAACAAGTCGCCGCGCCGGTCACGAAATTTGATGACGACCTGAGAAAGCTCTGCGCCGAAATGTTTGAGTCCATGTACGCGGCGCAAGGAGTAGGGCTGGCGGCGCCGCAAATCGGCCTGGGGCTGCGCCTGGCGGTGATTGACGTCTCCTTGGGCAAGAACCCCGAAGCCAAACTCGTGCTGGCGAACCCCGAGATCCTGCATGTCGAAGGCGAACAGCGCGAAGAGGAAGGGTGCCTTTCGCTCCCCGGCTTTCGCGGCCCGGTCCTCCGACCGCAGTTCGTCACCGTTCGCGCGCAAGACGCTGCCGGCAAGAGCTACGAAATGCGCGGCGAGGGCTTGCTGGCGCGCGCCTTCTGCCACGAAATCGACCACTTGAACGGCGTGCTCTTCTTCCATCACTTGAGCTTGCTCAAGCGCGACCTCATCAAGCGGAAAATCCGAAAGGCCCGCAAGGCCGGCGAGTGGTAGCCACACGACCTCGCAAACCTCCATGCGCGTCATCTTCTGCGGCACACCCGATTTTGCCGTGCCCGCGCTTCAACGCCTGCTCGCCGAGCCGGACTTCAGCATGGAAGCGGTTGTGACCCAGCCGGACCGGCCCCGCGGGCGCGGCCAGCGCGTGGCCAGCTCTCCGGTGAAGGACTTCGCGCTCGATGCAGGCCTCTACGTTTTCCAGCCTGAGAAAATCAAATCGGATTCTGCCTACGCATTCTTCCAGCGCCTGGCGCCGGACGCCGTCATCCTCATCGCCTACGGGCAGATCATCCCTCCGCCATTGCTCGGGATTCCCCGGCTGGGTTGGATCAACCTGCACGCGTCGCTGTTGCCCAAGTACCGGGGCGCAGCGCCAGTGAACTGGGCCATCATCAACGGCGAGAGGCAAACCGGCCTGACCACCATGCAAATCGATGCGGGACTCGACACCGGTCCAATTCTCCTGCAGCGCGCGGTCGAGATTGCTCCGGAGGAAACCGCGCCCGAGCTGGCGCGGCGCCTGGCCGAGGCTGGCGCGCCGCTGATGGTCGAAACCTTGCGGAAGCTCGACCACGGCGAAATCGCTCCTCTGCCCCAAGACCACACCGAGGCAACTCAGGCGCCGCCGCTGAAGAAAGCAGACGGGCGGATCGACTGGGTGCGCACCGCGGAGCAAATCTACAACCGCATCCGAGGACTCGAACCCTGGCCCGGAGCGTTCACTACGTTTCGCGGGCGGCTTTGCCACATCTGGGGTCGGCCGGCAGCACCCACCGCTCGGGCCGATGCACCGGGGACACTGCTCTTCTCCGGGGGAGAACTCTACGTGAGTTGCGGCGAGGGCACGCGCTTGCGACTCGAGGCGGTGCAGATCGAAGGGGGGAAGCGCATTCCAGCAAGCGATTTTGCCAACGGCGCACGCCTCCGGCCCGGCGAACGATTCAGCGAGTAGAAGGAACGTGGCGCGTGCGCGGCGCCGCCGATCAGTACAGCGGGGCCGGGCGCGTTGACTGCCCGCAGAGCGCGGGCTAACATTAGCCCCTCCGGAATCGTTCGGTTGCTCATCGGTGAAAACAATTAAGCATTTCCTGCGCAGCATCGGCAACCGAGTCGTCCCGCCCGGCTCTTCCCTTTCCCGCGTGCCCTACCCTGTCTCGCTGCGGCGCAAGGACCCGCGCCCAGAGTGCGTACCGCCGGGCGGAGGGCCCGAAGCGTTCGACCAGAAGGCGGCTGAGGAGATCAATCAGGCCCGCATGGCGCACCTGGCCTCGCTGGGACTTCCGCTCGCCGGCAAGAATGTGCTGGACGTGGGCTGCGGCGTGGGCCATCTGGCGGCGCATCTGACGACACTCGGCTGCGCGGTGGTTTGCCTGGATGCCCGGCCCCAGAACATCGCAAGCCTGCGTGCACGCTATCCGCACCTCAAGGCGCATGTGGCGGACGTGGAGCGAGAACCGCTGGCCCCCTTCGGCCAGTTCGAGATCGTGTTCGCCTACGGGCTCCTTTATCACCTGGAGAGTCCTTTGGCGGCGCTACGCAATATGGAGTCGGTGTGCAAGGAACTGCTGCTGCTCGAGACCATGGTCTGCGACCTCCGCCTGCCGGCCCTGCGCCTGGAGGATGAGTCGCCGGTGTTCAGCCAAGCACTGGCCGGGCTGGGTTGCCGGCCCAGTCCGAGCTACGTTGTCGCGGCGCTCAACCGCATCGGCTTTGCGCACGTGTACGCGCCCCAGGCGCCGCCGGAGCATCCTGATTTCCGGTTCACTTGGAAAAATAACTTCGATTCCTGGCGTGACGGCCGCCCGCTCCGCTGCATCTTTGTGGCCTCCCGGGCCGCACTGCGCAACTCCAACCTGAGGGCGCTGCTCGAAGACTGATGCCCGAGACGTTCCTTCTGAGACTCTTCTCGCGCCTGAGTGCGCGTCCCCGGCTGCGACCCTATCCCGGCTGGCAATTGGGCAGCCGCGGAAAAGGAGCGACGCGCTGGCTCTACCCACTGCGCAAGGAGCTCTGGCGCCGAATGCCCGCGCCCGTGCTGATTTCCTGGCTCGACGGCTTGCGCGTGTATGCCTATCCAGGCGACGAGGCCTGCCGGTCGCTCTTTGTCACCGGCTACTACGAACCCAACGAATTCTGCGTACTCGACAAAATCCTTCGGCCAGGGATGACCTTCGTGGACGTGGGCGCGAACATGGGCCTGTATACGCTTTTCCCGGCGGGCCGCGTCGGGCCGCAGGGCACGGTTCTCGCCATTGAGCCGAGCCGCCGGGAATTCGAGCGGCTTCAGCGCAACGTTGAAGCGAACGCGCTTGCAAACGTGCGCCTAGTCCAGACGGCAGCTTCCGATCGCCGAGGCGAGGCCGATTTGCTAATCGCCGGTGGCGGCCGCTCGGGCCACAACACGCTTGGTGGATTCGGTTACGAAACTCCGCTGCAGGGCAAGGAGCGGGTGCAGTTGCAGCCCTTGGATGAAATCGTCGAGCGCGAGGGGCTCGGCCGCCTTGATATCCTCAAAATGGACATCGAGGGGGCCGAGCACGCGGCCCTGCGGGGCGCGACGGAAACCCTGCGGCGATTCCGCCCGATGATTTTGATGGAGCTTTCGGACCGCAGCCTTCAGCAACAGGGGAGCAGCGGCGCGGAGGTCTGGGAATTTCTTAGCCACAGCGGCTACGCGATGTACGCTTTCGATCCGCGCACGGGGCTGCCGGCGCCAGCGGAAAGAAAGCGGTGCTGGGATTCCGAGATTGTCCTTGCGGTCCACCGCCTTGCTTCCCCGGTGCGGTGGTGAGCCGGTTGGCCCGCGAAAGCTGAAATGCCGAGAGAAAACCAAGGCAACTCGGAGTGGCCGAAGATCAGCCTGGTCACTCCTGTCTTCAACTCGGCTCGCTATCTCGAGCAGACCATCCAGTCGGTGCTCTCCCAGGACTATCCCAACCTCGAATACTTCATCGCTGACGGCGGTTCGACCGACGGCTCAGTCGAAATCATCCGCCGATACGAGAGCCAACTGACCGGTTGGGACAGCCGGCCGGACAAGGGCATGTACGATGCGATCAACCGCGGTTTTGTCCGGCTGTCCGGCGAAATCATGGGCTGGATCAGCGCCACCGACATGCTGCATGCCGGCTCGCTGTTTGTGGTGGGCGGTGTTTTCCGGGCATTTCCGGAGGTGGAGTGGATCACCGGACGGCCCACGGGGTTCAACGAGGACGGCATGACGGTGGGGGTGGACCGGCTGAGGCGCTGGTCGCGGCCGCGCTTCCTTGCCGGGGCCAACCGCTACATCCAACAAGAATCGACCTTCTGGCGGCGCGGACTGTGGGAGCGCGCGGGGAGCCACGTGGACGCGTCGCGGCGGGGGGGCAGCGACTTCGAACTCTGGGTGCGCTTCTTCCGCATTGCCCGTCTTTATCCGGTGGACGCTCTGATCGGGGGCTTTCGCTGGCACGCAGATTCTATGGGCTTGCAGAACATGGAGGAGTTTCACCGCGTCCACGACCAAATCATTGCCGCTGAGCTCGAAAGCGGTCCGTGGGGGCGAACTCTGCGGACTTTTCGCCGCATCAGCCGCGTTATACTACGGACGCCGGTCCTTAGCGCCCTTTGGCGGCATACCGTGATGAGCGGCCTGCGCCGCTTGCCGGGGCCGGATTGGCCCCCCGTGATTGAGCAGCGGGAGGGGAAATGGGTGATGCGGCGATGAACGCGGAGTCGCCAACAGCGCACCTCTCGCGCACTGAGCACAAGCCACACACAGGTTCCGTCCTGGGCGGGAGATGATGGCCAGGCACAAACTTATTTGACAGGAGTCCAATGAGCACGACGGTCTGCGTTGTGGGCTTGGGAAAACTGGGGGCGCCGCTGGCGGCGTGCCTGGCGGCAAAGGGGTTCCATGTGCTGGGCGTGGACGCGGACCCCGTTAGGATTGAGGCCGTGAGCCGCGGCCAGCCGCCGGTGTTCGAGCCTGGCCTCGAACAAGTGCTCCGCCGCGCCGAGGGCCGCCTCACCGCCACGCTGGACATTAAGGGCGCCGTGGCCGCCGCCGACCTGACCATGATTTTGGTGCCCACACCGAGCGAACCAGCGGGTGGTTTTTCGCTGCGCTACGTCCTGCCCGCGTGTGAGGCAGTCGGGCGAGCGCTCGCTGCGAAGAGCGAATACCACGTCGTCGCGCTCACCAGCACGGTCATGCCCGGAAGCACGGGAGGCGCGGTGCGCTTGGCGCTTGAAAAGGCGAGCGGAAAGCGCTGCGGCACGGAATTCGGCCTATGCTACAGCCCCGAGTTCATCGCGCTGGGCAGTGCCATCCACGACCTGCTGAATCCGGATTTCGTGCTGATCGGCGAATCGGACCCGCGCGCCGGGGACGCGCTTGCGGCGCTCTACGAGCAACTTTGCGACAACTCACCGGCCGTGGCCCGGATGAATTTCATGAACGCGGAGATCACTAAACTCGCCGTGAACACCTACGTCACGACGAAAATCAGCTTTGCCAATATGCTGGCGCGAATGTGCGAGCGGCTACCCGAGGCCAATGTGGACGTGATCACCGCCGCGCTGGGCTTGGATAGCCGCATCGGGCCGAAATATTTGAAAGGGGCGATCAGCTACGGCGGCCCGTGCTTCCCACGCGACAACCATGCCCTTGCTGCGCTGGCACATCATCTCGGCACTCCCGCCGACATCGCCCAGGCGACCGACACGTTCAACCGCGGCCAGATTCGCTGGCTGGCCGACCTGGTGCAGAAAAATTCGTCCGCGGGCCGCACGGTCGGTATTCTCGGTTTGACCTACAAGCCGGGCACAAATGTAGTCGAGGAAGCGGTGGGGCTTTTGCTCGCGCAGGAGCTGGCGGGCCGTGGAATCGCGGTGGTCGCTTATGACCCGGCTTGGGGGTCGGATGCGGGGCAAGGAGTCGGCCCGCAGGTGCGCCTTGCCGAAACCGCGGCGGAATGTATTCAGCGGGCGGATATCGTCGTCCTGGCCACGCCCTGGCCAGAGTTTTGTTCACTCCCGGCCGAGCAGTGGGCGCGGAACAGCCCGCCGCGCACGGTCATTGACTGCTGGCGCGTCGTGAAGCACCTCGAGCATCGAGAGGGTCTACGGTATATCTCCCTCGGTGCTGGCGGGGGCAGGCAGGACACCGCGCCCGCCTAGCGGTCCTGCGGCCGCGAGCCGATAGGGTTCCGATGCTGACGATTTTCGCCATCCCCAAGGCGTTTCGCGGTCACATGGCCACCATCCAGCGCAACGCCATCACCAGTTGGATGCTGCTGCGTCCGCAGCCGGAAATTCTTCTGTTCGGCGGCGAGGAGGGCACCGCCGAAATCGCGCAAGAGTTGGGCGCGCGCCACCTGCCGGAGGTCGCTCGCAACGACTTGGGCACTCCTCTGCTGCACGATTTGTTCGCGCAGGCGGAACACCAGGCAAGCAATGACCTGCTTTGCTACGTCAACTCGGACATCATCCTGCTGAATGATTTCGCGAGAGCGGTCGAAAGGGTTAATGCTTGGCAGCCGCGTTTTCTGATGGTCGGACAGCGCTGGGATGTGAACATCACCAAGCCGTGGGACTTCGGTCGAACTGACTGGCCAGAACAGCTAAAGGCTTGCGCGCTTCGTTCCAATAACCAGCAACCGCCGAACGCGATCGACTATTTCGTCTTCAGCAGAGGATTGGGGAGCGATATCCTGCCGCTGGCCATCGGTCGACGCTGCTGGGACAACTGGCTGGTCTGGCATGCGCGCGCTCTGGGCGCTGCGGTGGTCAACGTCACGCCCGTGGTCATGGCCATTCATCAGAACCACGACTACTCCCACCACCCGCAGGGCGCCGACGGAGTCTTTCGCGGCGAAGAGGCCCGGCGGAACCGCGAGCTGATCGGCGAATGGTGGCACCTTTACACAATGGAAGATGCCACGCACGAGCTGACCCCCGAAGGCTTTCGCCCTCTCCGTCGCCACGGCTGGCTGATGGTGAAACGCACGTTTTCGCATCCGCGAAGCTGGCCCCGCCTGGCGGGCTTGCTTCTGGCCCGCCCCTTCGGCCGCGCCCCGGCGAAGTAGTTGCCGCGGCAGAGGCGAGGGCGGTCCTCTCCGAGCCATGAGCGGCAGAACAGCGTCGTCAATTCCCAGGCCTCTTTGTCCGGCACCCAAACCGCGTCAAGCATAATTGGACCGTACGTTGGAGCTCGCCTATGCGCAGCAGGGGCTTCTGTGGTTTCATTGCCTGCGATGCGAGTCACGCGGGCAAGGCGAATCGCTTTCGAGGTCCTGCGGCGCGTGGAGACCGGGGGCGCTTACGCGGCCGATCTTCTGCACGCCCGCCTGGGCCAGCGCGGCGGCGCCGTAAAGCGCGAGGACGCAGCACTGGCCACGGAACTTACGCTGGGGGTGCTGCGCTGGCAGCGGCTGCTCGATCGCCTGCTGGCACCGTATCTCGACACATCGCTCGATAGCCTCGATTCCGAGGTTCTACTCGCGCTGCGACTTGGCCTCTACCAAATGCGTTATCTAACGCGCATCCCGGCGCGGGCGGCCGTGAACGAATCGGTTGAATTGGTCAAATGGGCGCGCAAGAGTTCCGCAGCGCGGCTGGTGAATGCGGTGCTGCGGCGGTGCAGCGCGGCGGCGCCGCTCGGGCCGCAGCTGTCGCCGGATCTGCCGCTGGCAGAGCGGCTGGGCATCCTGTATTCGCATCCGACGTGGCTTGCGGCGCGCTGGCTCGGATTTTTCGGCGAAGCGCGCACGACGGCGCTGCTCGAGTGCAACAATCGCGCGCCCCGGCTTACCTGCGCCGTGCACGACCCGGCGCGGCAAGAGCAAGCCGTCGCCTCGCTGAGAAAAGCAGGCCTCAGCGTCGAGCCGGGGCGGTGGCTGCGCTCGGCACTGACTGTCTGCGGCGGGAATCCGGCCGACAGTGAAGCCTTCCGCCGTGGCTGGGTTTCAGTTCAGGAAGAGGCTTCGCAGCTCGTCGCATGGCTGGTGGGCGTCGAGCCGGGCCAGTCGGTGCTAGACCTCTGCGCCGCGCCGGGCGGCAAGACGGCGATTTTGGCGCGGGCAGCAGGAGCCGGTTCTCTCTTCGTCGCAACCGACCGACATTCGCACCGCCTGCGGGCGATGAAATCCCATCTGCAACGCGTGGGTTCGACGCAGGTTGAGCTGCTGGTGCTCGATGCCACAGTCGCGCTTCCGTTCGCCGCGCAGTTCGACCGCATTCTCCTGGATGCACCTTGTTCAGGGACCGGCACGCTCGGACGTAACCCGGAGATTCGCTGGCGTCTGCGACCGGAAGATCTCGACGACTTTCGTACCCGGCAGAGGCAGCTTCTCGCCAATGGGCTCGGAGCGCTTGCACCCGGCGGCCGGCTGGTTTATTCCACCTGCTCGCTTGAGCCGGAAGAAAATGAGCAGGCTGTTGCGGAGGCGCTCGCCGGTCGCCGCGACTTCCGCTGCATCTCCGGCGAACGTACGCTTGCGCCGCATCTTCCCGAAGACGCGCGGGTAGGGGATTTGTTCGACCAGGAGGGAAACTTTCGGACGTTTCCGCCGCAGCATCACACTGACGGCTTCTTCGCAGCGACTATCGAACGAAGATCGTGAGAGAAGGCGGGCAGGATCGGCTACGATGCGGCCGGCCGCTGGAAACCACGAGGCGCGAGCGGGATTGAAGCGCAGGCGGTGCGCGTGCTAGTCTCGGCCGGGGCAAGCGATGAATTTCCGAGAACGGTTGGAGTGGTTGATGCGCATGGCGCTGCTGGTATTCATCTTGGCGGCGGCGTCGTTTCTGAGCGCGATCACGGCGATTCGCTTTGCCATCCACGGCCGCGAAGTGGACATGCCCAATCTAGTGGGCAAGAGCGCCGCGGATGCGCAGACTATACTCACTGCGCGCGGCCTGCGGATGAAGATTGCCGACCGGGTGTATAGCGACATTCCGACGAACCAGGTGGTGCGGCAGAGCCCGCCCGCCGGGATGCGCATGAAGGTTGCGCAGCAGGCGCACGTGGTGCTCAGCCTGGGCACGCGCAAAGTCACCATCCCTGAGCTTGAAGGTAAGAGCCTGCGCGTGGCGCGGATTGAACTACTGCGTGCCGGATTACAGGTGGGTGAGATTTCGAGCGCCTACCTCTCGAACACGCAAACGGAGGCCGTGGTGCTTCAGGATCCCCGGCCGGGCGGTGGCGCAGCCAGCCCGCACGTGAACCTGCTGGTGTCCGCGGGCCCTCGCGAACCGGCGTACGTCATGCCCTTTCTGGTCGGCCTGAACGTGGCCGAAGCGCAACGGCAACTCGCCGCCGCGGGCCTGCGCGGGGTCATCATCACCGCAGTGCCCGCCCCGGAGTGGCCCCGCGGCTCCGTCTTCGAGCAAGCGCCAGCGCACGGCGCCCGGGTCGCAGCAAGTTCCAGAGTGGAACTGAAGGTCGCCGAATAATTTGCGGCCATTTGGCGCCCGGGAGTATGTTAAACTCGCCGGCGAAATCATGGCTGACCCGAACGTCGAAATAGCTCCGTCCATCCTAGCCGCGAACTTCGCTTCCCTCGCCGAAGAAATTCGCGCCGTGGAGCAGGCTGGCGCGACGATGTTGCACGTGGACGTCATGGACGGCCACTTCGTGCCCAACATTTCCATCGGCGTGCCCGTGGTGGCGTCCCTCCGCAAGGCAACCCAACTCACGCTCGACGTGCATCTGATGATTGAGAACCCCGAGCGATACGTGGAAGCCTTTGCCGAAGCCGGCGCGGACATGATCTCAGTGCACCAGGAGGCCACGGTTCATCTGGACCGTGTACTGACCGCCATCCGCGAGCACGGCCGCGAAGCCGGCGCGGTGATCAACCCGGCGACCCCGGTGGCCACACTGCAGGAGGTACTGGGCAAGCTGGACTATGTGCTGGTGATGTCGGTGAACCCGGGCTTTGGCGGGCAGAGCTTCCTCCCCGGGGCGCTGGAAAAGATTCGTCAACTCAAAGAGATGCGGGCAAGGTATAATCATCACTTCCGGATTGAGGTGGATGGGGGGATCGGTCCGGAGAACATCGCGCAAGCTGTCCGCGCCGGCGCGGAGATTCTCGTTGCCGGCACCTCAATTTTCCACACGACGGACCCGGGCGCCGCGCTTCGCCGCATGCGCCACCTAGCCAGCGAAGCGCTGGTGCAGAAGGTCTGAGGGGCGAGAACATTGGGCAAGGCTGGCTCCGTGACAAAAAATCTCAAATTCCTAAGCGCAGTGCTGCTGGCGAGCCTCTTGCTGGGCAGTTGCTTTGGGAAGAAAAAACCAAATCAGCCTGCCGTGGGCACCTCGGCCGAGCCTGACAAGGTTCTCTACGAGCGGGCCGTGGAAGATGTTCGCAAGGGGCGCTACGCCGTCGGCCGGCTGACCCTGCAAACGCTGATCAACACCTACCCCGACAGCGAATACCTCGCCAAGGCCAAGCTCGGCATCGCCGACGCCTACTTCAAGGAGGGCGGCACCGCGGGCCTGACGCAGGCGGCGGCCGAATACAAGGACTTCATCACCTTTTTCCCGTTTCTCGACGAAGCGGCCTACGCGCAGATGCAAGTGGGCATGGTGCACTACCGCCGCATGGAAAAGCCCGACCGCGACCGCAGCCAGGGCCGTTCAGCCGAAGAAGAGTTTCAAATTTTCCTGCAGAAGTATTCCAATCATGCGCTCGCCTCCCAGGCCGAGCAGCGCCTGCGCGAGGTCCAGGAAATCATGGCCGAGGGCGACTACCGCATCGCGCGCTTCTACTACGTGAAGGGCTCCATGCGCGCCGCGGCGGCGCGGCTGCTTGAACTCACCAGCCGCTACCCGCTCTATAGCCAGGCCGACAAGGCACTATGGATGCTTGGCGGCGTCTTCGACCGCGCCGAGAAGAACGACCTCGCGGCGCAGTATTACAGCCGCATCGTGCGCGAATACCCGCTCTCAGGCCTGGTGGAGGACGCCAAGGCGAAGCTCGTCAAGCTCGGCGTGCCGGTCCCCCAACCTGAACCCACGGCCTTGGCGCGCATGCAGCACGAGCGCGACGCGGAACGGCAGCGGCCGGGACTGATGCGGCGCTCGATGGGCATATTCCGCACCGGACCCGATGTCTCCATGGCCGCCCAGAGCGGCAAGCCAAACCTCAACCCACCCAGCGAAACAGCCTCGGCGACGGAAGTGCTTACCCCCGGCGGCAGCAAGCCTATGGTGGGTGGCGCCACTGCTGGGACGCCGGGCAGCGGCAATACGGCCTATGTAGAGCGAGTCTCACCGGGGCCGCCGGGGAACAACCCGCCAACCGGCAGCGCGACGACCGAAACCGCGCCGGGGGCAGCGCCTCCAGCTCCCAGCGCCGAGAATCCGCCCAAGCCGGACGCGTCAACTCCAGATGCCAAGCCGGCCACAGACTCCTCCCAGACCTCCGACGACAAGAATAAGAAGAAGAAAGAATCCTCCAGTAAGAAGAAAAAGGGCCTGCGCAAGTTGGTCCCCTGGTAATCTCCGCCCCCTGCTGTTCCAGTCCGACACAGGCTCATTGCGTTCATGTTGACTCGCCTCCGTCGAGGTGCTACCAATAGTTGAAGCAGCAGTTCGGCGCGCGGCGTCCCGACGAAATCTAGGCAGCGCGGACCGGAGGCATGGGGTGTCCACGATCCTGGTTGCGGACGACAACAGCAACATTCAGAAGATGGTTACCCTGGCGCTGAAAGACCAGGGCATTAATGTCGTTGCTGTGGGCAACGGCGAGGCAGCCATCCGCAAGCTGCCCGACGTCCTGCCCGACCTGGTCCTGGCCGACATCTTCATGCCCGTGCGCAATGGCTATGAAGTCTGCGAGTACGTCAAGCAAGACACGCGCTTCTCGCACATTCCGGTGATCCTGCTGGTGGGCGCCTTCGACCCATTGGACGAGCGCGAGGCTCAGCGCGTGGGTGCCGAGGGCGTGCTGAAGAAGCCCTTCGTCCCGCCCGAGCCGCTGATCACCCTGGTAAAGTCCGTGCTAGCCAAATCGGCGAGCGAGCGGCTGGTGGCCGTGGCCGCGACCCACGCTCCCGGGGTTGAGGGAGCCCCATCTCCGCTGGCCGCGGACTCTGTGGAGCCGGTTGCGCCTCCGGTGGAGATGCACGAAGAGGGATTCGCCTCGCCGTTGCCGCGGATTGAATTCGGCGAGAGGGAGAAGCCGCTGGCGTTTGGCGAAATGCTGCAAACACCGGCCGTCGAGGTCGAACCTGAGCCGGAAACCGATGCTCAGCGGGAAACCACGCTTGGCGAAATGCCCTTCTGGCACGGCCCCGCAACGACCGAAGAGCCCGGGACATCCGAGGAGTCCTTCACATGGGGCGGCAAGCAAACTCTGCTGCCGCAACGCGATGACGCGGAGCACTTGGGCCCTGACGATTACGGCGTCGAGGAGTCGGTCTCCGACGCAACCGAGTCTGCTGGTCTCCCCGCCGAACCGTCGCCCGAGCCGAGCTATTCGTCCTTTACCGGGCTCCACTTCGAAGAGCCGCCCGCGGTAAGCGAACCGCTGGCCAACCCGCCGGAGGACCACTTTTCCTCGCCGGCTCCGGTCGAAGCGAGCAGCGCTGCCGTTGAAGCCCAGGCCCCGGATGTTTATGTTGAAGAAGCGCCCGCCGAGGCACAGTCCATCTCCGGCGTCGCCCAGACTCCGCCTCCCAGCAGTTTCGTTAGCGATTACGTGCAGCGGGAAGCGAGCCTGCCGCCGGCCGCGGTCGAAACGCTGCGCAGCGACGCCGTGCGGTCATTCGGAGTGCCCCAGCCGCCGAGTGCGGAACTTGTGGAAGCCGTCGTGGCCCGGGTGCTGGAACGCATGCAGCCACAGATTCTGGACATCGTCACCCGCGAAATTCTGAAACCGGTCGTCGAAGCCCTGGTGCGGCGCGAGCTCGAGAAGAACTGAAGCAGCCGCGATCCTTCCTGGCTGCTGCCCTCCCTCCTAGGACTGGACATGCCTTTGCGGCGCAGGCCGCGGCGCAATTGACGCGCTGCGCGCCCGGCCCGTATAGTAAGCAGTTTAATTGTGAGTCGCAGCGAAATGCCGAGAGAGATTCCCAAAGCTTACGAGCCGCAGCAGATCGAGCAACACTGGGCCGGCGCCTGGGTGGAACAAGGATTATTCCGCGCCGAGGAGAGTCAAGAAGGCCCTGTATTCTCGATCGTGATCCCGCCGCCGAACGTCACCGGCTCCATCCACATCGGCCACATGCTCGAGCACACGCAGATTGACATCCTGGTGCGCTGGCACCGCATGCGCGGCTATCGGACGCTCTGGCTGCCCGGCACCGATCATGCCGGCATCGCCACGCAGGTTGTGGTCGAGCGCGAGCTCTCAAAACAGGGACTCTCCCGGCAACAGATCGGCCGCCAGGAGTTCGAGCGGCGCGTCTGGGAGTGGAAGGCCCACAGCGGCGGCACGATCAAGAAGCAGATGATCCGCCTGGGCGCGTCCTGCGACTGGTCTCGCGAACGCTTCACGCTCGACCCCCCGCTTTATCGCGCCGTGCTCGAGGCGTTTCTGCGGCTCTACGCCGAAGGCCTGATCTACCGCGGCCGCTATATGGTGAACTGGTGCCCACGCTGCATGACCGCCTTAAGCGACCTCGAAACCGTGCACCAGGAGCGCCAGGGACAGCTCTGGCACATTCGCTATCCCGTCATTGGCGCGAAGGAATCCGTAGTGGTCGCGACCACGCGCCCGGAAACCATGCTGGGCGATACCGGCGTCGCCGTCCATCCCGACGACGAGCGCTACAAGCATCTGATGGGCAAAAGCGTGCGGTTGCCGCTGATGAATCGTGAAATCCCAATCGTGGCGGACGCTTTCGTGGACCGCGAGTTCGGTACCGGCGCCGTAAAGGTGACTCCGGCGCACGACCCCAACGACTTCGAGCTGGGCGAGCGACACAACCTGCCCGAGGTGGACATCCTGACCGACGACGGCCACATGAGCGCCGCAGCCGGAAAATACGCCGGCCTCGAGCGCTTCGAGGCGCGGAAGCGCGTCGTCGAGGATCTCCAGGCGCAGGGCTTCGTTGAGCGCGTTGTCAACCACACCTACTCCGTGGGCCAGTGCGACCGCTGTAAGACCGTAGTCGAACCGCGTGTCTCGATCCAGTGGTTTTGCAGGATGAAGCCCATGGCCGAGCCCGCCATCCAGGTGGTTCGCGACGGGCTGATCCCCATCGTCCCGGAGAACCAGAAGAAGGTCTATCTCGAGTGGATGGCAAACATCCGTGACTGGTGCATTTCGCGGCAGCTCTGGTGGGGCCACCGCATTCCCATCTGGCACTGTGCGGCGTGCAAGGCCATGACCCCGGCGCTCGACTCCAGAGTGGAAATCGTCAACGGGCGCGCGCAGGCGGCCAGTGTTCCGGAAAAGTGTGCCGCCTGCGGCAGCAAGGAAATCGAGGAGGACCCCGACGTCCTGGACACCTGGTTCAGCTCGGCGCTGTGGCCCTTTTCGACCCTGGGCTGGCCCGACGAAACTCGAGATCTGCGCCAGTTTTATCCTACCAGCCTGCTGATCAGCGGCTACGACATCCTGTTTTTCTGGGATGCGCGCATGATCATGATGGGGCTGCACCTCATACGGCGCCCGAAGATCGAGGAGCGCATTCCCTTCCGCGCGCTCTACCTGCACTCGCTGGTCCGCGACCCGGAAGGGCTGAAGATGTCCAAGACGCGCGGCAACGTCATCGACCCCCTCGAGATCATCGAAAAGCATGGGACTGACGCACTGCGCTTTTCGCTGGCGGTGATGGCTGCGCCGGGGACCGACATTGCGCTCAGCGAAGAGCGCATCCTGAGCTATCGCGCCTTCGCCAACAAGATCTGGAATGCCGCGCGGTTTCTGTTCGTCAACCTCGACAAATGCGAGGCTTCCGGCGCGACGCTGGAGGAGCTGGCCGCTCCAGAGGTGCGCGCCGGCGCACCCTACCACACCCGCGGCGCGTTCGCGCTGGCGGACCGGTGGATCTTTTCGCGCGCCGCCCGCGTCACAGGGCAGATCCACGAGGCGCTGGAACATTTCCACTTTCACGAGGCGGCCCACGTGGTCTATCACTTCTTCTGGGGCGAGTTCTGCGACTGGTATATCGAGTGGGTGAAGCCGCAACTCGCCTCGTCGGACCGCGAAGCGGCCACCGCGTCGTGGCGCAACCTGTTTTCCGTCTTCGGGGCGGCGCTGCGCCTGCTCCACCCGTTCATGCCGTTTCTCACGGAGGAGCTCTGGCACAAACTTCCGCAGCCCCAGGGCGCCAAGTCCATCGCGCTGGGGCCCTACCCCGCCCCGCAACCCAAATGGATTGACGATGAAGCCGAAAGACAAATGACGCAGCTCCAGGAAATCATCGTCGCGGGGCGCAATATCCGCGCGGAATTGAAGCTCGACCCCAAGCGTAAAGTCGCCGCCGATCTCTCGACATCCGATGCAGCCGTGCGGGCACTGCTGGAAGTCAATCGCGAGCCCGTCCTGCGCCTGGCAACACTCTCGGAGCTGCAAATCGTCAGCGGGCATCTCGATTCCGGAGGGGGTCCGGTCCGCTCGACCGCCGCGTTTGACCTGCGTATCCCGTACGCCGAGTCGGTGGATGTGCGTGCCGAGGTCGCTCGCTTGCGCAAGGAAAAGGAAAGGCTGGCGCGCGATGTGCAATCGAAGCAGACTCGTCTAGCCGACCGGGCGTTTCGCAGCCGCGCGCCCGAAGAAATCGTCCGCGGGCTCGAAGTCAGCCTGCGGGAGCGCCAGACCGAGTATCAGAAACTAACCGAGCGCCTGGCGCAGCTCGAGAAAAACCTCGGCGGCGCCGCCGCGCCCCGGTAGCCACCATGCTCCCGTGCGCCGGGGGCGGCGTGGAGGTCATCTCCGTGGGCGGGCTGACCCGTGCTCTTCCTCGACGCCGGCTTGAGCCCGCTTGTCGAACCGCCGCACGGCGAGTAAGCTGGCATCCCGACCCATGGCCCTGCGTAGTGTTCCCGGCACAACCGACCGGCGCATCGACGCGCTGCTGGCGCTGCTCGCCGACAACACGATGATCGTCATCAGTGGGGCGAAGATCGCCCGCGAGATCGGCGTGACGCGCTCGACCGTGTGGCGCTGGACGGAGAAACTGCGCTCGCTGGGTGTGAAGGTGAAGGGCCACCCGCGCACCGGCTACCAGATCGAACGCGTGCCGGACGTGCTCGCACCCAACATGATTCGCCGGCGACTCTACAATTCCAGCTTCGCCAAGCGCATCTACCATTTCTTTAAAGTAGATTCGACCAACAACGTCGCGCTGCGGTTAGGCCACCAGGGCGAGCCGCACGGCGCCATTGTCCTGGCCGAGGAGCAGACCGCCGGGCGAGGTCGCGTGGGCCGCGCGTGGCATTCGGAGAAGACCAGCGGCATCTACCTCACCATTCTGTTGCGCCCGCCGATCGCCCCGGCCGAGGCACCGCTGATCACGCTGTTGGCCGGCCTGGCCGCCTACGATGCTGTGCTCGAGCAGAGCGGGTTGCGGCCTGACCTGCGCTGGCCAAACGACCTGCTCGTCCAGGGCAAGAAATTCTGCGGCATCCTGACCGAGATGCACGCCGAGCCCGACCACGTCAACTTTGTCATCGTGGGCATAGGATTGAACGTGAACCACACGCGAATGCCGGTGGAGCTGGAGCCGATCGCCACATCGCTCAGGATGGAGACCGGCCGGACGCACAGCCGGCTCGAGCTGCTGGTAAAGTTGCTGCGCTCGCTGGACCACTACTACAATCAGTTCGTGGCGGAAGGCGCGGCACGCATCCTGGCCCGTTTTGCCGAGGTTTCCAGCTACGCCCGTGGCAAGCGCGTACGCATCTCCACGGCGACGGAGACGTACACGGGCATCACTGCGGGTCTGGAGCCGAACGGCCTGCTGCGCGTCGAGCGCGACGACGGCCGCACGCAGGTGGTCATCTCCGGGGACGTAGCGGAGACACCCTGATGCTGCTCACGATTGACGTCGGCAACACAAACACTGTGCTCGGCGTTTACCGCGGGACGGACCTCGTAGCCCACTGGCGGCTCACAACCGCCCGCGACCAGACCGTGGACGAGTACGGCATCCTCACACGCAGCCTGTTCACCTCCGCCGGCCTCGAAACGAGCGGGATCGAGGGCGTGATCATCAGCTCGGTGGTACCACCGCTGAATTCCACCCTGGCGGAGATGGCCGAACGTTACTGCGGCACGAAGGCGCTGTTTGTCGAGCCCGGAGTGAAGACAGGCATGCCGGTGCTCTACGAAAACCCGCAGGAAGTCGGCGCCGACCGCATCGTGAATTCCGTCGCCGCGTACGAAAAGTACGGCGGGCCGTGCATCGCCGTGGACTTCGGTACGGCCATCAACTTCGACGCTGTCTCCGCTCGCGGCGAGTATCTGGGCGGCGTGCTGGCGCCGGGCATCGGGATTTCCTCCGAGGCGCTATTTTCCCGGGCCGCTCGCCTCTCGCGCGTCGAAATCAAAGACCCCGGAAAAATCATCGGCACCAACACGGTCGCATCGATGCAGGCGGGGCTGTACTACGGCTACGTGGACCTGGTGGACGGCATCCTCGACCGCATGAAGCAGGTGCTTGGGCGTGAAACTCGGGCGATCGCCACGGGTGGTCAGGCGTCCCTAATCGCTCGCGCCTCGCGCCACATTGAAACGGTGGACGAGTTTCTGACCCTGGAGGGGCTGCGTATCATCTGGGAGCGAAATGCCTCGGCGCGCGCCGGGAAACCCGCGCCCGCCGGACGCGCCGCCACTGCGGTCAGCTCACCGGCCCCTTCCCGGAAGTCGCGCCGCTGAGCCGGGTAACACCCATGGGCGCGTTCAATTACTTCAACTATTTCACCGAAATTGAGGAATACTTCTGGCGGAAGCGCGGGGCGCACCTGCTTGTCTCGCCGCTCGACTGGGCCATCGTAGAGACCTGGCAGAAGGCCGGCATCCCCCTGCGTGCCGTGCTCAAGGGAATCGACCGCGCATTCGAGAGCTACCAGCGCTCGCGCCGCGGCACAGGTGGGCGGCAACTGAAGAGCCTTGCCTATTGCGTCGAAGCAGTGTTGGATGCGGCGGACGAGGATCACGAGGCCGCCGCCGGCACAGGCCCGCAAGCGGTAGCCGCCGAGGGGCGCGAAACGTTTTCTCGCGATGAGCTGCGAGCCTTTTTCCGCCGCAACGCCGAGCGGATGGCGCGCGCGGCGGAAAAGCTGCGCCCAACGCAGCCGGAGTTGGCGGCGCGCGCCGAGGAGACACGGAGGAGGCTCGAAGAGCTGCTGCCGCTGCTTGAATCGCCGGCGCGGCTGGACCTAGAGGATCTGGAGCGCCGGCTAACCGTGCTGGAGCAAAAGTTGACGGCGGCGCTGACCGCCGGTGCGAGCGAAGAGTGGTTGCTCGAAATCCGGCGAGAGATGGACCGCCAGCTCACTCCCTACAGGCGGAAGATGTCCGCCGAGCAGCTTGCCCAGCTCGAGCGCCAGTACACGCAGAAGCGGCTGTTTGAACAGCAAGAGCTGCCGCGCCTGAGCCTGTTCTATCTGACCTGAGTGCGGCCGGCAGCCCGCCTGACCTCGATGCACGTCAAGATCGAAAAACTCGTCTACGGCGGCGAGGGCCTGGGTCACTATGAAGGCCACACCGTGTTTGTTCCCTTCGTGCTGCCCGACGAACTGGTGGACGTCCGTCCGGTTGACAGCAAGAAAAAATTTGTTCGCGGACGAGTGCAGCAGGTGCTCACTCCCTCGCCCGAGCGCGCCGCGCCTCTCTGCCCGCACTTCAGCGTCTGTGGCGGCTGCCATTACCAGCACATCCCTTACGAAGCGCAACTCCGCTACAAAGCCGAAATCCTTCGGGAGACACTCGGCCGCATCGGGCGCGTGAACTGGGAGGGCACCATCGGCGCGCACGCCTCGCCAGCGTTCGGCTACCGTAACCGTGCCCAGTGGAAGGTGCGGCCGGGCGGCGACGGAGTCGCCGCCGCTGTGGGCTATCACCAGGCGGCCTCTTCGGCGTTGTGCGCGGTCGAGCAGTGCCCCATCCTCTCGCCCCGGCTCGCCTCGGCGCTCGAGGCGCTGAGCGCAATGGCGGCGCAGGCCAAGCTTCCCGCAACGCTGCGCGAGGTGGAAGTCTTCGCCGACGCGGCAGATGTAAAACTCCTGGTCAACGCCGGATTCGAGCGGTTCAACTCCGCTCCGGGGGCGCTGGCGGACATACTGCGAGATGCCTTGCCCGGCGCGGAAACGATTCTGCTACACGAAGCAAGCCGCGACCGCTTCGAGTTGTTCGGCCCCGGGTTCATCCACTACGACGCCGGAGGGATGCGCTATCGCGTCGGTCACCTCTCTTTCTTCCAGGTGAACCGCTTTGTGGTGGACGAAATGATTCGCGCAGTCGTGGGCGAAGCGCGCGGCGGTCTGGCGCTCGACTTGTTCGCCGGCGTTGGTTTGTTCGCCCTTCCGCTGGCGCGGCAGTTCGAGCGCGTGGTGGGTGTGGAATCAAACCCGGCCGCCGCTCGCGACTTCCAGGCCAACATCGAACACGGCGCGCCCAACGCGCAGCATTTCAACGCCCCGGCCGAATCCTTCCTCGCCGAATGGAAGGAAACGCCGGATCTGGTGGTGCTTGACCCGCCCCGCGCCGGCGTGCCGGCGCTCGCGCTGACGCGCCTCGCGGCGCTTGCGCCGCCGCAGATTACCTATCTTTCCTGCGACCCTTCGACGCTGGCGAGGGATCTCGCCACCCTAACCGGCGATACCAGCGGTTACGCCATCCGCGAAGTGCACCTGATCGACGTTTTCCCGCAAACCTATCATATTGAGTCGCTCGTGCGGCTGGTCCGACGCCCATGAAGTTGCCGGCCCTGTGGATCGTTGCAGCCTTTGCCGCAGGCATTGCCCTGGCAAGCCTGCCCGCGGGAATGGCAGCAATCCGTCCGGTTGCCTGGCTCGCCCTAGCCGGAGCCGCGCTGCTTGCCTGCCTCGCCCTGCTACTCCGACAGCGAAGCAGTTCCGCATGGGTCGGCGCACTGATTGCGTGGTTATTCCTCGGTGCTGCCGCGGCAGACCTTGAGCCACTCCCCAAGCATGCCAATCACATTACCGCCCTTTTGGCGCAAGGTCGGGTGGAACTTAGCGAACCCCTGCGCTGGCGCGGGCGCTTGCGCCAGGACCCCGTCCGCCTGCCGTGGGGCTTGCGTTATGAGATTGACCTTGACGAAGTCGAGCTCGCCGGCCAGGTGATTCCGGTGTCTGGCGGGCTGCGTGTAAGCCAGTTCCGCCGGGCTGATGCACCCGAACAGTTTCCAGCGATCCGCGCCGGCCACCGCGTCGAAGCGCTCGTCCGGGCTCACGCACCGCGGAATTACGGCAACCCCGGCTCGTTTGACGCGAGGGGCTTACTGGCGCGAGAAAATATCCATCTGACCGGGTCGCTGCGCAGCGAGGAACTATTGCGCAAGCTGGACGAGCCGTCGCCGACCCTGTCACATCGCTTGGCCCGCGCCCGCGGGCGGCTGCTCGATCGATTGGACGCGTTATTTTCCGCGGCGCCGGGCCGCGCTGCCGTTCTGCGAGCAATGCTGCTGGGCGACCGCAGCTTCGTGGACCACGAGCGCGCCGAGGCGTTTCAGAAAAGCGCCGCGTATCACGTGCTGGTCATCGCCGGGCTGCACGTCGCCGCCCTGGCCGGGTTCGTCCTTTGGGCCGGGCGGCGCCTGCGACTGTCGCCCTTGGCGACCACTCTGTTGACCCTTGCAGTGCTGACCGGTTACGTCGCCATCGTGGAGGACCGCCCGCCGATCGTGCGCGCGGCGTTGATGGGAGCAATCTATCTCTGCGCGCGCCTGCTCGTGCGGCGAATCGAGTTGCTCAATACGGCGGCGACCGCTGCGCTGATCATCCTCGTCGCGCGCCCCTCGGCTCTTGCCGACGCGAGCTTCCAGCTCTCCTTTTTGGCCGTGGGGACGATTGGCGCACTCGGCGTGCCATGGATTAGCCGGACGAGCGAGCCCTACCGGCGCGCGCTTGACCACCTAAGCGACTCGACGCGCGACGGCGCCCATCCACCCCGCGCCACGCAGTTCCGCCTGGATGCCCGCGCCGCAACGGGATGGGTCGAGCGGCAGCTGCCCGATTGGCTGGCGCCGCGCGCCGCTTCGCTGGTCGTGCTGCCGTGTGCCGGGGCGCTCCGCCTCTGGGAGGTGGTCGTTCTATCCTTCGCCATTCAGCTCGGCATGCTCCCGCTGCTGGCCCACTATTTCCATCGCGTGAGTCTGGCAGGCCCGGTGGCGAACATTCCTGCCGTGCTGCTGACGGGTCTGATCGTGCCGCTGGGTTTCTTGACGTTGGGCGCGAGCCTGATTTGGGGCGCGCTGGCGAGCGCGTTGGCAAGAGTGCTCGGCGGGCTGGTTGCAGCGCTGATCGCTTCGGTCGAGTGGTTCACGCGATGGCCATGGACGTCTTACCGCATCCCCGGCCCGCCAGCGCCGCTCCTGACCGGGTTTTTTGTTGCACTGGTGCTCTTCGCGCTGGCCTCGCGCGCAGCGCGGCGACGCTGGCTGGTACTTGCGGCGGTGCCGTTCGCGACTGCGGCGCTGGCTATCGCGAGCTACCCGTTTGCGCCCAGCCTTGAGCGCGGCCGGCTGGAGGTTACCGTGCTCGATGTCGGCCAGGGCGATTCGCTTTTTGTGGCGTTTCCCGGGGGCCGCACCATGCTGATCGACGGCGGAGGTAGCTACGGGGCACCGTGGATCGGCGGCGTGCGCACGGGCTTCGATGTTGGCGAGCAGGTTGTGTCGCCCTACCTGTGGCAGCGCGGGTTCAAGAGCCTGGACATGGTAGCGCTCACCCACGCTCATCAGGATCATCTGGGCGGCCTAGGCGCGGTCCTCGAGAATTTTCGTGTGCGTGAGCTGTGGGTCGGCCGCGACGTGGCCAGCCTCGCCTACCAAGCGCTGCTCATACGGGCACGCGCGCGCGGCGTGCGCGTGGTTCACCGCATTCGCGGCGAGGCGTTCGACTGGGATGGCGTCGCCGGGCGCGTCCTCTGGCCGGACACTTCCGAGGAAGCGCCCGCGGCGAAGAACAACGACTCGCTCGTGCTGCGAGTGGAACACGGCCGCATGGCACTCCTGTTGCCCGGCGACATCGAAGCGGCGGTTGAGCGCGAGTTGCTCAACGACGGCGATCCACTCGCGGCGGAGTTTCTGAAGGTGGCGCACCACGGCAGCAAAAGTTCCACCGGCGCCGATTGGCTCGCTGCCGTCGCGCCACGCACTGCAGCGATCTCCGTGGGCGAAAACAATCCGTTCGGCCATCCGCACCCCGACGTGCTCGAGCGACTGCGCGCTGCCGGTGTAATCGTGCTCCGCACCGACCGCGACGGAGCGATCCGTGCACTGAGCGATGGCCAGACCCTGCGCACCCGCTGCTTCCTGCGGCCAGGATGCGCGTTGCCGGAAAAGTCTCCCTAATTGCCGGAGGGTTCGTCCGAAGACGTCTCCGTGGGTTCCCTTCCCGTCGTGCCGGACAGATACTCAGCGAGGATGCTCCGGGCTTCCTCCGCCTGCGACGCGAGTACGAGAATCTCCACTCCATGGGTTCCTTTGGGCGGCTCGCGCAATGGAAATGGGTCTGTGGAAGTGGGAGCCGGAGACGCGATGCCCGCGCTCTCCAGCAATCCGCGGATTACCACGGCTTCCGTCCACGTGCCGGCCTGGTGGACGACGATTACCGATTCGCGTGTGGGTGCATCACTCACTTGCTGCTTTATGGTGCAACAGTTATAATCGCTCGAACGGGCCCATGAGCGAGGACGGCAAACGCGCCCCCAGCAAAGAAGAGATTGACGAAGAATCAAGACGCATTCGCCGTCTGCGCATTCTGGTCACCTTGGCGCTCAACATCATTGCCCAGGGCGAACTCCCCATCGAAGAGGCCCACGAGCTTGTCAGCGCGACGCGGCGCGTGGCCCTGCAACTGTTCCCCGACAAGGAAGAGGTCTACGACCTGATCTATCGCCCGAAGTTCCAGCAGCTCATCAAGGAAGTATATCGCCTCCAGTAGCTCACCCGCGCAGGCGCATGCGCAGCCAGAGCAGAGCCATCGCCGCCAAAAAGCCGAGCGCAGCCCGATCTTCGCGATTCCGGTGATAGACCGCCCAGGAAAACTTTGCGCCGCGGGCCGCGCCACCGGTCGCGAATCGCGGCCAGAACAGCGGCACACGCGCGGCGTAGTCGTTGAATGCCGCGCCGAAACGCGAGCGCAGCTCTTGCTCTTCGCGGCGCATCACCGCCGCATAGAACACAACGAAGTACGCCGCCACCAGCGCCGCCACGCTCCACGATCTGCTCGCCATCAGAAATCCCGCGGCGAGCAGCGCGCTGCCCAGATAGAGCGGGTTGCGCGTGTAGGCGTAGGGTCCCGATGTGGCCAGCCGCTCCAGTTTATTCAGGTGGCCGGCCGCCGCCCCGCGCAGGAGCAGGCCCGGTGCGGCAATCCCTGCGCCAATGGCCAACGACAAAAGCGTCGGCCGCGCCAGCCAGAAACAGACAATTGCCAGTGGATAGCCGAGCCGCACGCGCCAACGCACGAAGAATTCGCCTGGCGCAGACATCAGCCCATTCCCAGCCGCCGCTCGGCCGCGGCGAACACCTGGTCCACCGAGATAGAGAGCATGAGTGCGGCATGTTCGTCGCTGCGTTTATAGCTTGTCTGTTCGGGTCGCGCATTGCGCACGACGATGTCGGCGGCGCAGTAAGGGCCGTTGCGCTTTGGGTCGGTCTGGCCATAAAGCCCGACGACAGGCGTGCCCAGCGCTACGGCAAGGTGCAGCGGCCCGGTATCGCCGGCGATAACTATCCGGGCGCGCCGCAGCAGCGCCATCAGTTGTGGCAGGTCGGTCGAGAACCGCACCGGCTCTTCGGGGGCCGCCGCGCGACACACAGCTTCGGCCAGCTCGTCTTCGCCCGGGCCGCAGTTCACTACTCCCCGCCAGCCGTGGCGCCGCGCCAGCTCTCGATAGAGCGCGCCGTAGCGCTCTGCCGGCCAGCGCTTCCCCCGCCAGCCGCCGCCCGGGCTGAGTACGAAGAAGTCGCGCAGGCCGCTCGCGGCCAGCCGGCGGTTCATGTCAGCTTCCGCTTCGGCAGGAACGCGCAGGGGAAACGGAGATGCCGCCCGCCGCGCCCCAATGCTCTCGGCCAGCGCCAGGATCTGCTCGACGATGTGGCCGGCCGGCGGCGACACGCGCTCAGTGTAAAACAGAGCCGCGCCGCCTTCGCGGGCAAACTGCCGGGCAAGACCGACACGCCGCCTGGTGCCGGAGAGAAAGGCGAGAACTGCCGACTTGTAGAGTCCCTGGAAATCGAGCGCGCAGGTGTAGCGCGCCGCGCGCAACCGCCCGATACACGAGCCAAGCGCGCGCCACGAGCTGCGGTCGAGCGCAATCACCTCGTTGACGACAGGGCTGCCCTGGAGCAGCGCGGACCATTTGTGCTCGACGACCCAGTCGATGCGTGCGTCGGGAAACGATTCTCGCAGCGCGGCGACGGCGGGCAGCGTGTGCACGATGTCGCCCAGCGAGCTGAGCCTCACTGCCAGGAACCGCTCGTCAGCCATGGAAGGGCTTGCGCAGGCGAGCCAGGAGATCTCGAGTGGAGTGACGTTGGGGACCGCCGACGATAGCAATGCGCACGCCGAGCTCCGCGGCGCGGTTTCGCTCCGGGCCGGTTTCGTCGGCGACCTTGGCGTAGACGTCTGGGCGAATGGCCGCCAGCAATGCGTCGACGCTGGGCTCGTCGAAGATCACGACGTAGTCCACCGCCGCGAGCGCGGCCACCAACTCGGCCCGCCCCTGGGTCGGCAGGATGGGCCGGCCATCTCCCGTGAGCGCCTGCTCGCTAACTTCCGAATGAACCCCGATGACCAGCACGTCGCCCTCGCGACGCGCGCCCTCGAGGTGTCGGATATCGCAGGCGCGGAGCAAATCGAAGCAGCCGCTGGCCAGTACAATCCGCTGGCCGCGCCTCCGATGCGTGGAAAGTCGCTCGAGCAGTTTATCTTGCGCAAGAATTTTCGCCCGGCTGTCCATTATCGGCTCACGAGGCGCGGCCGGCGGGAAAGCCGATGGTCTGCCTCGGAGAGACATCGACCAAGTCCACGCGCCGGCTGAAATCCGCGGTCACCGCAGCTCCTCGAGAATCAGGTCCACCGCCACGTCCAGGTTTTCGGCGACTCCGTAAGGCTGTTCGGGCCATTCATTGCGGTGGAGCTCGTAGTCGCCGCGGCCGTAGCCGGTCAGCACCAGGATTCCGCGGCCGTTGATGCTCTTGGCCATCTCAATGTCGGCGTATCGGTCGCCAATGACGAACGAGCCGGCCAGCTCGAGCGCGTGTTCGCGCGCGGCGCGCTCGAGCATTCCCGGATGCGGCTTGCGACAGCCGCAGTCATCCTCAGATTTGTGCGGGCAGAAGTAGATGCCGTCCACCCGGGCGCCGGCAGCAGCCAGCTCAGCGGTCATTTTCTCGTGGACCAAGTGCACGAGCCACTCCGGAAAAAAGCCGCGGGCCACGCCGGACTGATTGGTCACCACGATCACCGCCAAGCCCGCTTGGTTCAGCCGGCGAACGGCCGGCGCGGCGAAGGGAAACATCTGGAAGCGGCTGATGTGGTTGAGAAAACCCATCTCTTCGCAGAGGGTGCCGTCGCGGTCCACAAAAACGGCGCGCCGGGGGGCGCGGGAGTCAGACACTGCCCGCGCTCCTGGCCATCCACGGCCGCGCTGCCGCATAGACCGCGTCCACCTCAATGCGGGTCATGCAGCGGTGGTCCACCGGACAGTGCCGGAGAAAACAGGGGCTGCAAGAGACCGGATGGCGCACCAGGGTGAACCGCGACGTCACCGGCGCGGTACCGGCGGGGTCGCTGGGGCCGAAGACCCCAACCACGGGCAATCCTACCGCCGCGGCCACGTGCATCGCACCCGAGTCATTGCCGATAAAAAGATTAGAGGAAGCCAGCAGGGAGGCTAATTCACCGCTCGAAGTTTCTCCCACAAGCACCACCGGGCGGCGCCGCATTGCGGCGGAAATTGTATCTGCGGTCACGCGGTCGGAAGCCGTGCCGAAAAGTATCACATCGGCGTCAAACTCAGCAATCAAGCGGTCGGCAAGCGCCGCATAGCGCTGCGCCGGCCAGCACTTCGCCGAACCGTATGCGGCGCCGGGGGCCAGAGCGATGCGGAATCCGCCCGGGCGGGCGCCCGCCCGGCGGAGCGTTCCCTCGGCACGCTCGCGCTCGGCCGGACCGACGTGCAGCTCGATGTTTTCGATTGAGGGCAGGCGCTCGATCCATCCGGCCCGGCGCAACAGCTCCAGATAGTAATAGGCCTCGTGGGCCGGCACCTCGCCCGAGCGGGGCACATCCACCGCTCGCGTCAAAAGAAAACCTCGGGCGTCGCGGTTATAGCCAATGCGCACGGGAATGCGCGCCCGAAAAGCAATCCACGCCGCCTCGAAGGCGTTTTGCAGCAGCAGCGCTATGTCGAAACGCTCCCGGCGAAGCTCTCGGGCGAGGCGCTCGCGGCCCCACGTCCCGCGATGGCGGCCGACGTGGTCAAACTCCAATAACCGATCCGCGTAGCCCTGGCCGCGGTAGAGCTCGGCGACGGCTGGCCGCGCAAGCAGGGCGATCTCGGCCTGAGGCCAGCGGCCACGAATAGCCCGGAGCGCAGGAATAGACAGCACCGCGTCGCCTATCCAATTCGTGGCGCGGACCAGGAGCTTCATCGCTGGACCCCGGGGCGCTTGCGGCGCAGGGTTT
>OBEQ011209995.1_pt1 | contig 84810 bp, 90 predicted proteins | sample 1670901 | NCBI WGS metagenome assembly OBEQ01 (sample SAMEA104232315, study PRJEB22302) | groundwater metagenome | biome: forest; feature: aquifer; material: groundwater | place: USA | collected 2011-08-07 | depth 5.4 m | reverse complement strand
GCGAGCACCGAAAGACTATGATGAGTTACGAACATGGTATGCCAAATGGCTCCATAAATACAACTATATTCGTCCACATCTTGGTATCCAGTTAAAAACCCCGTATGAAGTTGTTGCAAATGTCTTGTTAGATTAAGGACTCTGTAGTTTTGGCTTTATCGGGGTTGACAGCCAAAGATGAACACGCCTACAATTAGAACACAATCGTATGCTTTATTTAAGTCAGCTGTTAAACAAAAATATTTATTTTAATAAAAAAGTATTTGGCAAAATTCTGGACGCAGCGGTATCTGAGAATTACCCAATGCCCTCCCTATCAAAAATTGCTATTAAAAAAGACAACAAAAAGGTTACGATTAGCCCTGAAGCAATTAGCTTTTCCCATAAGTATCCCCTCTTAAAATCTACCCACGTCCCTCTTCTTCCATACGATGAAAACGATTTTTATTTAAAGGAGGACCTTCTAGATAAACAAGTAATTGATATCGACGGCAAAAGATTAGTTCGAGTAAATGACGTAGTTTTTGAGAGCAATGGGGAGCTTAAGGTTGTTGGCATAGATATAGGATTTGCAGGGATACTTCGCAGACTTGGCTTAAGTCGAATTACTAAATTACAAGCTAGGATTTTACCGTGGCAGATGATTGAGGCGTTTGATTATGATACCGGAAATATTAAAATAAAATTGACCCAAAATAAACTGAACTCTCTTCATCCATCAGAGCTTGCAGATATTTTAGAAGAATTAGGTACAAAAGAAAGACTTGGAATTATTGGAGTTTTAAGTCCTGAAATGGCTGCGAAGGCAATAGAAGAAGCAAATACCGAAACCCAAGAGGCAATCCTTGAACAATTACCCTCCTCTCCTCTTAAAACAATAGTTGACAAGATGCATTTATCCGAAATTGCCGATATTTTCTACAGAATAAATCCTCTAAGAATTAGAGAAATTTTGGGGTTTCTGGGAATTGAGAAAGCAAAAACAGTTGAAAAACTTCTTGATTTTGGCATGGATACGGCAGGAGGCATTATGACTCTTGATTATTATTCAACAGGAGAAGACAAGACTGTAAAAGAAGTGCTAAGCGAACTTCTAAATTTAGTTTCAAAACCTGAAGCAATTATAGTTACTAACGGAAACGGTAAGCTTTTGGGAACCCATTATACAAAAGATTTAGTTAATTGCGATCAATTAGCTATTTTAAAAGATATTGTAAGTGATAGAAAATTTACTTACGCTAATGTAAATTTTTCCCAAATTCTTAAGATTTTTTCCCAATACCATCTAAGATTGTTACCCGTTGTAGATAAGGAAAAAAAACCCATAGGTGTAATAACCATCGATGCTGTACTTGGAAATATAGAAGAAAGACAAGAAGAGAATGAAACAATTTAGAAGATACTTTCGAAGACTCATTCCCATATTTGCAATCATCGGACCCGGTATTATATCTGGATCTGTGGATAACGATGCGGGCGGAATCACAAGCTACTCTGTAGCTGGTGCGACTTTTGGCTATTCTCTTATGTGGGTTTTGTTTTTGACTACATTTTCTCTGGCGGCTACGCAAGAGATTGGAGCCAGAATGGGACTTGTTACCGGCAAAGGCTTAGCTTCTCTTATTCGAGAAAAGTTTGGCATCAATTGGACAGCTTTTATTATGGCAATTTTATTCATAGCCAATATGGGAACAATTGCCTCAGAATTTGCAGGAATTGCAGGAGCTTTGGAAATATTTAACATTTCTCGTCTTGTTGCGGTACTTGTTGCAATTGTTGTAATTTATTTTCTTGTAACAAGAGGGGGCTTTAAGAGACTTGAACGAATCTTTCTGGTTGTTTCGTTTTTCTATATTACCTATGTTTTATCTGCCCTAATGATTCATCCGAACTGGGGACTGGCTGTAAAAAGCCTTGTTATGCCTGCTTTTAAATTAAACAATGTATATATTTTGACTCTAATGGCAGTTATAGGAACAACTATTACTCCTTGGGGACAGTTCTTTATTCAAGACTATGTAGTTGACAAAAAACTTTCAAAAGAAGACTTGAAAATTGAAAGAGGTGATGTTTTTTTGGGAACTTTTCTAACCAATTTTATTGCTTTTTTTATTATAGTTGCAACAGCAGGAACACTTTTTGCAAAAGGTATAAATATTAATGATGCAAAAGATGCGGCTTTTGCCCTAAAACCCCTAGCCGGCAACTTTGCTGCTTTGCTTTTCTCATTTGGTCTTTTAAACGCGTCTCTGTTTGGAGCCGCACTCGTTCCCGTTTCGACCTCATACGTTATAACCGAAGCATTTGGAATGGAATCGGGATTAAACTTCAGGGTTAGACAAGCTCCTCGATTTTATGGACTTTTCGCATTTTCATTAATCCTAGGAGGACTTATGGTAATCCTTCCACTTTTTCCTCTTATCAATATTCTTATTGTCTCTCAGGCTCTAAATGCGGTTTTGCTTTTGCCAATTTTTGTATTCCTCTATATTCTTTCAAATGACAAAAAGATTATGAACGGATATATCAATAATAAACTAATAAATGCGATTTTAATAATTACCGTAGTGGGAGTTATGATTGCCTCTCTCTTTTATGTCTTTTCCCTCATCTTTCCAAAGATTTTTTAATCAGTACTGATAACTGCTGCAAGCTCAACTATTTATCTTGTCTTATTTTAAATATATTTGGAGAATATCCTCATATTTACTCTAGGATTAACTAATCTTTATCTCTCCTCTCAGTTCTTCTCTAGAAAGCGCTCCGCCTCTATGCTTACTTCTCATTTTAATAAAATTATGCCGTTTAGGCAAAAATTTGCTATAATATAATGTTTTTCCCTATGAATAAGAAGTTGCAAGATGTTTTGGCAAAAATAAGATCTTTGGTGTGGCAAAAGCCAGGTTTCGTTTTTGTGACATTAGGAGATAGTACGGCGGAAGGTGTTGGAGCAAGTCACAAAGAAAAAACTTTTGCAGCTATAATCTATAATGTTTTAAAACAAGAAAATAAAAAAGCAAAATTTTTCAACCTGGGAAGAAGTAGAGCTAAAATTCGCGATGTTATTGACCACCAACTTCCACAGATTATTGATTTAAAGCCTGATCTTACTCTAATTTCTGTTGGAGCTAATGATTTGCGGGCAAGAACTAAAATCTCAGATTTCGAAAGAGATTTTGAATACCTCATTGAAGAATTAAAAAATAAAACAAACTCCAAAATAATAGTAAGCAGTATCCCAGATTTTTCAAATCTTCCATCAATATCTTTTTTCTTGCACTTTTTTGTTAAAAAACTAATTGAAAAGTTTAATAAAGTATTAAGAAAAAAGGCCGAAGAAAAAAATATTATATTCGTTGACTTACATTGGGGAAGTCGAGTATTTACGAAAAAATATCCTGAATTAATATCAGAGGATGGTTTTCACCCTTCAGATATGGGATATGCATTGTGGGCTGCAGTCATTATCAGTCAAGCTAAGGAGCATCTTCTTAAAAAGAATTGATTCTAAGCATTTAAATATCTCATATCAAAATTAAAAAATTATTTGATATAATAAACTACAAAATGAAAGGAGGTGAAATAAATGAAAACAATGACATGTAAGCAAATGGGTGGACCTTGTGATACCCCTATTTCTGGAAATACAGCAGAGGAAATGATGAATAATGGCTCTTCTCATATAAAAGAAATGGCTGGAAAAGGTGATGAAGAGCATAAGAAGGTTCTTATGATGATGGAAGAAATGCAAAAAAATCCAGAATCAGGAAAAGAATGGAACGAAAAGTTCATGAAAGATTTTGCAGCTCTTTCGGAAGAATAACATTCTTTTGAACAAAATAAAGATCAATCTTGATTAAAGCAGAGATTGATCTTTTGCTATGTAGGAAAATTGGTATAAAAATATGAAGCTAAATAAGAAAAATGAGTCACCCCAAAGGCATATCTTATAGGACTACGATAAAATCGTTAGTTATAATACGGACTATGTCACTGACTTTTATCTGGCACAAAATACATTGCTTCTGAGTTCATACAATACCTCTTCCTAGTTGGCTTCGGTCCGTCATCAAAAACATGTCCTAGATGGCCACTACATTTGTCTAATACTTCAATACGAGGTTCACCAGGGATACTATTATCTTCTCTAAGGACTAACGCATCAGGACTAATTGGTGCCCAAAAACTTGGCCAACCAGTTCCTGAATCATATTTTTGCTCTGAACGAAATATCGGCTCATTGCACCCAACACTGTAGTAGGTTCCTTTTCTATTTTCGTACTCTAATTTTCCCGTGAAAGGGATTTCTGTTCCATCAAGGCGTAAGATATTATATTGAGTTGGGGTTAATATTTTTTGCCACACTGAATCTGTTTTAAACTTGCTGGTATCAAAAGAGCCAGAAATATTCTTTGTCTTAGACTGAGAAGAAGCTTCTTGCTTTACAAAAGATTTTTGCTTAAGCAAGAAAAATAATCCTACAGCAAAAATTCCTACCCCGATAAGAAGAGCTACGTATATTTTTATTTTTCTAATTTCTTTCACTTTCAGTCTTTTGAAATATATGTTATGTGCATTTACCCCCAGGCATACAAGCTCCTTTTGGGACTCCGGTGGTATTTTTACTTCTGCAGTCCGCAATTATGCTGTCGCAAAGGTATTTGGGCTTACTCATAAGAGCGTGTTCTTTTTTGGCTGATTGCGATAGAGCAAAAATAATAAGAGAAACTATAGCTACTAAAATGATAAGAAAAAATAATAAGTATTTATTTATCATTTATCCAAAGGTAAAAGTATACGCTTGTATTCCAGGTATTCGAAACTCTAACTTGAGAATGTGGTTTTCGGTTTTTCCATGCAAATCGACCACATTGTATAACCTATCAGAATCAACAGTTATAATGCCACCTTTGAGGTCTTTACCTGCAATTGAAGGGTCAATAATCTTTCCATCAAGATATACTTTAACTGTTGGATTCTGCTTTGCAGAACCTGGGGCCAAGATAATAAATACTTTGCTTGCTGTAAAGCTATAGTTGAGAACTGCATTGCTTCCCGAAGTCGCATAGTCATCTGTTATTATCCATGCTCCACCGTAACTAAAGCTGTTTTTACTCAAGTTGTCAGATAATGAAAATGTCTTCGTACCATTGCCTAAACTGCCTGAGGGGAAATAATATTGCATACGCTTGGAACCCAAGTATGTTTCAGGAGATAGTTGATTTTGTGGTGTCTGATCGGACATTGTATCAAGTCCCCCTGTTATTTTTTTTCCAGCTTCCTTAAGTAGCGATCGTATTGCCAGTTCCATTTGGTCGTATTCTCCCTCTCCAAAATGGGTACGTCTGATAATTCCCTTTTCGTCAATAAGATATTCTGCCGGCCAATATTGATTGCTATAGTTATTCCATGTAGCATACTCATTATCTTGCGCCACCGGATAGTGAATGCCATACATTCTGATTGCGTTTAGCACATTGTTTGTATCATGCTCAAACTGAAACTCAGGTGTATGCACGCCAATGACTACAAATCCATCATATTTATATTTGTCATACCATGAAGTCACATGAGGAAGCGTACGGATACAATTAATACAGGTATAGGTCCAAAAATCAACTAAAACGACTTTTCCCTTAAGACTTGCGATTTTCAATGGTTTGCCTGTATTTAACCACTTATCAATACCCAAAAAATCAGGAGCTGGAATATTTGCATTAAAAAGCCCAGTCGTATCAGTACTTTGCGTTGATTGTTTTCCTTTTAAGAGGCCAAGCTGATTTTTTACCAGATTACTATTTTCAAATCCATTCACAGCAGTCCCTAAAGCCGGAAATTTGCTAAGAAGTTGCAGTTGCAATGTCTGATCATAGTTTGTGAATATTGCAATAGCAGCAAGAATCATGAGTACGCCAAAAGCTTGCTGAATTCTTCCGGTATATTTGTTTATTCCACGAGCCCGTTTAATAAATTGCTGTCCGCCATATGCAAATGCAAATAATGGAACTCCTACCCCGGTAACATAGGCAACGGTTACCAATATGACAGATAGACTTATCTGTCCTGTTGCAGCAAGAGTAGCAACGGTAGCTAAAATTGGACCTGCGCAAGGAGACCAGACAATGCCAAGTGATAACCCAGCAATAAACCCTGGGAGAAATTCATTACTTGTATTTGTAGAATTTTGCCCAAACGCATTTGACAATCGTGAAACAAATAGTTCAAATTTTGTTGCTAAAGCTGGAATAATCATGGTGAGTCCAAGAAAGGCAATGATCACAACAGCAATTATTCGAAGAATATTTGGATCAAGATGAAAGATTCTAACTAGGTAGGAAACTGAGAGGGTAAAGATCATAAAAGACAACATCACGCCAAGCGTTATTCCAAGTGGTCGCTGGTGTCCTTTTCCTCCCGCAATTGAAGAGGAAAGAACAATCGGAAGCACTGGCCAGATACAGGGAGCAAGAATGGTTACAAATCCTGCTAAAAATGAAAATGCGAGTAATAAAATCATATTATTCCTTTAATAACTTTTGAATTACCAAGTCTGTTTTATCGTATTCTCTTTCTTTAAGACAGGTTCTGTGAACAATTCCTTTCTTGTCAATAAGGTACTCAACTAAACGTGTCTGTCAAGACCAATTTAGTTATTATAGCAGTGTTTCAACCCAAATCTAAATGAGACAAATGAGACAGTATGAAAAGGGGTGTCTCGATAATTAAGTCCTATAGCATTTTAAGGGCTAAGTTAGATATGAAATCCTAGCAATCTAGCTATTATCAAGATTACTGCCAAAACTAACAATATGTGAATAAGTCCTCCAGCTATATGAAGGAAAAATCCTAACAACCAGAAAAGGATTAATGCGCCAATTATGAATTCCAATATTCCCATTCGTATCACCTCCTATCCAAATATAATTTATAAAAGAATATACAAAAGTCCTGCAATAACAATTAAAGCAATGCCTGAATATAAAATTAGATTTTGAGAAAGCTGTATTAAATTAAAACCTGCCAAGACCAAAAGAAATCCTTCTATTCCTAAAACTGCTGCAAAAGATATTTTTTTAAATTTTTCCATATGATAATCCTGGCGCTGCGGGAGCAGCGGGTTGTTCAGGTGCAGATTGTGTTTGAGGTGCAGGAGCCTCTGGGGCGGGTGCGGCAGGTGCCGGAGCTTGAACAGCAGGTGCAGCGGGTTGTGCCGGAGCCGGAGCACTAGCTTGTGGTTGTTCAACTATTGGCGCTGCAGTTGGAGTTGTATCAACTGATTGCGCTGTTACTGTTGTAGATACGGAAGTTTCTGTAGACACATTTACTGATGGTATCTGCTGTGCCTGCACTTCTTGCTTAATTTGTTGAATCTCTTGTTGAATTGGTTGTGGCAAGGATTGCTCTACAGTTGAGGGGCTACTCACAGGTGCTGAGAACACGTCTTGCTGAATTTGAGCAACAGTTGTTGTAAGTTGTGTTTGATCAGATGTTGCTTGTTGATCTATGATTTGTGTTTTTTGTTCAACTGCTTGTTGAAATGCTTGTCCCCCAACTTGTGTGACAATCGCTTCTACTGCAGGATTTTGCGTAATTTGAGCAACATATGTCTGAAATGTGGACGGGTCATTCACTTGATTTGTTAAATGATCTTGTATAAGTCCGACCTCGATATTAATTGCAACGTCAATTTTTGCCTGTTCTGTTAATGGTAACTGCTGTTTAAGATCAACGAGCTCAATTAATGTCTCTGGGATTGGATTAAGTGTTTCTGCTGCGAGTTGACTCTCATTCGTTTGTGCTGCAATAGAGGTTTGCGTAGTTGTATTTACCGAAGGCGAAGGTTGGGTAGTAACTGAGGTATTTGTAGATGCAGTCAGAGATATTTGAAATTCCGGTTTTGAAACATTTGTAACAAAAGTGTCAATAATTTTTGTTTCTTCTTGTTTGGCAACTTCTACAACAGCAGGTTGTACCTCCGGAGAACTCTGGAAAGCAGTTGCTACATCTTGAGCGACCTTTACATCAACAACATCAGGGGTAGGATTATGCGTGAAAAAGTCTGTTTTTGCTAACTCTCCAGGTTTATCTTTATACGTATCAATAATATTTTGTTCAATATCTGCTTTTATATTTTCAATCTTTTGGACAACCGATAAAACTTCTACCACTCCTGCGTTTTGTGGAGGTGCAACTTCTGTCTCGATTTGGGTAATTGCTTTCAGATCTTGTGGCATATTTCCAATTACTTGATCAGCAAATGTGTTTTGTGTATTTGCGTCAGGAATTTCAGAAATTCTCGCTTGTAGGTTCTGCGTCGCTTTATCCTTTAATCCTTCTGCCAGGAGAATTGTTTGCGGATTTTTAAAATCATCTTTTAGAACATCTAGCGCTTCGAACTGTCTTACCGGATTACCCGTTGTCTCTTGAGATATTAATGAAACTTCTTGGGTTCGAATCTCGGAAGGTTGGGAAAGAAGTGTTTTTTCAAGACTGGCTGCAATTGTTGCTTCACCGATCTTTAGAATTTTTTGTGCTGATTGTGGCTCTGTCCTGGCAATTTCATTTAAGAGTTCAACTGCTTTTATATCATTTGCAACAGTTGTTGCAGGAGTTTCAGTATTGGACGTAACAATAGTCTCAAGTTTATTAGTAAGTTTTTGTACATTATTATCAGTTACCGCAAGAAGTGTATCAACGCCATCTTTGAGTATATCTTGCCTGACCTTTTCTACGGCAACGTATGCATCTCCATGAACATTACTTTCAATTGAGGAAATAACAGTTTGCCTTGCAACGCCATCATCGATAACTTGATTCACGAGAACATCAACTTTTGCAGGTTCTGTTTGTCCTACTTGTTTGACTTGATCGACATTTGCCTTGAGTTTTTCAAGATCTTGCTTGACCGATTCCAAGGTTTTTATCGCCATATTAACAGATGCTGTACTTTGGCTTTCGGCGACTAACTTTGCTGCCTCGATTGTTTTTTCATTGTCAATTTTTATTAGTGTTTCTGCTTTTTGAATGGGATCAGAAGTTAGAAGAATCGGAATTGCTCGTATAACACTTTCGAGAGGATATAAAGGATTACCAGGTAAAATTACCGGTACTGAAACACCTAAATCCTTTGCCTCAGTTGTAATGTCAACAGGATTCTTGTTTCCCTCACTACTTATTTTATCTTTTGCAGCAGTAATAAATGCATCTTGAACATCTTGAGGAAGCGTTGCAAACTGGGGTAGTTTTACATCAGAAGGAGTAATAAGCGTTGGAATACTGTTGCTGGGTATTTCTTGTTTAAACGTTGTAATTTCTTGTTGTATCTGCGTTGGTAAATTAGTTTCACTACCAATTGTATTGGGATTTAGGAAAATCTGTTGAACGATTTGCTGCATCTTCTCATAAAGCACTTGCTTATCTGCCTTTCTCTGTTTATCTAAAATAATTTTCTTTTGATCAAGAGCAGTATAGAAACGTTGAGGAACATAACTGCCTAATGTTTGTTTTACCAGCGGAGTATTGGTAATATATTGTTGATACTGTCCAAAAACAGTTGGATCGTTCACTTGTGTAAGAAGATGCGTTACCAAAATATTACTTTCTGCTTTTTCAGCAATAGTTATAGCCGCTTTATCGGTACCTGACAATTTCCCTCTTAACTCTTCTAACAAAGGAGTCGCATACGGAGCAGGTAAAAGTAACCTGACATCGGCATTTTCAGAAACAGGATTATAGGTTATCTTAGGCGTTGTAAGAAAACTTTTTTGGGTAATACCTTTAGCAAAGTTATGAATAATTTTTTGTTGAATAGCTTGCATATTTGCTTTTACTTCCGGACTAACAGTTGAGGAATTTTGAAGAGTAGTCGCTAAACGATCAACAAAGGCCGTATCTAATAAATTTGTTGTTTTATTAAGTTCCGGAGCGAAAAAAGTATTCAAACTTTTGGCACTACCAAACGTCTGAACAATTTTTGATTGTGAATCTGCTTCTACATCTGCAATCTGTTTTGCCTCTTGAGCATTTGTTAAGGTTGACGCATCTAATTGTACTTGCGTTAGCACATCTAGTGACTGTGGCGTATTAAATGTGTCTACGGTAAATCGATCACGAGTAGACTTTGTTTTTATTTCAAAGATACGAGCCTCTAATTTTTTTAAGGCAATCTCTTTAAGGCTTTCAACGTTTAAAATCATGTCACGATCGGTGAGGAGATGCTGCATTTGGTTAAAAGATTCTACCTGGGTTAGTGGATTACCATATGAGAGGGAAATATAATTCTGCAATTTTCTCGTTCGTACATCAGCAGGAAGAGCAAGCATTCTCTTTTCAAATTGTAGTACGAGTTCTTTTTGAACTCCTGCTAAGTTTTGCTGTGCTTGTGGAGTTAAACCACTATTAATGTCTGTGAGCGTTTCAATTGCTTTTAACTCTGCGAAGTCACTACCAACTATTTTACGCGTTTCACCTATGCCAATATTGTTAATAACCCCTAAATTAGGAGCAGTATTGATGGCTTCTCGTGCTCCGCTTACCAAATATTTTTCTCTTGCCGCATTAATTTTGAGATATGCATCAATGGGTAATGTGTCTTCAATTTTTTGAAGTATGAGTTGCAATCTGGTATATTGCTCAATTTGGAGCGTCAAAATCTCTCGGTCTGTTTGGGCATTCTTATCTGCTACTACCTGTCCTGTCTCCTGCCCAATATTTTGGATAACACCCACCGCCTGATTTACTGCATTGTCTGACGAATCACTCTTAAGAAGTGCCTGTAACTGTTGTATCTCTTGATCAATATGGGCAAGGCGTAACTTCGCTTTATCTGCTGGACTCGTGGCAAAAAGTAACTGGAAAGGGTAGACAGCATTTGAGAAAAAAGATGGTTGTCGGACAGTTGGAGAAGAAACAGTAGTAAGGGTATTTGCTGTATTTATCCCACTATTTTGCCCCAGATTTACAGATCCTACCAAAGTATTTGTTGCAACAAGCGCAGTTGCTCGTTCTTGTATTATTTCTTGTTTTGCTTCTTCTTCAATTGCCTGCTGAATATCTGAAGGCAAGGTTTTGGAAGATTGGGAGATGGGCTTGGGCTTATTGAATCTAAATGCCGATAGGACAAAATCTTGTTTTCCGGTAAAACCGGCTCCTATAAAAATAAGAGCTATTAATAATAGAGGTACTAGAAAACGAAGAATACCAAAATTACTTTCCCACCATAAAAAAGCACCTTTCTTTCTACGATGATTTTCTTTCTTTTCCGATCTAAAAAATTTTTTAAAGTCCACAGGCAGCATTCCCTGCCTATAAAATATTGTTTCAACTTTTCCTCTAAATAGCAAGCGTTAAGACATAGAACTTGAATTGCGTAACGCAATCTTTCTCTTTTAAAGACTAGGGAAAGATCGAACCTATTTCAGCCTAGCAAGAAGCTCATCAAGTCTCTCATGAGAATCAATGACTCCGCGCTCCATGTCAGCCTGAACCATCCAATCTCGGTCGGCAACCGATTGAAAAACAGATTGAGTTGTTACCTTTGTTCTGCTATCTGTCAACTCTTCAAGCTTGCAAGTCTCAAGAGCAACATGACCTTTCTCAGGAAGTCCTTCAAACTCAAACGTGCCGATAATTCGTTCCGGCGCTAAAACTTCGTGATTTACGCCATGAAATGCAAATTTATTTCCCTTATTATCTTCATGAATATATCTCCACATTCCTCCATTTTTTGGTTCAAATTTTTCAAGAGTCATCTTAAGCTCTCTTGGGCCTAGCCACTGGACATACAAATCCGGATCTGTATATGCTTTGAACACTAACTCTCTTGGCGCATCAAACTCACGAGTTATAACAACCTCTTGTTTTCCGGGTTCTGCGGTTACTTTAGTTTTATTCTTTGTCATTTCACACCTCCTTTCAACTTATTTTTCTCTTTCGAAAGTAATTTATCCAAACGATAGAATCTCAATTCCATAATTCTTCTATACGAAGATATCCAATTGTCCAGCTGCGCAAATCTTTTTGGAGAAAGTCCATAAATCCGCTGTTGAGCCAACGGTTTTACATCAACAATTCCTGCATCGGCTAAAACTCGCAAATGTTTTGAAGTCTGGGGCTGATTAAGTTTGAGTCTTAAAGAAATTTCACCAACAGGCCTTGGACCGTTTCTTAAAAGCTCAACGATTTGAAATCTGCTTGGCTGCGACAAAGCGCTAAAAGTATTAGAGTCCATAATCCATATATACCACAAGAGGAATATGCTTGTCAAGGAATATAAGATACTTGATTATAATCTCATAAAGATTTAAAATACTCACTTAATGAGAAAAGAATCCTTAATTGAGACTGTCAGGAATACAGCGGCGTTACTCTCTCTTGCTTTAGTGGCTTGTCGCCCCACTGAACAGGATTTATCTGCTTACGTTCCGATTGTAGTTTCCTCTACCAGCTCTCCTTCCGACATATGTTTTAGCAAACAAACCGTAATATTCCATTCAGGCGAAGATTTAGATCTTTTAGACACATATACAAATGATATCCTCAGATTTAGAATATCTGTTAAAAACAGTACAGCAGTCTTTAAAAGAGAAGGTTCTCAATATAACGGTGTGGTTAAGCAAGGTAGTCTATTTGGAATACTTTATGATAAGAATGGTATTGGCGCTCTCCCCTTCGCAAAATTAACTCAAGTTACTCAAGATTCCATAACTATTGATCCAGTAGTTGCTTGTAAAATTGTGCCTAACGTGTAGAATTTTTACCTCGATCGCCCTGTCTTGCTCCGAAGAATTGAGGAAGCTAGAACTTTATTCATGGTATAATCCTGCTATGACTCAGAGAGATTTTGTAAATACATTGCCATACATAAGTAACCCCATTGAAGAATTTCAAGATTACAAATTTGTAAGTTGGGAAAGAGATATTTATCCCAAATTCAAAGGAGGGACAAAACAAGACGAGATTGATTTCTTTGTTGATACTATAATTGAAAAAAAACTAAAAAACATTATTGATTTTGGTGTAGGTGGAGGCACTGAAATAAGTGGTATCTTAGAAACACTTCAAAAGCAAAAATATTCCTTTGAGAATGTTGAGGCAAACGAAGTTGACGAGGATTTTATCAATCAAGCTCAAACACTCTTTTATAAAAGAAAACAAAGTATTCTAATACATAAAGCCAATTGGTTAGATTTACCTTCTGCTTCCCCAAGCTATAATCATCTTTTTGATTTCGGTTTTCTTACTGGTAATTCACTTACATACATTGGTGGAGGAACAAGAGAATATACTAAGAAAGCTCAACAAAGTATTGTTAGTAAATTCGCACAACTTATTCGAAAAGATGGCTATGTATTTATCGACTCAAGAAACTACGATTACATACGCTCATTAATGAATTTGCCTAAAGAGAAGATTTTTGAAAATTTCACATTTACTCAAACAGTTTATTATCATGGCTTTCAAAAAAAGATAATTGTTTTCCCAGCATATATAAGTGAGACAGTCGTTGTTCTTCATTATTATGATAAAGAGGCAAAGAAGTGGAGTAAGCTAGACCTTTACCCTATTTATAAAAATGACATGTTAGAAATTCTAGGTAAAGATTTTGTTGTTGAAAAAATCTACAATGATTTTAAAGGCACAAACAGCAATAAAAGTCTTTTTATTCAATATTTAGCAAAAAGAAAGTAGTTGGAATAAAGTTCTACAAACTGCATTAGAAAATACCTCATAAAATAACTCCGAGGAATGAGGGACTTTAGAACCCATCTTGCCTCTTGTATATAAAAATATAAATTCTACAATGCTTTATATGAAACCTGTTAAGCAGGAACATATATTAGGATGTGGGATATCTTGCGTAGCATTTATATTACGTATTTCCTATAAAGAGGCTCTACAACTTTTTGAAGATGGAGAGAACAAAGCAAATAGTTGTGGATTTTATTGCAAAGATATAATAATAGCGATGGGAAAAAGAGGAGTAGCATACAAGCTTAAATACATTAAAAAAGATACTGGAGATATATTATTTATTCAAAACACAATTATTCTCCTTAGAAAATCTAAAAAATATCAGGCTGGACATTACTTAGTTAGATATAGAAATAATTGGATGGATCCTTGGATAAATGTACCTGAACTTAACGTTAAAGCAGGGTATAGAATTTATTTACCTGGAGAACCACATTATGCTCTTATTCCAGTAATTGATTAGTATCATCCACCCGGCTACTCACTATTATTTTGATACTAAGCCTAGCTCCAAGGGGTGGAGGACGTTAGAAACTATTTTTATATTTAGCGTCTAGACAAGACCAATATCCCTGAGGCGTTTCTTAAGATATTTTCTAAGTTGCTCCTCTTGATCAAGCCTATAGAATGTTTGTTGTTTACTCCCAAGTCGGAAAACTGAAGCAGGACAATCGTCAAGAATAATATCCTCGACTTTTATATGACTGAGGCTTTTTCCTCTTATTACAATAACTAGAGGACCTAGATGTGAATAATTTCCACTATTTACAAGTTCTCCCTCCCTGGGTATTCTATCTGTAGCTTTACCCAATATGGTAACAGGGTTTATCCTAAGTTGATTAAACTCACTTGCACTCTTTATGATTTCTATCGCTCGGTCTCTATCGCTTGCACAAATGAAATAATAAGTAAGTCTTCTCTTCTCTCTATTTCCTTTGCGATATCTTACAAATTGTGAGAAAGAGGAGGCTGGGAGACCTTTACTTCTAAGGACAGTATAAATAAAATTAACTTTCTCACCTCTAAAAAACAGTCCAGCTTCCTGGCCAATTTTTGAAACAGGCATAGTGAGGGGTTCTTCGCCAGAAGACAAAACTCGCAATACGCTATTATGTTCAACACTATCAAGTAATTTTTGTTTTTCTTCGTCGGAAAGCTTGGGATCTCTTAGTTTCTCATATCTTGGAAGAATAGGAGTAATTTCATAAGGGATTTCTATCCCCCATCCACGAAGACCTCTTCTTACTTGACTGATTTGCCCTGGGTCCAAGCCTTCTTTTATTTGAGGGATTGTTTTCCCCTCTAAAATTTCCTTTTCTATTCTAACAGATAATCCTCCCCTAGCTTCTGACCTTCTTCTTCTTAAAGAAAGGGGCAGGGGTTTGCGGTAGCCAAATTGATAGAAGGGAAATTCACTTTTAACTCCTGTGCTTTGGATTTGATACAGTTGTCTGACACCTTTTTTTACAACTTGGCGGATACGTTCTGCGACAAGACTATGTTTTCTACCAACTTCTTCAAGGGTTTTGTCTGTTCCGAGGTATTCTCCGGTTATATCCCAGTCTCTTTCCCAATGAGCTTGAGTCGTCCATTTGCTTCTCGGAGGAGTCTGGACTCTTGTTTCTATCGGGAGAGAACTTACTCTTTCATCTGTAACAAATGCCAGAGTATTTTCAAAGCTTGATTCTTGCAAGGAAGAAACACTATCTGTCCCTCTATTACCTTCTAGAGCTTCTGATTTTGCCATAATCAAGGGATTATATCAAAAAGCCCCATAGTTAACAACCATTAAAGGGTTGAGGTATCAAGCTAATCAAAAGGTTATAGCAAGAAAGTAAAGCTCCGAGGAGTGGAGGAAACTAGAGCCTTCTCTTGGCTAGTACATTAATCATTATATGCGGTGGAGGTGTACCAAGTTCTGTTTCTGTAATTTCTACAAATGTAAAATTCTTTGAAAAAAGTTTACGTAGCTCCTCTTCCCGAAAATAGTGATCATAGGAACCACGATCCCATCTATAGTTCTCCTTTTTATTGCTTATTCTACTATCATTGGCACCAAACTCAGTTAACATAAGATAGCCGCCAATCTTAAGAACTTTAAGGATATTTTGCAAATAAGTCTGCCATTCGTCTGGATGAATATGATCTAATACGCTCCAATCCAAAACAATATCAAAGAAGTCTTTAGGAAAATCAAGATTAAGAAGATCCATAACTTGAAAATGTGTATTTTTTAACTTTTTATTTATTGCTAGAGCTTTTGCTTCTTCAATTGAACGGGCTATGTAATCTATTCCATATGCTTCAACTTCCTGCTCTGCAAAAAAGAAAGTATGTCTTCCTTGTCCGCAACCTATATCAAGCGCTCTGGCATTCTTAAGATAGGGCTTAATTAATTTAAAGAATCTTACAACTTCGGGATCAACAGAGAGAGGCCAACCATAACCTGCAGCAACTCTTTTTTCTCCCAAATTGTATGCCTTTTGGAAAAAAAACTTTTGTTTTTTGTAATCCACTATTAGGTGATTATATCAGAAGATAAACTAAGCCCGCTCAAAAGAAACAAGAAAAATATATCAATGTTTATTTGGGGTTTGGTTCCAACTCGAGGCTTTTCCATAGCACGCGGCACGCATAAGTCCTGTAAGGCGTCCATTTTTTAGATATCTCAAGAAGCTTCTTTTCTGATGGATTTTTCAGTTTATAATGCTTTTCAATTGCTCTCTTTAATCCTAAGTCACCTGTTGAGAAAATATCTTCTCTTCCAAGATCAAACATCAAAAACATCTCAGCGCTCCACCGGCCAAAGCCTTTAAGCTTAGTAATAAGTTCTATAATCTGTTCATCAGTTAGTTTATCAAGTCCTTCCAATACCACCTTTTCATCCAGGATATCCTGTGCCATTGCTTTTAAATAGTGGACCTTTGGCCAGGAAAGTCCTGCTCTTCTTATATCTTCATCTTTTACTTTCAGCAATCTCTTTGGTGAAATATTTCCTTTCGGAAAAAGCAATACAAATCTTGAAAAAATAGTTTGCGCGGCTTTTACCGATAGCTGTTGTCCTACTATCTTTCGAATCAGTGATGTAAAATAGTCCTTTGGAACTTCAGTATTTTTTATCCCAACTCTTAAAGATAAACCGTAAATGACAGGATCTACTTTTTTAAAATGCCTCAAATAATCCATAGATTGAAAGCCTAATTAATCAAGCTTACTGCGAGAAGATTATATCAAAAACAAAAATGGTGAAGGTTGGTTGATCTGTTTAGTTTGACAAATAATGTTTCTGGGTATAAAATCACTCCTATGGTAAGGACAGATCATGAACCAAGAGCAAGCGGTATTCTAAAGCCTGAAGATCAAATAATTGCCCAAGAACTTTTTGATCATGCACGTATCAATAGTGGTAACGTAAGAGATACATCTGAAGGACTTACGATTGTGACTGTGACTAACACGAGACTGAGAAGATCCTCAATGGAATTATACAAGGATGGAAAAGATGTAGGTCAAGTTACTTTAAGACTTAGAAGAGGAAGAAGTTCTTGGCACGATGATGGAGCTGAGGGATTTTCTGGTGTTTTTATGGAAGGTTCAAAAGTAGAGCCAGATCAGTTTCACCCAACAACGGAGATGAGAGATCGGATTCTTAGACAAGTCCACAATGTTTTTGTCAGGCCTAAGCCTCAATCGGAATAATTCCAATTTCTAGCTCCGAAGGATAAAGAACGGTAGAGCATTTTATCCTAATCAATCAAATCTTTTTCTTTAAGGTAGGCGAAAATAATTCTGTCAACAGGAGATAAAAGATTTGGGTCAGTATCTGATGTAAGCCATGCCATTTCTTCAATTTCAGAGGAAGGTTTTAATTCTCCTTTATAGTTTCCTGTATAGCAGGTCATTTGAACAAATACTCCTTCTGGTTTTCCATGAGCCTGTGCTTTGAAGGTACCAAGATAAGAGAGTGTTTCGGGGAGCAAATCAACAGTCAGTTCTTCTTTAATTTCCCTAACTAGGGCTTCTTGATCTGATTCTCCTTGTTCTCTTTTTCCACCTGGAATATACCAAGCATCTTTTCCTTTTGAACGAGTAGAAAGAATCTTCCTGTCTTTAATATAAATCCATGCCAACTTATCTATCAAATCCATTGAAGTTATTATAACAGGTTCATCTTGAGCCTAAGTTAGACTACTGAGATACTATACAAACCTTTTAGTTAATGCTGCAGTTTGATATATTTAAAGGCGCTACCTTTGTTCGACTTTAATGTCCTTGCGAGTGACTGTCAGGTATCCGACGAAGACAATAATCAAAATTGTTAGGCTCAAGCTGACCCATCCTGTACCCACCCCTAGCCCACTTAGAATATGCGGCCTTCCTATCCAGTCAGCAAATGAAGCACCTAGCGGTCGAGTTACAATATAGGCGAACCAAAAGGCAAAAACCTCATTTAGACCAAACCGCCAATAGGCAATACCCGGAATAGCAAATAATATGGTGAACAGCACGCCCGAGGAAAAATAACCCAAGTGGAGAGTTATAGCGGTCATATCTCCTGCTGCGGTTCCAAGCGCGAATGTAGCCATTACAGTAGCCCAGTAAAATATTTCGCGACGAGGTGTGTTGATGCTGTGAATAGACAAAGTCTTTTCAACTTTATGCCAAGCTACGAAAATGACTGCCAATGAAACCGAAAAGAACACGGTTGTTACAAGATATGGAATGCCAAACCCGACGTGTAACACATCTGCAACCATCGTACCGAATACAGCAACCATGACGACGGCTAGCCAGTAAATCCATGCTGCATACCGGCGCACTAAGAGTTGCAACACCAGTGCGGCTGCAAGACCGATGCCACCGAGAGCTACGGCAAAAATCGGATTGATTTGGTGGACAAGGAAGTCTGAAGTCACCTCACCCATCGCAGTGGTCAACAATTTGATAATCCAAAAGTAGACTGTAATTTCAGGAACCTTCCTTAAAATGGTGCGGGGTTTCCCAGCCATAATGTTTCCTAACCAGTCTTTCAATATCTTCATAAGTAAATTATAGCATCAGACATTTCTAATATTATAGGTAGATATTTAAGCAGCCTTAGTTTCTAAAATTGCTTCAATTTTGGGGATGACAGCTCTTTCATCATTAAGAAGTTGAGTAGCATGAGGATGTTCTTTAGAATCAATTTTAGGCCAAACAAGCATTTGTGCACCCATCATATGTTGAAGATGCTTTCTATTCTTAAGTTCCATTCTCCTAGACCATCCCTCTAAAACTCTTGGCGACAAATAAGCAGCAAGAATTTCTCCAAGTTTTACATCTGCCCATTTAGCATAACCAAAGTGAGTTCGAATTACCGGATCACAGTCGGCTTGCTCAAGAAATCTTCTTTTCCCTGAAGAATTTTTTCCCCATGCAAGTACTGGATACAAAGCGCCTGTATGATAGTCTGGTGGATATTGATAATTAACAATCTGCCAATCTACTTGACCAAAATGCTTGTCTACTGAGGGCTTTACGACAGCAGATGCGCCATTCCAGTTAGTTACCTTAACAGATTGATCGTCAATAAATCTTAAGTCAGGTAGTCCCCATTCCATATCTCCATGAGTCGAAAATTCTTTTGTTTCTAAATCAGCCCGTATTTTAAATGAATATTCTGTATAAGATATATTCTCTTGTGTAAGTTTCCTCTTCTGTTTATCTGTAAGAGTGTTAATAAATTGTTTAATTAACTCGCATCGTCTTTTAATTGAAAGGTCTCTAAATTTACCCCGAGCTTGAAACTCACTCTGGAATTCAGATTGTCGAAGTAAAAATTGCCGAAAAGGAAGTATATAAGTATCGTTGTGTAGTTCATTGTAATTCCAAACCACAGCTGAAACATGAGCCTCTCTGTCCTCGTCTTCTTGTTCAAGTGCGTCTTCGCATTCAGCAAGAAATCTGCTAACGTAATCTTTCTTGCTTCTTGTAAAAACCAGATGACTTAGTCCATCAAAAACAGAATCAGCCGAACTATGATAAAGTGCTCTAAGAATTCTAGAATATTCACCGGTCTTAAGCAATTTAAGGTATTCTTTCGTAATTTCTGGGTCTCTCTTATGATCTCTATGAAGAGGAATATCGCCGTATTCTCTATCGTCTTTATCGATTCTTTGGCCTTGGGAAATCTTTCTTGCTGCTCTAATTGGCATTCGTAAATCAGCTTGAATTCCGCTTTTATTTCCCTCGCTGTATGGAGCAATAGATCTTAGAAACTGGGACAATGGTTCTCCTGCTAGGGGACGGTGAAGAAATACATAAAATCGTTGGGAACTATCTGCTGGATCTTCGCTTCTAAGAGCAGCTACTGTGTCACTTGTCAGATTTAATTTATCTATTCCTATTTCTATACCAAGGTTTGAAAGTTGAGTAGGTTCTGTAAAGAAATACTTAATCTCAGGTTTTCGCTTTTGTCTTTCAACTTGTTCTGCTCTTCCTGACATAGAAGGAATTTTAGCAAAGATGAGCTAAGGATACAACTTGAGTAATTCAATTTTTCTCTGCTAGACTTCTTTCTTTTTCTGCGACACCAGATTACATTAGAACTTTTTGGATTCAACAGTAAAATAAAGTTAATTCAATTATTAAGCTCTAATAATTATCGGTTTGCAGCAAAAGATTCAAGTACAAGACAAACTATCAGAATTGGTAATTTACACTATTTTTGAGGACGAAGATTTAAAAGCCAGTGATCCCCTGACCAAGAAAACTGTGTCATAGAAGAGTCGAGTGCCGCTACATTATATTTATATGACACACGAAGCTTAAGTCCCTTAATCGTATATGCTGTCATATTGGAAGGTAAACATCGCAAAGCATGTTGATATTTTTTTGCAGATGATTCTTTGTAATATATGTTGTAACATTGAGCATTTGATATACTTTTCCAACTTGCTGTTCCTTGCGAATAATTCAAAGACGCCTGAGCAAGAGAAATATTCGCAAAAAATAAAACACTTCCCAAACCCAAAAGCAGTCCATTAATAAACTTCCTCATACTTCTTTATCGCACAGCAATGCCTTTGATGTCAATATGGTAGTTCCTATTGACCAAAAATTCCAATTTGGTATAGTTAAGATAGTGCTTAAGAAATTATTCAGATATTTTTTATTTTTGTTTGTTGCATGGATGCTGATAACACCGGCTCACTCTTTTGCTTCAGCTCCCCCTAGACCTTCTCTTTCAGATGCGATCTATGCTGATCTAGCAGTTAATCACTATTTAGATAATGTGAGTGTCTTTTATACTGATGGGAAAGCCATTAATGATATAAAGCTCAATGAAACGAAACACTGGCTTCCTGCAAGCACTGTCAAAACTTTTTCTGCAATGTATGCTTACAAGCTTATTAAAGAAAAAAAAATAAATTTAAATGATTTTATTACGATTGACGCAAAAAATAATGTGCCAACTGAACTTGTTACCGGTGATCTACCCACACTTTATGAAGGAGAATCGGTAACAATTGATCGTTTGATTCGCCAAATGATTACTCAAAGCGACAATACTTCTTACAATCAATTAATAGATGTTTTGGGCCGAGATAATATTACAAGATATATTCAATCTATAGGACTTACTCATAGTCATGTTGGTTCAAAGTTGAACCTTGATACCTCCCAAACACAGTATGAATACGATGCTCCCGGTTATGGTATTAACACTACGACTGCCGAGGATTATGCGAAAGCATTCATGCTTATTAAAAATAATAAAATACCGGGGGCAAAAGAATTATATGCTGTATTAAAAGCACAAAAAATCAACACAATGATTCCGCTGTATTTACCAAAAACTGTTATTTGTGCGCATAAAACAGGAGATTTAGATCCACTTTACCATGATGGAGGTATTTGTCAGGATAAGAAGAGATCTTATATTCTTACCATTTTCACAAATGCAGGCGACCCTAATTTAGTTGCTCATCTATCAGAACTTATTTATTCAAAAAATTTTGCTTTAGTTGGGAAAAGTTCGAATACAGCGATGAATAATGTGAACGGAGAACATCCCCTTGACCCACTTGTTTTAAATACGCAGAATCGTTCAGTACTAGGAACAAGTACCATTAACTTTCCCACTCCTGATATAACCGCTTCAGATCTGGGTGTTAGCGCAAAAGACCTCTCGTTAGTAATAAAGAACAACGATTTACCTTCTGTTATCATTCCTGCCGATTCTCCTTTACATTTTCTTTCAGATGCATGGTTGATTACTAAAAAGGTTGTTGCTCTATCTGCGAATGCACGACATGAGGTTGATCTGGAAACTGGAAAGCTGCGTCTTGCAGAAGCAAAAGATTTAATAAGGCGGGGGAAAGCACAGGAAGCGCAGGGAATTTTTCAAGGTATTCAAAGAGTCTTAACAACTGTTGCCAACGATAAGGCCACAGTGCATGACTCTTCAGCCCAAAATACACTGCAAGCTATTTCAGAAACACGATTTGCAGTGCTAGGAGATGAACTTGCCCAAACAAAAGGAGAAGATAGGCTCTCGGTTATTAAAGAGATTGCAGACCAAGCAAAAGCCACGATGCAGACTGTTCAACCGAATTTGCCCGATGCGATAAACGCAGCAAACCCAGCTCAAAAACCATTAATTGGAGAGATTGTCAGCACTGACTCCAATACAGTAACTGTTAGAACTGCAGGAGGAATAGAAGTATCAATTCCAGTAACCAACACTGCTCCTATTATACAAGAAAAACAGAATGCTATCTCACCTAGTCCAATTCCCTCCGAAGGAATATTACCCAGCACGAATCCCACTCCGTCACCACCACCTTCGCTTCATTCTCTTGCTGTAGGTACAACTGTTGCTCTTATCGGATCAACAACCAATAATACTTTTGCTCCAACCCTTGTTCTCGCAAATGTTCCAAAAGAGCTCGCTGCACCGGAACCCGTTAAAGTAGCAAAAATTGATACAAAGCATAATACAATGGTTGTTGTTGAAAATGGTATTTACACACAGGTTAACATTAATAAGAACACTATCATCAAAGGATCGGATACAAATATTCCGCTTAAAGAGATTGCACCAGGAGATGTTGTTGTGGTTCATGGTGAACTCCTTGTTCCGGTGCAAACTCTTACTCCATCTCACATCTCGTCTCCTACAGTTTCCATAACTCCTACCATAAAATCATCAACCATATCAAATAATGCTGTTTCAAAAGAACCTACCCCTTCGCAATCTAACACAACTTTATTTCCAAGCCCCACAACTACGGTAACACCTCATATATTACAAAACTCTACTATTTCTCCTACAGTTGTACATTCTCCTTTACCGACACTTACGAATCAAAAAAAACAAACTTCAATATTATCTCCCGTACCTACTCCGCAACCATCTAATACCTCACAAGGAACTCAACCAAAACCTACTGTTATTCAAGGTACCTCAATTCAACCTAATACCTCACAAGGAAATCAACCAAAACCTACTGTTATTCAAGGTACCTCAATTCAACTTATTGAGAAAAAAGGAGATATTAAGAATACAATAACACCAGTCAATTCTCAACCACCACAAACTCAGCAACAAACTCAACAGCCTCCACATGAACAACCGAAAAGTCAACCACAACCTACAACGCCAATACTGATTACAGGTGATGAAAAGAAAAAATAGCTCTCATTTATTGAGTAGGCTGAGAAACATCGGTAACACTTTGAAATACTAGCAGTAAATATGTTTAATCTAGAAAACATTGCTAAAAAAGACTTAAAATCATTTTTATGGGATTTAACCCACCATTTCATCTATACAATCGTAATTGTCGGCATTTCTTCTGTGATTATGTACTTTCTGTTATCAAATGTTGTGAAAAAACAAGTTTCATCCATCTTAACTCTTCCCCCCTCCACAACAAGCAGAGTTGTTGTAGTGCCTGGATCAACTACATATGGAGACTCATATACAGAGAGAGGAAGTCCTTATGACAATAGGACAATCGGCTCGGACAGTGCAAATGTTATCTTTCATGGATCAAGAGACAAGAAAAGAATTGCCATAACGTTTGATGCAGAAATGACAGATGGCATGAAAGCAAACTTACTCGCAGGTAGGGTGCCAAGCTCATACGACAAACGAATCATAGACACACTTATCGCAACTAATACCAAAGCGACTTTGTTTTTAACAGGAATGTGGATTGAGCTCTACCCAGACGTTACTAAACAGCTATCCCAAAATCCGTTATTTGAAATAGGAAGTCACTCTTATACTGATAGTTCATATGCTGGATTCTGTTTTGGATTAGGGCAACTTCCAAATACATTAAAAATTGAGGAAATTGGAGCAACAGAAAAGCTGCTTAGGGAACATGCAGGGATTGATAATAAACTATTTCGCTTCCCAGGCGGTTGTTACACCCCGAATGATGTAAAATTAGTCAATCAGGCAAATGATATTGTTGTACACTGGGACGTTGTAGGAGCTGATGGGTTTAATACGAGCACAAACCAAATTATTCATAATGTTGTCGACAACGCGCAGAATGGGTCAATTATTGTGTTGCATATGAATGGGGCTCCAACTGCACCAAAGACTGCTAATGCACTACCAGAAATTATCCGTCAGTTGAAAGCAAAGGGGTTTGAGTTTTTGAAAGTGAATGAACTACTTGGGTTACCTCCTGAACTAAAGGGATAAGGTATTTTCACAATTATTAGATACCATAAATCATTTTGGAGCTGGAGGAAATTAAATCACGAAGCTAAATTGTAGCTATGGGCATTAGGCGACATTAGCGCCTATTCTAGCAATTACTCTTGCCGGAGCAGAGTCTGCATCTAACTTTGCTGGTAAAGCTGTAACTTCAAAACCTTTTATACCAAGTAATTGATCTAAGTTAGTTAGATTTTCAAGAATCAGTATGTCATTTCCTAATAAAATTTTGTGAGTTAGCCATGGTTTGTCATAATCAGATATTCTTTCCCGATTAAGTCATTTAGCCATATTCTTATTTTTTCACGGTATTTATGGTTGAGAAGTGTTTGAATTTGTTTGGAGTTTAGGAAGCGTAATTTATATATAATCAGTAGTATCTCTTTTTGTCTTTGTTTTAATTTAGGTAGTTGGGTTTTCATTTAAGTATTTTTATTTTGTAGGTCTTTGGGTTTTATTTCCTCTCCTTATATTTATATAAGGAATATATAGGGCACACTTTCTTAATAATTAGCTTCAAAACGAGTTAAAAACGGTGTAAGCCGGCTTACACCGTTTTTATCGAATGGATTTTATTTTATAACCTTATATCTGATGTGTGTCACAAGGCTGGTTCCACTTACTTCTATTGGTTCGAGATTGAGATCAGGTACTCCTTCAAAAAGTCGAGTGCCTGCGCCAATGGTTACGGGAGCTATATGTAACCATAGCTCATCGATAAAGCCAGCTTTTAAATATTGATTGACGGTATTTGCTCCTCCCATAATCTTCACATTCCGATTTCCTGCTGCAACTTTTGCTTTTGAAAGCGCAGATTCAATGCCGTCAGTCACAAAGATGAATGTCGTTCCGCCTTCCATTTCTATCGGTTCTCGCTCTGTGTGAGAGAGTACAAAAACTGGAGCGTGATACGGAGGATTGTCATCCCACCACCCTTTCCATTCCGGTTTATCTCTTCTGTCTTTAGGGCCAAACATATTATTACCCATTATGAACGCACCTGCATCTAAAATAGCGTCTATTTCTTTTTTATGTTTATGCTTTTCTGGCTCAGCAAACATCCAGCGATCCAATAAGTCAGAGTCAAAATTGTCTCCAAATGGTTTTTCGAAACTTTGATTTAAGCCAGCAGTGAAACCATCAATGGACATTGCCATCCCAGCGGTAACTTTTATTTTGCTCATATTGTTATTGTAACAATTCTCAGCTGATATTAGAATATCAGCTTTCGGTTCGAGTCCGTATTGAACGCCCCGACAGGTATATACGAACAATAGCTTCATTATCCAGAAAATAATTGCCTGAATGTCGAGAGTACGGTTGCAGTCCTGCCCGTCTTGGCTGCAGCACAGCGACTCTCTCACTAGCTTCCAAATCCAGAAAAGTTCGAATCTATAATTGCCAACTACGATTTCATCCATAATTTAGCCTTGAAATTTCTCGTTTTCTTACAAACAGGAGTTTAGATTCGAACTGTTAGCCTTAAGCTGTCATAATAATATGCAAGTTTCCGATGATTTCAAAATGGTTATTGTCCTTATTCATATGACTGTAGTAAAATTGAGCTAATATGCAAAAAATTGTTCCTAATTTTTGGTTTGATCATAATTCTGAAGAAGCAGTTGATTTTTATCTCTCAGTCTTTAAAGATGGCAAGATAAATGCAACGTTACATTATCCCAAAACTGAAGAAGAAGGTTTAGCTGATTTTCAAAAAGATTTAGCTGGAAAAGTGTTGACTATTGATTTTGAAATAAGTGGGTATCGATTTACTGCGATTAATGCAGACACAACATTTAAACCAAATCCCTCAATTTCCTTTTTCTATACCTGTAACTCAAAAGAAGAAAGTGATAAGTTATGGGAGAAGTTAGCAGATGGAGGTAAGGCACTGATGGAGATTGGAGAGTACCCATTTAGTAAATATTATGGCTGGGTACAGGATAAATTTGGTTATAGCTGGCAACTCATGTTAAATAATCCTGAAGGTGATAAACGACCTAAAATCGTACCTTCACTTATGTTTACGAAAGAGAGAGATGGACAAGCAGAGAAAGCAATGAAGTTTTATACATCAGTCTTTAAAGAGAGTGAGATAAGTAAAAACCTTAATTATTATCCTTCAGATATGCCTGATAGAGAAGGTAAGATTTCCTATGCTGATTTTAGACTGTTTGATCAATGGTTTGCTATTATGGATGGCGGAAAAGTTCATGATTTTACTTTCAGTCCGGCAATTTCACTCATGGTGAAATGCAAAGATCAAGAAGAAATTGATTATTACTGGGAAAAACTATCAGCAAACCCTGAATTTGAACAATGCGGTTGGTTAGAAGATAAATATGGTGTCAGTTGGCAAATTGCACCTGAAAATATAGATGAAATGATAAGGCTGCCTGGAGCATTTAAGCGTATGATGAGTATGAAAAAGCTTGATATTGCAGGATTACATAAAACTGATGATGAATGATATCCTATGACCTTTTGTAATTAATTCAATGCCGATTTAGTAAAGAATTACTCAGAAACATTGGAAAAAGCATATACCTCAATCAACCCATTTAGGGAATCCGGTCACTTGCTATAGGTTATTTGGCCGAGCATACCGGTCAAGACCCATATTATCCTTATAGCCCGTCTCACCCCGAGGCTAAATGAGACAAATGAGACACTGAAAAGGCATATCTTATAGGGCTATAATAAGACCTATAGTTGGCATAGGATGTGTTTTTTAACTTCTTCCAGTCCTCGGAGTGAAACAAGAAAATCATGTTGCCACTAATTGATTACTACCGCTTCTTACTTTTCGAGTGGAAACAACAAAAGAGTTTAAGATTGTTGGAAGAGCCGAATCTGCAATTTTCGAACTTTTTGGATACAAAATGTAGAAGGTTTCTATATTCCAAATTTCAATTAAAGTTATAAGATCGCAATTACTATTAAGCAAAAAGTAGTATAATCAACGCCGATGGATAAAGTTAAAATTCTAAAAGCGGCAATCTTAAGTAAAGTAAAAAAACTTTGCTACAGCATTACAAGGGTAATCAAATTACCTAATTTTCATCCTTTTCCCAAATTGAGAACAGAACCGATAAGTCGGGCACTATCCTTTCTTTTTGTCCATAAAATTTTGATTATCACTTCTATTTTATTTGTTTCAATTGTTGCGGTAGGTATTTATACGGGTTATTTTCTTAATACTAGCACAGTTCAGACAGCTACTGGGAATAAAACAAATAACTCCATCTCATCTAATATTCCGAAACCAACTCTTAGTAGCCCATCTCCTTCTGATAACCCCTCACCAACTGATAATAATGTTTTGGGTGCTTCTATTGATTCCAGCTCTAATAATGCCGGAAACAGTGATATATTACCCTCGCCAACACCTTACCCGGTTCCTACATATATACCGATACCAACTACAACTCTCAATAGTACTTCTCCTACTTCCAGTAATAGTTCGGGGAACTCTCACTGCACCACAGGTGCTGGGGTACCAAACTCGTGGTTTTCTGACGTATATCCAGCTTCTCCTATTTCAAGCAACACCGGCAATGTAACCTTAACTGTTGATATACGTGATTGTAATAAGAACACAGCATCCGTAAACGACACATTGAGTATTTCATTAAGTTCAGGAGATTCCAGTACACAAATTAATGGGAATAACCTTCCTTATTCGACTACTACTCAAAACGGTCAGGCTAGTTTTACTGTTACTTCACAAAATGCCGGAACGGACATTTTTATTATACAAGACACAACTAGTTCGTTTACCGTAACCGATACTAACAACAATAATCCGAGCGTGATTTTTAGCAGTTCACAAACACCAACTCCTAACTCAACTCAGACTCCAACATTGACCCCAACGCTAACACCAATTCAATCACCAACTCCTACCCCATCTCAGACTCCAACATTGACCCCAACGCTAACACCCAACTCCTCACCTACTCCGACTCCCTGACCCCGCCAACTGGTATCCCTCTCATCCAGAATTTGAACTATGAACCAAAAAAGAAATAAAACTTTAGTAATATAACCTGAATTCTGTGACACAAATTAGACTCCATAATCTTGATATGCTATAAATATTTTAATAACTTATGTCTAGTAGCCTTCCTTATAAAAAATCAGGAGATAAATACTTCGATGCTAAGCGTGTAGCTAAAACAATACGGGAAATATGCTCAGTATCTCAATTCGTAGACCCATTTACGCCAACCTCATCAAATGTTTCAATGCTCGAACGATATCTTCGTCTCAGTAAGCAACGCTTGAGCGTGGTATCTAGAAGATTTGAAGAACTGGGTTATAAAATGATAGCTCAAGAGTTTAAATTCCAGGGATTAACAGCTTTAAATGCAGTGTTTCTTAAGGGTGATATTTCAGATGACATGATTTTATTCACTGCCCATCATGACTATTGTGCTGGATTAGGCGCAGAAGATAATGCCACAGGGTTGGCGATGATGCTTGAGCTGGGTCGGTGTCTAGAGCAAAAATCATCAAGTTTTATTTTTGCGTCTTTTGACTTGGAAGAATTAGATTTGCTTGGTTCACGCCATTTTATTGTAACTGATTATGGAGAACAGATTAAAGAAAAGTTATCTGGAGTTATCGCGCTTGAATGTCTTGGTTCTGGAAAAGATGCAGTTATTTGTCGGACAGTTGCCGGAGCAAAAAGTGATCCTTCACTTGTGTCAAAATTAGAATCCTCTGCAAGAAGATTAGGTTATCCAGTTGCTCTAGAAGACTTTAGATGGTTTAATTCTGATCAAGTTCCATTCGCACAACAAGGTATACCAACAGCTGAGATTTGTAGTTTTAACTCCCAGAATTATATGGGTGGTCCTTCCAAAGATGTGAACGTAGCTCATTCAAGATTTGATATACCAAAGAATATTCATTTATCCACACTTAAGGTTATTGGAGAAATATTACTGCAATTTACAAACTAGCATAATAGTTCCCCTCATAGTTTTATCCAGAAAAAGCAAATCATTACATAGTTGACTAAAACAGCCTTTTCTCTTATAATTCCTGCCATGACAAGAAGTAATGAGGTCCAGCCAATGGGGCTGAGAAGACTCACAGAAATTCCGAGGCCGTATCCTGGTGAGGCCACACTGGTACCACAAGGAGAAGCAGTATTAATAAATGCAGATGTTATCATAGCATACAAAATTCCACGCCAAATTAAATATCCTCGAGGAAGAACTTTATTTATCGCCAGAGAGGAAACAAAACCAGTTAGGATTCTAGGACAAGGTTCAGATCGGATGTATCCACATGAAAACCCTGAGAATCGGAAGGGAAGGTTCGGTGTAATCTTTGTTCCATTAGTATCTAATGCCCAGACTGTTTTAGTTGGAGAAGGATTAGCTGTTAACTACGAAATTGGATTAAATGATATGATGGACCTTCACTTACAATCAGATGAACCTATTTATAATATTTCTTATATTGATGGGAGACGAAACTTCTCCGAGTACCTAAGAAATCTAGCGAGGTAGAGTTAGAGGAAATAAGTTCTAACTTTCTCCAGTCCTCCGAAGTAATTCATTTTTGTTCGTAGAGAATTAGTTTTCTCCTATTAAAGGAGTAACTTTTCGGTATATATCTTCAGGTAAACACTCTGAAATGCTAAAATCTCTCCATCCCGACATTCCACTCCCATCTTTACGATGCTCCATTCGAATTTTGCCTTCTTCGATCTCTGAATTGATAAAATCTGCTATTAATTCAGGTTCTACAGATCTTATTATCATCCATATATCCGGGTGCACTAATCTCCAAGCCTGCCATTTCATAAGATAAAGATCTTTAAAAGTTAATTCAGGCTTTGGAAATCTTGCTGGATCTCGAAAAGCTCCGCCGAAATAATACCTATAATAACCTTCCTGAAATAAATGTTTTAAAATTCCTATTGCCAATGTTTTAACAACTTTTTCTTCATTTCCGTGCTGTCTGAAAAAATCTTTTAATTTATCAGGTATTACATCAATCCCCTTTGACATCAAGCTATAAATTGGGTTAACTGGGTAGTCATCGTATGTTCTATAAATTCCATGGTCTCTGTGCACAGTAATGTCTTTAGGCAAAAAATCCATTAAGACATATTGATTTTCTTCATTCTCAAAGATAGAGTTTGAAACTTGTGGCAAGTCAATGCCAAAAGCTATGCAAGCCATTACTAGGTCAGATGTTTTATCTTTTTCTATTTGTCCTTCGTATGTCTTGCTTTCCAGAAGAGTTTTGATTGTTAGATCGATTTGAAAAAGATCTCCGTCACTCATATCAATGACAGTCTTCAAAATATCCACTAAATCATTTGCCTCTAGCTTTGCATTTTTTAATGTGTGAGAGAAGAAAGAATTAGGATGTACGTATTTTTTTTCTCTTAGTAAGTCAGCAACACGAAATGCTACCCAACCTCGGTTAACCTGAAAATCCATTGCTCGCCTGAGATCTTCATCTGTAATCGTGTCCATATCCTCCGAAGCAAATAAGCATTGCAGATCGACACTAATTCGTTTATTTAAATCTTCATTGTCTCCGAGGACTAAAGCTAAATTTTCCCTCTTACCATTTCTTACTTGAACTCCCGTTAACCCCAATTTTAGATGGTAGATTATACTTTCTTCGCCTCCTAATGAGTCTATGCGACTTGGGCACTCCATTGCCGCTTTAAGAGCTGCTTCTTGTTGACTTGTAAATTCATTTGCAATTATTTCGCTTAATTGATGATTGAATATTTCATGAAGGGAACGAGTTACAAGCCCGTACCCAAAAAGAGCAATTCCAGCTCTATACTCTACTTCACGTTCAATATTAAATGCTTCGGTTCTCTCGTCTACTAACTCTTTAATATAATCTCTGTCTCTATGAACATCTCTTACCCCTGGTGGCATTAGTTCAAGGAGTTCAGTTATACGTATTAACTTTGAAATTAATTGAGTATCGTCTCCCGTTATAACGAGTACGCTTAAAGCCTCAGAAACTTCATTACCATTTATTTGAGATAGAGCAAGTATAAAAGAACCCATAGCCCTAGGCTTATATTTTTGGCCCAATGAATCCAAATCACCGTTTACGAATAATTGGACAATTCCTCCTATATCCTTTTTCTTTAATTGCGATTGCATATCGAGAATTTCATCTGAAACCTTAGGATAGTTAAAATAAGCCTCTCCAGTATCAGGAAACTTCTCAATATGTTCTTGATGGATGCTTAATAATTGTTCAGATAAATCAATAAGTTCTTTTTTTCTTCTACCTTCAGAATTCTTGACTCTTCGGACTTTATTTTGTTTTTTTTCTTTTGGTAAAGATAAATCCTTAAGATCAATAACAACTGGAAACTTATAATAACGAAATACATCATGCCTTCTTGATGCATCGATAAGCTCAGCTTTCGTTGAGAATTGAGCTATCCTTGGTTGTGTTTCCCTTACGATAGTATCTCTTAAGCTTTGAATATGTTGTCTTAAATTTTTTAATTCACTCCATTGAATATCTGGAAATTCACCATCTTTTCCTGAGTATCCTTGCTCAAGCCCCTCAACTACCCGACTTCTTAATGATCCTTCAGAATTTATATCGATTGCATCTAGTAGATAATGGTTAATAAGTTTACTTTCCTTGGCAGAAAGCCCAGGCAATGCTCTTCTCACTGTTCTTTTTATTATGCCTTCAGGGCTGTAAGAATAATCGTAATTAATTTCTTCAGAACGAGAGACGACCACGGGGCCTCCCAGTGAATTTTTCAGAATCTTCAGCTCATGTTCTTGAGTTGCGGACATAGGATCTTGATCTTCATCCGAATCAGGATGGTAAGTAGCTGAATTGTCAAAATCTACAAGTGCAACCTGTACTTTTTCGCCACTAGGAAAAATTATTATATTTCCACCATGAGCATTTGAGGCATTGCTTATTCCTGCATCCCAAGTGAAATTGTGTTCATGAAGTACTCGAAGTGCACGACCGGTTGCTATTCCAATGCTGGTAAAAAGTTTTGCAATCTGTTCTTGTGATTCTACCGGAAGGTGAGACAAGGGTAAGTCTTTCTGTGCCCACCACAATAACTCATCTAGTCTTGTATCTCCTTTCGCTTTATATATTGTTGCTGCATTAGGTTCTCCGTGGTGAAGCATGTGGTCATAAATCCAAATCCCTATAGGTTCAAGGGGATAGTCCAAGCCTTCCTTTAAAAAAGCTTCTCGCCTTTCAAGAATTTTATCTATTTCGTATTCTGCCAAAGATAAAGTTTGTGAGCCTTCAGGTCCATAGTCATGAACGCCTCCCGTAGGTCGGCATCCTTTCAGCTTGTACACTTCACCACCTACTGCTAAAAGCCCTGATCTCCATCCGCTTTCGATGCCAACAAATATTCCTTCCGGAGATCTAACTAGAGGAAACTGTCTAAGAAGATCCGGTGCATCAGGTGAAACTGCTACAAAACGACCCTCTTTTGCGGGAATGTAATTTACTTTCTGCCTTGGTACAAGAATTGCTTCTTTGATAATTGACATAAAATTCTGTGTAGAACGGGCTATATTATAGGTTTAAATGAGGTAGAAATCAAGAACAAGTATCATGGACTATCTTACCGATAATACAACAGCTGTCATGTCATCCTGCTCCGATCTCGGCGTATAATCTTGAGAAGCCTTATACGCTCGGGCAACAATCGCTGTAGCAAGATTGTTACTTAGACTGCTTGCAAGTATAAACTCCATATGATCAATCGTAAGATTGTCATGCACTCCATCTGATGTTAAAAGGATTTTGTTTTCTCTCTCAAGTGTGACAACATTTGTTCTGGGAGATAATTTCATATCTTTTTTAAGTTTTATATTAGAACGGTCATTTGATGGATAAAGGCTTTGCTGTTCACCTAGGATCTGCACAACCCAGTTGCGTTGACAAATCAATCGCCAGGCAACCGGATCAATTTCCTTAAGAAGTGCGAGTTCTTCGAAAGTTGCAACACGATCCATTCTTTCATCAGCAGCGTCTTTCTTGGCTTGAGATATTGTAGTTGCATGAAGCAAACTATGGTCACGTGTTATTCTGGTTAAAGAGTCATTTGCAAAATGGTAACCTCTTGAATCGCCTAAATTCCCAAAAACTGCATCTCGTCCATTTTTGGTATCAACAAGCTTAACAAGTACTGCTGTTGTTCGTGCACCCGTTGTTTCTTCTATATGAGGAGAACAATCCAGTAAAGCTCTTCTTATCTCCCTTACCGTACTTGCGACGCTTGTGCTTTTTCTTGTTCCGAGGCGGTCGGCAAGATACAGAGCTCCTTCACGACTCGCCGCTCGTCCGCCTAGGGACCCTGATGAACCATCCATTACTATTGCAAGCTGTGCTTCCGGTACATAAAGCATTGCGTCTTCGTTTCTGCCTCTGTTATATTCGCTTGCTCTGCTTCTTCCTGCAACCCGAAGTCCTCCTGATTCCTGAAACATTACACTTTGAAATAATCGTTCGGACATAAGTCAAATTATTGACAAATTATATACTATGTTCTGTAATTTGCAACTACCACAATTTACGTTCAGTCAGGAAAACAATTTTAATATCCTCCATTCCTAAAGCTCAACTTTTGTTTCTGATATAATTTCTTCAGATGAATATTCTTCTTGCTTATCTTTTCTATTTTATAGCTGCAAGTGCTTCTCCTCTTCAAAGACGTTGGCTAGCAGTTGAAAGACAGGAAGGGGAAGACAGCGGACAGGTAGACTTTGCTTTTAAAGTAGTTTTGATAACTATAATCTTAAGTCTTTTAATTCCTTTATTTCAACCCTTTAAGCTCGGCGGAAATCTTCTTTTTTTATCTATGCTTGCACTTATTTGTGGAATTTTTGGTGCAGGATTTTTTATCAGTTCTTATGTTGCACAAAGACATGTGGATGCAGGAATTACTACTTTGGTAAACAATATCTATACACCTATTACAATTCTTCTTGCCACTGTCTTTCTTAGTGAAAAATTGACTTTTCTCCAGATTATTGGAACTGGATTATTACTTCTTTCCATAGTTTTAATATCTAAGAAGCATAGATTGGGCAAATTCCGTTTTGATAAATATTTTTTACTTATGACATTAAGTGGTGTGATGCTTGGAATTACCTTAACTTCGGAGAGAGCTCTTCAGAAAACTACTGGTTTTACTGCTGGAACAATGTTAAGCTGGTGGTCACAGTGTGTATTCTTGGGACTTGCCGTACTAATTACACAGAGTAAAACAAAACACACATTAAAGAATACTGCTATTACTGGAGTTCTAAGATTCTTCCAGTCCCTATCTTGGGTTATTCTAATATTTATAGTAGGGAACTTAAGTTTAGTTTCAGCAGTTACTACATTTAAGATTGTTGTTATTTTTATATCAGCAGCACTCTTCCTAAAAGAGCGTGAAGACTTACCTCGGAAAATTATTGGAAGTTTTATTGCCGTAGCAGGACTTCTAATGATGGGATAGTCTTCTGATATAATTATCCAATGAAGTTTCTATTGTTAATTTTACTAGCAATGATTGTATATGATTTATCAATACATCTAATTTATTTCTTCAAAAAAGAGCAGTTCTTCTTAAAGCGAAAAATTAATTACTGGCCACAATGGTCGGGGCATAAATATCAATCATTCTGGATACTATTCTGGGGAACCGCTTTTATCATTTTGATAGTTTACATTTTTTTAAATAGCCCTTGATATAATTACTCATATGTTTGAGGAGGGAAAGTATAAAGATTTTACCAACAAAGAAATTCAAAAGGATCTTGAAAATCAAGGTTATCATCCGCTTCTTATCACAGAAAAACCAAACGATCACTTAGACGCACATTCTCACCCGGAAAACCACATCTTAGTTGTGGTTGAGGGGGAAATGAAGGTTAAAGTGGATGGCAAGGAAATAATAATGGTTCCAGGTGACAAGCTAACTATAGATTCGCAAGTTTCCCATGCAGCATTTTTTGGATCTGAGGGTTGTAAATATTTATGGATTGAGTTCTAGAAGATAAAACCCCATTTTGATATAATTTCTTCATGAAATTGCTTTTAACTTCTTCAGGGAATACAAATAAATCAATTGAAAAGGCCCTCTTAGATTTACTTGGAAAGCCTTTTGGAAAAGCTCGTTTGACTTTTATTCCTACCGCTGCAAATGTTGAAAAAGGTGATAAAACCTGGCTGGTAAATGACGTAGATAATTTTAGAAAACTTGGTTTTGCTTCTTTGGAAGTCACCGATATTTCGGCAGTGCCAAAAGATATCTGGCTTCCCAGTTTTGAGAAGGCTGATATTTTAGTTTTTGGCGGAGGAAACGTATATTATCTGCTTGAGTGTATTAAAAAAATTGGATTGGATAAACTTTTACCAAATTTTCTTAAAACAAAAGTGTATGTCGGAATAAGTGCCGGGAGTATGGTTACAGCTAAAAACATCTCACTTTCTACTGTCGGTATTTTATATTATGAAAAAACTGGAGGCTTTAAGAACAAAAATGGACTTGGATTTGTTGACTTTGAATTAAGACCTCACTTAAATTCTAAATGGTTTCCAAAAATCAGATTGCCGTATCTTAAAAAACTATCAGAGACAATTCCGTACAGCTTTTATGCCATTGATGATAACACCGCAATTAAGGTAGTAAATGGCAAAATCTCAGTTATATCCGAAGGCGAATGGAAAAAATTCAATTAAGCTTCTGATATAATTTCCCCCTGGTTGTAACATTGCAATAATTTCTTAAACTTTATTTATCTTCGCAGCCATTATAAAATCATTTTCAGACAAGCCTCCAACGGCGTGGGTGAAAAGATCAAGCTGTACTTTGTTATAGGAAATATAAATATCTGGGTGGTGTCCTTCATTTTCTGCAATTTGTGCGACTTTATTAACAAAATCTATTGATTCTTTAAAAGTTTTGAACCGAAATTGTCTTCTCAGTCTGTGTATCCCATCACGCAAGAGCAACCAGTGAGAGACCTGCTTTATTAATTCATCTTCTTTTTCAACTGAAAGAGGAGGCATCCCACTTTCACATGGGATACAATGTTTACGAGTTAAATCCATTATTTTTTCCTTGCGTACCTAAGTATACCAAAATACCATGTTCTGAATTTCTACGTTCCTCGGAGCTACGAAATAACCTCAAAACTATAGTAAGTGGCAGGGTGGGATAGATGGTATAATTAGTCAATGAAGGGTTTCGTTAAAATCGTTGTCTTTGTTCCCTTAACTCATACTGAAGTTGTTAGAAATGCTATGGGTGATGCTGGAGCTGGTTTTATAGGTAACTACAGTCATAATAGTTTTTCAAGCAGGGGTATTGGTAGATTTCTGCCGCTTGATGGAGCACATCCTTTCATTGGCAAGGTGGGTAAAAAGGAAGAGGTAGAAGAAGAAAGGATTGAAGTAGTCTGTGAAAGAGATAAGGCAAAAGAGGTTATTGTTGCTATGAAGAAAGTACATCCATATGAAGAAGTTGCATTTGACGTCTACCCACTTATCAGTGCAAAAGAGCTGTAATAAGTTCTAACTCCACCTCTCGGATTTTTTCGACATAGCCCGTTGACTACGCTGAATCGTAGGGGTATAATTTCGGCATAAATGGTTAACCCAGAATTACGTCCTAATTTTGACTTTGCTAGAGACATTTCAGCGGGTTGGGGGATTTTACCTATTGAGAAAGGCAGTGAGTTTTGGCAACAGTTGAAAGAAGGAGTTCAATTTGAGATTAATTGTTTTGATCGTTCAACTGGTGGTTTCTCTCAACGGCCAGGAGGACATCCTGATCTTTGGTCTACACGACTAGCGCTTGAATCATTGTGGTGGTCAGAAGCTGGTCTTGGAATTGATGATGCCATCTCTAGGCTTAAGAAAAAGCATGGAGATAAAGTATTTGAGAGAATTGTCGGATTTGTATCAAACGCTTTTGCAGAAGATACAGAGTCTCGAGATGATAAAGAGTTTCAAGTAGGAGGATTTAGAAATGAGCAAAGAGAATTATCTACAGCAACTACATTTGAAGCAATACAAGTCCTATTTACTTTAGAAGAACTATTGGGAGAGAAAGGTTCAATAGATGCTATTGAAAGAGAACATCCTCAAGCCTTTTCAAGAATATTAAATCTTGTGGATTTACGTTGGATGGAGTCAGGAGATATCGGAGGGTTTGCTCAAGTTAAAAGCCAATCAATACCAGACATTTGGGGAACTAATGCTTCGCTTGATATTGTCAAACACTTATCTTCTCATAGATTCGAAGACCATCAGCAGGAGACGGCTGATTGGATCAAAAAAATTCAAAGTCGTACAGATCAGATTATGAATTTATTAAAAGTTTACCAAGATCCGAGAGGAGGCTTCGGATTTAGCCCAAATAGCCACCCGAATGTATTTTCTACATTGCAGGCAGCACAGGTCCTTAAAAACTTAATCCTTTTTAACCCTGGTCAGGAAGCACACTTGTATCAAATTGGAGGAGCAATGGTGAGGATGGGAATGGCTGATTTTACTGAGTTATTAAGAGTACCAAGTGGCATAGCTTACTATGGAATTGCTCACACAGGAAGAGAAAAGCTTCTTGATTTAAAATTTGGCACTTAATCTTAGAATAGCTTTTCATATCTAACCTGAAAATGGAAAAACCCAAAGAAATATTACTAGCAGATAGAAACCACTCTCTTGATTGTCTTGTTGGCAACATGGCAAAAGAGCTATCTCAAAAATCTTCCCAGACAGACGATGGAAAAGTTGTAGTCGCTATAGGAGGTTATACAGCATTAGGAAAAGGAACTTTGGCGAGAAGATTAGCAGAGTGTTTAGATGATTCTGTAGTTTTATCCGTTGACTCTTTCATACTTGATAGAACGACAAAACGCAGATTAGGCTTAACTGGAGATGAAGAAAGTTCTGTTAACTTTGGTATGTTAACTGATGCTTTACTTAATTTACTTGATGACAAATCAACTTCAGTAAGGCCTTATGACCATTCCGTAGGAGTTTTTCAAGAACCAATAGAGCTTTCTCCCGCAAGACACATAATCGTTGAAGGTACTGCATCTCTCTATCCGCAACTCCACTCATTTAGAGACTTATGTTACTTTATACACGCTGATGACAAAATCTTGCATGAAATTGTAAGAAATGCGTATGTCTCAGGCAGGGGTTATTCTGAAGAGGAATTTGAAAGATTTTGGAGTCTCTATAGAAATAACTGTGAGGCTTTTATTAATCCATCTATGGGGAATGCAGCTGAAGTTATACAAGTTACTTCTGAAAGAAAGTATAGATCTAATGCAATAAAATCATGCAGGGAATAAGATGGTTGTCGTATGCCAACCGTTATGCTACATAAACTTGAAATAAGATAATATAAAATCAACGTATCAAAGTTTAATATATTAAGGGTTAACACGAAACCAAAGGTAATCTTTAAGTTTCTGCGTTAATACATAACTACTTGAATGTTTAAAATATCCTAAGTAAGATTGGGCTGTTTGATTTAATGAAAAGTATGAGATTTTTTTATCTCCGTACTCTTTAATTTTTCTTTCAATTTTCTTAAAGACCCTCCTCTTTGTTTTAGTCCTTGGCAAAATAATATGTGGTAAGACAATATATCCTAAGAAGTCTATGCCCCAGGAAAGTTTGCGAAGAATAATCTTCTTAGGATGAAGTTTCATTTTTAAGTTATATATAAGGAAAGATTCTATCTTAGGAATTAATTCTTTAAGATATTCGTTATCAGCAGAAACTATTACAAAATCATCTGCGTAACGGATGTAATATTTAGCTTTAAGATTTTGTTTTATATATTGATCAAGCTCGTTAAGATATATATTCGCAAAAACTTGGCTGGTTAAATTTCCAAGTGGAATTCCTTTTCCACCCAGAACATCTGAATTGAAACTTAGTATGACTTCTTTTAGTAGCTCAAGGATATCCTTATCTTGTATTCTTTTTTCTAGCAAGCCTAAGAGTATGTTGTGGTCGACACTTGCAAAGAATTTCTTAATATCAAGTTTTAAGGCCCAACAATCGCCAGTATAATTTCTAGAAACTTTTCTTGTAAACTTTTCAAGTCTTAGAACTGCCCTATGGGTCCCTTTATCAATCCGGCATGAATAAGAATCATAAATAAATGTTTTATCAAAGGTATTGTAAAGATATTTATATAAAAGGTGATGGAGTACACGATCAACTACATTGGCTTTGTGGATATGACGTCTCTTTGGATCATTAACATAAAAATCTTCATAAGGTCCGTGTTGATATCTTTTATTTTTCAGTTTATCGTAAAGATTAAAAATATTATCTTCAAGGTTTCTCTCAAAGATTTGAACATCACTTTTGTTTCCTTTTTCTTTACGGAACTCTTTCCATGCTTGAAAAATATTCTCAATTGCTATAAGATCCCTGTATGAAAAATCAATCATATAAATCTAACCACACACACACACACACCTATAGTTAGTAATCTTGATATTCCCATATTCTCTAAACTTTACGAGTTTTATAGAACTCTAACATCGGCAATTACTTCTTTCCCAAAAACAAAGCGTTATACCTTAGGGCAGAAATTAGATAACTTAAGTCTTGATGTACTTGAACTATTATTCTCTGTTCCTGTTTCGCAGCAAAAACTTCTTATATTAAATAGAATAAGCACCAAGGTTGATCTGATTAAAGTTCTGATAAGACTTTCCAAAGATACTCAGTCTTTAAATACTAATAAATATTTAGAACTTCAAGAAAGTTTACAAGAAATAGGTAAAATGCTCGGAGGATGGATCCGAGCACAAAAACAAAAAGAATCCCCAGAAAATAGGCAGTACTAGAAACTACCAGAGGGACAGCAAAGACGTTGTCATTGCCATTGTCGCGATGCAAGTTGTTGACGTTCAGACCGTTATCGGCGTTGAAGTTACCAACATTGGCGACGTTAGAACCGACGCTTTGTTGAGCATTTTCCGTTTACAAACCTCACTGAAGATTTCCAAAAAGATTTCTTCTGTATTTTATTCGTCCCGTCAAAGACGGAAACAAAGAAAACGCTCGTAGTGTCTAGTAATTTTCCTTAAGTAACGCTTCTGAAAAATAATTTCAGAACTCTGACTGTGAAGATTCTAGAGAGAGGCGCCCCGGGGCATGGAAAAATCGGGATCACTGCCTTTCACTGATATTCTAGCAAAAAAAATCGGAAAACCAAAATTCAAGAAGACAAAATTAACAATTTATCAATTGCCAAAACCTATTTTGCCACTACCAGAGGGACAGCAAAGACGTAGTCATTGCCATCGTCGCGACGCAAGTAGTTGACGCGCAGACCGAAATCGGCGCTGAAGTCACCAACAATGGCGACGCTAGAACCGACGGTGGGAGTTTGAGTCCTTGCGTAATTGTAGTCGTATTTTTCTCCGAATAATCTTTCAGAAGTTACATCTAAATGAGTGAATGCGAGCTCTGTATAATCAGGCGCTTGACCAAGTATAGCTTCTACTGAGTCTGTTTTAAGCCTTCTTTGAAGCTTGTGGGAAAACTCAGCGACCATCTCAAGCTGTTGATCGAGTGTTAGATTGTTACTTTTTGGCAAAAAGAATTTATTTGGCCTTGGATCAACTGCAACATCTCCTTGCAGTGAGCGTACAGCTAATAAGCTGTTGTTGTCTGATTCTGCAATATACCAGAATTTTCTTACTTTTTCTCTTTGATCGGCAATAGTTTCTCCAGTCAAAGGATAAACCACAGTTAATCCTTCTCTACTTAGGGCTTCTTTTTCCTCATCATTGAGTGGTCTTCTTACTCGACTCTCCGGAGATGGAAGAGGAACATCTCTAAATCCATCAAGTTTTACAGCTTTAAGAACTGAAGCAAGAGCTATAGCTTGCGCTTCGGCTTTCTTATCGCCTGCTTTTTGTGCTTTATGAAGGGCTTCTGTTATGCCTCTTTCAATCATAATATTGAGTATTATACATCTTATAGTCTATTTGTCAATAGGATATTGCCAGAGCCGTAACTACAGAAGTCGCATTGCAACTGTTGTGCTGCCGCGTCTAGATTCTCACGAATTTAGGGCAAAATGCTATGAGTCTAGGATTTTAGGGACCACGGTCTTAGTTTACAACGCTATAGGCTGCTGCGGAGCTTGGACTCGAACCAAGATAACATCCTCCAGAGGGATGCGTACTACCGTTATACGACTCCGCAATATCAAGAACTAAAAATTATCAATTTAATTTTAACAGATTTGAAGCTTTAGGACAATTTTATTTGAAGTATCGGATGATGTGTGGAATAAAAACGAATAAGACAACAATTATATAACTTATCGTTGTTAGAAGCACCATACCAGCTGCAACGTCTTTTACAATTTTTCCCTCTGCGCTATGCTCTTTTTTAATAAGATTTACCAACTCTTCCATCATGGTGTTTATCATCTCCATACAAATAACAAGAAGTGCCATTATTAAAATCCATCCAATTTCATAACCAAAAATCCTAAAATAAATTCCAAAAACTATAACAAGTAAGGTAAAAGCAAAATAGAGTGGGATATTGACACTTGTTCTTAACATAAAGCCAATTCCCATAAATGCGTATTTAAAAGATTTTATTATAGATCGGTATTTTTCCATTAAAAAATATATTTTCCTACTGTATAAACAATTATAGTTAAAATAATCCCCAAAAATCCACCTACAAATGCTTCCAGGAGTGTGTGTTTTTTAATCTCTATTCTTGCCCAAGCCATTATCGGAATTAATAAAAGTACGGGAATAAACATATAACCAAAGAGAATAACAAGGGAAACAGTAAACGCAGAAACAGTTGCCGTATGAATGCTAGCTTTTATCCAATTGTTTACAATGGTAATTATCAATACTGCCAAAATAATTCCGAAAACTGTCAAATATAAAATTTTCGGACCATTTAACAGTATCAAAAATCCCAAATATAAAAATGTAATTATACCTCCAAAAGCAAAAAGCTTTGGTCTTTCTTCTTTTTTAGAAACGTCATAGTCTGAAAAAAAGCCATCGAATATCCCCAAAAGAACAAAAACAACAACAGAAAATAAAAAAATATAGGAAAGAAATGTCCATTTTAACGAATAAGAAATATTGCCCGTCTCTTTGAAAACAAGAATAAAAGGAGTTGGTATTAGAAGAACGAATGGACTGGATAAAAAAGAAATAAATCTTGCTAAATTTTTAAGCATCTTTTAAATTTTTTACAAAAAAAACTTTACCGTAAATTTCGTTAAGTTCTAAAATTCCAATCCCATGCTGTCTTCCCGTCATTAAAAAATAAATCTGTTTAAAAGGGGTTTTTTTATCGGATCCAAAATCCCTGATTGCCGTAAGCAATTTTTCTCCCTCCCAATCTTCTCCTAATTTTTTATTTAAAAACTCCAATATTTTTTTTGCTTCCTCTTTTTCTTCTTTGGTATATTTTTTTTGCTTTTTGATACCTATTAATTTCTTAAAATCTTTTAACGTTTTCATTCTGGATTTTGCGGCATTAGTCCATATCTTTGATTTATCGGACCTCAAGACTTTTATTACCTCAGAATCTTGTTTATAATATTTGATAAGTTTTTCTTCAAGATCCTTAATGCTTCGTATCCACATTCCATTGAGCCACTCAAGTTTTTGAGTATCAAAAATAGGATTCGCAGTGTTTACATCTTTAAGATCAAAAAGCTTTATCATGTCATCGATACCCATTTGCTCTTCTCCACCCGAAGGAGTCCAGCCAACAAGTGCCATGTAATTTAAAATAGCTTCTTTTAGGTATCCATCCTCTCTATAATCTAGAACTGATTTAGCTCCTTCCCTTTTAGAAAGTTTGCTCTTGTCTTTTCCTAAAATAATCGGCAGATGCGCAAAGACAGGTTGATTCCACGCAAAGGCTTTGTATAATTGAACATGTTTTGGCGTTGAGGATATAAATTCCTCACCTCTAATCACATGGGTTACTCCCATAAGATAATCGTCGACTACATTTGCAAAATTATATGTTGGATATCCGTCAGATTTTAAAATTACAAAATCTTCCTGTGTTTCATTTTTAAATGATATTTCTTTTTGTCCAACCGCATCAATCCAATTTGTTTTTCCATTCTTTGGCATTTTAAATCTCAATGCATTATTGTCTTCATAAACATATCCCTTCTTTCGTAGAATTTCGGCATGTGCTTTATAGATATCGATTCTTTCCGACTGAACATATTTCTCGTCCCATCTCAAATCAAGCCACTCAAGAATTTCATAAATGACTTTTTCGGCTTCTTTTACAAATCTCTTTCTATCTGTATCCTCTATTCTTAAAATAAATTTACCCTTATTTTTTTTTGCAAATAGAAAATTAAAAAGCGCTGTTCTTGTATTTCCAATGTGAGGAATTCCTGTTGGACTTGGGGCAAATCTGACCTTCACCATAGTTGCATTGTACCCTAAGTTTCTCCTATACTCAAGACATGCTCACCTTAAATCAGGCGACTTCTTTAACAAAAAAAATTGCCAAATGGTCAGCAATAATTGTTGGGTCAATCATTGTTCTTTTAATTTTAATAAGAGTAGGAATAATACTCAAAGAAATAATAGCCCCAACACCTCTTCCTCCCCCAACAGTTTCTTTTGGAAAACTGCCATTTATTGAATTTCCCAAAAGTTCATTGACACAACAATCAAACTACTCTATAGATACCGTTTCGGGGTCTTTACCAAAATTTCCAGACAGGACCAAAGTTTTTAAGATAGAGAGACCAAATCCGGATCTTTTGGCTCTTGAAAAAACAGGAGAAAAAGTAGCTCAAGCGGGATTTTCTTCATCCCCCGCTCGTGTTTTGGAAAACACATATCAATGGGCCGATCTCCAAAACCCTACTTTGCGAAAAATAAATGTTGATATATTTACCTTGCAATTTAGCGTTTCATCTGCTTTTTTATCTAATCAAGCGGTTATTCAGGGATTGAATCTACCAGACCCAAACCGAGCAAAGACAGTTGCCCAAGATCTTCTTTCAAGTTTATCTTTCTTATACGATGATTTGGATTTAGGAAAAACAAAAACAAATCTATTCTCTATTAACAACTCTACATTGGTACTTGCTACAAGTGTTTCGACTGCACAAATCATAGAGATTGATTTTTTTCAAAAAGACATAGATAAACTTCCTGTAGTTTATCCAAAAACCAATAATTCCACCATGAATATTTTCGTAGGAGGAGGAGAAAATCAGCCTCAGGTTGTAAAGGGAGACTTTTTTCATCAAAATATCTCAAGTGAATCCGCTACTTATCCTATTAAGACAGCCTCCGATGCTTTATCCCAGCTTGAGAATGGCAACGCCTATATTTTATCACCGTTGAATAATAAAAATGTATCTATAAAAAATGTTTATCTTGGATACTATATGAGCGATAAAAAACAAAATTTTCTAATGCCCGTAATTGTTTTTGAAGGAGATAACGGTTTTATCGCTTATGTTTCTGGAGTCAAGGATGAATGGATAAATAAGTGAGGTTATCCGAAAGATAGGACGCAAACTTAAGAGTGTCCCCAAATCTGTCATCGCTTTTCATTACAACTATTATCAATGTATGCCCATTTTCTGCTTTTGAGGATACCAGCACTCCTCCTGCCTCATCTGTAAAACCGGTCTTTATTCCATTAATTCCATCTATTCCTAAAAGTTTATTTCTATTTAAAAGAGAGTAGGTATATACTCCGTTTATATCCGAAATAAATCGATATTTTGTAGAAACGGTTTGTGAAAAAATTTTATTATCCAGAGAAACTGATGCTAGCCTGGCAAGCTCAAGAGGTGTTGTGTAATCATCCTGATCCAAAAGTCCCGCAGGATCTTGAAAGTGGGTATTGTTAAGACCTAGAAGCTTTGCTTTCTGATTCATTTTTTCTATGAAAACCGACTCTTCCCCTGGATAATTTTGTGCAATTACAAAGGCCGCATCGTTTGCAGATGGTAAAAGCATTGCATAAAACAAATTTAAGAATGTCATTTTCTCACCCTGGACAAGCCCAAGAATTGATCCCTCATCGGTTGCTTTCTTAACTTCTAAAACATCTGTTAATTTAAAATAATCAAGTGCGGTCAATGCTGTCATAATTTTTGTTGTGGAAGCGGGAGAAAACCGAAGGTTTTCATTTTTTGCATAAATAACAACGCCTGAATCTTTGTCTACCACAATCGCTGCTTGAGCAAGAATATCGGGATTAAACTTATTTTTCAAAACAGGGTAGCTTGCATTAGTATAATTAGGGAGAGGAGAGCTCAAGGTTGAATTTAAAATGATTTCTCCTTTTTGATAGACATCAAAAACGGCTAAAAAGAAAAGGAACGCAACAAGAATTATGGGAAATAAAAATGGGTCTGGTTGTAAAAGATGTTTTTTTAAACTCTTAATCGATTGCAGAAAATCTTTCATCTACTCGCTCCATATCTCTTGGGAAAAGACTTGCCTCTCGAATGTTTGCCAAACCTAATAGCTTCATTGTTATCCTCTCAAGACCAAAAGAAAATCCTCCTTCTTCTGGCATGCCATACTTGAAAGCCATAAGGTACATCTTAAAGCTCTTAGGATTCATTCCTTGATCTTTTATTGCCTTCACGAGCTGATTATAATCATGTATTCTTTGGCCACCGCTCAAAATCTCAACGCCTTTAAATAATAAATCGTAGCTTAATGAGTAATCCGGGTTTTTTGGATCTGGCATTATATAGAAAGGCTTCGCCTTCGTTGGAAAGTGTGTAATTGTCACTAAATCACTTTTGTATTTTTCTTTTGCCCACTTACAAATATCAATTTCATCCTGAGGAGTTAAATCTTTCTCTTTTCTATTATCACGGCCAAATTCTTTATAAATAGTCTCTTGTGCTTCTCGCAAAGTAAGACGGGGAATCTTGCCATATTCGGTTTTCTCTACAAGAGAACAAGCGCTCTCCACGTATTTAAACATTTCAACAGCTACTTTCTCTAAAAGATCTAATAAGTCTTCAAATGTAACAAATCCAAATTCGCAATCTAATTGCGTTGTTTCGGAAAGATGACGAGTTGTAACAGATGGTTCGGCCCGATATGCATGCGCTATTGTCCATACCCTTTCAAATATTGGCACCATCATTTGTTTATACAGTTGAGGACTCTGAGAGAGATACGCCTTATGTGCATAATATCCAATTTCAAAAAGCTCTGATCCACCTTCCGTAGAACTTACAACAATTGTTGGAACAACGACTTCTACGCAACCGAGATCCTCTGCCGCTTTTCTAAATCCCTTTAAGATCTCCGATTGAACCTGAAAAATCTTTTTTATTTTTGAATGGCGAAGGGTTAATGATCTGTGATCAAGAAGCGTTGGTAATTCCAAGTTTAGCACATCTGCACCCATGTCAAATGGCAGGGTTTCAGCTTTTGAGATAATTTCGATATCCTCAATTTCTATTTCAACACTCCCCGTTTCTATTTCTTTATTTATCGTGTGCGTTGGTCTTTGTTTAACCGATCCTTGCACTTTGATGACATATTCGAGTTTTAAATCTTGCGCTTTTTGATAAGACTCTTGCGAAACTTTTGGATTTACAACCAATTGAACTATTCCGGATCTATCTCTTAAATCAAGAAAAATTAATTTTCCGTGATCTCGACGGGTTTTAACCCATCCTTTAAGAATAACTTTTTTACCTATAAACTCAGGCGTCTGCTTTGATAAAATTCTTTTTGATTTATCATTTATCATTTATCATTTATCATTTTAGTTTAATTTATCCCCCTTGACAAGATGTTTTATGCTTGATATATATTGATATATATATGAATCTTTCTTGCAATCTTATAAGATTTACTACCCTCTTTATTGAGTAGGGAGGGTTTGTTGGAAAAAATCTCCCAATTTTAATTAAAATGGGAGTTTTTGTTTTAAAGGAGGTGATAGTATATGGGAAGAGGGCCAGAATCATCAGTATCATGGGGAGTTAATTCAAGTGGACATGAAATTGCATTTATCCCGGGTCCAGAAAATAGCGGCGGGATGTCTTCAACCGATGCGCTTTCCGCAGCAGCAGCACTGGAATTAGAGGCAAGTAGCTTAAAAGGTGGTGCTCCTTTGGCAATGAGAGAAAGAGCAGCTAAATTGTTAAATTTAGCTATTAATCAGGAAGCAATAAGCGGATTAAATAACCCTTTGAGTATTTAACTTTTAATAAAAACTAGTCACTCATTTATTTTCCTGAAATCTTTTATCCTGAGCTTTAAGCGAGTGCTACCACTCCACGTGTCTTGCTCGATTGTATAAATAATATCAATCTTTTCCCCTATTTCGATCTCTTCGGCTCTTACTCCTAAATTAAAGCCTATGGCTTCCAAAAAAATACCTGATTGCCCAAGTTTTAAAGCTAAATGTTTTCCATCTGCACCCACGACCTTCATGTCTTCAACGCTAATATTTTTACTTAAGAAGGTGGGCTTAGGGTTACCGATTCCAAAAGGCGATAACTCTTGAAGATTATTATAAAAATTATTTGTTATATCTTTCAAAGAAATTTGAGTATCTATTATAAGTATTCTTTCTAATTTTTTGGTATTTAGAAGAGTTACCGTCAACTCTTCTAACTTTTTCTCAAGAATTGCTATTTTGGATGTTTCAACGGTAAAACCTGCCGCCATGGGATGACCACCAGCATCAATTAGTAGGTCTGATGCTCTCCTTACAAACTCTATGATATTGAATCCGCTTATCGATCTGGCCGATGCCTTACTGTATTTTTCGCCGACAGATAGCACAATTGCCGGATGATAAAATTCTTCTACAAGTCTTCCTGCAACAAGACCGATTACTCCTTGTTGATATGACTTGTCAGCAATAAAGAGTAAGTTTGGGATTTGTGATTTTAGATTTATGATTTTTAATCTTGCATGCTCAAAAGCTGATATTGTTAATTCCTGTCTTTTTCGGTTCGTACTTCCCAATTTTGTTGCAAGAACCTCTGCCCTTTTTGGATCTTTTGTACATAAAAGTCTTAAGCTATCCATCGCATGCTCGAGCCTTCCCATTGCGTTCAAGCGAGGCGAGATAATGTGACCGATCTCAAAAACATCAATTTTAGGTTTATCAATATTCGCTTCTTTTATGAGAGCAAGAATTCCGGGTCTCTTAGTAGTTCTAAGTTTTTCGATTCCAAATTTTACAAACGTCCTATTTGCCTTTGTTAAGGGAACTAAATCAGCCACAGTTGCCAAAGCAACAAGCTCGAGATGATTATCTACTATGTTTTTTTTATTTATTTTTAGAAGATACATAGATAAGATATAAGAAACTCCCGCCCCGCAGAGCTTGGTCGTATGAACGATAGAGTAAGCTTTAGGAAGATTTCCTGAAGGAACATGATGATCGGTAATAATAATATCGATTCCTTTTTTATTTGCATATTCCACCGCCTCGCTTGCAACGATTCCGTTATCTACGGTGATTATTAATTTAATCTTTGGGTTTTTAGAAAGAAGATTATCTATTCCGATTTTTGAAAGACCATAGCCTTCATCTAATCTGTGGGGAATATATGGCAGAGCTTTTGCCCCTAATTCTATTAATGTTTCCCATAGAATTGCAGACCCGCAAATACCGTCAACGTCATAATCTCCGAAAACAATAACTTCTTCTTTTTTTGCGATTGCCCTTTTAACTCTTCCTATTGTTCTTTCCAGATGTTTTTTATCGATACCAACAGATGTTGGAGTTATTTTTTTAAGATCCGGTTTTAAAAATTCATCAATTTCTTTTTTTGTTTTTAACCCTCTGTTATTTAAAATAACTTTAACTATCTTATCTATTTGTGATTCGTGATTATACAACAGTTTCCATTTCTTCATGGTAAAAAATCTTTCTGCTATACTATATCAAACCCCACCGCGGTGGGACAAGCTATGAATTTTGATATCCCAAATGAGATTGTTTCAATTTATAAAAAGCTTGAAAAATCTGGATTTGAAACATATCTTGTCGGAGGCTGTATAAGAAATCTTCTTCTTAAAAAAGAGGTTAAAGATTGGGATCTAACAACCATTGCAACACCACAAGAGATTCTAAAAACTTTTCCCTCGGGTTTTTATGATAATCAATTTGGCACTGTCGGAGTACCTTTGAGAAATAAAAGAATTGCAGAAATTACAACATACAGAACCGAATATGGTTTTAAAGACAGACGACATCCGGAGAAAGTTTCTTGGGGAAAATCTATTGAAGAAGATTTATCAAGACGGGACTTTACGATAAATGCAATTGCCCTTCGACTCATTTCACTGACTCAGGACAAAAGTTCTAAAATTGAAATTATTGATCCTTTTTCAGGACAGGAGGATATTAAAAATAAAATTATAAAAGCAGTCGGTAACCCAAAGAGGAGATTTAAAGAAGATGCTTTAAGACTGGTACGTGCGATAAGATTTGCTACTGTCCTTTTATTTACAATTGAAGAGAATACGTGGAATGAAATTGTTAACGATTCAAAACTAATCGATGAGATTTCAAAAGAGAGAATAAAAGACGAGTTGTTAAGAATTCTTGAAAGCGATTATCCTTATGAAGGAATAATGCTTCTTAAAAACAGCGGTCTTCTAGAGCAGATCTTACCTGAACTCTTAAAAGGAGAAGGCATATCTCAAGAACGTCCGGGCAGACATCACAAGACCGATGTTTTTACTCATAATGTCTTATCTTTAAAATTTTGTCCGTCAAAAGACCCTATTGTTCGTTTTGCTACCCTTCTTCACGACGTAGGAAAACCAAGCGTTGCATCAAAAGATAAAGAAGGTTTTATTATTTTCTATAATCATGAAATTTCAGGGACAAAAATTGCTCATCAGATTTGCGAAAGATTAAAATTCTCAAAAAAAGACAGAGAAAAAATTGTAAACCTTATAAGATGGCACATGTTTACGGTTGATGAAAAAATTACAGATGCTGCTGTTAGAAGATTTATAAGGCGGGTTGGGGTTGAGAATGTTAAAGACATGATGGATCTTCGAATCGGAGACAGACTCGGAGGCGGAACTCAAACTGCAGAGAGCTGGAGACTTAAACTTTTTAAAAAGAGGGTCGAAGAACAGCTCTCGCCCGCTCCGTTTTCGATTAATGATCTTGCTGTTGATGGAAATGATGTAATGAAAATTTTGGGAATTAAACCTGGACCCAAAGTTGGAGAAATCCTCCAAAGACTATTTGAAGAAGTCGACGAGGACCTCTCAAAAAATACCAAAGAATATCTGACAAGAAGAATAAAGAAACTAAATGAATAAAGTTTTGGAAGTAAAAAGTCTCACAAAAAAATTCGATTCGCCAACTGGCGAATTTACTGCAGTCAATAATCTAACCTTTCACCTGAAGGATGGGGAAATACTGGGTTTTTTGGGAGTTAATGGAGCAGGAAAAACAACAACAATCCAAATGCTCCTGGGCGTCATGACTCCAACAGAAGGAGAAATTTTTTATTTTGGCAAACCATTTAAAAATCATCGAGAGGAATCTTTGAAGAAAATAAATTACTCATCGGGATATATTAGTCTACCCTGGCTTCAAACTGTTGAGGAAATATTAACCGTTTTTGCAATGCTCTATGAGATTCCGGACCGAAAAGAAAGAATAAAAAAACTGCTTGGAATTTTTGAAATTGAAGAGTTTTTAAAAAAACAGTTCTATAAACTCTCCGCCGGGCAACGCAGCAGAGTTTTGCTTGCAAAAGCATTTCTTAATTATCCTAAAATCATACTCTTGGACGAACCAACTGCAAGTCTTGATCCGGATATCTCTAAAAAAGTACGGGATTTCCTTAAAAAAGAAAAGGAGGAATTTAATGTAAGCATGCTTTTTACCTCGCACAACATGCAAGAAGTCGAGGAGATGTGTGATAGGATAATTTTTATTCATCACGGAAAAATTACAAAACAAGGTACTCCTTCGGAAATTGCGCAAGGAACAACTGATTGTAAATTGAAGTTTATGATCATACAAAATAAAGCAAAAGCGCTCAACATATTTGAAAAGAAGAATATTCCGTTTTCACAAGACAAAAATTACGTTGTTCTCTCGCTTTCTGAAAATAAAATTGCAGAGATGTTGACAGAGCTTGGAAAGGAAAGCATACGATATGAAGAGATAGAGATAGAGAAGCCGGATTTGGAAGATTACTTTATACAAATTTCAAAAAATGAATAAATATATTATTGCCGCAATCATTAGGTACTACTTATATTATTGGCGACATAGTTTGGATCGCATCGGTGACTCCTTTTACTGGCCGGCTATGAATCTATTACTTTGGGGATTGACAAGCGTATATATTAAAAACGCTACAAACAATTTTCCTCATATCGTGTTCGTAATTGTTACAGGTGTAATTTTTTGGCTTGTAATTTGGCGAGCACAGCATGAAATATCGGTCAACTTTCTTGAAGAATTTTGGAACAGAAATCTAGTAAACCTTTTTTCTTCCCCATTAAGACTGCGGGAATGGATTATAGCCACGATGGCATTGAGTATTCTCAAAATGTTTCTTACGCTTGTCTTCGCTGCAATCCTTGCTTTTATATTGTTTTCGTTCAATATTTTTTATTACGGGTTTTTATTGATCCCATTTACCGCAAGCCTGCTTATGACGGGTTGGATTTTAGGATTTATTGTTGTTGGAATTGTTGCGAGAGTGGGTCCGACATTCCAAACTTTAGCATGGACACTGCCAATGCTGATTTCTCCCTTTTCTGCTGTTTACTATTCGGTAGACACCCTGCCACATTGGGCTCAAGTCATTTCAAAATTTATTCCGAGTAGTTACGTTATGGAGGGGATGCGTGAGGTAATCTTTACAGGAAGAATTTCATACGATAAACTAGTTGTAAGTTTTGTCCTAAACATTATTTATTTAGTAATTTCGATTTTATTTTTTTCATTTATGTTTGAAGAAAGTAAAAAGTTAGGGCTGGGAAGATTTCTCTAATTTATGGATAAGCAAAAATTACAAGAGGAACTAAAACAGTCGATGCTGGCAAAAAATGAAGTAAAAACGTCTGTTCTTCGTATGCTTTTATCTGCGATTAATTATTATGAAATCCAAAAAGGCGGAGCAGGGTATGAGGCAAGCGAAGAAGATGTAATGTCGGTTATACAAAAAGAAGCAAAACAACATAACGATTCCATAGAGCAGTTTAAAAATGCCGGTCGGCAAGATTTGATTGACAAAGAATCTAAAGAACTTGAAATCTTGAAACAATATATGCCTGCACAAATGAATGAGGAGGAAATAAAAAAATTGGTAAAAGAAACTATTTCTCAAACCGGTGCAAAATCGATACAAGATATGGGAAAAGTTATGGAAGCCTTAATGCCAAAAGTAAAAGGCAAAGCAGACGGCAGTTTAGTTAGTAAAGTGGTAAGAGAAGAGCTTATTTTGTAATCTTTTTCCTTTTTTCGCTCCATTCCTGCCAGACAACTAGAATTGGCGAGGCGTTGAAGATAGAAGAATAAGTTCCGCTTGTTACTCCAATAAGAAGCGCTACCACAAACCATCTTATCGTATCTCCTCCAAAAAGAAGAAGTGCAAAAAGAACAAGAAGCACTGTCAAAGAGGTATTTAAGGATCTATCAAGGGTCTGCAGTATTGAATCGTTAACAATTTGAGAAAAAGAACCTGAAGATCTCCTAAGATTTTCCCTAATTCTATCAAAAACTACAATTGTATCATGCACAGAAAATCCAATAACTGTAAGAAGTGCTGTTACAAAAAGTGAGTCAACTTCAACTTTAAAGAAGTGTCCTAGGATTGCAAAAATTCCTAAGACAACCAAAACATCATGAATCAAAGCAACTATTGCACTCACTCCGAATCTAAGACTGCTTGCAGGATTAGGAACTTTTCTAAACGACCAAGTTATATAAAGAATAATGAGAAGAGACGCAAGGAGTACTGCTCGTATCGCGTTTATTGTTGTTTCTCTACCAATTGTCGGTCCGATAGTTTCAAATTCCGTCTCTCTAGCATTCTTAAAATTTTTAGTGAGTGTATCTATGAATTTGATATTTTGCTTCTGACCTATTGGACTTGTCCTTAAGAAAACTTGATTTTTTGACTGCTCTACTGTATCAACCCTTACATTTTGCAAAGCTAAAGACTGTTTTATATTATCAATTTTCTGTTGTTCAATATTTTGTTCAAAACTAACGGTTAATCTCGATCCGCCTGTAAAGTCTATTGATAAATTAAGTCCAAAAAGTAAAAGCGCAATTAATCCTGGAACAACAATTATCAAAGACAGTGCAAAATACAAATTCTTTTTACCAATAATATCCAGTGTTTTATTTTTCATAGAAAAATCGCAAAAATGTTCTTGTAACAACAATTGCCGAAAACATCGAAACTAAAACTCCTATTGCCAAAACCAGCGCGAATCCCTTAACGACTCCTGTTCCGAATTCATAAAGTATAGCGCTTGTTATAAGAGTTGAGATATTTGAGTCTCTTATGGAAGGCCATGCTCTTGAAAATCCAATTTCAATTGACTCTTCTTGTCTTTTCCCAAGCCTTTTCTCTTCTTTTATTCGCTCGAAAATTAAAATATTCGCATCAACCGCCATTCCGATTGATAGAATAAAACCGGCTATTCCTGAGAGTGTTAGAGTTATTCCATAAGGAGTAAGATTACTGATTTTAAATATAGATAATACTAAAAGAGAATAAACAACAAGGGCAAGACTTGCTACGGCCCCTAGTCTTCCATAAAGAATGCTCATAAAAATTACTATTATTAAAAAACCAATAATTCCTGCCAAAAAGCTTTTCTTAAGCGAATCTATTCCAAGTGTTGGGCCAATTACCTGCTGTTCTAAAACCGAAAGAGGAACAGGCAGAGCTCCTGCATTAAGTTCGGTACTCAAAAGCTTTGCCTGATTAAGCGTAAAGCTTCCTGTAATAACTGCATTTCCCGTTAGAATTACCTGATTAACTCTAGGAGCCTCTATAACTTGGTTATCTAGAACCATGGCAACGATCTTGTTAACATTTCTTTTCGTTATATCTGCAAATTTTTCAGCACCCTTGCCTGTAAAAACTAACTGAACCTGAGGATTTCCTGTATTCTGATCAAAAGTTACGCTTGAGCTTTCTAAGTCATTTCCCGTAAGGATTGTTTTCGCAGCACCAGGGCCTAATACTTCCGCAATTCCCAAAGGATAAGCCGCAGGCGTTGCTGTTTTTGCAGATCCTGTTGCTCCCTGTTCCCAAAAAGAAAGCTGTGCAGTTGTTCCAATTAAATTTATTGCCTGATTAACATCTGTTACACCCGGCAGCTCCACAATAATTCTTGAATCTCCGTTAACTGTTGCTGTTTGAATAACCGGCTCAGATACTCCGAAAAGATTTATTCTCTTTTCAATTACTGTCTTTGCGGAATTTAGAGCATCGGACTTTTGACTGTCGGAAACGCCGGACATATCTGCTTTAAAGGTTATGGATGTTCCACCTTGTAAGTCAAGGCCTCTTCTAAATTCTAAATTTTTACCAATTCTAAACGTTCTTAAAAATGAAGATGGATCGATGCTTAAATTTTTTATTGGACCTACAGAAATTTTCTGAAGATTTGGCAAATTTATAAACAGAGAAACCAAAGTTAGTAGAATTATTAGCCAAAATAAAAAACGGGGGCTTCCTTTCATTCTAACATACTCTCCTCATCACCAATTAACATAACCCTGGAAGCTGAAAGGATAGAAAGGATAAAAGGATCTCTTCTTTTTTTTCTAAAATCGAATTCATCCTCAGACATTACCGTATAATTTATTTCTGTACTTAATCTTTTTTCTTCTGCCCTTACCAAAAGTGTAAGCTCCGGCAAAACTACCGTACCGACCAAAAGTAGGTTTATCTCATCTGGTTCAACCTTCATTCTTCTTGCAAATTTACCGGAAAACATAGCGTATTTTATTTTTCCAAGTTTTGCTCTATTTATTAAGACATCTCTACCAAGACCCACCGTCTTTACTCCGGTTCTTAAAAGATCGAAGTAAAAAGGATAATTTCTAGAAAGTGAGTAGTAAATTCTGTTTGCTCTTGGTTCTTTTGATAAAATGCCCTTTTTCTCAAGAAATAAAAGTTCTCTTCTTACCGCATTTATTTCATCACCTGTACGTCGCACCAACTCTCTAACATGGAACATTTCTAAAGGATTTCCAAAAAATATATTTAGAAGTTTTACTCGAGATTTTGATGTAATTAAATCAGAAAGCATAAGCCCTGGGATGATATTATTTTACCGTTACTACTCCATCCTTGGGCAGAATTTCAAACCAAATAAGTCCTCTGTTGAGCTCAACTGGGGCTCCGGTTGAATCAAAAAGCAATGTTCTGGAGGTCCTACTGTCTTTTCTCCATGTACCTTTTATTTGTTTTCCGTCCATAAAAATTGTCGCCTTCCCTATTCCTTTCGTTACATACAGAAGATGCACATTGTTCTCGTACCCATCGTTGGCATTTAATTCCTGCATAAATAATACTACAATATTTTTTGAAGTCAACTGCTTATTTGTATCCTTGTCTAAATGAATCTGTTTTCCGGTACTCCTTTTATATAGATTTGTTAAAGGATCATAGACCCAGTCTGCAAAATAGTCAGGCATTGAAGCCCAAAATTCTAAATGGATAGATTGGGTTGCTCCCCTTTTGGAAGAGCTAGCATCTTCTTTAAATGTATATGGAACAAAACCTTTGCTCCAAAGAGTGCCCTTTTTATCAACTTCGGTTAGTCCTCGAGATGATTTTGCATACTCCAATAACTTGTCAGTTGTCGAATACATTGTGTGCTCCGTTGCGACAGTGTGGCCAAATCTGTTATAGTCTCTCCAAAAAACAGGAAATCCTATCGAAAATTGATTCATATCGTTATAGGCAGTCCACCCATAATCAGAAAGCTGAGATAGTGCATCTGCCGGCCCTGCTTGATTTGCTCCTCCTACATGTGCATATAAAGGATAATTTCCATATTCCGAGAGAAAATCTATAAAGTAAGTTCTTGCCGATCGTACGGGCCCTGCTTCCCCTCCATCCTGACAATAAAAAATAGAAAGAAATCTTGTAATCCCTCCCTCCGCAACTGCCTCATAGATTACATCAGCAGAAGATAATCCCGATTGAGGCCTTGCCTCTGTATGATTCTCAACCATAACGCCCAAAGGTCTGTGCTGTTCCCACCAGTTTTTTTGTTGTTTTGAGTAAAGAACCCCATTCAATGGACAGCTTTCGGTTTTTGGAAGATTCGGATCAAAAACTAATTTACCCTCTGATCCTTTGAGTGGAAGACCTACGGGAGATGCTGTCAATTGAGAGCCGGTTTTTGGAAAAAGTGCATAAGATACACCTACCGATAATATATATACCAAGACAACTAGAGTAATTGTTATTATTTTTTTGTTACCCATTATTTATCTTCTTGTTTTGTTGCTTTTAAAACCTTTTTTTCCTCCTCCGATAGATCGAACTCTACTCCTTTCCCATTTGCCACTTTTTTCGCATACCACCTTGTCCCCGAGCGAGAATAGAGTGCTGAGATAATTATACCGGTATCGTTGGCATCAACTAAAGAAAGGCTAAAGCTTTGGTCTCCACCCGTATCTTTAAAAGGATTAAATCTATGAAGTCCAATTTTTTGGACATGCAAGAGCCCATCTCTCTGTAAATTATCGCAGTATTTCTTAATGAATTCAATATCTTTATTGTGAAGATCAATTTTGGAGAGAATATCTTCAAGAATTGACTTTAAATTTTTATTATTTGTACCCTTCGCTAATCTTGAATAGTGAGAAAACATCTGCCAAAAAAAAATTGTGAGGATTAGAAGCCAAACGAAAAATATACCGCCTAAAACAAGATAAAAATTGGGCACCATATATATCCATCTATATTAGCCTCTTGACAGCCTGCGTGTCAATAGTGTAATCTAGGCTCTATCTCAATGAGGAAAACGAGAAGACAAAAAATAACCGCAGATCTTCATCGCCAACTCTACTCCCTGAGGAGTCAGAAAGTTTCCTCTTTTGAGGAACAGACTACCTCAAAAATAGAAGATAAAACAGAAAAAACTTATCCTGCTGTTCTAATAGAACCCCAAAAATATAGTTATTTAATTAAAGATATTTCCAAAACCGGTATTGTTACAAGTGTGATACTTATTTCCCAATTGATTTTTTTCTTTTTACTTAAAAACCATTTGTTAATAATCCCAGGAATAGGTTATTGAAAGGAGGTGAATTATCAATGGCATCAATGTATTGTGTAAAATGCAGAGCAAAAAGAGATGATCCAAATGCTCAAAAAGTTACCATGAAAAATGGAAAGCCGGCTCTCAAAGGCAAATGCCCGGTCTGTGGTACAGGAATGTACAGGATCGGAGGCTAAATTTCTTGAAGACCTATCGATAGGAATTATTTTAATCTTCAAGAACAATAGAAAACCCCTTGATTCTTCTAGGGGTTTTTCTATATCTAATGTTAATCTTAAGTCTTTTTTACAAAACCGATGTTTCGCTTAAGCATTTGAAGAGCTGGTTTATGAAGCTTTTCTTGCGATGTTGACCAAGTAAGATTCTCAAGCACCACTGGTTTTATGCATACGTCAAATAGATCATAGGCTGTAGCAAGCACACAACAATCAGTATCAAAGCCACATAAATCAACCCCTGAGGTAACATGCTCCCTTAAGCCATTTTTTATTTCGGACACTTTATAAGCAGAAAGGATGTTTTTATAAAATAGGTTCTTATTATTTGTAAATTCTTTTATCTCATCGCATATATCCGTTGCCGGAGAATCTGTGCAGTCTCTCCATTCGGAAATTTGCCATAATGGAGAAGCGGGATCATTTTTGAATATTGTAAAGTATATAATTTCGTACTGACCTGCTTTTTTCTCAAGAAACTTTTGTATCTTTTTAACAATAGGCTTTGTTTCTTCATTAAGAAAAAATTTTTGCACATCAATAACTATAAGTGCTTTATTCATATTTGAATTATACACCTAACAATATTTTTATTGCTTATAATGTACGAGTTTGTAGACCCTGACGACAGAGATACTCCATTCACCAGCAATTTCTGCTCTGCCAAAACCCGCAATTTCCCAAAGAGAATTACCTAAGGGAAGACATGGATTTTGCTCGCATACTACCAACAATTGATCGGTAACACTTTTTCTCTTTGGATCATTTTGGGCATTCTCGATTGTAACAGGAGGATGGTTTTCTATGACAAAAAAATATCTGTAAGCATGATCTGAATTTCCTCCCGTTATAAGAGCAAAATTAAACGGCTTATTATCTGTTTTGCCTAGAACAAACTCAGAAATTTTTTTAACTTGGTCAAGCTGTCTATTTGGTGCGTACCTAAACGGGACTCCGCTTAAATTAATTGCAATTAGTGATAAAAAAGCAGCAATTGATATAACTTTTAGAAAAGCGTTTTTTCTTAAGATAAAATCTAGAGTATTTCCAACTAATATAAACGGCAAAGGAAACATAAAGCTAAAATAATAATCGTAAATCGGTTTTTTGTAAAACCCGAAGAGTAAAATCCCAAAGACGAGCCACATCATCAAAAGATTGAGTTTCAAAAAATCAGGAAATCTAGTTTTAAAAAGTTCTTTTGTCTTTGAAATTATTTTTTTATATTGAAAAACCAGAACTAAAAAACTGATAATGCCAAGAATAATCGATAGGCAATACCAAATATAGACGCTTGAGTGTTGATAATTTGCGATTTGCTCAGTCGGAGGAAAATTAGTTACAAGCCTCGCAAATAATCTAAAAAATACATTTGAGATATTTCCAAAAAAATTATTGCCTAAGCCGGTGTCTCCTGATTGAGAAATAAAATGTATTATACCCTTTAAATTTTGGAATCTATGTCTTGCCTCAAACGCTAAAAAAGGAGACAAGCCGATAATTAAACCAAAAAATACACATAGATAGCTTTTTATTAAAATTGAAATATCTCTTGAAGGCTCAAAAAAATATCTAATTATAAAAATTGAAAAGATATAAACTGCTATTATAAATCCCAAAAAGAATGCGAGATAGTGAAGCTGCATCGATATACCAAGAAATACTCCGCCTAGAATAAGTAGTTTTGTATTATTTTTTATTAAAGCTCTATAAATAACATAAAGGGTCAAGAGAGAAAAAAAGGGAAAGATATTTGGATTCCATGATGATCTTGAGTAAGCGATTACAATAGGTGATATTGAATATAAAAGTGCAGATATCAAACCGACGCGAGAATTAAATATTTCCTTGGCGAATTTATAGACAAGCCAGACTGTAGCAATACCAAAAAGAGCAACCATAATTGCCGGACCAACCGGGTTATAATTGAATATGAGTAAAAAGGGCGCCATAAAATAATAATAAATAGGACCTAAAAAGAATCCGCCGACAGATGCTGTAGGACCAAGAAGAGTTAATTTTCCGTGTAAAATATTATAGACCACTAAAACATCTCTTCCTTCATCTCCTAGAAATGTCATGTAATCCTGTATTCTATATATTCTTAAAAATGCCGCAAATGCTAAGATTAACCAAATTAGAATGTTTTGGCTAAAAAATAAATACCTTAGACTTGAAAAACGAAGCTTCATTTTTGAGGCTTTTTACGCCAAATGAATTTGTTGTAGACTGTGAAGTTATAAATCATTAATACTGCAGTTCCGACTATATAATATACGAATGGGAGAATACCTTCTCTTCCAAATAATATTTGTCCAAGCTGAATTATGCCGGACTGAATAATGATAACTCCGATATTTGAAGTAGCAAAAAATCCTAACATTTTTATAAAATATTGCTCAAGACCTTCTGTTTTTCTTTCTTTAAAAGTCCAGAGATTATTCAGATTGTAATTTGAGAAAATTGCAAGTTGTGCAGATAATAAACTTGCAAGTCCCAAAAGAAGAGTCGTATTATGCACCAGAAACCAATATATTATCGTCTGAATAATAAATCCAGTTCCTCCAACAATCAGGAACTTACCAAATTTTCCAAAAAATATTTCTCGAATACGAGTAAAAATTACAAATTTAAACACTTCGATAATATAACCAATAGGAGCAATCTTAGATCTTCCTAAAGTTCTGTCTGAAAAATGGAATGGAACCTCTCCAATCTTAAATCCGTCCCTGATCGCTTTATGTAAAAACGATATTTGAAAGATATACCCTTTATAATTTGTCAGCTCTTCTCTCTCTTTTAGAAACACCTCTTTCTTAAGTGCCCTGAAACCTCCAGTCCAATCATGGACTGAAAACTTCATGAATACAGTTCTTACAAAAAGATTCGCAACAATTGAAAATAATTTTCTAAGGAAAGGCCAGTTCTTAGGAACTGATCCTCCATCGCTATATCTATTTCCAATTACCATATCGCACCCTTCGTCTATTTTTTGAAGAAACTGCGGAATTTTTTCAGGGTCATGCTGAAGATCCGCATCCATTTCAAACATTACATCTGCGCCCATCTTATCAACCGCATAGGTCATTGCTCTTATATAGGCAGCTCCCAATCCATGCTTTTCTCCCGAACTAATATTAATATTCTTCCATTTCTGTGTAAGCTTTCTTACCTCATCTGCTGTGCCATCCGGAGAATTATCATCGGCCACCAGAATATTCATGTCGCGATTTTTTATTTTAGGGAAAATATCGTTCTCAAGAATAGAAATTAATTTATCAATATTTCCTTTTTCATTATAAGTAGGGGTAATTATGACAACTTTCATTTATAGACCTCTAAAGTATTCTATTGTTTTCTCAAGACCCTGGTCAATGGCTACTTTTGGCTTCCAATCAATAAGCTTTATAGCTTTATCTATATCCGGTTTTCTGACTTTTGGATCGTCTTCGGGTAAAAGTTCAAAAGTTGTTTTTGAAGAAGAATTTGTCATGTTCTTTATGACATTTGCAAGATCCAATATTGTTTTTTCATTTGGATTTCCCAGATTTAGCACTTTACCTTTTGTTTTATCAGAAACAATTGCCCTAATTAAGCCTTCTACTAAGTCATCTATATAACATATACTTCTTGTTTGGCTCCCGTCTCCATAAATTGTTAAAGGTTTGTTTGAAATTGCCTGATTTATAAAGTTTGATACCACTCTTCCATCATCTGCTCTCATCCTCGGTCCATAAGTATTAAATATTCTTATTATTCGATTATCCAAATTGAATTTTCTAAAATAAGCCATTGTAATTGATTCTCCGAAACGTTTTCCCTCATCATATACGGAACGTATCCCAACAGGATTTACATTTCCAAAATACTCTTCTTTTTGCGGAGAAACCTGAGGGTCTCCGTAGATCTCCGAAGATGAGGCGTAAAGAAATTTAGAATTAAATTTCCTAGCACTTTCCAAAAGATTATAAGTACCTAGTGAGTTAACAAGAAGAGTTTCTATTGGAAAATTTGTGTAACTTCTTGGGCTTTTTTTATTTGGAGAGGCTGGAGAAGCAAGGTGAAAAATATAATCTATTTTAGGCAGTTTTGTATTTTGAAAAGAGGAGATTGTAATATCTAAATTTAGAAAACTAAAATTTTTATTTTTAGAAAAATCATCTATGTTTTCTTGACTTCCGGTTATTAAATTATCTATGCAGATTACTCTATAATTCTCATCAAGCAGTCTTTCGCAAAGATTTGAACCTATAAATCCTGCTCCTCCTGCAACGAGTGCTGTCTGCATAAATTATTTTGTTTTCTTTTCTCTCTTAATGTCTGCCTCAACCATCATTTCCACCAATTGCTTAAAATTTGTCTTTGGCCTCCAGCCCAATATTCTCTTTGCCTTACTCGCATCTCCAACCAAATAATCGACTTCTGCCGGTCGCATATGAGCCTCCATATTTGAGGTGACATACTTTTGCCAATCCCTAATTCCGACATAATTAAATGCAGATTCTACGAATTCTTCAACGCTATGATTTTCTCCTGATGCTATAACGTAATCATCTGGATTTTTTTGCTGAAGCATAAGCCAAATTGCCTCAACATAATCTCCTGCATACCCCCAATCTCTTTTTGGCTCAAGAGAGCCAAGCTCTATTTTTTTTTGTTTTCCAAGGCTAATTCTTGCAACCGCATAGCTTATTTTACGTGTCACAAACTCAAGTCCTCTTCTTGGGGACTCGTGATTGAAGAGAATACCGGAACATGCAAAAATTCCGTAACTTTCTCTATAGTTTACGGTAATATAGTGCCCATAAACTTTGGCAACTCCGTAAGGGCTTCTTGGATAAAACCTAGTTGTCTCTTTTTGCGGTGTTTCTGTCACTTTACCAAACATTTCAGATGATGATGCTTGATAAAATTTAATTTTTGGATTTACCGTTCTTATCGCCTCTAATACCCTTGTAACTCCTAAAGCGGTAAACTCACCGGTTAAGACCGGCTGATTCCAAGAAGTCTTAACATAAGATTGAGCTGCCAAGTTATAAACTTCATCAGGTTGTGTTTCTAGAAGTGCGGATGCCAAAGAGCTCTGATCTAAAAGATCGCCTTGGACAAGTTCAATTTTATCTTCGATTTCTTTTATCCTTTCAAAATTTATAGTACTGGTTCTTCTGGTCAATCCGTATACCTTGTATCCCTTTTTAAGCAGGAACTCCGCAAGATAGGATCCATCCTGTCCGGTTATTCCGGTTATTAGCGCTTTTTTTGCCATAGCTTAGATTTTAAATTATATCTCTCCAATAGTCTAGGGTATCTTTTAAGGTTTTATCTATGGGTATTTCCGGCTTCCAGCCGGTAAGATTCGTAAATTTACTACTATCGCAGAGAAGATCCGGATTATCGCTTGGTCGAAGCAACGACTCATCCACTCTTACTTTTATTTTAGTTTTTGATAAGGATAGCATTTTATCAAGAATCTCAGAAATCATATAAGACTTACCGGAGCCAATATTATAGACTTCTCCGTCTCCACCTTTTTCAATTGCAAGAAAATATGCCTTAACCATATCCCTAACGTCCGTGAAATCTCTTTTACTGTCTAAATTCCCCACAGAAAGAGTGTTGTCTGTTTTACCTTTTTCTATTTCTGCAATTTTTTTTGCAAAAGCGGAAACAACAAAATAAGGCATCTGTCTTGGACCGATATGATTGAATGGACGCACTCTTATGATTTTAATGTTATATGATAAAAAATACTGAAGCGCTAGGAAATCTTGAGTAATTTTTGAAACTGCGTAAGGACTTGCGGGCATCAATTTTGTATCTTCATCAATTGGCAGATCTTTCTTTCCAACAATTCCATAAACCTCAGCCGAAGAGATAACTAGTATTCGCGTATTAAACAACTTAAGTTTTCTGATCACTTCTAGAAGATTGATCTGCGCCTTAACATTATTTCGAATAGTTTCGAATGGATTATCAAAACTTGCTTTAGGAGAAGTCAATGCGGCCAAGTGGAAAATCAAGTCCGGCTTAGTTTCTTTAACGATATCAAAAACTTTTTTTTCGTCTGTCAGATTCAGCTTGAACAGATTAACTTTTGTTTTTACGTTTTCTATATTGCTTAAGCTTGCTTCCTCAAGATAAGTCCCCGAAATTTTTCCTTTATTTTGTGAGGCTAAGTATTCAACAAGAAAGCTTCCTGCAAAACCGGAGATCCCTGTTATTAGAATGTTCTTCATCTTCCAACACCCAGATAGGCAAAACCCATGTCTTTCACTTTCTTGGGATCGTAGAGGTTTCTACCATCTACTATATTAGGAGATTTCATCAGTTTATAAATTTTTAAAAGATCGATTTCCTTAAATTCGTCCCAATCCGTTAAGATGACTAAAGCATCCGCATTTTTTACTGCATCTTCCCAGGTTTTTGAAAACTCAATCTCATCAAGTACTTTCTTTGCATTTTCCATGGCTTGCGGATCGTAAGCTTTTATCAAAGCTCCCTCCCGACGCAACAACTCAATAATATCTATTGCAGGAGAATCTCTCATGTCGTCTGTATTTGCTTTAAAAGACAATCCCCAAACAGCTATTGTTTTTCCGCGAAGGTCTCCGCTTAAGATTTTTTTTGTTTTCCTTACTAAATCTCTTTTTGCAAGTCTATTAATATCTTCAACTTCAGATAAAAGAGAAAAATCATATCCTAAATCACCTGCCATTGAATAAAGAGCTCTAACATCTTTCGGAAGACAACTTCCACCATATCCTGGCCCCGGATATAAAAATTGTCTGCCAATTCTTGCATCATACCCCATTCCGTCCAATACTTTCGAAGCGTCTGCTCCGGAAAGCTCCGAAAGTTTAGCAATAGCGTTGGCAAAAGAAATTTTGGTTGCAAGGAAAGAATTTGAAGCATACTTTATTAGTTCTGCGGTTTCTAGATTGGTATAAACTAATGGACTTTTAAAAGGGGCGTGAAGATCCGATAAGATTTTTCTGGACTTTTTGTTTTCCATACCAATTACAATTCTATCCGGATGAAGCGTATCCTCAATCGCCGTTCCTTCTTTTAAAAATTCCGGCACAGAGGCAATGTCAAATTTTGCTTTTTTGAGCTTATTTTCTTCAATAATTTTAAAAATTCTCTTGTTTGTTCCAACAGGAACCGTGCTTTTAGTAGCTACAACAGTATATCCGTTTAAGTTATTGGCAATCTTTTCAGCCACTTCAAAAACTCCATATAGCTCTGCATCGCCAGTTTTTTGAGGAGGTGTTCCGACAGCAATAAAAACAACATCAGAGTTTTTAACTGCCGGAGAATATTCAAGTGTAAAGATTAATCTTTTTGCTTTGATATTTTCCTTAACCATTTGCTCAAGACCCGGCTCGTAGAAAGGCACTATTCCTTTTTTAAGTTTGTTAATTTTCTCCGGAGTATGACCAATCACATATACCGTATTTCCAAGTTTTGCAAAAACGGCAGCTGTTACTAAACCTACGTATCCGTGGCCGACAAAAGTTATTTTCATATTAATTGTTTTCTAATTTCAAAGAGTCCTTCTTCCAATGTTTTCATTTTAATTCCTAATTTTTGTATTTTATCATTTTTGAGAGCAAGATGGAAAGGTCTAGGAGCTCTGCCTTTAAAGAAAACCTCCCGTGTTGTTTTTTGAAGTAGATTTTTATCGAAACCGAAGATATTGGCTATAATTACTCCTGCCTCAAAAGGACTTACAAATTGGCTACCTACGACATGAAAAATTCCTAACGATTCGTTACTAATAAGAGTATCTAGGACATAAGATAAATCATCTATGAACGTTGGTGTCATTATGTGATCGGTTATTACGCTCACTTTTTCTCCATTCTTTAATTTGTCTATTAAAACTCGTGCGAAATCTTTTTTTTGAAAATTTGCTCTATATGGATAGGCAAGTCTTAAAATCGCCCAAGACAAAGACGACTTAATAACAAGTTTTTCTCCCTCATATTTTGTTTGACCATACCAGCTTATCGGATTTTGAACATCTTCCTCTACATAAGGCTCCGCCTTTTCTCCGTCAAATACAAAATCTGTTGAGATATAAATAATTTTTTTTCCTGATTTTTCGCATGCCTTAATTATATTTTGAGTACCTAATACATTTACTGCCCAGGCAGTCTTTTTTACATTCCATTCTTCTTCTTTTTGCTTTTCATTTTGAATATTTTTAATCCTCAAATCTTCTTCCTTATCTTTCTCACAATCATCGACATCGGTTTTTGCAGCTAAGTGTAAAACTAAAGACGCATTTGATGAATCTATTAGGGAGAAGACTTTTTCCGAATCTGTAATATCAACACCTGCAGTTGAATTTAGATTTTCAAACTGATATTTATTTTTTAAAAGCTCTAGAATTCGCGAGCCCACAAGGCCAGATGACCCGGTTGCTATAATTTTCATACCGTCTCATACTGTTTTTTATAGTATTCTTTGTATTGACCTTTTTTTACGCTTTGCCACCATTGCTTATTTTCCTGATACCATTCAACTGTTGCCTCAAGCCATTCATTAAAATTATGAAGAGGACTCCACCATAATTCGTTCTTGATCTTTGACCAGTCGACAGAGTATTTCCTATCGTGCCCCGGTCTATCTTTGACAAATTCAATTACACTTTCATCCCTACCGAGTATTTTTAAAATTTTCTTAATAACCGCTAAGTTATTAATATCTTCTGTTAATCCTCCTATGCAATAAGTTTCTCCAATTTTTCCTTTTTGAAGAATAAAATCGATTGCCCTGCAATGATCTTTTACATACAGCCAATCTCTAACATACAATCCGTCTCCGTAAACCGGAACTTTTTTCCCTTCCAAAATATTTGTTATTGCAAGGGGAATTAGTTTTTCCGGGAATTGGTAGGGTCCAAAATTGTTGGAGCAGTTTGAAATATTTATTGGTAAGCCATAAGTATGGTAATAACTTCTGACTAGATGGTCTGATCCGGCTTTACTTGCTGAATAGGGACTTATGGGATTATAATTTGTTCGTTCATTAAATTTACTCTTATCTTCGAGCTCTAGGCTCCCAAACACTTCATCCGTTGAAATATGCATAAATCTTTTTATTTTAAATTTTAATGCAGCATCCAAAAGAACCTGGGTTCCTACAACATTTGTAATTACAAATGGGGCCGGCTTTAATATTGATCTGTCTACGTGGGTCTCTGCTGCAAAGTTAACTACTATCTGAGCCCCTTCCATTGCTTCTGTTACCTGCTCTACGTTACTTATGTCTCCATGAATGAAGCTATATTTTGGATTTTTTTCTATGTCTTTTAGGTTTTCCAAATTTCCTGCATAGGTTAGCTTGTCAAAATTTACTATTTCATCATCCAGATGGTTTGCAGTCCAGTAGCGTATAAAATTTGAGCCAATAAATCCTGCTCCTCCTGTAACAAGTACTTTCATATTATCCAATTAACGGGAGCTCCAACGGCTGTTTCAAATGCTGAAAATATTTAAGAATTGAGTCTCTATGATCAAATGCAAAACTCTCTTCGGATGGTAAATTATCTTTAGAAAACCACCCTACCTCTGTGCTTTCTTTATCTGTTTTAAATTTTCCTCCAATTGGCTTAACGACAAAGACGATATCTAGATTTTGCCTATCTTCTTTCAGCCTTTTGGGACTATCATTAATCCTTAAAAGAAATTGTATTTTGCCTTTTATTCCTGTCTCTTCAAAAAGCTCTCTTAACGCCCCTTCTCTTGAATTTTCGTCTCTATCCAGAAATCCACCCGGAATATCGTATTTACCGCCTCTTACTAAATTTTGTGCTCTTTTTACAAGAAGAACTTCTCCTTTGGCATTTACTGTGAGTGCTTTTACTGTTACATGGCGGAGTTTTCCCCTACCACCATTTTCAAACTGGCAGATAATCATAAAATTTATAACTCTCCTGCCTTAACTTTTTCTGCAACCATATTGTTTGCTCGCAAAAGTTCTTCATATGATGTTCCTGCGTCAATCCACCAATCTAATAGCTCGCACTGTAAACTTCCTTCTTGTAAATAAATATTATTGAGGTCTGTTACTTCAAGCTCACCTCTTGTGGATGGTTTAAGTGTTGATATAAAATCGAATACTCGCTCGTCATACATGTAAATTCCGGTTTGAGCTATATCTGATTTTGGATGTTCTGGCTTCTCTTCAATTGAGAGCACCATGTCCCTATTATCTACCTCTATTACTCCGTACTGCTGCGAGTCGGTTGACATTCTAACACCGTAAACGATCGCTCCCTTATCCCTTTGCCCGAATTTCCCAATAGCAGATTTAAGATCTGTTTTAAAGATATTGTCTCCGAGTATTACGACTATTTTCTCATTTTTGGCAAATTCCCTAGCATAAGAAATACCATCTGCAATTCCTCCTTTGGCATTTTGCTGCACTCCGTAGTAGATTTTTAACTCAAACTCTTCTCCCGATTTTAAAAGGTTAGCAAAATCTCCAGAATGATCCGGAGAACTTATTAGAAGAACTTCATTGATTCCTGCCCGCTGCATAGCCTCAAGCGGATAAAAAATCATTGGTTTATTAAATACGGGGAGCAAGTGTTTATTTGTAACTTGTGTTAACGGCCTAAGTCTTGTAGCAAGACCTCCTGCTAAAATTACACCCTTCATATTTCGAATTCCTCAATATAATCTTGAATTTGCCGAAGGATCAAAATCCGAGTCCTCCTTTTAAAAAGAAGAAGATAACTGTTATGCCTAAAGCGCCAATAATTATGTATTGTATCACAATCCTTATGCGTAAGTCGTGATTTATCAAGTGATGGACTATTCCAAAAAGTATATAAAAAAGGGTCGTAAGAAAAACTAGAATTAACTGAAGATTTTTATTTGGAGCTGCTAAAATAATAAAAAATAGACCAAGAGTAAGTATAAATATAAGAGAGACATAATACTCCAAATCGATATTTCTGCTTTTAATATTCGTCACAATATTACTCCTCTGCCCAAAATAACAATAATCAAAAGTACAGATATCAAAAAGAATATATGATCCGGATTATGCTCTGCAAAACTTACAATTTTTCGCCTTTCTAAAATTATTGTTTCGGATATCAAAGTTAATATAAGCATTATAATAATAAATGTTCCTATATTAGTTGTTAAGTGGATACTATCAATAAGCGGTGCGTTTTTGACTTGCGACAAAGGATTGATTTTGGAATAAGCCTCCACGGACTTATTGGGACTTACCGCAACTTTTTGTTTTGAAGAAATTTTGTTAGGATTATTTGAACTTGGCAATACCGACCTTTCACTTGGCGCAGGAAGTGCCGCTAGCGTACGGCTCCCAAACTCCTCGACCACAAGAATTGTTTCTTCTCCGCCTAGTTTTCCGGTTACAACTGCAAATCCAACGTCTGAGTAATTCGGTGATAGAACGTTTGCTCTGTGTGAGGGACTTGCCATCCAAGCATTAGTAACATCTAAGCTAGTGTTAAATCCTCTTGCCAAGTTCTCTCCAGCATAAACATAGCTATAACCTGCCTCTTTTATAAATTCCCAAGGAGTTCTGCCATCAGACGAATTATGCGCCCAATAGTTTTTTGAGAACATATCGTTGGCTTTATTCCTTGCTGCTGTGGCAAGTTCTGGACTAAACGATAAATTAGAGAGCCCATTTCCTTGTCTTTTTTGATTTAATAATGTTATTAATTGCTCCGAAGTTATATCCGTTGAAATACCAAGCACGGAGGGATATTTGGTTTGTGTTAAATTCAGCAGTAAGCCCCCTATGATAAAAAATACTATAAACAGTAATAATGTCGTTTGATGCAGCAGTTTTGCTTTGTAATTGTTGGACTCTCGCGGTATAAAAAGATGATGTAGGAAATCTTTCATCTATATTAGTATATCATTTGTATTTTGGTACAACCAATTTTCCAACTTTTTTCCTATTTATAGGAATTTTTAGAAAAAACCCCAGAGCATTGGCAACTGAAATACCAACTCGAAGTCCGGTAAAAGAGCCGGGTCCGGTGTTTACTTTTATTTCACTTATATCTTTCAATTTAAGATTATTTAATTTAAGAATTTTATCTATAAGAAGAAGTATAGCTTGTGCTTTTAAAAGCTTAGCGTTTGACGTAATATATTTAATCTTATTTTTAATTTTAACACCCGTTTTTATTCTTGCAGAATCTCTTGTATCAATAAGAAGTGTATTCATATTTCAACGGCTCCTTTTCTAATTATTTTCCAAGGTTTAACCGAACAATCTATAACAGTAGAAGCTTTTTTATAATTATTTGTAGTTCCTGGTAAAACAAAATCTACTAAAGAAATTAGATCGCTATTTAAATCTTCGATTCTAAAAGGTGTTTTATCCCCTTGAAAATTTGCAGAAGGAGCCAGAAGAGGAACGCCGACTTTTTTTATCAATAATTTTGTAATTTTGTGATCGGGAACTCTTACCCCCAGAGTTTTCCCTCCTCCCCTAACCAGAGATCTTACTTTTTTTAAATTGGCTTTAAATATAATTGTTAAAGGCCCTGGCCAGAATTTTTTAATAAGTTTGTTCTTAACATCTTCTTCCATGGGCTCGATGTATTCCTTAACCATTTTTAAGCTGTCAACTAAAACTAAAATTGCTTTTTTTTCCGATCTCTTCTTTATTCTAAATATTTTTTTTACAGCACTGCTATCATCAATCCTGCAACTAATAACAAAGGTGGTATCGGAGGGAAAAATAACAATACCGCCTTGTTTTAATACTTTTATTGCTTTGTCTATATTGCCTTTCATAATTTTTGATTAACTATTATTTTTCTTCTATCCCCTCCCAAATCTTCAAATTTTACATCCCATCTTTTCTTTGGCAGCAGACTTTGCATCTTCTCTGCCCATTCAATCGCGACAACATTTTTACCTCTAACTATCTCTTCAATCCCAAGATTTTTAATATCATTAAGACTATCTATTCTGTATAAATCAACGTGATAAAAAGATTTTAAATTTTGAGATGTAGTTTTGAGTTTTGAGATTTGAGATTTGAGATTATATTTTCTGATAATAATAAAAGTTGGGGAAATAATTCTCCTTTTAATTCCTAATCCTTTTACCAACCCTTGCACAAAAGTGGTTTTTCCGCTACCCAAATTGCCGTAGAGAGCAATCACATCCCTTTTTTTAAGCCTCTTGATAAAATTTTCTGCTAATTTTTGAGTTTCTCTAGAATTATTTGTAATGAAATTATTTTCCTTTGCTTTACTCATTGTTGATCTTCTTATTTTTAAAATGCTGAAAAAGAAGTATAGCACGAGAAAAAATAAAAAGGGGAAATAAAAAAATAAAAAAGCCAAAGAAGAGATTAGACAAAAGTTTTATCATTGATTTAGTTTATCAATCTATTTCTGTATTTGGCAAATATATTATGGCAGAGTGTGCAAGTAAAAAGTTTGAATTCCATCGCTTTGATCGACTCTTGCAAAAGAAAGGTTTCCTCCTCCGCAACCAATACTTCCTCGGAACAATTCTCCGTCTTTTACCGCTCTAACTGCCAGAGAAGAACTTGAAAACATATCGATTCCGGTATGCGGACCTCCGCCATACCATCCAATTCTTGCCCAATATGTCATTCCATAACCTTGTTCTATATAAACAGGATCTGAGATTGGCCAGTTCCATGATCCTCCAAAAGAAAATGAACCATCGGGAGAATTTTCAAAAGTTACACTTTTGTTCGAAAGAAATTGACTCGGATCTTGTAATCCTCCACCTTTGTGAACTTCAAAGTGAAGATGGGTCCCCGAAGAACACGGCGAGCTGCCAGAGATAATATATGCTATTACATCTCCTTCTTTCACTTGTCCTACGCTTACAGCATTTCCTCCGCCTGCTGTGATCTGCTGGATCGCTCTTTGCTCAGCAAGAGCAGCCTGCAATCTCTGCTGATAAACAGATTCGCTATTCTGAGTTACAGAAAGAAGTGCCTGTTTATCTTTCTTTTCTTGATTAAGCTGCGAGGTATACCCTTCAAGCTGTGCTTTAAGTATCTCTACTTTTTTCTTTTTGTCTTCAAAAATCGTTTTTTGGTTGGCGTAATCATTTTTTGCCTGTGTAGTATCGTAAATAAGTCTCTTATCATGATCCTGGGCAATCTTTAAATAATTAAGTCTTGAGAAAAGATTAGAAACATTATTTGACGACAAGAGAATATGAAATGATTGAACCGTACCAACTTCGTAGGTTGCAACAATTCTATTTATGAGAACTCCTGTTAGTTTTACCAAGGAATTTTGAAGATTTGAGATTTTCTTATTTGTAGTATCTATATCAAGAGTGATATCTGTTATCTGTTGTTTAGTTGAATCTATTCTAAGCTGAGTCAATTTAATTTGGCTATCCATTACGACAATTTGCGAAGAGAGAGTTTTTTCTTGTTTCTGAAGATCAGAAACTTTATTTTGCAAATCGTTAATTTGATTCTGTAAGTCTCTTACAGCTTGCGAATTATCCGGTGAAGATGTAGGGGTTGGTGTTGGGGTATTGGTTTGAGAAATTGCAATTTCTCTAAATTGAAAAAAAAGAACAAAAACCGAAAGTGAAAATACGAGAACTAAGAGATTTTTCTTTCCAATTACCATAAGCCATATTATCTAAGATATCTAAGAACTGCCAAAAAGCTTGAAAGAAAACCTAATATTATGGCAAAAATTAACTCTGCCAATAATACTTCAAAAAGAAAGATGGGAGAAACAGGTAAAATTGGAATTCCTTTTAGAAAGGACGATAAAAAGGGAGTTGAGTACAAGAGCGCAAGAGAGGCTATCACCCATCCAATTACAGCTCCTGAAACCGCATAAAACATTCCTTCAAAAAGAAACGGCCATCTTATATACCAATCAGAAGCGCCTATGAGACGCATTATCTCTATATCTTCTTTTCTTTGAGAAATTTTTATTCCTATTATTGTTATCATTATAAATGTCGAAACTAAAGAAAGAACAACTATCAAACCGATTCCTATTTTCCGAACAGCAGCAGTCCAGGAAACAAGGGTAGACACAATGTCTTTTTGAAAAATTACTTCCGAAACAACTGGTGATCCTTTAAGCATTTCCGATATTCCAGAAAGATCGCTTATCTTAAAAGTGGAAATTTCCAAAGATGCGGGCAGTATATCTGCCGTGACTAGATCTAAAAGAAGAGGGTCGTCTCTATTTTGCAGTTTATATATTTTAAGCGCCTCTTGTTTTGAAACAAATTTAACAGAGGAAACTTTTCCGGTATTTTTAACTTGCGCCTCAAGTGCATTTATATCGTATTGCTTTGTTTCGTTTTTGAAAAAAGCCGTAACTTGTGGTTTTGATTCAAAAAAATTAATAACCCGCGCTGATCCGGAAAGAAGAAATGTAAAGAAAGATATAGTCAAAAAAGTAAGCATCATTATCAAAACAGCAGCAAACGCCTGATATGGGGAGCGTCTAATATTACGAAGGCTTGATTTTATAAATTTCATTTTTTATGCTCTTCCTTCTTCTTGTCATCTCTTACTAACTTGCCTTTTTCAAGAGCAATAACTCTCTTTGCAAGATTTCTTAAAATATCGACATTGTGAGTTGCCATTATTACGGTCGTACCTTTTTCGTTTATGTCTGATAAGAGCTTTACGATTTCCCAGGAGGTCGCAGAATCTAAATTTCCCGTCGGTTCATCCGCTAAGAGAATCTCCGGAGAAAGAACAAGAGCTCGCGCAATTGCTACTCTCTGAAGTTCTCCACCTGAAAGCTGAATTGGAAATTTATCTTTATGCTCTATTATTCCGACTTGTATCAGAATTTCTTCAACTTTTTGTTTTGCCTCTTCCATATTAACGCCGGTAACTTCAAGCGGCATTACTACATTTTCAAAAACAGTTCTATCAAACAAAAGTTTTAAATCCTGAAATACCATGCCTATTTTTTTTCTTAAATGAGGAATTTGATGCTTTGGAAGTTTAGTTAAATCCCAATCATTAACTATAACTGTCCCTTCGGTTGGTAGAATTTCTCTTATTAAGAGCCTGAAAATCGTTGTTTTTCCGCTGCCAGTTGGACCAACTAAAAACGCGAATTCCTTTTTATCTATCGATAGATTTATATCGACAAGACCAAAAACTCCAGTACCGAATTTTTTAGAAACTTTTTCTAATCTGATCATAAACTCGAAGCTACTATTAGTAGGGTCCTATAAAACTTCCAAGCTACCAACATCCATAAGCCAACCCGCATGTTGTGCCTGTTGTGTTTGTCCCCAAACTTTAACTTTCTTTCCAACGTATTGAGATAAGTCCACGATAGAGGACGTAAGATATACACTTTGACTATCTCCCCCCGGTCTTTGGAGATGAAACTGTCCTTCTCCATCGATTCCTCCTGTTTTTAAAAGTCCTTCTGTTGTATCCTTGAATGTTTTAGTATCATTTGATCCTACAACTTTTCCTTTTGAAATACTCGAGGATCTTCCGCTTTTTGTCAGATCAATCCCTACAACATTTCCATTTTTAGAAAGAAGGTATCCGCTTCCGACACCTAAAACTGCAGCCAGTAATAAAACAGCTAATAATTTCGAAGTAATAAAAGAGTCCTCTTTATTTTCAAAGGTATTCATCAGAGGCTGTTTTTCCGATTCTATTTTTTTTTCTTCTTCCACTAAATTAACTTCACCTCCTATCTATAGTAAAGCACATTTTTAAAGATTTGGCAAATTTTATAACCTTCTTAGTTCCTCTTCTATAAAGCCATCTATCTCTCCGTTTAAGACCGACTCTGTATTTGAGGTTTCAAAACCGGTACGAAGATCTTTTACCATATGATATGGATGAAGAACATATGAGCGGATCTGATTTCCCCAACCGGGAGTTTTATATCCGCCTTTTAATTCTTGCTCTTCTTTTTTTCTCTCTTCCTCTTTTAACACCCAGAGCTTTGCTTTTAAAAGTTTTAATGCATATTCTCTGTTCTGCGCCTGATATCTTTGACTTTGCGCCGTTACTACAATTCCCGAAGGCTTATGCTTAAGTCTTACTGCCGTTGAAACTTTCTGCACATTTTGTCCTCCGTGACTGCTTGCTCTATAAAAGTCCCAATCCAGATCTTCCTCTTTTATATCAAGTTTTTCTTCCTCTCCTAAATCCGGCATAACCTCAACCAGAGCAAAAGAGGTGTGTCTTAACTTATCCGCATTAAAAGGGGAAAGTCGCACAAGCCTATGGACTCCTGCCTCCCCTTTTAAATATCCATATGCATATTTCCCATTTACAGAAAGAGTTGTGCTTTTAATTCCGACTTCCTCACCCAAGGTTTCATTAAGTTTTTCAAAACTCCAGTTTTTTCCCTCAAAATATCTTGTATACATTCTAAATAAAATTTGTGTCCAGTCCATCGCCTCCACACCCCCTTGCCCTGCGTGAATGGAAAGAATCGCAGGGCTCTGGTCATAGAACCCGGAAAAATATACTAAGACTTCAAGCTCTTCAATGAGTTTTTTTGCTTCTTTAAAATTATTATTTGAGATAAATTCCTGCAATTTTTCTACATCGCTTATTTCTTTTTGAAGATCTGCTAATTCTTTCATTTTTAAAGCGGCAGCTTTTTGATCTTGCCAAAAAGAAGGGTCAGAGCTTTGGGCTTCGATACTTCTTATTTTTTTCTTTTTTTCTTCGATGTCTAACTTTGCCAAAACTTTATCGACTCTCTTTTTTATTTCTTCCATAATTATTTAAACGGGTTAATTGTAATAAACATAATAACCGAAGACAAGGCCATTGTGATAAATGTCAGCCAAATTAAACTATTAGAAAGCCAACCGCTGCGGTATTCCCCCATAACCTTTGAGCTTCTTGCAATTTTTGCTATCAAAAAGATAAGAGGAACTGCTGCAACCCCGTTAAAGACAGCTGCAAAAACCAGAGCTTTAATAGGATCGACTCCGATAAAATTTATAAGAAGACCTATTAACGTAGCAACGATTATTATTCCATAAAATCCATGTGCCTCTTTTAGCTTAAGGGACAGTCCTTCTTTCCAATTAAAGGCTTCCGAAAGTGCATAAGAAGCAGACCCTGCAAGTACAGGCACAGCTAGTAATCCTATGCCAACAATGCCCGCTGCAAAAATTGTTTTTGCCAAAAAACCTGAATGAGGAAAAGTAGAAACAAGAGGCTCAAGCGCCTTAGCCGCATCTGCGGCTGTTGTTATGTTCATCACTCCATGATTATGAAGTACCGAGGCAGTCGTAATTATAATAAACCAGGTTACAATCTCTGAGAAGAACATTCCAATAGCGTTATCTATACGCAGGTTTTTAAGGAAGTGTTTGGTAATTGTAGGAGGTCCACCACCTTTTAACAAGCGATTTTTAGAAATTTCTTCTTCAACTTCTTCCGATGCCTGCCAAAAAAACATATAGGGAGAAATTGTCGTGCCCAGAACACCAGTTAAGATAAAGAAAAAACCAAAATTTAGCTCAATATGAGGTACAAAAGTATTTTTTATAACTTCTGTCCAATTCTGTCCAGCAATAAATGCAGTAACTGGATAAGCCAAAAGTGCTAAAGAAAGCCATTTAAGTATTTTTGCATAGACAATATAAGAAGTAAAAATCTCAAGCATAAGCATAATTACGGTAAAAAATAATGCAAGAATAATAAAAGGAATCGGAATAAGAAGATTAAGCGCAGATGCCATTGCCCCTATATCTGCTCCGATATTAATTGTGTTTGCAACAACTACTAAAAGGACGACCGTATACAAAATCTTTTTGCTAAAATTATCCTTAACAACCGCTGCAATTCCTTTACCCGTAACAGAACCTATTCTGGCGCAAGCTTCTTGGATTGCCGTCATTAAAGGATACATAAAAATTACTGTCCAAAGTTGGTTATAGCCAAACTGAGCACCAGTTTGCGAGTATGTAGCAATTCCAGAAGGATCATCGTCGGCAGCACCCGTTATTAATCCAGGACCGAGAATACGAAGAAACCTATTAAATTTATGTTTTATATAAGAAATTTCTTTTTCCATTTTTATCTTATAATCCGTTGCAAATTTTAAGACATGCGTCTTTTAGTTGATTACCTGGTAAGTTTTGCAGATTTCTAATTTCATTTAATATCTTTTGAACCTGTGAAGACGATGAGGCAATCTCTCCAATATTTAAATTACCTGCTTCTTTCTTTATTGATTCTATTTGACTTCCTAAAACATTCTGTATGTTTGGCTCGGAATTTGAGGACGCGGTAGATTCTTTTGAACCAGACGAAGGTTTCGAGGCTAATTTTTTATTTTGGGGGAATAAATTTCCTTTGAAAATATAAACCGAAGATCCTAAAAAAACTATAGCAAGAAGTGCTATTAAAATTCTTTTTTTATTCCAGGATTCCTCAAATTTTACCTCTTGCATGAAATTATTGTAGGTTAAGACAATTTCTTTTGCAATAAAAGCAGAGTAAAAGTGTTATAATTTGCTTATGAACCTTAAAAATCTTCAGGGAAAAATAAAGGTATTAAACGAAAAGACAAGTCCTCACTATAAACTCTATTCCCAAGCAGAAAAAGAAATACTTACAAAAACGGTTAAGCTAAACGAGGAAGTCGGAGAATTATGTAATGACATTCTATCTGTTTTAAAACTCCAAAGAAGAGCAAAGCTTGAAAAATTTGATAAAAGAAACATTTACGAAGAGTTCGCCGATGTTGTAATAACAACAATTCAACTTGCTCAAGCAGCAGGAGTAGACATAGACAGAGCAGTCGGTGATAAAATTAAAAAGATCGAAGAGAAGTATATTAAAAAAGATGAAGCAATTTAATAAAATCTATTCAATAGTTTCTAGAATTCCGAAAGGAAAAGTCATGACCTACAAACAAGTTGCACAAATGGCTGGAGTTAAAACTCCACGAGTTGTTGGTTTTGCACTTTACCAAAATAAATCTCCGTTGACAGTTCCCTGCCATAGAATTATCAAGTCCGATGGAAAACTCGCTTCTGGTTACGCTTTCGGCGGAATGAAAAAGCAAAAAGAAAAACTGGAAGAGGAAGGGATAGTTTTTAACAAAAATTTTGTAAATTTAGATAGTTATCAATTTAAAAACTGATGGAAACTGCAAAAACTTATGCTGCAAGTCCTGAAGATAAAGAAGTAGAAAGCTTTTTCTCTGGTACGCCGGCTAGAATATGGGCAATATGTTTATAAACCCATTGATTCCAAATAAGTCCCATATGTGTACCAGAAACCTCAATGTTGGTTGCCCGCTGATCCGGATCAATACAAGAACGCCAGTCAACCACTCCATCATCCTTTGTGTAGATATAAGTTGATCTAACTCCTCGAGGAAGAGGCTGTATTAATTGCTCTTTTATTCTTGCAAACTCTTCTTGGTTTCTAAATGAAGGGATTATAGCTTTACCTAGTGCTAATACGAAAGGGTCTACAGCTTCTTCAAAGTCTACGTCAATAGGACCCCCTAATGCGATTACGCTTTCTATATATTCTAGGTATTCTTGTCCAACTCCTCTTGCAATAGCTGCACCTAAACTGTGACCAATTAAATGAACCTTTCTTCCGGTATGTTCGTAAATCCTTTTGGCTTTCCCCCCTACTTTTTTAATATTAAGCTCTAGATCTCTGTTCATAATGATTTCCGAAGCGTACGTTCGATAATTCACCCTTTCTAGCCATGAGTTTAGAAAAAAATGGTGTCCATCTGAATTAAGAAAGCCCGGGATTGTTATTACTGGGCTTGCGTCACCATGCGGTATTCCAATGCCATAAAAAACAAAACTTGTGTGAAGGACGAGAAGTTCCCTAAACGCTTCTCCTTCATACCAGAGAGGCTTGCGCCCTTCTTGGGATAGGATCCCAGCTTCAACGCTTCTCTCGGCAAGCGCCACCATAAAGATAATTCCTTACCCTAAGTAAATACCTTATATGTTAGCTTGTCAATAGATAACAGAGTAAAATTCCGTACCCATCGGTTATTCCGATAGCCAAATGATCCATCTAGGAAATATCACAAATAGCAAGATATCCACACTGTAATAAGTTACAAATTTGTAACATTTCTTGTTATGGGAAAATTTTCTCTTAAAAAGAGACTATTCTTGTAACTCATTTACTATTATTGAGTTAGTTGTGCTCCCCTTGATGGCTTTGGCAGATTAATGCCAGATCAAGACCATTTTCGCCGTCATACGCCACGTCAACCGCATATTTTTCCTGCTCAAGTCCTTGTTTTAAAGAATTGGCGATTTTGTGTTCGTCTTCAACAACTAGTATTTTCATGGGGCTATTATATAGCTTTTTACTCCACCAAACTTAAAACAAGCTGAAGAAAATTAAATATTACGCCTCTATTCTTTCAAAGAGATAACTGCCAATACCAATAAGTATGACTGTAACTATAATTAAAATAGACAAATCTTTTAAGATTCCAAACTCAGACTTAGAAATAAGAGCCCATCTGGCACCGTCTACTCCGTAAGTCAACGGATCAAATTTTACAATAAATTCCATGATAGGGGGAAGACCTTTGAGAGGGAAAAGCGCTCCGGACAAGAAAAATATCGGCATAACCAAAAAATTCATGATAATTTGAAATCCCTGCATATCTTCCATAAGTGATGCAATAATTGTCCCAAGAGATGTAAAAAGAAGCGCTGAGAGGAAAACCACTATAAGCCAAAGCGGGATTAACGCAAAATTATTAGGACGAAATCCTACTATCAAAGTGAGAATAAAAACAATAATTCCCTGAATTGTCGCAACCGTAGCACCTCCAATAGTCCGCCCAAGCATAATATTAAACCGGGGAACCGGTGCTACCAAAGTCTCTTTAAGAAAACCGAATTGTCTATCCCAAATAATTTCTATCCCCGTAAACACTGCTGTAAACAGAACGCTCATAAGAATTATTCCGGGTCCCAAGAACTGAATATAGATTCCCTGACCGGCCTTCTGATATATAGATCCGAAACCAAATCCAAATGCCAAAAGGAAAAGAAGCGGCTGCCCTAAAGAGCCGATAAGCCTTGACCTTGACCTTAGATATTTCTTTATTTGTCTGAGCCATAAAATATAAATTGCGCTCATATTATCTTCTTCCCCAAGCTCTTCTATGCGTACGCATTCTATCTGTTGAGCTTGCTTCTTCATCGCGAATTACATGCCCAGTCATTTTAAGAAATGCATCTTCAAGAGACTTTGTGTTTGTTTTTTTCATAAGCTCATCGGCAGTCCCGATTGCGATTATTTTCCCAAAATCTATAATTGCAATTCTTTGTGCGATTTTTTGCGCTTCCTCCATATAATGGGTGGTAAAGAAAATTGTCATTCTCTCTTTCTTGTTAACATTCTGAAGATAACTCCACATGTGATTTCTAGTCTGAGGATCAAGACCAATTGTCGGCTCATCAAGAAAAAGAATCTTGGGATGATGGAGAAGTCCACGGGCTATTTCAAGCCTTCTCTTCATTCCGCCCGAGAAGGTTTTAATCAAGCTATCTTTCCTATCCCAAAGCTCCACAAATTTCATCATATCTTCAATTCTTTTGTTCCTAATATTGCCGGGGATCTTATACAAGACTGCATGAAACTGCATGTTTTCATAAGCTGTTAGGTCATCGTCAAGACTTGGATCCTGAAAAACAATTCCGAAAGATTTCCTGACTCCATTTTTATCAGTTTCGGGATTCTTTTCATTTAAAACTATTTTACCTGTGGTGGGCTTAAGAATAGTAGTTAGAACTTTTATAGTTGTACTTTTCCCGGCACCGTTTGGACCCAAGAATGCAAAAATTTCTCCCTCTTTTATATCAAAAGATATATCATTTACCGCAGTGAAATCATCAAATTTTTTTGTAAGGTTATTTACTTCTATTATTTTATTATTCATCTCTATAATTAGTATAGCATTATACCGGTAAAACTTCAGACTTTTGAGATCAATTTTGCCAATGAAATTTTAAAGATTGACCATATATTTTCTAAACATAAAATTGATATTCTTAGAATTAAAAGAGTGATGATAGCTATTTTAAAACCGGAAATTAAAAAACTCCTATCGCATACCATTACAATCGTATACTCTCCTATTGGGATTGGGACTGTTTTAAAAGAGCATCTTCTCCGTGAATGTTATTCTAACACATACAGTATTGCAGAAATGATGTTCTAGATATTAGAGATGGAAACTACATGGAGATATAAAAACCAAATTTGAATTTTAGAATTAGAAAAAGACTCAAAGCGAGGAGAGCAAAAATAAAAATTACTAAGAATATGGGTTCGATACTTGAACTATGCTTTGTAGACTTTGCCATAACTCTATATTTTCAGAAAAAGAGAAGTTTGTCAATATATCTTTTCGGATCAATTTTTCCAATGGAATTTTTGTAGTGCTAGTCATATAGGAAACAACATACATTTAGACTTTGAGCTCCAAGGGATAGAGGATGTCGAATATGGTATTTAGGAATTGATTTCCAAGGAAAATAGTATATCTCCATAAAAACAGCGACTTATAATGTTTTTGTTAAGAATAATTAACAACACTTCCTCATCCAATAACCTTTTACCAATCCAACTACCACAAGGAGTATTCCTCCAATAAACCATCCTGTGTATGGAGGCCAATTATATCCAGCTGTCATTCTCAGATAGTTAATGATTGCATAAACTACCGCTACAATTCCAACTGCTATTAATAAATTTCCATGGCTTTTATGTACGCAGGTATGGCAGGCTACTCCATTCATTTTTTCTTCCTTCATTTATTTCACCCCCTCTCTCTTTGTAGTTTAGTTCGCTTTTGAGTGAAATGCAAGGAAGCTGCATGATGAGATTAAATTTGCTCCGGGCAGTAGAAGAAGCTAGAACTATTTTGGGTTAAGAATCAGTAATAGGATAAAAGCCTAATGCAATATTAACTTTGATGTAAAAACGTTTAATGTCTTGCATTAGTTCAGCCTTTTCTTTAAAAGCATCAACTGGAAGGACACCATATTTCTCATAAGAGTGCCTAAACCAATAATAACTCAACCCAAAAAGTAAACTAAATGGAATATCTTTTTCAGTCAGAACTTCTCTCCAGTCTGAGGAGGAAACATTTATTGCATTTAATTCTGGGTAGTACAACATAGAATGCAATACATCTTTAACCATTTGTTCTGGTGCTGGGCATGACTGCATATCATTATCTGCCTCCACAAAAAAATTCTTCTGATCAGGATTTTTGCCGTTTGCAAATTCATAGATTTCCTCAGGAGAAAAGCGTTGTTGCTCTTGGGAAGATGTGGACATCATCGCAGCAGAAACTAAGAAAACCCCTGCAGCTGTGCGGCCAGTGTCGATAACCGAGGGAGGCAATGAATCTGTAAGGCAAGGTTGAGATGCCCGAAGTATCATGTAAGCTGGTAGATGATAAAGTGCGCTAGAACATACGAACAATTCTTCGAGTGTCAATGGCTCTTGTGAAAAACCACTACGAAGAAAGCTGATTAAAGAAATGACACTTTCTCTTCGTTCTGAAAACTCTTTAAATGCTTGTATATCTGTCTTAAAACCGCCTCTCCCGACTAGTTTGTTGTCTACAAATATAGGCGACTGTGATTCGAATTGTCTACCTTCTGTATCAGTAATATCGGTATCTTGTACAATAAGTCTTTCTATCGGAATATTCATATTTAGAGTATTGAAAATTTAATAATGTGTCTATGCTGATTTTTTCAGAGGGAGTATAGCAAGCCCTTAGCATTAAAGCAAACCATCGGTCTAATCTTGTGCCGATACTCAGAGGGATTTACTTGTCCTGAGAGAAATCGAAGAATAGCTTTTTGGGTTCAAAGTAAAGCTCCGATGGGTAGAGGAAGTTAAAACTTACCTAATTAATGTTGCATAAGACTTCTTCTAAATGAGTAGCATCAGAAATTATGGACTCTACTTTTAATTTTTCTCAGGATTATCTATTGGTTTTATTTGAAAAAAATAGTTTCTCCATTTATAACTATGCAGCATCATAAATATGCCCCCTCTGATTGACATGTTCAGAAACAAAAAGATTGAAATTGATATAAGTTTAGAAAATATTGAGATATTATACTCAACTCTCAATTTAAAAATGTTTTTTTAATAAAAGAAATTTTGACTCAATAAAATGCCATGAAATAAATGCTACCAGTATGCTAAATACATAGCTTCCGAGTAGTAAAGTAATTGGATGAATGATTGGAAAGAAATGTATGAAAGTCTGCTGTATCGGCATTGAGAACAGATATATTCCGTAAGACGGGTCTGTTTTCCCAAAAAGAGAAATTTTCTTATGAAAAAAAGCAATTGAAAACACAATATATGGTACAGAAAAAAAATAACCGTACAAAAATACCGGGAAAAAAAATGCAATTATAAATATTATCAGAGAACAAGCAAAAAGTACTATATTGAATCGAATTTTTACTTTTAATAGATATAAGGCCGAGCCGATAAAAAAATAAATAAAATAGGGAACTATTCCGTTAATTCCAAAATCGTAAAATGATGTCGTTGCGTAAAAAGTAAATCTGCGAAGATAAATATCAGCAATAATAAGAACTAATAGTCCTACGGTAATAAAATGTTTTTTCAATATTTTAAGTATTCCAAAAAGCACAATTAACAAGTACGCTGTAAATTCAACAGGAAGAGTCCATAATGAATGGTTGACAAGCAGTGGACTAATATTCTTCTCAAACACACCGGGTAGGGTAAATTGCAAAGGATACAGCAAAATATTTTTAAGATATGACCATGTGTGAATATTGCTAAAGTACTGTACCAGCGGGATACTTGTAGTCAGCGGCCCGATGATAAACATGGTCACAAAAGTGCAAAAGACCAATGCGGGTAATATTCTTAATAGCCTCTTTTTTAAATATCTTGAGGGACTCGGATTGTGAACCCAACTTTGGGTGATTAAGTATCCGCTGATAACAAAAAATATAGTAACCCCCAAAACACCTAAAAAATCTATCTGGTCGTATTTGAGAAGCGAGAAAGAATGTGAAATGATGACAAAAGACGCCGCAACAAACCGCAAGAAATTAAAATTATTTTGCCTTGATTCATTTTCATTTTCCATATTATTTCATGCACTACTGTCTTCCTCAAACGCTTTGATATTTTGTCGGAAGTAAATAGTTTATTTATGAGGAATTATATCATTTACATCACACCCTGTTACTCACAATTGTTCTGAAACCAGAGTAGGATGAATTTAGAACCCATTTTGAGTTGCTCAAATCAAGCAATATTATGCGAAGTGGTTATAGTAAAGAACAAGATGATCGTCACTCACTTAGACTTAAAAGGGTAGCTAAAATTTTCAAGGATTTTAATATTCAAGAGTGGTCAGCATATGCTAAATGCTATAATGATGAAGAGTTGTTTAGGAATGATCAAAGTATCCAAGTTTATAGTTTTCTTTCTACTATTTGCTGATGTAGTTATTTTAGGATATATCTTAATCGGCAACAACAATATCTCTGTATTAAATCCTCATGGATTGATTGCATTAAAAGAACGCAATCTGATAATTATTGCTACACTTTTTAGTTTAGCTGCAGTTATCCCGGTATTCATCATGACCTTTTTGTTCGCCTGGAAATATAGAGAAAACAACTCAAAGGCAAAATATGACCCCGATTGGGATCACGATACAAAACTGGAACTTACATGGTGGGCTGCCCCGTTTGTGATAATTCTTATACTTGCGGTCATAACATGGAAGAGTACTCATGAATTAGATCCT
>OBEQ010987459.1_pt1 | contig 84852 bp, 80 predicted proteins | sample 1670901 | NCBI WGS metagenome assembly OBEQ01 (sample SAMEA104232315, study PRJEB22302) | groundwater metagenome | biome: forest; feature: aquifer; material: groundwater | place: USA | collected 2011-08-07 | depth 5.4 m | reverse complement strand
GACGTAAACGCGGCGCAGGGTTTGTAGTGTTGGACATTGATCCACATACAAACCCTGATTACGTTGTAGACTTAGAACGCGACTCTTTACCGTTCGAAAACGATTCGGTTGACGAAGTACGAGCTTATCACATTCTGGAACATTTGGGAGACGGATTCTTCCATTGCCTTCAAGAGTTGTATCGCGTATGCAAGCACGGAGCAATCATAGACATTCAGGTTCCGCATCACTTCCATGAAGTGTTTATTAATGATCCAACGCATAAGCGTCCGGTCACTGTTGAAGGCATGCGGCTGTTCAGCAAGAAATTTAACGACTTGGAGATTGCGCGAGGTGGGAGCAGTTCTTGTTTAGGACACCGCTTTGACGTAGACTTTGAACTAGTCAGCTTTGACTTCGTCACCGACTCATTCTACGTAGATATTGTTCGGACAAACACTCTTGAGCAAAACCAAAGACTCTTTCGAGAGTGCGTTAATGTTTGCATTGAAGTGCATATGAAATTGGTGGTCATTAAATAAAGGGAATAATTTTGAGCCTCGATCCAATCATAAGCTTTTTGAAAGGTGTTGACGAGTTGGTAGCAGCAGAAGCACTACTTGACACGTTTGCAAAGTATGCGCAGTCTTTAGAACAGCTGGACGAACTAGGTCGTCACTACCACGATATAAAGAGATATGCCAAGTCGATTCGGTGCACAGAGAAGGCACTGGCTATCGCACCAAACAGTCAAGCGCTCTATGCTCTTCGTGCAAATTTGGCAAAACTGCACAACCATATAAACGATCCTCAATACGCATTGTTCTACTTAAAGTTGAATGCTGCGCAAACTCCAGAGTCCCCTGACGTGCAACTGGAACAAGCATTTTCTTTGTTTCTATTGGGTAAGCGTGACGAGAGTGAGCAGCTGCTGCGCGGCATGGCCGAGCGCTTTGATCTAACTGAAAGCGAGAGAGATCGAGTTTTGTTTAATCTTGGCACCTACGACTTGTATAGTGGTAGGTTTCAAGAAGGTCTACGTAGATTCTTACTGATCGGAAAGAAATTGGGAATCTGGAAAACAGTCAAGCTCCCGCTAGAATTCTGGGACGGTCATGAAGCAGCTGGTCGCACTCTAGTGATTTTGGCAGAAGGTGGCTATGGCGATGAATTTATAAATGTTCGGTTTATGAAGCATCTAGTAGACCTTGGAATACGTCCTATGTGGCTCACCTCGCGTAAAGACTTGGTTCCACTATTCAACCGATGTGGATTTGAGACAATATGTTCGTTAGGAGACGCACCAAAAGACGCGCTGTGGACCTACTCCATGTCACTTCCTGTTTATCTCAACCTCAATAAAAAAGATTTGTGGTATGGTCCTTATCTATCAGCAGACAAGAATCTTGTTCCTAAGTTTGATTTTATAAGTGGTATACAACTCAAGGTTGGGATTAGATGGTCAGGCAATCCTGAGTATGAGCATGACCTTCATCGCTCAGTTCCGTTAAATAAATTGCACAACGCGTTCAGAGGAATCCATTGCCAACTATACTCTCTTCAACGTGACGATGGAGCTGACGAAGTAAAAGACTACCCAGACGTACACGATTTAAGCACTCATCTTAAAACGTATGACGATACGTTGGCCGCAATTTCAAAGTTGGACATTGTAGTTACTTCCTGCACTTCGATTGCCCACGCAGCTGCCTCACTTGGAAAACCAGTGTTTGTTCTTACACCGTTAACTGAGTACTATGTATGGGCAGTTGAGAACAAGTTTAAGACGTATTGGTATGGAGACAATGTCACTATGCTTAAACAAGTAGAGCATAAGGATTGGACTGAGCCACTAGAAAATTTAAGACGCTTTCTGCTTGCTGAATAGTAAAAGGGCACCTTTAAAGGTGCCCTTTTTCGTTTGCGCATTAATCCTAATTTATTCTGAGTACGTTTTATAAACTGATCAGGAGATACGCATGGATTTTCATGGCGCAGTAGACATTAAGCAAAACATCGTTAAGAACATGGCTCTGGAGAATCTGTCTGATTTTCCAGCAGTGCCGAAGGCAGGACTGTTCATTTTCAAAGACAACAAGATTTTCCTGTGTGTCAGCGTCCAAGGAGTGCTGACGTGGGTTCCTGTGACTAATGAGATTAGCGTACAGGTATTTAACAACAAGAGCGGTCTGGAATGGACTCTCCCCCACACGTTTGGAAGCAACCCTGTGTTGGTACAAGTGTACAACACGCAGGGCGAACAGATTGTCCCTGACAACATTGACTGTAGTATTTCAGGGCAAGCAACCATCCGTTTTAGTATGTCAGTAACGGGCAAAGCAATTATGCTGGCAGGTGAGCAAATTGGTCCTATCGGCACTGGTCCTGTCACCGAGCCTTTTTCCAACATCACTGATACTCCTACTACTCTAGCAGGGTACGGCATTGTAGATGCGTATACCAAAACTGAAAGCACTGCAATCCTTGAAAATATCTTTGCAAATGATTTGAGCTTGAAAGGTGTCACAGTCTCGTCGCCTATCTTGCCTGCAACTAGCAGCACTATTGACATCGGCTCTGCAACGAACCGCTTTCGCGCTATCTACGTAGACGACGCGTATCTGTCCATTAATACGTTGTATCTTGGAGACACAGCGGTCCTGAAAGCTGGAGGCAGCACCGTATCAATCCATCCAACTGTAGACCAGTCCATCAGTTTGTCGTCAACTGGAGTGGGAAGTACTAGCATTGCTTCTGGAACAACTCTTTCTTTTGCAGCTCCAACTATCAATGTAGTCGGCAGCATGGTTGTTACTGGAACCATTGACCAGTTGGAAACTGAAAAAACTCGTGCACTTGCTGCTGAGGATTGGCTGGCTTCTGCAATTCAGTCAGAAGCAAACACACGTGCAGCCGTCGACAACTCTGTTGCTGACCAGTTTCAGGCCGAAGCCGATGCTCGTACCGCAGCTGACAACGACTTGAGCAACCGTATTGACCTGATTGTTTCAACCCCGGTTGATTGGAATGCTACTTCTGGGTCCGCTTCGATTATCAACAAACCTTTGCTCTCAGCAGTTGCTACTAGTGGTAGCTTTGCTGATCTTCAAAATGTTCCCCAACTTCTTACTGGTGCCGACGTAGATAGTCGCATTCAAGCCGTTGTTGGTGCAGCTCCCGCCGCTCTCGACACACTGGCCGAGCTTTCTACTGCCTTGGGTAACGACGCAAACTTCGCGTCGTCTATTACTACTCAACTGGCAACCAAGGCCAACATTTCTAGTCTGGCTTCTGTTGCAACATCTGGTAGCTACAATGACTTGCTGAATAAGCCAGTCATTCCAGCGGCACAGGTTCAGTCTGACTGGAATGCAGTGTCAGGTGTTGCTGCTGTTCTCAATAAGCCCACCTTTGCGTCGGTCGCAACTACTGGATCGTACAATGACTTGATCGACAAGCCTGCCGCGTCGAGCAACGTGCAGAGTGACTGGAATGCCGTTAGTGGCGCAGCTGTTATCCTCAACAAGCCAACGTTGTCCACAGTAGCAACTACTGGTTCTTATAATGACTTGACCAACAAGCCAGTGACGGCCCAAGCTGACTGGACAGCTTCAACTGGTGCTTCTGCTATTCTCAACAAACCGACGTTGTCCACTGCCGCTATATCAGGCAGCTACAATGACTTGACGAACAAGCCTTCAATCCCTGCGGCCCAAGTACAATCAGACTGGACTGCTGTTTCTGGCATGGGAGTTGTCCTCAACAAACCAACATTTGCAGCAGTTGCTACAAGTGGAAACTATGCTGACTTGTCTAACAAGCCGGCAATTCCAACGGCAGTAAGTTCGCTTACCAATGACGCTGGATACCAAACTGCGTCAAACGTGACTACTCTGATTTCTTCTAGTACGGCTGGATCAGCAAGCTCGCTAAACACTTCGGGCAATTATCAAGTGAACTCTTTGGGGGTGGGAACCGCTGCTTCTGGAGTGGCAGGTGAAATTCGTGCAACCAACAACATTACTGCATATTACTCAGATGCTCGACTGAAGAATGTTGTAGGAAACATTCAAAATGCACTTGCATCAGTGTGCACCTTGAACGGCGTGGTTTACACCAGCAATGAAGTTGCCGCGTCCTACGGGTACACTAGTCAAGAGCAGCAGGTAGGTGTTTTGGCTCAAGAGGTTGAAGCAGTACTACCGCAGGTAGTGACCGCCGCTCCTTTTGATATTGGTCAAGACGAAAATGGCAATGAGTTTAGTAAGAGTGGTCAGAATTTCATGACTGTTCGGTACGAGCGCATTGTTCCGTTGCTTATTGAAGCCATTAAGGACTTGAAGACTGAGAATGACGCTCTTCGTGCTCGCCTAGACGCTATTGGTGCATAACAAGTGTAATGACGAGGTGGATTCCACCTCGTCATCTCAGGAGGATTTTTCATGGCTTTACAAGCAAGCGGTGCAATATCAGTTGCAGACATAAACACAGAACTTACTCTACCAGCAACTACCACGTCTAGTCTTAATGACGGCGCTCTGAGAGCACTAGCTGGAATTGGAAGTGGTGCAATACAATTCAGTGACTTCTATGGTCACTCTATGTCAGGTGGTGGCTCAGGCGGCGCTGTTACTGTTGGATCGTTGTATATGTTTGGAGCAGGCGGCAGTGGTGACATGGGCTTAGGAAACTGGAACAATGTTTTGGTTCCTACTCAAGTGGGACTTCTACCGGAGTGGAAGACTATTTCCCTTGGATATGACCACAATCTCGCTATTAAAAACGATGGTACACTGTGGGCATGGGGTGCGAATGACGTAGGACAACTTGGACTTGGGCATAAAACCAGCATGAACTCTCCAGTCCAAGTTGGGACGGCGTCTGACTGGGCAAGTGTAGAGTGCCGAGCCGGGAGTCATTCTTTTGCGATTAAGACCAATGGCACGTTGTGGGCATGCGGTAGCAACAGCGGAGGACAGCTTGGACTAAACTCTACCGTAGACAAGTCAGTGCTTACACAAGTAGGAACTCAAACAACTTGGAAGCAAATCGCTGGTGGGGAGACGTTTGTTGCTGCACTTAAAACAAATGGCACATTATGGACGTGGGGTGACAACTATGCGGGACAGCTGGCTAACGGAACTTTAGTTCCAAGGTCGTCTCCTGTCCAAGTTGGGTCCTTAACCAACTGGAGCATACTTTCCTGTCATGGGCTGCATGGTGCAGCCATCAAAACTAATGGTACACTTTGGGAGTGGGGTGACGTTGCTGGACAAGGCTCTATTTTGTCGTCTCCTGTTCAAACTGGTTCTGCTACTTGGTCCAGCATTTCGTCAGGATTCAGCTATCTGCTTGCCATTAAAACTGATGGAACTATGTGGATTAAAGGTGTGGATCAAATGTGGAGTACGTCAGGCAACCCGCACATTCAAGCCACTCTTGCGCAAGTAGGGACGTCTACATGGGCTAAAGTGTCGGCTGGTAATATTCATGCACTTGCAACAAAATCTGACGGCACTGTCTGGGCTTGGGGCTTTGGTGAGTCTGGTGAACTTGGACTAGGCGACGCTCTTTCTAAGTCAGTTCCAACTCAAATAGGAAGCAGCACTTGGGCAACTGCAGTAGCTGGAGGAATGCACTCAGCATTGATAGCGTAAACGACAAAAGGCACCCGCAAAGGTGCCTTTTGTTTTAATACGGATGCGCGTCTGCGCAATCCAAACTCTTTTCGTACTCAACTCCTAAAAGACGTTGGTACTTAAAGGGTCGTTCACACATTACATGCAGTGGATAACTGCTGTTTATGTCGTAGAAGGATTGACCGTATCCGTGAGCTGCTTGATGGCTCTTAGCACTGGTAAGAGCCGCATTACCAAACCATCTAGTATGATCACATCCTTTTTTCAATCGACATAGTTTTACATTGGTGTATGACGAGCCTCCATTGTAATAAGCGTACATGAAAGCGTCTTTCTGGTCCTCATCAGCCACTGGCCACTTGATGGCATTGTAATTGCTTTTGTTGAGTACCAAAATTGCCCTGATCCCCATCTTTGGGTTAAATCTGTCTTCGAAAGTCCAATGAGAAAGCATTTCATCTCTCTTTCCCAACTCCTTCATCATATCAAACTTAATCGTTCCATCTGGATTTCTGGCAATAGTTGTCTGCCCAAAATTAACGCCGTTCTCACGAAGCACTTCACTGTCTTTGTACTTTATCCTAAGCTCGGATTTAGGGTTCCAGCATCTAGGGTGCTTGAGTGAAATACACGATTCCTGCTCAATCTGTCCTGCCATATAATCAACTCTTTTAAACTGAGGCCAATACTCAGCCATCTGTTCCTTAAGCATCGGTAAGTATTGAACAGCATTAGCGGGAACTTGCTCCGCCTTGGAAGAACGTGCCACACCTAAAAACACGGCCAGCAACAAAATAACAACTATGTATTTAGACATGGCACAAGCTCCTATTAATGACGGAAGAAACCACTGCTAACCCACAGCAGAGTGCAGATAATCAAGGATACACTAAAAAAGACGATGGCCGAAGCAATTGAATTCTCGTTCATTGCCTTGTGCATCAAAGTCTTCATGTTGAGGTACGGGAAAAACACGCGACGTTGTACATGACTAAACAAAGCAAAAGCCACGGTCATGCCCAGCGCGTATTTGAGAAGTTCAATTGCAGTAATGTCTTGCCCAAGGCTGAAATACACGAGTAGCGACAGGATCAGAACTCGTGCAACGTCATTGGCATTATTGTGAAACACGTTTAAGCAGTAGTAATAAACACGTGAAAAGTACATTTTGAATCTCCTTAATTGAGTTGTAAAATCTTACGTGCCCAGTCAATCAATTTTGACTTGGAGTCAGCACATTCCTTATAGATAAGTGCGTCTGCACCTTTGGCTTGCAGCACCTCGTCAGAGCTTGGATTTTCTTTTATGTGAGACAGAGCACCACACTCTTTAAGAAGAGACTCATCTAATTCCACTTTATGCTGCTGCACCAACTCTTTTCCAGAAGCGGGGCTGACTTGAAGCCCCCCAGAAGCTATTTTATTTCCGGCGCACCCACTCAAAGCCAAAATAAGTGCTAAAATTACAATTCTCATTTTGCACCTCCTGCATTAGTAGCGTCTACAATAGCATTCCATTTGTCTGAAAAGGAAGACCCTAAATACACTTGTCCAATTTCTTTTTCACACTTTAAAGAAATTCCAGTGTTGTCTACCACCGTTGGTGGAATCCTAGGCTTTTTGACCTCATCTTTGTCCTTAAGGATTTTGTCAATGGTAAGCTTTAGGTTTGCAACTGTCTCACTATGAACTCGTGCAGCAATTCGACCTGCTAAGTTGAGGGCGTCAATCTTAACGTTGTGGTCTTCTACTGATTTGTTGTATGTCTCAGTCCACTGCTCGTCAGCTTTAGAAAATCCTTTGTCATACATTCGTTGTCCATATGAATGTATAGCATACCAAATTCCAGCAACCACAGAAAGCAGAATGAGAATTTTGGCTATCGTTCTCCACGGTAATCCAGTCAACCAAGGCATTTCAAATCTCCTTTAAAATAAACTTCCATACTGCTCTGTGTATATTCCCCCAAACACGAGGATTCCCGTTCCAGCAGACGTTCCAACTCCTGACATTAACCCGTTTATAGAGTTTGTGCTTGAAATTGATGACCAAGACGCTCCATTGAATTTTTCAGCTGAGTTTGAAAGTCCAGCCTGAGTTACTCCACCAACTCCAAAAGCTGAATTGGAGACTCCTGCTCCGGCCAGCACATACTTTCCTACCGTTAGGCTTGCTCCGTTAGACCAAGACGTTCCATTAAATGCTTCGGTAGAAGATAGCCACGCATTGGCAGCACCATCTTTATTTCCGCCAAAAACAATTGCAGATGTTGACGTTCCTGCACCTGCTAAAGAGTGGCGCTTAACTGCAAGACCCGGTTTTGTAGTCCACGTGGTTCCATTAAACAATTCAGTAGTTGATAGTGAGTAATCTACTCCAGACGCTGCATTTCCTCCACCTACGGCCAAAGCAGATGCTGAAGTTCCAACCGCTACTAAAGTTCTTCTTTGCGACAGAGCATGCACTGAAGTTGACCACGAACTCCCGTCATAAGCCTCAACATTGTATGTTGTCGACATATTAGTAGAGCCGCAGATAGACAAGGCTGAAGTTGACGAACCTACGCCAGCATTATCCACAATAGGAACGTTTAAGTTTGCTTTGGAACTCCACGCGGCACCGTCAAACAGCTCAGTCTCTGTGAGAAGTCCAATATTTCCAATACCACCGAAGGACAAAGCTGCAGACGGAGTTCCGGCTGCCCCCATTTCAACTTTTGACAGCATCATTGACGCTTTAGACGTCCATGAGGTGCTTGGAGGAGACGCTACGGTGCAAGACTGGTTTGTGTAGCTGCCACTTAAAACCCCGTTGACACACAACCTATTTTCACTAACGCAGGAACCACCGCTGGCAACATTTGCTGACTGATAGGCCACCACCGAAGTACCACTGGCAATCGTGCCTCCCCAAGGTAGAGTGCATGAGGCCGGAGGTGCAACAGCAGTGCCTGATCTAAGTGCGAATCCGCTGTAGTACCCACCCTCTACTTGAATCCAATCATTCAATGCTCCAACTTGAACTGGTGATGACCTGTAAGAAAGACTTGAATCGCCAAGTTGTCCAAAGTCACCGCGACCCCATGTCCAAAGAGTACCGTCTGTCTTGATCGCAAGAGTATGTTCGTCACCGCAGGACAACGTTTTCCAATTTGTCAAGCTCCCTACTTGCACGGGACTTGAGCGCCCCACTGATGGAGTGGAGTCCCCAAGTTGGGACTGACCATTTGTTCCCCACGTCCACAACGTACCATCTGTTTTGATCGCAGATATGTGGTATAGACCTTGGTCGGCAACTGCCCAATTAGTTAGGCTTCCAACTTGAACTGGGAAGCTTCTTAATAGAGAGCTTGGATCAAATAGTTTTGACCAATCACGACCCCATACCCACAACGTACCATCTGTCTTAACCGCAACTACTGTTGGGTAGCTACTACTGACTGACAGTTTTACCGACTTCCAATTTGTTGCAGTTCCAATTTGAGTTGGAACTAAACGACTTGCTGCCCCTGTTCCAAGAACAGCTGCTTGGTCGTCACCCCATGCCCACAGGGTACCATCTGTTTTGATTGCTACATAAGTACCGTTGAACACTTGAACCCATTTCCACCCAGTGGACGTTCCAATTTGAGTTAGAACAGCAGTGGCAGCAGCAGACCCGTTACCTGAGTACGTTCCGCATGTCCATAAGGTGCCATCGGCTCGAATTGCCGCGTAGTTGGTTCCACTTATAGAAACAGTTTTCCACGTGTTTATAGAGCCTACTTGAATAGGACTTGCTCGATTTGACCAATTCCACTTCCACAAGGTTCCGTCAGAGCGAATGCCTGCTATAACGCTTCCAGATTTTGCTGCTATAGACTTCCAGTCTGAGTATGCACCTATTGCCACAGGTGAAGACACCTTAGTCGGAGCAGTAGCGTACGATCCCCACGCCCAAATAGCACCTGATCCCAAATCTTCATAAACAGGAGGAGTTCCCGTATTGGCTAAAACTGCGCAGGCTTGCTTGGTGTAACTACCACTAAGAACACCGTTGGTGCATGTGCGGCTTTCGCTTACACATGAGCTTCCAAATGGAACTGTTGCAGACTGGAAGGCGGTCACTGATGTACCGCTAGGAGTTGTTCCACCCCAAGGTAGCGCACAAGCTGCTGCTGTTCCAACAACACAGGACTGAGCAGTAAACGTACCACTCAGCACTCCGTCAACGCAAGTACGAGTTTCATAGTTGCATGTTGAGCCAAAAGGAGCCGAAGGTGTTTGATAAGCTGTTACTTGTTGACCACTTTGGATTGTTCCACCCCACGGCAGCGCACAAACTTTAGGGGTCGCTACTGCACATGTTTGAGACGTATAGCTACCACTCAGAACTCCATTGGAGCATACACGACTTTCAGAAGTGCATGAGCTTCCGTAAGGTACTGTTGCAGCTTGGTACGCAGTTACCGACGCACCATTTTGAATTGTTCCACCCCAAGGCAATGAGCACGACGCGGCAGCACCAATGCTGCATGACTGCGCTGTATAGCTTCCGCTCAGCACTCCATTGTCGCATACACGCAGCTCTGAGGCACAAGTGCTTCCGTAAGGTACCGTTGATGCTTGGTAAGCTGTTACCGACGCACCACTAGCTACAGTTCCACCCCAAGGTAAAACGCACGTTTGAGGCTGGTTTACAACGCAGGATTGGTATGTGTAGCTGCCACTAAGAACTCCGTTTGTGCATACACGTGTTTCGCTAACAGGAGTAGTCCCATAAGGAACAGTAGCTGATTGATAAGCTGTTGCGTGCTGCCCACTATCAATTGTTCCACCCCAAGGTAGCGTGCACGCTTGAGGCTGCTCTGTTGAACATGCAGGAAACGTAAAGGAACCGCTCAAAACTCCATTAGTGCAAACTCTATTCTCACTTATTATCGGTGCTCCGTATGCAACAGAAGACGATTGGTAAGCAACAACCGAATCGCCGCTGTCTATAGAAGCTCCCCACGGCAACGTGCATGAAGAGGCTCCACCATCAATCAGTCCACCACTAACTATGTCAGGGACGATTGTTTGTCCAGTACGTCCTTGTGGCCCTCGCATTCCATCTGGTCCTTTACGACCGTCAGGACCGTCTAGACCTATGTCACCCATCGGGCCTTCTGAACCAATTGGGCCTTCTGGTCCTTGGACAGACGGTCCAGTAGGTCCAGTCAGTCCAATAGTACCTACGTCACCAACCTCGCCAATAAGACCTTCGTCTCCATCAGGACCTTTAATACCGGTTGCTCCATTAGCTCCTGGCGTCCCACGTCGACTTGACGTAATAAACTCAAGACCCCCTACAAAAGCGTCCCACGAGCCAACCTCTTTCCAAGCCATGCGTAAGGGCTGCGACACGTAAGGATCATTCATAAGTGGGTGACTTATGCCGAAATCTGTGGAGTTTAGCAACTTAGTCCAACTTGCGGCTAATGACGGGTCGTTGCCTGTCAGTTGATACGACGTAGTAGTATCTGTGCGTAACGCTACGTCATTTGTGGACGCGTTCAGCGCCAGCATCGCACTTTCTGAGTCAACTGCATACTGCTTTACTGTAAGAACTGACACCAGTTCAAACACTTTCTGATAATTAGGGCTGCTGCTGTCCAAGACTATCCACATGCCACCAACAGGCAAGACCAATGGATCAGGCTCCGCAACAGAGCATGCTACTGTGACAATTTCATTTGTACCACTATTGTTTACCTGAAAGACTATGGGATGAAGTGCGTCCAAGTTTCTCAGGTTGGCAACGACGGTCAAATTGTCTACGAAAGTTTGAAGTTTGTTGTCCATTATTAAAGTACAACTCCACCTGAAATCCAGTCTGGTAGCACACCATCGGCACCAGCAGGACCTTGGGGACCTGTGTTACCTTGAGGGCCAGTCATACCAATAAGTCCACGTGGGCCGCGTGGACCTGTAGGGCCAGCTGGACCTTGGGGACCTATAGGTCCGGTCGGACCTGCGGGACCTTGCAGTCCTTGAGGTCCCTGTGGGCCTTGCGCACCTCGTGGGCCAGTTTGTCCAGTGTCCCCTTTGGGACCTTCTGCACCGTCTGCTCCATTTATTCCTGGGTCACCCTTATTGAGCACAGTAAAGTACTCAAAACCCATTAAGAAATCTGACCACGTTTCAATAGGTTTCCACGTCATCTTAGACGTTTCATTTGAGTACGGATCAAATACAATTGGGTTTGTTATCCTTGAGTCTGTTGAGTCAGATACTTTGGTCCAATTGCTGAGAACAGTCGGATCAAGCTGGTCTAAACGATAAGCCGAGTTTGGGGACGTGTCTGATCGCACCACTACGTCATACTGATTTGCAGCAAGCGCAAGCATGGACGCTTCTGAATCCACAGTATAAACCTTAACTGTCTGCACGCTCTTCAGCTGAAAAACTTTCTTGTAGTCAGGAGACAGCGTGTTTAAGTTTATCCAACGTCCGTTTATAGGAAGAATCAACGGGCTAGGCTCAACAATGGAGCACGCTACTGTTAAGAACTCGTTAGTCCCAGTATTCTGGACGCAAAAAATAACAGGATTGTACCTGTCAAGATTACGCAAGTCAGAAACTGAGGACAAACTGTCTACAAGTGCTTGGAGCTGGGAATCCATTTCAATCCTTTAAGGTAGCGACATCACCATTCAAGTTGTACTCATGCTTCAAGTATGAAGCTAGTTCCTTTGGGTCATATGACGTGATCCACGCATGCATGTCTTTCAAGAAATCACCAAGTGCTTCTTCTTCGGAGTCTGAAGTGAGCGCCTCTTGTTGCTCTTTCATGCGCTTTTCAGCGTCACTGTCACCCTCGTCCAATCTCATTTTACGAAACTTTAAGTACTCATCTGCAATCGGTCCAGTTAAGGACGCAAGGGGGCCAAAGAATGCTAGTGCAACAAGTCCACCGACTAGAGCAATAGCGGCAACCTTCGCCGTTTTCTTCAGCGCTTTCTGCTCATGCTCGTTCATTTTCTGGCCTTGCGAAAACTTAGCCACTCCTTGCATTGCCAACTTCGCTTGAATCTTGGGCATTCTCCAAAGGTTGTGTCTGAGCTTGTGAAGTCCGAAATGAAATTGACGGTTGACTACACCAGCAATCTTTTCAGGCAAAGCTTTCACGTTGAGCTTTGGTGGAGTAGACGAAGGCGTCGGAGGTTGTGCAGGTGGAGGATTGTTCGGTGCTTGGGCTGGAGCATTTGGTACACTTCCTTGCTGAGTAGGAAGCCTCAGCGTATGTGGTCTATTGGGCGGAGCATTGACCTTCTTTGTGCTGTTTGCATGTCGTTTTAGATAGTCTTCCTGTTGTTCACGCGTAAGCAAGTCCCAAAACTTGCTAGACAGGCTAGCAAAAGAGTAGTTGCTTACTCCGAGCATATTTTTCAAAATGCCTGTCACATACGGAAAATACTGATCGTCACTTTCTTCAAACTTAGAACGAGCAATATCCTTTGCACGATTCCACAATTCTTCTACTTGTGAAATATCAACATTAAGGTCTGACGCGAGCTTTTGAATGTAGGGAGTTGGCATGATGTGCTCTAATGAGAGGGACCGAAAGGTCCCTCTAGGTTTAGACAGACGAAGCACTAAAGGTCTGCCCTTTTGGGAAGGTACCTTTAATGTTGTTGATGACACCAAGCATGTCCTTAGCTTCTTGAGTTAGAAGCTCAGGGTGTGCCTCTAAAACTTTCCAAATCACGCCCAGCTGGTCACCAACAGACGGATAAGCTCGACTTCTTGGGACTGCGTGAGTAGTGTAACGAACTCCGTCATCAATAGGAGGATTATCAGACATGCTTGTCAGCTTTTCTACAAGGTCTCCATCTTCAATTCCTTGAAGGCTTAACGTCTCTTCGTCACAAGTTCCCCGACAAACTTCTTTTCCATTACGCACAACACGATAGCAGGCAATAGTCATTTTATACTCCGATGTAAGACATTTGGGCAGAGCGCACTGCATACTTCGATCCAGTGTTGGGATCTGCTGGATCAGCCGCAGTATAAGCAGCGTTCAATTTCAATGTGTATGTTCCCGCCGGGAGGAACGAAGGTGTGGATGTTGAGTCTGCGTTAAAGGCAGCAGACAGAGCCACTGACTGAGTTCCATTGGTAGCTATAACTGAAATTGAGGAAATTGGAGAGTACTGTGTTCCATTAGGGCCAATCCATTCAAACTGGAAGATTGCTTCGCACCAAACACCTCCATTGGTCTTCCAATAGGAACCCCAGTAGTAAGATGTGAAGTCTGAAGCCGTTCCGAGGTGGCATGAAGGAGTAGACAACGTAGCAAAGCAGCAAGCCTGTGCCAAAGAGTTTGACGCAATATTAATTGTCATACTCAACAGAGTTTGCTTATTGGCCCCAGATAAAATACCAACAGAGGTGATGTTTGCAGGTGCCACTGCGGATACTTCAATTTGAGTTAAACCTGCCTGCACTGCTCCAAAAATATTAGGCTGCTTGGCTGTTGGAGTGTATCCAAGGGCAGACGAAATATCTGCACTCGTTAAAGTAACTGCACCAGATCGTGTGTTAAACGTAGCTACACCACTTGATCCGCCTCCACTTGAAGGTGTAAACCCAAGAGCTGACGCTATGTCTGCACTTGTTATAGTGACTGCGCCAGACCTACCGTTGACAGTTGAAACACCAGAAGCTCCTCCTGTTCCTGCTGGACCCGCTGGTCCTTGTGGACCCGCAGGACCTTGTGCACCTGTATCACCTTTCGGTCCAGCAGGACCTTGTGGACCAGCCGGTCCACCTGAATTGGTCGGTGCAAATCCAAGTGCAGCTGTAATATCAGCAGCAGTGAGAGAGACTGCACCAGTACGTCCATTCAGAGAGCTTACAGCTACTGGAGTAGCCAACTGAACATCGGTTGAAACACCGTCTGAAGTCGTGATTAGAAATCCGCCAGAAGTCGATTTGACTATGCTTTTAACGATAGTCTCTTCCAGCATGCTCAACGAAAGCTTATTGAGTCCACTCATTTAATGCTCCTAAAATGTTACCGATTAATTGATGAGAAATTGTCAGAAGATTCTACTTGAGAAACAAGTTGTGCGCACTTAATGAGAGACTCATTTATGAAAGCACGTGCTTCAACACCAAGCTGCTGCACTTGTTTTTTGTTGTGAGCTTGAAGACTCCAGTTACCGGAGGCAGAGCAACACCAGATAGAAGTTGACCAGTCTTCAGGCACGTCTGTTGTAGAACACGCTACCGCTGAATTGAGGTTTATTTGATCTTGATTGTTTAATGGGTATAGGAACTCTGCCCCAAGTGCTTTACTAACAAATCCTGAAACTATGTGATGCTGGCACAGTCCTCGAATCTCTTCCTTCTTTAAGATTTTTGCGGTGTCAATCACTTCAATAACAACTTTTCCGTCAACCACTTTAGTACGTCCGCTCATGGACTTTAAAAAGGACTCCTCAGAAACTTTCAAAGCCTCTTTCGGTATTGAAGTACCGTGAATCTCAGTGGTGTATCTAGCAGCTAGTTCACCTGCGTCGTCAAACAGCATGTAAAATTGGTTCATGTTAGTACCCAAAGGCAATGTACATTATAAATACGTTTGCTACGTACCCACCAGCATTTCCTGCACAAACGGTTACTGCACTGTTTGTCCATATCGGGCATCCAACCCATTGGGCTGGCGCTAGTCCATTGCCGCTTGCTAGAGTAACGCCAACATGCAAACAACTTGTAGGAAAGGCAACCGGAAATGCAGCTACCGTATTCCCAGCGCTAGTGGGGCCAACTTGTCCCCACTGTACCATAAATCCATTAGGCCACCTCATATAGCCGTTTGGATTTCCACTGTTAAATGACCATCCACCTGCTTGCACAACGTCCGTTTGCGTTAGGGTTATTGCACCTGATCTGGTGTTGAATGACGTTACACCTGACGTATTGCTGCTCGGAGTAAACCCAAGTGCTGCTACAACGTCGGCACTAGATAAGACTATTGCACCAGTTCGCGTGTTGAATGAAGTAACACCACCAGCACCAGCTGTACCAGCGGGTCCTGTTGCACCTGTGTCACCTTTAGGACCTTGTGGACCGGCTGGGCCTTGTGCACCTGTATCACCTTTCGGTCCAGCAGGACCTTGTGGCCCGGCTGGTCCTACTGACCCAGCACCGCCAGCACCAGCTGGTCCTGTATCCCCTTTTGGTCCCTGCGCACCTGTATCACCTTTAGGACCTTGTGGACCGGCTGGGCCTTGGGGACCAGTCCCACCAACGTCTGACGGGATGAACCCAAGTGCTGCTGCTATGTCTGCAACAGTTAGTACGATGTTGCCAGTTCTGGTGTTGAACGTGGATACGCCAGAAGCGCCACCCCCCGAGAAATGAAATTCCTTAGCGGTTCCGTCTGAGTAGTCAGCAACAAGTCCGCCAGTTTCAGACATGCGCATGCCAATTACTACAGGCTCCTCTAAAAGAGATAGTGCTAGCTTATCTAACGAACTTGTCATCACAACTCCATTACCACTTAATTGAGTCTAAATCTGCTTCTTGCGCAGCTTGCACAGTTTCTGCCAAGTCAGCGCACTTTTTAAGAGCACCTGCAATAAAATTGCGAGAAGCCAATCCAACTTTTTGTATCTGATCCGCAGTGTGCTCTAAAAGTGCCCAAGTTCCTTTTGAATCCTCGCACCAAAAAGAAGTAGTCCACCCGTTAGGGGCAGCATAGGAGGCAAGCACTGCTGAATTTAGGTTTTGTTGGTCTAGGTCCTTAGTTGGGTACGTGTAAACAGCACCAAGAGCGCTGCATTCAAACCCTTTACGAATATAGTCCACGCACTCACTCTTGATAGCTGCAATTTTGCTTGCTTGAAGCAGTTCGAGAGCAGGCTTTGGAGCTGCAATAATTACCAGCTTTCCTCCCACAAAGTCAAGAGTTTCCCCATGAGCACGCGTAACTGCGCGTGCATGGTCTTCTTCACTAACAATAACCAAGTCAGACGGAAGGGAAGGATAGTCAAGTCCTTCGGGGTAAAATGTTTGATTGCTCTTACTGAATCTCATTATCTTCTCCTTAAACACCAAGTGGCCCAGTGCCATTTACCCATGCGCTGCCAATAGCCAAATAGAAACCGTTCCGCGCCACGCCGTCTGCAACACCTTTTTGCACAACCATTCCACTTGCAGTTGGAGTAGTATACCCAACTTGGTCGGTAGCTGCATTCATTACCGTTATAAAAGCTGTTATCAGGTTTCCAGGAAAAGCAACCGGAAAATTGACTTGGACATTAGCACCAGCTGGTGCTCCGATGGACCAAGAACCCCATTGCAGCATAAGCCCACCACTTAAAACTTGCCACTGCATTCCATTAGTCATCGCAGCTCTAAGGATACGCTCAGGTGCAGTGGACGACTGTGGTATTGCTTGGATAGCAGCAATAATATCTGCACCAGTTAGAGTTACGGGACCTGTTCTTGCATTAAATGAGGCTACACCAGAAGTGCCACCACCACTTGACGGAGTAAATCCAAGTGCTGCTATAACGTCTGCACTTGATATAGTCACTGCACCAGAGCGTCCGTTAACCGTAGAGACACCTGAAGCACCTCCTGTCCCAGCTGGACCTGCGGGACCTTGGGGACCTGCTGGTCCTTGCGCACCTGTGTCACCTTTCGGACCTGCGGGTCCTTGTGGTCCTACTGAACCTGCACCTCCAGGACCTGCTGGCCCTTGTGGTCCAGTTGCACCTGTGTCACCTTTCGGACCTGCCGGTCCCATTGGGCCTCCAGCATTAGTTGGAGTAAAGCCAAGTGCTGCTGTGATGTCTGCCACTGACAACGTAACGTTGCCAGTGCGTCCCATGAAGGTTCCTACGGTCACAGGAGTTGACGCGTTTACGTCTTGAGTTGTATCGTCAGAGTACGTAATCAAAAAGCCCCCAGAGGTTGATCTGGATACGTTTTTAACGATGCGCTCCTCAAGCATTGCAAGTGCTAGTTTGTCTAAAGCATTTGACATAAGAGTCTCCTAAGTTTGTATTAAATTAGAGTTTCCAGTTTAAAGAGCACTGTGAATCTGTTTGATGAAAATACTAAGACCTATTGGAATTTGCGATGTAAATTCAACGTAGTTTCCGTCGGCGCTCAGGTGCCACACAAATCGCTGCATGTATCCACCGACAACAACAAATAGGTGGTCAGGGGTTTCAGCAGTATGTGACAGTTTGTATGACGAAGTAGATCCGTCAGACACGTAGCAAACGTCAGAAATTGCTATAGGATTCTGCGCAATTGACGACGGAACAATCTGCCATATACGTATTTTTGTACGTCGCGGAGGGGCCGCAACAAAATACAAGTTTCTCTTGTCCGTAGACAGGTAATGAGAGGAAAACTGGATTACCCCGCCAACGTCAACAAGTAGGCTGTTTGCGTCACTTGCTTTCATTGGGATTGGAAACTTGCTGTTCTTTCCGTCCCCAACAGCTTCACTTTCCAAAACAGAAAACTGACTCAAGGCATCAGATTTATTGTACAGAAGAGTGCAGCATACGTCAGTCCCACCATCACCTACTGTAAGAGTCTTTTCTTCAACTGAAAAGCTTGAAGGAGATTGCAAGATACCGTTGACCGCAGTTAAGATACTCTCTTTAAAGCTAGGGCGCTCGCGTAAATTAACTTTGGTTGAAGTGCTGGTAGACCTTAAAACGCCGAATACCTTTTTAAACTGGTTTCCCAAACGACTAAACACATAGTCTTGAAGGCGCTTGAACTCGTCGGCTAAGACGAAATTGCGCTTTTGCGATTCTCCGCTGCTAATCACCACTCGAACAATCGATCCTCGCGGAGCTGCGCTTCCTAAACGAAGAATCTTATTGTTGATAATCGAGAAGTTTGAATTGCTTTGGTAAGTATTACCAATGTACACCAGCATAAACTCAGACGACATTACAGATACAGGAAGCTTGAAATCGGTTAAGTCGTCACCGTCAAATTCATAGCGTGAGAGCTTGAAGTGGCCTTGAGCTGGAACAACGTCTGGAACAACAAGCTCAACCCACTGACTCTTGGACAGCACAGTTCCACCAACTTGGACCTGCTTAATCACCACCTCGCATCCGTCAGGAACAGAGTCGGAGAATATAATCTTAGTTTTGTCTGCACTAAGTGTCCAGCTAGTGGATTCCAATTTACCGTCAATAAACACAAACAGGCTGTCTAAGCTTTGAACTACGTCTGCCACTGGGAACACGGAAGAGCCGCTAGACAGAGACTTACGCGTAGACACTCCAGTTGCAGTAAGCCATTTGATGGAAACTGGAAGTCCTACCTTAATATGCGTGTCAAACACAATGGACAACTTATCTGGGCCGAATGACCACCCTGACGATTGCAGCAATCCGTCAACGAAAACAAACATGCTGTCTTCATTGTCAACTGACTGCGCAGACGCTGGTAATGCGTAAGTGGTTCTTCCATTTGACGTGTAGATTTGGCTCTTGATTGCCCCCAAGGTCAACTCTACCCTCTTCACAACCACTGGGTAATCAGGTAAAACTACGCCACTAAAGAGAATAGAGGTTTTAGCTGCGTTTAGAGACCATCCATACGGCTGCTCTATGCCGTCAACAAAAACAAACAAGCTGTCAGCGTTTGCAACTGCATTTGAAAGCGTGAATACTGAGTTTCCTTTGCTTGAGTATATTTGACTGACTAGTGCTCCAGAATTAGGAGCAATCATCTTAACGTCAACTTCAAGTCCAGAAGCAACTGGTGACGGAAAAACTATAGATAGGTTGTCAGTTCCAATATTGAAGCTATCGTACTGAAGCAAACCATCGACATACACCATCAGGCTGTCAAGTCCGTTAGCTGCTGCTGGAAGCACAAATGAATCTACTCCATTAGACACATAGGTATGGTCGTGAGCCACGAACGAGGTTTCTGGTGCTTGCACTATAACGACTTCAAGTCCTGCGTCGATAACCGAGTTTGTGATTACAGACAGTCCGTCACTGCTTAGAGTCCAGTCAGGAGTTTCTTTGCTGCTAACAAACACTTGAATTCCAGCAGTGCTAGACGCAAAGCTAGGCAGCACGAACGTATCGTCGTCATTTGACGTGTACGATAGAATCCCAAAAGTAGAGGCAGTAAGTTGGCGAACTACTACTGTGCTAGACGACGGAATTGACGTATTGAATTCAATGGTCGACTTATCAGTGCCAAAGTTCCAGCTCGTTGTCTGAAGCAAACCGTCGATGAAGACGAGCAGATCAGTTTTAGCGTTTGCTACACTAGGTAGCGTGAACGTAGTTCCCCCATTTGACGTAAAAGTCTGGCTAATAATAGCTCCAGAAGCTGCATCAAAGACTATAGAGTTTGTGTCAGTGTCAAGCACTACACGAGGTTGCTGCAACACTGAGCTGTAAATAATCGGAGTGTTTACGTCGAGGGGTAGACCTGCAACATACAGAGACGTGGACACGTCGTCCCCATAGACACGGTACCTCAAAAACTTTATAAGCCCACCGCGATGTGAAGGTTTCTTGGCAAAATAAGTTGCGGTCAGCGTACGGTCACGTTGGAAAGTATTGCTCAGCGTGACAGTCTGCAAATCATCAGCCACTCTGTACTCAGATTGGTAGATGTTGCCAAAGTGAAGGAGCATTGCGTCCTTGTCAGCAACAGGAACTCCCAATTTAATTGTATTCGTCTTCTTTGAGATGTTGAATACTTCAGTATGCTGGGTGAACGAGTACTGGTCTTCGTAGCTGGTGAGTGCCCAATCAGGGTCTTTCCATATTGCTACTTGAGTAGTGGACGTCAAAACATTGAAAGGCTTTCCGTCAAGCTCAGTCATTGTATTTGAGTTGCCGGAGAAGACCATCCGACGTGACTCTCCAGCAGTGCCAACGAAATACGATGGATCTGTCGGGAGGACGCCAGCAATCGTTTTATTTATACAACGATAGGTAAACCCTAAGAATATGACTACTTCTCCAATGTCATACACCTTAGTATCTAAATAGTCAAGTGCTCCGTCACTACCACTATCAACTGTCTGAACAATGAAAATTTCACCATCGAGCGCCCAGAACCCGGCAAAGTCAGGAATGACCTTAATCGTGCTGGAGTCTACTACGTCAAGAACTCCGGTGTAAACTCGTTTCCACCCAACGTATCCCCAATACTTTGCACCAGCACCGTAGCGAATTGCGAAAGAAGGAGACGAGCTACCATCATAGTTTATATTCTCGTCAAGAACTATGATTGCAGTCTCAGTAGCTGATGTTGGAGGTTGCAGAATGTTGACACGTGGCGTTGCAGGAAGCGAGCAACCTTGCCCTACAGTAACGTTGATCACATTGCACAAGTTTGCAACTGCTACAATAACTTGGATTTGAAGTCCGTAGTCAGATTGCTTGGGGTAAGCAGGAATCAACTCTCCATGAACAAACAGCTCGCCAGTTACCAAGTACAACCCAACTTCGGTGAAGTTCCAAGTTTCTCCTGGTGCCGGGTATCCTGTAGGAACCGTGATCGTAAACTTAACTGATCCGTCAGACAGGGTTTCAATGTAGCTTATAGGAGCAGAGAAGACGACAGCAGACGAGTCAAACATGTCAGTATTTGACTCGCCAAATACGTATTTTAGTGACCCATCACTATTGGTTTGGGTCAGGTCAGTAGTTGCCAGCTTAAAGTCAGTAATGTCCACCAAGAAGCCACCAGCGGCAGCATTGCTTATGGCTTTAAGTCCTTCGGTTGTAACAATAGTAGTCACGAACTACTCCTTTATCTAAATTCCTTTAGTTATCGCCAAGGGAAAAATTCAAGACCTTCACAATTCTTTCCAACTGGTTCTGCCACAACGGTTTTTCTCATCATCGAACCGGCAGTAGTTATTGCTGCCCCAATCATAAACTTGGTTTTAATTGTGTTAACAAAATAAAACTTGTTTACCACTAGGTTTATTGGAGCAAGTGAGTAAAATAGTTCTTGAGTACGCTGCCTGAGAGTCTGTCCGGGCTTGAGTGATATTGACTTAAGCTGCTCTGTAGTCACCAGCAACCCAATTGACAAGTTTATATGCGTTGTCTCATACCAATTACCTCCGTCCACCACATTAGGACCTTGGGCTTCTGGATAGAACGGCTTTTTATAGTAAGTCGGATTTAACGGATTGATCTCGTTGAAAGTGTTCTGTACTTGAACAGTGCCGTTTAATGCAAGCTCAATAAATTCAGGGAACAGCTTTGTCCCGTTCTGGTCTGCATACAAGGGAAGCTGAGTAACAATCTTTGTAAGATCCGTATGCGTGTCCAAAACATCTTTTGTAACGTCAAAGCCAAGCATGCGACAAGTTTGCTTTAGGATTTCGACATCAAAAGTATCTCGAAGCTGCCTAATATCAAGCACCTGTTGTATGGTGCCGTCCACATTGCGCCCAAGCATGTCCTGAAAAGCGTCGGCAGCGTCAATCCAAGTCTGCTTATTTGACAGTGGAGGAACCAACAGCGTTCCTACTCCTATTGGATTTGTTTGTGGTGTTGTTGGCATCAGCTTCTCTCTGAGTACACAAAGCTCAACTGCAGCGATCTAAGCTCTAAGAATGCAGTTACTTGTTTAATGTAATCGCTTGTTCCGTCGTCCGCTGTGATTGAATGGTTGATTGGGATTACGTCTGAAGTAGGCTGCAATATGTCTACGTAGTCCACTCCTGTAATAGAAGCTGCGTTAATCAAATCTGATATGGCTATGCGACGTCCAAGAGTATCATAGTTACGAGCAAACAAATTTGTCACATTTTCTTCAATGACGGACTTAACACTTGCAGGAGACGCAGTAGACTTCAAAACGATTGTCATGGTCACGTCAACTTCAATTCTGTAAGGATCACGTGTCTTTATGTAAATCGCTGCATGCTTGTAGGAATCGAGGTAAGCCAACAAATCCGACCACTCGTGAACACTTAGGAAGTAGTCTTGGTCTGCTGGAATGTTTGATCCAACGGGCGGCTTATTCGGCAGTACACAAATCTCTACCACATTCATAAATTGCGGGGTCTTGAGACGCATGTTGTCATCGCGCTGTGCTATTATAGACGCACTTGCAATTCCTGGGTAATGCAGAATGATTGCTTGGTAATCTTGTTTTGTTACAGCTCGTGACCTTGCTTTAAAAATGAAAGGAGCCATTGCTCGATAGAATGAAGCAGGCTTTTCATCACTTCCACCAGAAGTGATTGACGAGGTGGTTCCAAATATGGTTGCATCTTGCAGGTACTTAACTTCAAGATTGGACATACCAGTGTTTGAAGCAGCACCATTGGTAACGGCATACGTTACTTCAATGTTGCATACTGGTGGAGGAACTGCTCCGTGGAATCCGTCACCGAACGCAAGAATCGCGTCACCAAATCCAGAGGTTGAGTTGTAGTACTTGTTGTCCCCAGGACCTGACATCCAAATCCCCTGTCCTTCTTGCAGAGGAGTCCATGCAACTCGGTCACCAGTTTTACTGACAACCACAACTCGAACGTCCTCGTTCGAGACAACGAAACCGGGTTCCTCCAAGTATATTTCCCTAAAGGTTGAAGTATCGGACTGGAGAATCTGTTGGCGAACTTCACCTTCGTATAGGGTGGTGGGCAACTCGACTAGTGCTCCACTAGAGTCCTTACCGTATATGACAGGCGACACTTTTCCTATTTGGAAACTGATATTCTCTCGGTTAAAGAACTTAACGCCGTTCACTGTCCACTGACTAAACTTTGGAATTACTTCAAGAGTTCCGATACGACTTGACGGACGAGTAATGCTCACTTCTACGTGAGCTGGACTCTTACGGTTAATGCGAACACCAAGCATGCGAGTTATCGCATATACTGAGCTGTCGCGAGCAGCAGTTGTTAGAAAGCACTCTCGTGCGGCACTCTCAATTGCAAACTGGTTGAAGCATCCCACAGACGCCATCAGCTCAATTAGAGTTTGCCCTGTCCCGGACGCAATCAAGTCTTTCCAAGACTGCTTAGACGAGACGTACAACTGCATCTGCAAAATAAGCGAGTCTACGTCCGGGGTCGTATTGGATAGAAGAAGGGGGATTCCAGAAGTAGCCATGTTATAAGTTTTGTGACAGATTGAAGTTTAGAGTTATCGAAGAATTACTTAGTTGCGGAACTATATATACAAGTTCTACATAGTACTGTTGATTCTCATAATCGGGAAGCACTGTAGCTAATTGAATCTTAACTCGTGGTTCCCACTCTCTAATTGCGTCTAGAAGAGCGCTTTTTATTTGGTTTGTTGTGGATTGGTCCATCGGCTCAAACAAAATGTCTTCAAGAAGACTGCCAAAGCGTCGGTTAAAAACACGTGACCCTTTGCGAGTATTTAGAATAGTGACAATGCTGTTCTGAATACTGTCTAAATTGAATACTTTTTCTTGAGGGCTACCACTGTTGACGTTTAAATTAACGTCGCTAAATACAACGTTGCTCGCTGACGACAATGGTTTTATTGATATTGACATACGGCCCTCCAATTCTTCAAATTACTATAAACATGTTTATGAGTATGGGATTCCTGAGCGGCTTCCTGCAACTCCGGGCCATTCAGGAACAGTCGGTGTTGGGGGTTTTGGTGGATTTGGAAGGCTTGCGAACAACGTATCTATAGAGTTGCTCATTGCTGCTGCGTTTGTTGCGTTTACACTGTCTGATTCTTGTATTGACTGCCCCAGCTGATTAAGTGAGTCACCAATAGAACCACCAAGTTGCTGGCCCATTTCAGGTCCAGCAGCTGGTGCAGGTTGAGGTGCTGCAACAGACGCTGCTTGAGCTTCACTATCCGCCTTAAACTTTGCAGTCGTCTCTGACAGGGATTTTGAAACTTCATCTGCTTTAGACGCTGCAACAGAATCTATTGACTGCCTAAGCTGAGAATTTACTTGTGCAGCCTTGACGGGATCAGTCTTAGCAATTTCTCGTACAAGATCATTGATTGACTTGTCTACTGACGGGTCACGTCCTACATTACGTACGTTTGACCCAAACTCATTATTCATTGACGACATAGCGTTGGGCAAAGCCGTTACTTTTGACATAGCAGCAACTGCTGCACTTGAAACTCCACTGACTGAGTTGCCTACTTGCCCAAGTCCTATACTAGAAGTTACTGTCGACATTGACGAAGACAGACCAGATACTCCATAGGTCACGCCACTCAACCCATTGGATACTACTTTGTTGGCGTTCAGAGACGAAGTGGTTAGGGAATTATTTATGGATGAATTGAGTGTCTCCACAGGTTTTGTCAGATCAACGTTTACGCCGCTAATTGAATTAACAACTGCGTCTCCCAACGAGTTCATCATCGAGTTTGGAACATTGTTTATCTGGTTGCTCACGTTCTTCGCCATATTTATTGACTGAGTGAGGCCACCGAGACTTCCAAACACTGCGGATTGGACTGCTGCAATTGCACCACTAACTGATTTTAGCAGTGCCCCTGCACCAGTGTCAGTTAGGACAGACTGAAAAGACTGTGCAACAGTGCCGACTGCTTTGTTATTAACTGCGGTCGCTATCTTCTGTTCTTGCTGACCCACTAAAAAGTTGCTTGACGCCGACTTAGCACTTCCAAATGCTCCCATATGAGACCGCACATCTGGATTTTGAACGCCGTTGACAGCACTGTTTGCTGCCCCGGTTACTTGACCAACAGCAGAAGTGATGCTACTCAAGCTTTGTAGAAAGTTCATACAATCCTCTGATTAAGATGGACAATTACAGTGGCCTGCACTCATAGTTCCCCCAATGTTGGCGTCACCTCCAACATTAGCACCTCCAGTCATATTTGTCTCGCCATCAAGTTTGATCTTACTTGCTTTTTGAGTTATGTCTGAGGCATTAGAAGTAAGGCTTCCATCAGCATTGGTGGTGACACTTCCCTTGACAGTACTTGTAGCATTACCGTTAGTAGTAGACACGCAGTCTCCGCCCGTAACCAGCTCCTGATTTTTCTCTGCTATGATACGACTATGTCCTTTGACAGTTTGAAAATGGTCAGATTCAACGACTAAAGAACTGTTGCCCTTAATTGCGTGAGTAGAATCTCCTAAAACTCTCTCGTCTTTGTCTTTGCCTACTCTAGCACTCATGCTGCCGTCAACTATAGTGCTGCTGTCTTTTTTGCAGTGCTCAACTTTATTACCGCTGTATGACACGACCGAATCACCTTCCATTGAGTGAATCAATCCGTCTTTATGCTGAACTGTATCGGCTTTTTCGTGGATCGTAGTTGACACGTCTTCGTGACGAACAAAGGAAGCTCCTTTGATGTGCTCCACGTTGTCATTCTCCAATGACTGCGTGTGGCGTCCTACGATAGTCTCGGTCTGCGTTCCACCTACCCAAATAGTACGGTTACCGAATATCTTCTCTGTCATGTTTCCTTTTACTTCCATATTCACGTCACCCTCTATGTGAATATGAACTGTTCCGGGTGGAACTCCCTTGCTGTCGCTGCTACCATCGCCACCGGGCATCAACGGGCCTTTAGCGTTACGGATAAAGACCTCGTTGGTAGCTGTATCAATTATGACCATGCCTTTATTGCGAAGTTTATGAACAATTCGTGCCGGATAATGAAGTGTCGCTTCATCCATCTTTTGGTCTGCGTCTACGCAGTACCCATGATAGATCGGATGAAGTGGGGAACCATCTTGAAAACTCAGCATTACGATGGAGTCTTTACGCGGAACAGCTAAGTCCCCAGCTTGATCTTTGTAGGCTCCGTTAGAAATATTACTTAGAGGGATTGCCCAAGGAAGCTCATCGTCTTCTATACCGTCAAACATCTCTTCAACGCGTGCCCGAATACGACCAAGCTTCTTCGGGTCGTTATCATTCACCACTTTTGCGTGATATAGTCGTCCGGGAAGTAGTCCGGGTCGGTCTTTCATGTCACGAGTTACGTTGAGCATAGGTCACCACTTTTGAATTGTTGTAAAGGACTCAACTGCGGAGTAATTGTTGAGCACTGAATTTATCAGCTGCACTGGACTTCCGTCAACAGCCAGTGACGGGAGCATACCATAGGACACCCAATTTGGCGTCTTCTGGTCAGTGACTCGGCGGAATTCTTTTAGTGTTGCTTCTACATGGGTAACCATGTCTACAACGGGAAAATTGATTACTTGAGTAACAGCATTTAAGTTCTGCTTGTCGTGCAAAACCAGCTGAGCACGAGCATCTGGAACGTCTGTCAAGAACTGCACGTGTATAGTATCATTCCACACAGTCACAAACGTTTTAATTGTGCTGTAATACACTCTAACAATGCTGGTCACTATAGAGCAAAATTTACTAAAGGCTGCGTCATTAATAGTTGGGGCCAGCATCTTAATTAAGGACTCGATACCAATTAGAGTGTTTGACACATGGTACAATCCTTTTATTGCAAGAGAGGACTGTACAGACGCTTCAAACATGCCACTATCCCTAAACACGATGGAGTTTTGTGCTGCGGAGTACTGATTTGCAGTCAAGAGAGGACGAGAGGTCTTTAGCTCCAGTGCTAATGCAGCTGACGCTTTCGCTGCGTCTTCAAGAAGTCTGCATGACGATACAATGTTTTCGGCACCTGTCTTTAACTCGGACATCAGTGCTAAGGAGTCTCCTATTGCTACAACAATAGATTTTTCTGGAAGACTCTTTGGCACCTTTGGATCATACTTCTTTATTAGATTGATTACTGTCTTAAACGAACTTCCTGCTGTAATGGTGCTCAGCACAGAAGTCATTTGGTTAAGGCTGTTGCTGAAAACGAAGGTTGCTGCTTCTAGTCCAGTTTGATTTATTAAATCCGTTATTCTATTGGCGAGAGTTAGGTCTGATGCTCCTGTTGCTGACAGGTCGATTCGTGCTTCTGGGACTGCTGCATTGGAATCACTCACGTATAGTCTCCACTAGAACAATTGCTGCACTTCCAATAACACCAACTACTGCAATAAGAATGCTAGCCGCCTGCAAGATTGGCAGAGCCTTTGAGCGTAGCACTCCAATTGGCAAGTTCGATTCTTTCTGCATAGTAAGTGCCGCCTTTAACAAAAATCGTTTTCCCATAAACAATGTAGTAATCAGTGGCATCTACTGGTTTGGACACGTCAGCGTCAGCTTGTCGGTAAACCACCAAGTCATATAATTGCACGTCTGACACAACGTCTATCAAAACTGATACCCGCTCAGACAACATAGCTAGACCGCGTTGGTTCTGATACAGAGCCTTCCAATAGTTGGTATGGTGGTTGCCACAATCAATTGGCATGTAATCAATGCGAGCCTGCTTTTCAATTTCGTCAGATACGTCAGAGTTGATAGACAGGAAAGGACTCTTAGTCTTTACCTTCATGTCCTTATGGGACTTGTGCTTTGCGTCAAGCCTGTGCTCTCTACGAATTGCTCCGTAGTTCATCCAGTTGTTTGAAGTGCTTGAATGCGAAGTGTCCTTGGCTTCAACTACGCGGTACTGAGTTCCGCCACTTTCTGGAAGAACGTTGTGCACAAACTTGATTTCAGAGTCTTTTTGAAAGATGTCAGTTATATTCTTATACCGCAATTCCTTTAATGACGTAACTGCGGCACTCATAACGCTATTCTCGTCGATGTATCCATAACGAGCTATTTCATTCATGCAGTTTGCACGTGTGCTGCACACATTAAGCCACACGTCCTGCTGGTCATCAGTAGACTTGTCAGGACCTACAAACTTCAGGCCACACTCTCCGGCAATTTCTGATAGCGCCGAACTAGACAATCCCTTATACGCTTTTCTATTGCTCTTTGCGTAGAATTTCGGGACGTTGAGAACACCAACCAAATTGTTTTGTGGGCCGTTGGCTAAGTTTCTTTTATTCTGTCCATACAGACGGTACTCACGTTTGTATACTTTTGATCCCTTCATTTGACCAACTGTGATCTCAAACACGTTGCCGTCAGTAATTGCCTGATCTCCAATAAGCACGTTGCTTATGTCGGCAGCAACAATCTCGAAAGATGGAATTAAGGCACCGTTACCTTCACATAATGTTATGCCTGATATTAGATTTGCACCTACTGGCAGCTTTTGCCCGTCTATCTTTATGTCTATATAAAGAGAATCACCGATGATAATCATGTTGGCCTCTAAATTGTAATGATTCGGGCAGAGCCAGTACGGATTATGTTGTCAGTGGTCAACGAAATTAGGTCGCCAAGCATGGGCAGCTTGATAGTGGTTCCCTCAAGCAACTCATGGAAAGACACAATGCCGTTGTACACCATTAAATGCCACCAAAAGTCTTCCATGCCATACGCGTTTAATGAAATCAGGTCAGGTGCACCGCGTTCATCCTGAGTAATGTCATGCAAGTCATAAACTTGCAGCTTAAGTATGAAAGAAACCAATTTGTCAAGTAGTGGATCGATTCCGAAGGCATCTGTAGTGACAGAAAAAGCACGCAGATACCTATTATCTAAGTTTCCATTCATTAATGGCTCCTTTTGCCACGAGGCTTGTGTAGACGGAGCACTCCCAACTTAAAGTTGGCTGCTTGGTTGTAGCTAGTGTCGTGGCTGAGTTTTGCTGAATTTAGCATTTGATACTCCTATACGTAGGGTGATTGGTACCAAGTGACTAGATGATGTATAGGCATCAACAAGATGATCAGTCTGTTCGCCACTTGGTAGTCCAAATTAGAATTTTTATTTAATGCTGACGACCTACTAAAACATAGCATTTACGTCCGACGTTGTGAAACTGGCCCAGAACGATTCCAGCTCCACCGAAACTGTCATTGACATTGGGTTGCCTCCCGAGTCAAACATGGAGTCCATGTCAGCACTAACACTCTTAACTACTGCGTCCTCCAAAGTCAAAAACATCCCAACAATGCACTTAATCTTTGTTCCGTTCAGTGCCCCACCAACAACAGTACGTCCGGGTGCGATAAGAAGTCCATCTTCTCCTCCCATAGTGCTGGGAGTAACCAGCTTAAGCATGCGCTTAAAATTTTCTTTAACATCTGTTCCAGCATCTGTTTGGGCAGTCAGCACAAAAGGAATGCTAATGTTGAATGGCGAGCTACTTTCCCAAACTTGGGCCGACTGCCACCTAAACTTGGTGGTCATCCCCGTCATCTTCATCCCCAGATTTGCTGCAGCAGCTTTTGCACTTGAACCGTCTGGGTTGGTACGTGCAAATGGAGTGTCCCATTGTGCGCTTATGCCAAAGTTTATTTTCTCTGGCATGTTTGCAGTAATAGTCCAGTTGTCTCCACTGGGGTCCCCTGACTTTATCAGCTGCACAGTGTACAACGCGTTGTTTGCTTTCTGTGCAAAGCTTTTTGGTGGAGAGGCGTTACCAAAATTACCTGCTGCCATAAACTTCTCCTTTATTTGCGTAGCTCATGACATAAACTTCATTGCCGTGAAAGGTTTCCTTGCAATAGAACGTCCAGCCCAGACCACAATAAAAGTTCTGCAGTTGCTCGTCACATACAAACAAGAAAAGTTTGTGGAATCCCAAGGCTAGTGCTTGGCTCATGGTGTACGCAACAAGTTTCTTACCAACGCCAAGCTTACGACTACCACTTTCGACATACACTCCGGCAACCCAAGGACTTAGGTCAGGGCGCACTGCAAGGTCATTCTCTACTAAGCAACAGGTTCCAACTGGAACTCCGTTGATAAGCCCAATGTTGACAACTGGAAAGTTTCGTCCCATACAAGTTTCAAGACACGCTTTACTGAGTGATAAGGCCCAATCGGTCCCCCACTCAGCCTCAGGCCACCCTAAAATAGAGTCTAAGCATTCAGGAACGTCCCGTGCATTAGCAATCGTCAAGTTCATTTGTAGATTACCTTCTATAAGTGCCCGATGTTGAGCAGCACGAGGCCCATGTCTGAGATATGGATAGGCACGTCACTAAGAACTGGACGTCCACTGCTTGTTCCGCCTGCTTGCTGTGGTGCTTGGTACTGACTTCCACCCCCGTCTTGTCCTTGTCCTGTGTCGGCAAGAGCAACGTTTGTTACTTCTCGTGGAGTGTTCTCGGCAACAGTTGTTACAGGTGCGGCTTTACCTGTAGCTACTGGCCCCGCTTGCTGCACGTTGGAATCTGGAAGTACCGAAGCTACAGTGGTTCTAGGAGTGTACAGCCTACTGCTCTTATCAACAGCGTCCACAGAAGCACGTTTAGACTCGTAGGGTCCTTTGTCCTTAAACGCGTCCTGCAAACCGCGAGTGTCAGCCGGTGCTTGGTACAATCTTGAACCGGGCTGCACTGCACCAACACTTGCTTTATTAAACTGGAAGTCACCGTCAACTTGACCAATAGAAGTGGTACGAGGTGTATCAGCTGGTGCTTGGTACAATCTTGAACCGGGTTGCACGGCCCCAACCACAGCAGGCTTGGATTCATACGGTCCTTTGTCCTTGAACGCAAAGTCAAGACCTCTGCTGTCAGAAGTATCTGCTTGTGCCAACTTGATTGAGTCTTTGGACGCAACTTTAGTGTTGTCTGGCTGCTTTAGGGCAAGTACACTCTTAAGCTCCTTGTCATAGCGGTCATACGAACCTGCACGAGCTTCTTTGTCAGAACGGCCATCCTTTACTTGTGCATTGTATGAGTAGTCACCACGTGATTTATACAGCGCTTTGGTTTGGTCCTCTGGAGACATGTTGGCAAAGTCTGGATTGGCACTTGCAGTGCTTGCCAAAATCTTTTGAACACCCCCGTGCTGGACAGACGCACTCCAAATGGCTTCCTGCACTTTAGGGTCGTCTGTTTTGAACCCAAGTGCCGACGCTTTAGCCGCAGCAGGATCGTATTTTTGCTGCTTGATAAAGTCGTGCTGACTATCAGCAAAAGCTTGGCTTTTGTTTGGATCGTTTGCTAGACCTTTCCACGCAGCCGTAAATGAGTCGGAGCCAGCAGGCCCAGCCGCTCGAAGTGTTGCGGCCATTTCAGGATTCGACTTGTCCAGACCTTTTAGGTACTGATCCATCGTTCCTTTTTTGCTCTCAATCTGATAACTTCCGTACGAAGGATTGTACTTAGAGTCACCAACCATTCCAGCTTTTTGCGCTACCGTTCCAGACCCACTCTCAAACTTTGACGAGACCGAACCAATTCCTGTAAAAGCTTCAGCTGCTTTTCCAAAGTGCTGACTAGCTGCGTCCATCCCAGCCGAAGCCGCCTGCTTACCTGCTGTTACTGCCGACGGAATTGACCCTAATGCTCCAGAAACACCACCTTTGTCGTATCCAGAAGATACTTGTTGGACACCTGCTTTGATACCACTCCAGATACCAGTAGCGCCAGATTTAATACCTTCAGTGGTTTCGTCAAGAGTCTTATCCAACTTGTGAATAGAGTCTTTGAAGACGTCACTGAATGACGCAAACATTGAGGTCAACCCACCAAGTGCTGTTTCCAGCCCCTTATTAGCGTCGGCCATGCGAGGTGCAATGCTGTCTCGATACGCATTTTCAAGATTGTTTCGTGCATCCTTGTTGAATGGAGACAGCACTGCTGATACAGAAAGTCCAATAGCGTCACCAAGCTTGGAGTTGACTACTTTCTCGTTAAATGTGTCAAGGGCTGGATTGACAACTTGATTGACTGCTTCTTCACCTGCAAACCCTCCAACTAGACCACCACCAATCCCTCCAACTACGGCCCCAAAACCACCGCCAGTTGCAGTACCAAGTGCAGCACCTGCCTGTGCACCAGCTAGAACACCCGCTAGTCTCCCGCCGGTCTGAGTAACGCCTTTTGCCTTATCATAGTCTGACTTCTTGTCGTCTGACAGATTGCTATATAGATCGTACCCTGCGTCTCCAAGAACTGCGGCTCGTCCCAAGTTCTTGGCGAGTCCTGAGATACTGTTGAGTCCTAAACTGTCAAGTAGTCCGCTGCCACTTGACTTAATTCCAGTCAGTGCAGCACTTCCTGTGTCAGCTACACTGGATAACCCGTTCTTAACGGTGGACACTCCTGATTCGAAAGTATCTGCAACTGAAGAACCGAATTTAGTAGAGACAGCTTTTTTAGCTAGATTTTTAGTTCCTTGCCAAGCACTTGAACCTGCGTCCTCTACTGCTCTGACTCCAGCTTCACCTATAAAGTTTTCGCCAATTCCTTCTGCTGCATACTTAGCACCTTGGCCTAGTTTTGAACCAACATACTTAGTACCGTTCCATACTCGACCTAGTACAGATGGTGCTTCTTTCTCAGCAGCTTCAACAACAGCACTCGCAGGTTTAACCGTGGCCTTAACTTTTGCTGCTGCTTCAGCTGCGCTCTCGGCACCTTTAGAGGTGTCCGCAGCAGATGGTGCCTTATCTCCACCAAATAGTTTCTTCAGTCCATCGTACAGCAGTCCGCCGCCACCCATGAGAAGACCGAGCAGTCCCATGTTGTTTTGTGCAGAGTTACCCAATGCTCGTTTCTTTTCTTCTTTTGCAGCCAGCGTATTTTGCTTGGCAGCACGACCCCAACTTGTATCTGTATTTTCAGGAGCTTTCTCACGTGGCTTGTGCAGTACGTTGTCGAGCTTACGACCAAATCTTTCGAATGATCCCACCACCCGATTAGACATTTCGTCTATAGCGGACACCGTCTTCTCAGCACCTTCCTTGACCTCTCCTTTTATTTCAGAAGAAGACTTGTCAGTACCTTCCTTCTCTTTCTTCTCAGGCTTGCGAGCTTGAGTCCACGGACGATCTATATCGTACTTGCGCAGGTCTTCAACAGGCTTTTGTTGTTCTGGAGCGACAGAAGCCTGTTCGGCATCACTACCGACAGGCTTCTGTTTTATACCACCAAGTACACCACTAGATTCCGTAGGCTTGGGCTTAACAAAAGGTTCCGAAGGCTTTTCTTCACCTTTCTTGAGACGCTTCTCTCTTAAAAAATCTTGGAACCATGCTGACATGACAACTCCTGTACCGGGTATTAAGACATACGATTACGTCCAATCTTAACTGTGTTGCTCTTGGGCTTTGCAGCTTCTCGATCTTTTTTGTACTTGGAGTAAAGGTATAACAAGTCCATGCTAGGCATGTCTTCTGAGAAGTACCAACCTCTGTCCCGTACCAACTCATACTGCATGTCTAGCATTTTTTGTTCCGGCACTACAGAAAAAAACTGAGGGGCTCCAGTTCAACTCGGTAGTAATGCTTAGACCTACACTTACGGCACGTTAGAGTGGAATGCTCCTTTACCCCATGAATAATTGTTTTCGCCGCTTCGTTAGCTCTGCTGTACAGATCAAGGTCTTCAGTTGCTTCTAGTGCAAGCAACTTATCTTTCAAAGTTGCACCGGGAATCCATTGAGCAGCAGGAATAATAAACTGATAGTCGGGGTCCTTCAAATACTGCTCAAGGTCTTTAAGAATTGCAACTCTTGGGAAATCAAGACCTTCGGGAAGAACAAAGTCTTCGTCAAGACTCAAAGTCTCCAATTGGGTGACATGAATTGTTTCGACGTTGCTGGTTCCACAGGCTTCTACAGTGTACTCGTCTTCTTTCAGGTCGACGTCGCTATCATTGGGAATAATCTCACCCGGCTTATCGTCAGCCCCAACTCCGCGACGAACCATCTCTGGGCATTCCCATTCAACAATGTACGGAGTCTTTGGGTATGAGTAGGTGCGCAGCCACATCATCACGTAGTAAAAGTCACCTAAAGTCAGGTCAAGCACTGATTGGTCCATCGTCAAGTCAATTGCGCGAAGCAGAGGCTCAATATCTTGAGTTGCTGCTGCACGGCTAATCAACTTCAGTTCTGCCCCTGTAAAGGGTCTGATGAACAACTCTTTGAATTCGTAGGGAATGTACTCAGAAGGAAGACCACCAATGTTCATGTACTTTGGATTGGCAATTATTGATTGACGCAATTCTGCAGTTAATTTCATGATTTCCCTTTACTCAAATGTTTGGTCGTCGCAACTAAATGTTTGCGAAATGGTTATACGTCCACTATCAGTGTAGTTTAGGCTCAGTGCTCCTGTATCAGCTGGCCACACTCCACTGCATCTGCTGGCTACTACAGGAGTTCCCATAGTGTTGCACAGATTAAATTTCATTTCTGACTTGTAGTTTGCTGGCAGGTAGTAAGACCCGTCATCAAAGTTTTTGATACGAGATTTCCAAGAGGTCAACCACTTTAGGGTGGTTCCTTCGTCATCTTCAAAGAAGGTCATGCTAAAGGACGACACGTTGGAAAACATCGGCATGTAAAAATAGGAGGCAGCGCTGAAAATGCCACCTCCTATTTGAACGTTTGTGGCATTTAGGTCTACACTCTCTACATAGTCTGATGTTGGACCTCCAAATGGAAGATTTCCTTCAAATTCCCATTTGAAGCTAAACATCGGATTGCGTTCAGCAAGTTTTGTGAGAGATAGAGCCACGATTAAACCTTTTCGTACCAGTCGTACTTGAATGAAGCTTGCAGGGTAATCAAGTTGGCGCTAGAACCGTCAAACTGAACTTCTGGAACAGTAGCAACCCAGCAGTTCTTGATGTTGTAGGTACTCACTGTTGCACCAGTTTGATCGTAGATCGTTAGTTTAGCGTCGCGCATGTAGTCCGCCTTGTAGTGACCATGCTGCGATTGTGTCTCACGAATATACTGTGCCCATCCCTCAAGCAAGTTGGTAATCTCAGCCTTGCGGTTTTCCACATAAGTAACACTGAGGTCATGGCTGAATGTCATACGACCTGCGTACTCAATAGTATGACCAAACAACGCAACTTCTACGTTCTCAACAGTCATCCCAGGCTTAGTTGCTTGTTGGCACTGCATGAGCAGAGGTGTTACGTTGCCACCGCCACCCGGAACTGAGGAAATGCTCAGGTCAAAGTTGTCACTTACCATCGGGTCTACAATAGAGGAGATTACCGCTCCCAGATTTGGTTTTGCCATGTCGCTTTCCTTTCGTTAACGTGCTATTCTGAATGTCCAAAGTGCTTTAAATAAAAGTATCCTGCGCCTTTAGTGAAGTCGTCATTGGTTCCACGTGGACGCCGCTTTGGACGTTTTGCTTTCTTTGGGAGAGCAAGTGCAACCTCCATTGCACTGTCCACGTCAGGAACCGTTAAGTTTGTATATGCCAGTTCGTCACCATTGTTCGGCTGGTACTGGTTGCTGCTTGATATGAAAATCTTCATACTAGCCTTGGTTGGTTGCGGTACCTGTCACACGACTTCCAGTACGGTTGACCACTGCGGTCAAGTGGATGCGTTTAACTGGCAACGTAGGATCAATGTAAACGTCCAGAATCAAATCGCCATTTGCAATAATTTCTGGCGGGTTGTTCTCAGCGTCACACTTAACGTAGTACCCATAAACACCACGACCTTGCATGATTGGACGTAGGAAACGTTCGCACAGGTCAATCAACTGGTTACGGAGAATCTGGTCATTGGGGTCAAACAAACTGTACAAAGCTGCTTTCGACAATGACTTCTCAAGGAAGATCATCAACCGTCTAACGGACATGTTGCTCAAGGCACTGCCCATCACCTGCATAGTGTCGGCACCCCAAATCTTAATCCCACTACCGTTGATTACACGAACTGCATTAATCTGAGACTCGTACAGTGCGTCGCGGTCACCTTGATTGTAAATGTGACGAACACCTAGCACGTCCAACTTACCTCTGTTCATACCAGCAGGAGCAAACCACAAGTTCCAATCACGATCAGTACGTGCATAAGCAGCAGCAACGTGCCCTGAGATTGGAATATACAGACGCTTATCGTTGTACTGGTCAAGAATCAGCACATCTGGTGAGTATAGAGCAGCATAAGAGCTGTCCAAATTAAGAGTGTTACGGCGATAGTTTAGGGCATTCTGCACCGTCTGCTCTGTTGACGGCGTGTCCAAGATAGCAACGCAGTCCATGCGATCTTGGCAGAGTTGTGCCATCTTGATCTGAATGGCAGGGAATGCGTAGCCCCCGTTGATCAACATATTGACGTCAACTACTTCAGGGTCTGCGTACAGGTCCCATGCATTCATCATGTCGCCAATGGTCGGTTGGTATCCGTCGTCACCACCAACTAAATCAACTCCCATAGAACCACCAGCTCCGCCAGCGTTAAGAGAGTTGACTAGCCTGCGATTTGGGTTGGTCATGAAGTCAGCATTCTCGTAGTTTTGAACTACTCGAATGTACATTGAGCGACTATTGATGTACTCTTGAATGTTTCGTTGAGTTCCATAGCCGTCAACCACGTGGTTGAGTGAAACCTTGTGAGTTTCAACTGCCATTCCAACACCTGATTTGAAGACAGCTACATAGAACGTACCGTCGTCAACTTGAGTTTCAGGGTAAATTTGGATTGACAACTCGCTATTCCATTTACCTGGATCAACTGCGTAAATCGCAAACAAGTCAGTTGGAGCAAACGGGTAAATAGTTGGATCATCTTGACCAGAAGTCCACGACTGCGAAAAGTTGAATGGTGCATTTCCTGTGGGGTTGAACGAGCAGGTCAATCCACCAAAAGTAGCACCGGGAGCAACGCGAGTAACGTACAAGCGAGTTGCTTCATTCAAGAAGGCCAGCGCACAATAGTGCATGTAGCTATTAGCTACATCTGCATAGTGAGATACAGGCTGCTGTGGAAGTTTGCGGTCGCTTGCGTCAGGAACTCCAAACATCTGAAGAAACTGTTTCTGGCTAGTAACCAAAGTACGTTGACCAACTGGGCCTCGCGCAGAAGCTCCAACGATAGCCCCAATAGAAGTCGGGGCTGCAACGACATACTGACTTAAGTCAATTTCATTTACGTACACGCCTGCACTTGGATTGTTTCCGTGACTCATAAAATACTCCTTTCAATCTGATACAGCAAATTAGGGTTTTACGAGTAAATGCAAGTCACTCGTGCAGGTGGGGGATTTGTAGAGTTTGGAGTAGGAGACACTCCGTACACTTTAACGCTATCAAGTGCCCCGTACAGTACAAACAGTCCTTGGCATGGAATTCCAGTAGTAGTCTGTCCACTACGTGTAATGTCAATAACAAATGGTTGGAAGCTGTTGACAATAATACACCGTTCAATTGAGGTCAATGTGGTTGGACGGTCATGGGCAACAGTAAAATCAGACGAAGTATAGGACCCAGATTCAGGGACTTTAACACTCATTGCCCCTTTCAACTTATTACTTCTGGTGTAAATGTCGGCTACTACTACCTGAAATTCTGTAAGGACCGACTTATCGGTTGGGAGCGCTTTATTTGGCATGGTCAATACCTAATAGGAGTTTCGTTACGGACTTCGTCGACTAAGGTCAACGTTCGTTCACCTGCATTGTTGCTGAAAGCAAAACCATAGTCGGCAACAGGGTGAGTATTGTTTACGGCAGCTGTGTCTCGCAAGAACCCGCCATACGTATTCATAACAAAGTTTAGGTCAAGCTCTGTTGCGCCAGGCTGCTGTGCATTGTCTACTTCTGATAGAGGGATAGACACGCTCTCAGGACATTCAAGACGTACTTGAAACTCAAATGTAGGGCCAATCTTGATTGTGAATATAAACCCGTTCCCACCAGCAAGTAACGAGAGTGCCTCTGCCAAATACAGCACTTGGTAGGGGTCACTCTCGTAGTATTTCATCTCAATCCCAACATGTAAAGGAAACATGTAGGCTTTTTTGGTCGTGCTGTAAGTTGCTTCAGTTGTCCCAACTCTCCATCCATGCCTCTGAATGACTTTAGTGTTCTGACGGTCTTTCTCAGGTGCAACGTCAGTTATACTAAAGTACCCATATGGATAGCTAGTCATCTTCCTACGAAGGAGTTCTTGCTTTGCCTGATCGTTTGTGACGATCTCAATGCCCTTTATTCCAAACTCCTGTTCGAAAACAGCGCGAACACCTTTTAGAGAAAGTGCTAAAAGGCTCCCGCGCTTAAGCTCGTCTAAAACTGTAAGTGCAGGACCTGAGTTTTTCATAGAATTTGTACTGGGCAACGATTAGGTTTTGCTGAGGACTCTACTTCCCCTCCTTCGTCTGAGTCGTCGTCTTCTGACGTATCGTCACTGACAGGTTCAAAGTCATCGTCCTCTGCTTCGCTGTCAGCGGTTGAGTCGGTGTCTGCATCGTCAAATGAATCTTCTTGGTCACCTGAGTTTGACTCAAGAAGAGACTCAGGGTCTTCTACTTCGGAGTCAGAGGCTTCTTCAAAGTCATCGACTTCATTTGGGTCGTCCTGCAAGTCCGGGTACACGTCGTCTTCGTCGCAGCTCATGGAAGCTGCTAGTTGACGAGCAATACTGGACAAGCTTGAGCTAGGCACCAAGTTGGCCGAAGTTGATACGGCACTTGACTCAGTTTTCAAACTGAATTCGTTTAAGGAATTCAGCATGTGCTCAGAATCGTCTGTGCTCAATGCCTGTGCGTAAAGAGCACCTGCACGGTCGTAGTCTTTGTTGGAAAATGCGATTGCGGAAAGAAGAAGTAAATCTGCTGAAACATTGGACATTGTGTTCTCCTAATTTACGATGCAACTGTGACTGACAAAAGGCCACCAGTATAATCTATGCCTATATGAGTGCTCTTAACCCTCAATGAGAATTGAGTTTGAAACGCGTGGCTGTTGAAAGCACCTTGCTTTGTGAAAAATTGCTCTAAACGTGCAAGGTAGTGCATCGCTGCCAAGCTACTGTCAATATTCAGCGTTGCTTCCCACTCAGAACCGTCGTTATAAGGACCTTTAAACTTCAACTTAGGAAAATCTTTTTCAAGGTCTTTAACTAGCTGGGGCTTGTCTGCTGTGCTTAACGAAATTTTCATGCTGACTCCTAATGCCTATAAGTTTTCTGGATTGTACGTCCATTGACTCTTATCAAAGTACCATCCAACTGCACCGTAGGAGCTGCACGGAACTAATGAGATACCTGCTGGAAGATGCGTAAGAACTATCTGCACCACATTATTGATACGGTACGTAATTGTGTGAGTATTGAAGTTGACGGTGCATCCATAAATAGATGGTGCGTACCCGACTATAGCACCTGCGTAACAATTGAAGGTTGTGTTTGAGAACAGTGACGTGTTGGACAAGTCGTAGGTTCCCGGAGAGTACCCATAAGTCCACCATTGTAGACTAAAGCAATTGTAGTTGGCGTCTTGAACAACTGGAGTACTAGTGAATCCAATGAAGGTGTCGGAACCCGAAGCTTCGTAGTACACTATGCCACTGTTTACTGATTTACTGCCCCAAGCAAGACTTGTTCCTTGCCCAAAGACGGTTGATCCAGACAGTGAAGAGTTACCGCCACCAGAAGGCGGTGGCGGTGCACTTGCGTGGACTTTATCTTGAGATAAACTTCGAGAGCTTAAACTGTGCATCATGAATACCTCTGCTGATTGACCACACTTTTCTTCATTCCTGCACGGATGGCGTCACCGCGTGCTGCACGTTGCTCGGGAGTCATGAGTGCCCACCTGTTGCTTACGCTGTTTGCTATCTTGTTTGCTTTTCTTGTCTTCGCAGCTTTGGAAGTTTGTGCGTGTGCTTGACGGTGCACTTCACTTATTTGTTGGCGTTGTTCGTCACTGTAACTGGCCCACGTGCGTGCAAGAGACTCCGCTTGCTTTTGTCTACGACTTGTTGCCAACTCTACAGATTCTTCAGCAAAGCGTTTTGTTTGAGACTTAGACGCGGTCTTGCTGGTCTTACGACGTTGATATGGAGTACGCTGAGCATGACCCTCAGAGATTTTCTGTCCTTGAACTTGGCGTTGCTCGCCTGTCCAATTTGACTTAGTGGCTTTAGCCTTTGCTGCTCGAGCTGAAACTATTTCAGGACGCTCTTGGTAAACTTGCTTGAGTGCGCTGTTAATATTTTTCTTACGCTTGCTTTCAGCAGTTGCTGACATTGATTGAAGACCATCGCTTATTTGACGAGCACGAACCACCTTTTCTTTTGAGGTCATTTGTGCGTGGTGCGCCTTCAAAGAGTCAGAACGTTTACCACCAATTATCTCACGCTCTTCGTCTGTGAGCGCGTTCCACCGTGCACGTATCTTTTTCAGTACTTGGCGCTGAAACCGGTTGTACTCGTCATCAGACAATTGGTCAAAGAAGGCTATACGGGACTTGCTGAGTTTGTCACTGAGCGCTTGGCGTTCTTCTGGGGTACGTGCCACGCATATTTCAGTGTAACGTTGCGCACGTGCAGCTATCTGTTCTGTGGTTAAACTTGCAAAGTGCTTTTTAGCCGCAGACGACTTTAGTCTTGCTTCACGCCCAACTTGTTCTGGAGTTCTATTAGAACGAGTCTTTCGAACTTTTTCTACTGTTTCTTGAACTTCTTCTTTAGTTCTTGACTCCCAAAACGTTTTCAAACGGTTTGATACGGCTTCCCTGTACTCGTCAGTATACAAAATGTTCTTTTGCCCTTCCCCACCGTCTGAACGATTTGTAAGAGGTCCAGTTTTTAACTGTAAGCGTCCTATTTGTTGTACCAACTTCATTTCTAAATCAAAGGCGTCTTGCTCAAGCATGTTTTGCTTAACAAAGCACACGTCTGGGTCACGACCAGTATTTCTTATTATTCCACGAATAGCAAGTGCTTTACGCTGGTTCTTATTGTCTAGTGCGTCATCGCACTTCTTAGCGTCTGCGATGTGCTTGTAGCAACGATTTTTAGTTCCCTTGCCAATGTAAAACGGTTTGTACTTAAAAGTATAGCGTCCATACCGGAAAGGTCCGGGGACGCGAGTATCCAGTAGTGCATAAACGTAGTACGAAGATTCTTCTTTCATTTGGGTTCTCCTTAGAAACAGTTTGTCTGAAAAGAGGTATCACGTGCTAAGGACACGTGCAGGGCTGGCCAGCCTTTTCCCCCAGTTCAAACACGATACAGACAGTCTGTACCGCTACAACAAATTACTATTGAAACCCTGTAAAGTGCGTGACAGTTCGATTTTATTTACATACAAAAAACTCGAAAAATCGCGCTCTTTACAGTTTATGACTTTTTGAAGCTAAGTCATTGATTTCATTGGTCAAACTCTCTTGCCCTTCGAGACTGAACGTGGATTCGCCAAGAGGAAGGACAGAATTTGCGACATCAACCAGCCGCGATTCGTTGATCCTTGGTCAGCGCCCGAAGTCGGAGTGCTGCGAATGCCGCCACGGTCAGTGAAGGCAGCGTGGTTTTCCGGGGAAGCCACAACATACATTTCGCCGCGATTCAGAACCTTCTGGTTCGGTTGACGGAAAGCGTCGGTCAACAGGTTCAGACCAACCAGCGTACCCAGATAGCCGTGCAGTGCCAAGTCATACTTGGTGACCGGATCAAGGAACGAAGAGAAGTCTGGGTTGCCGATGATGTCAGACCAGAAGTCGTTGGCAATGATAGCAGTGGTGCACGGCAGGTTCCAGTCGGAAACACCTTGGCGAACCATAGCCAGAGTATGCGGAGACAGCATGCCAGTGATGTAGTTGAGGGGGTTAACAATACCCACCGTCATATCAGCAGCCTTCTTCCAGATACGATCTTCGCCAACCATCAAGCTGTCCAGACCAGTGTTGTACATGTGGTCCAGAACGTCGCCTGAAACTTGTTCAATCTCCAGTTGCTCAACGCGCAGGTTTGCGGTCATCTCAAACTCAGTCGGGTAGAACTGCTTTTGACGAACCAGCTGCGTACCCATTTCAGAACCGCTGGTTGCGATGATTGCAACTGCGTCCCAAGTCGGCATAACAACACGAGCGATGTCACCTTGACGCAGCGTTTGACCGACGGCCAAGCGACGCATAAAGCCTTCGCGGTTACGTTGCTCTTGCAGTTGCACAGCAACTGAAGCGCCCAGAGAAGCCCACTTCTTGCCAGTCGAATCAGCATAGGCAGAGGCCAGCACTTCACGGCGTGCTTCCTGTACCTTGGCAAACTCTTCCGATTTGGACAGAGCACTTTGAGCAACAGGAACAACGGTGCCGTTGGACACTGAAGCCATCAAACCAGAAATCTTTTCCAGCAATTCTTTCTGGTTGTTGGCGTTGAACTCGCCGGTGGAACTCGACAGGGCCAGGTCTTGACCTTTGCCTAGTCGCAGTTGCTCAATGGGATCACCATTTTTCAAAACTACTGTAGCGTTTGCATACGGATTCATATTCAAATTCTCCTAAGATTGGGTCAAGAATTAAGCAGCCAGCACGTTGAGGACGAGGAACGGATTGTTTACGTTCGGTGCGTTCTGCACAACACAGTTGGGGATGTTGTCAGCAGCAGTGCCAACAGTAAACACGCCGTTGCCCAGCTTGACATGCAGCGCGTCAGACCAGTCAACAGATGCGTCAAACATGTTGGTACCGATGGTTGCAGTCTTCAGCACGCCGATGGTGCCCATCGTGTCCGAAGGCAGACCACCAACAACATGATCACCGATGATGGTCTTGGCTTCCAAAACCGTCGGGGTGTACATGTATTGAACGTCGATCAGCACGTCTTTGGCCAGCTTGGTAATAACCTTGCTGCCAACAACTTGACATTCGCTGACATTGGCCGGGGCACCTGCAACGATGGTCAGGGCCGAGCCATTGGACTTAACAAACACTTGACCAGCAATCGGGGCGCGTACCAGAGTAGCAGAACCCGAAGCGTCCACAGCCAGCTCTTCAAACATCGGAGCGGTGTAGGGCGGGGTATTGCGCGAGTACGAAACACCTGCAAACATTTCACCGGCTGCGCCAGTTGCCGGAACCACGTAGGTGGTACCATCAACCTTGGTATAGACCAGAGGGATACCCTCTTCCGGGATCAAAACACCGTTCGGAACCAAACCGAAGTTTGAACGAGCAATTCGAGTTTCACGTAGTTGTAGCATAAGAATCTCCTAAACTGATGGGGTTAATAACGTTTTCCTAGGGACAATACCGCCAAAGCAACATCTGGGTCTGCACTTGCCACAGCAACTTGAGGTTGCGCTTCAGCAGGAGCAGGTTGGGACTCACGTGTCACGGCTGAACCGAGACTTGAAAGTTTGTCCTCAATACCAATGTCGTCTGACGAAACAGCTTTGAAGTTTGACTCAAGAATGGTTTGTGCCAATGAGTCCTGAATCTCAGCAGGTTTAGCCAGAATTTCTTTCGCTTTGGTGAAGGTCTGACGAAGAGACGGTTCAAAGCTGCTGCTAAACACTTTGTCAACCAAGACATGCGGGTTGCGCACACCTGAGGTAGACAGCACGTCATACAGAGCAGACTTCAAAGGGTCCGTCTTAATTTCGGCAAAGAAGCCTCGATTGATTCCGATGAAAGCAGTAGACAACGCGTTCATTAAACGTGCGTCACGCTCATCTTGTTTTGCCAGAACAGCCTTGCGCATGGCATCGACTTTCTTGCTAGCAAGAAGTTTCATTTCAGAAGAAACCGCGACAGTATGGACAATGGGTTTGAACCCCATGTCGAGGAGTGTTTGCTTAACACCGAAGTGTTTAGCACTTGCTAAACATGCTTTTCCGAACGCGGGTTCGTCAAACAAGTCTGCATTCTTTCCAGCGTCTGCTGCGACAATCATAGCAACCGGACGGCCATTGTAGTAAGCTGTCCAACGCGGTTGACCGCCAACATTGCTGCTGTATGAAACGTCCAACTTTTCGTGGTCAGCGGTTTTGCTGTGCACGTAGTTGAGCGAGTTGATTACAAGCTTCTCAGAAGACTCGGAAACGTCGTTACCTTCGTCTTCCACAAAATCAGCGTCTTCGTCGTCAACTTCAGGCTCTTCAGCAGGACCAGTATCGGCATTAGCACCAGTGTCATTGCCGTCTTCTGCGTCGTCACCGAAGTCAGCGTCACCAGTACCGTCGCCAACATCTGAGCCAGTGTCGTCACCGCACTTAGCCGAAGCATCTGCTTCAGTAGAGGCACCGTCGTCACCTGCATTGGTGTCTTCGTCCGCAGCACCGTTGTCGCCGTCGCCATCTTCAATCGACTCGTCGTCCAAGTTGATCTCAGAGTCACTGTCTTCAACAGGCTCTTCCACGTCAGAGGAGCATACCGGGCACTTGCTCAGAACTTCGTCACTGATGATATGAGCACCGCACTTGGCGCTTGAACATACAGTGTAATCGGCGCTAACTGTACCAGACTGCGAGCTGCCTTTGTGCTTGATGTACAATGAAGTTGCTTCGGCTTTAGAGGAACCAGCTACTGCGATAGGCTCGTCTTCATCTGAAGCGCCACTGTCGTCTGACTCGTCTTCATCAGAAGAGTCGTCAACCGAGGTATCAGTATCTTCGTCCGAAACGTCTGCGTCAGCATCGTCAAAGTCAGAGTCGTCACCTTCATCAGGTTCTTCAGTAGAAGAATGGCATGCAGGGCATTCGTCAAGATGCTCGTCGCTGATGATATGGGCACCGCACTTGGCGCTTGAGCACACTACGTACTCGGCACTCAGGTCACCGGATTGCGATGTTCCCTTATGCTTCAAGTACAATGCAGTTGCTTCTGCTTTAGAGGCACCTGCAACAGCCAAAGGACCGTCAACACCTGGATCATAGGTGTTACCTTCGGGGTTCTTAGTAGTAGCTTTTGACGGCTTGGAACCACCTTCTTCACTGATGTCTTCGTCACCAATGTCGCCTTCATCAATCGTCGTGTCTTCTTCAGACTCGTCTGATTCAGGTTCTTCAGTAGCAGAATGACAAACCGGGCACTCTTCCAAAGAGTCAAGCTCATGAACAATATGAGCTGCGCATGCTGCATTGCTGCAAACAACGTAGTCCACGTCGAGGCCAGAAGCTGAAACCGATTTAGGCTTTTCACCCAAAAAGAGTTTGATCGCGGTTGCTTTGCTGTCGGCAGCTACCACCAACGGCTCTTCCGAGTCATCTTCTGCACTGTCGTCATCTTCGCCAGCGTCTTCCGAAGTGTCTGACCCAGCATCGCTGTCTTCTGTGTCTTCGTCAAGCTCAGCAAAGTCATCGCTGTCGTCGCCAGATTCAGAAGTGTCTCCTTCGTCTCCATCTTCGTCGAAGTCAACGTCGCCGTCGTCTTCTACTTCGTCAGAATCAAGACTGTCAAGAACTGACATTCCGTCTTCGTCTTCAGCCGAATCGTCTTCTGCGTCTTCATCTAGTGCTGAAGTGCAGACCGGGCAAAACTTAACCAAGTTTGCATCGTCATAAGCAATGTGACTTCCACAACCGCTGTGACAAACAACGTGATTAACTTCAATCTTCAACTCAGAGCTTTCAGACGCAAACTTCAGTTTGCTTACAAGCGACGGACTTTTCACAAGGTCCAAATCACCTGTTCGTGGGTTAAATAAGTCCGACAGGGAACTGGCGTTCGAAATGAAAGTGAAGCTACCACCCCCATCCCGATAAGCAGAGACACTTTTGCCGAAAGCCGCCTGCCGGTAATTGGCAAGTGCTTCGCGCTTAGAGTCACCGACTGCCAGAATCCCCTTAAACGGAATCTTTTTAGTCATGGGACAATCTCCTTACATTAAGAGTTGCGGAATAAACGGGCTGTCTTTTCTGCTCGTTATAGAAAAAATTAACTAAAACATATTTTTGACGCATACAACTAAAAATATTTTATATTTAAAGATCAATGACTTAGCGAAACAAACGAAAAATGGCGTACAAACATGAATTTGTACGCCATTTTGTACGTATAAATGACTAAAGCTTACACTGGATTAGTGTAGTTTGTGCAAGACGGATACGTAAATGAACCACTAAGCACTCCATTCTGACAAGTTCGTTGCTCATGCCAACAGTACAGTGTAGTCACTATAGCTCCAGGAGGTGCTGGCGGTGAGCCTGTGATTGGATTGTAGTGAGTACCTGTATTATAGTCATAAGCCGTCACAGACGCGCCATCAGCAATTGTTCCACCCCAAGGTAGAGCACAAACGGCAGGTGCATCCACAGTGCAGGATTGGTTGGTGTAGCTGCCGCTCAAAACACCATTGCTGCAAGTACGTTGCTCACTGACTGGAGTTGTACCATAGGGTACTGTTGCGTCTTTGTATGATGTTACTGACGTACCATCAGCAGTTGTTCCACCCCAAGGTAGTACACATGCAGATGGAGCAGGTTCTATTGTGCATGATTGGTTGGTATAACTACCACTCAAAACACCTGAGCTGCAGACTCTACTCTCGGCTGCAGGAATAGAACCATAGGGAACAGTAGCGGTTTGGTAAGCGGTTACAGCCATACCATCTGCAATTGTTCCACCCCAAGGTAGACTGCACGAGGTTCCACTGCCACCTCCATACTGATTAGAATGAGATTGCACACCAGCACTAGCCATTCTACTGTTTAGAATAGACATTGACACAGGGAAAGACGAGTCAGTAGAAAATTCAACTCCAGAGGACAGCGCGGTGCCAGCTCCGGTGGAGTCCAAACCACCCAGATAGTACCCACGCGCGGAAGAGCTTACCCCAGAGCTATTTTGTCTAGGACAGCTAAGTACTGCAGAGCTGTTGGAAGTAGTCTCAGTAGTAAACGATAGCTTTTCTATAGAGCTTAGTGCATAAAATCCGTCTGAACCTCCTGCTACGTATCCATTATCTAAAGAGTAAGTCCCAGAACTGAATGATCTCCTAGAAGAAAGCTTGGCTGATATAGATGCTGCAGTATCGTCACTGAAGCTTAAACGATTGATGTTTGTTGACACGTTGAAAGAGTTTGGATAATTTCCCATCCCACCAACAACATAACCAAATTGTTGTGAACTAAGTCCAGCAACAAGCATGCATGCATCTGGTAGAGTAGAAGAACAACTAGACCCCGTATCAGTGGAAAATTGTATTTTCCACACTTGATTTAGATAACTTGCAATATTTGTTCCACAAGCGTCATACCCAGATGCTGCTGATTGCATTCCACATGACGAATCATGTGAAATTGAAACTTGAACTGAAGTTCTAGTTGCAGACTCAGTAGAAAATGACAGTTTGTCTACTGAATTAGTTACTCCAATTGAAGAATTTGTTCCTGCTATAGAATACCCATTATCTAAAGAACTTACACCCGAAGAATAAATAACAGGAGTGGCAAAAGTATTTGAAACTGATCCAGTTACCTCAGTAGAGAATAAGATTGAAGTGGAGCCTGAATCCCTACCAGCACTGGTACTGCCTTGTATTTGATAACCTTTCCCGAGCACAGATGACAAGGAAGGGTTCTCTGGAATTGGGGGTAGTACTGTAGGAACTGGACTATCTACAGCACAGCTTGAGTAGGCATAGCTACCACTTAAAACTCCTTTAGAGCAAACCCTTGTCTCACTTACAGGAGTTGCTCCATATGGAACAGTAGCAGTTTGGTAAGCAGTCACAGACGAACCGTTGGGAGTTGTTCCACCCCACGGAAGTTGACACACCGCAGCACCTCCGCCACTCCCACCACCGTACTCAACTGGAGACGCGTCCACTGGTTGGCATCCACGTTGAACGCCTGCGCTTGCTGACACTTTCTGGCTGAGAAGGGAGCCTAAGCGCCCCATAGTGCCGGTTACAAAATCAAATGCGTCAATGTACCTAGTGGTTTCATAACTGTCATTCATGTCGTTGGTGCCACCCATCACGTACCCAGTTGCACGAGAGTTTGTACTAGCTGGGTCAGAACGCTCCATGCTCAACGTAGCAGATTCAGTAGCAACTGTTTCGTCTGTAAACTTTAGGCTTTGCACCATAGACGTAGCAGACCCACTACCGTTTACGTCAAACCCTCCAGCAACATACCCATAGGATTGAGAGTTGAACCCAACCGCGTCAGCCACCAACGAGTCTAGGGCGCTAGCTGCAAGAACAACTGTCTCATTAGGGAATTGTAGGCATTGAATAGTTGAGGACCCGTCGTCATTACCTCCAAGCACATACCCTTTCGTAAGTGAACTAACACCAGTTGGGGTAGACTGAGAAATAACCGAGTCAAGTACTGCCAGCACTGAAACATTAGACTCGTCTGCAAATCTCAGACCTTCTATCGAATTTGAGTCTATATTGGCGAAGCCTCCCAAAGTATACCCTACTGTTTGAGAGTACACTCCAGCATAGTCTTCGCGACTGTCTAAAAGCTGAGCGCTTGTCTGTTGGTTAGTTTCGTCAGCGAAACTTAAAGCTTCTATGGAGTATTGAGCAGTACTACCACTTATGCTCGTACCTCCCATTGCATATCCTTTGTCAGCAGAGCACACACCTTGAAGGTAGCAACGAGCTTCTACTACTGTTGCAGACAAATTGAACGAGGTGTTGTCTGCAAAGTTTACGCCATTTATCAAGAACAGATCGTACTGAGTTAAATTTCCTCTGGAGAACGTTGACCTATAGCCAGACATAGAGTACCCACGGATACCTTGGTCAACAAAAGTAATTGGTGCTTGCTCAACTGTGCAAGATGCAAACGTATAAGAACCGCTAAGAACACCGTTAGTACAAACTCGTTGTTCGCTAGTAGGTGAGATTCCATAAGGAACAGAAGAAGTTTGGTATGCAGTAGTAGAAGTTCCGTCAGCAACTGTACCACCCCAAGGTAGAGTACAAAAACCACCAGAGCCACCTGACCCACCACCACCAGAGCCACCACCAATCTTTGAGTGACCATAGAAGTCACTGTAGGCAATAGCACCACTTGCAATGCCAGCAAGTGCTCTAAGAGACGGAGTATCAAGTCCCGACTCTGTTTCACCAATTTCAAGTTCAGTATTTATGTCTAGCGCAGATATTTGACCGCTTAAAGGCAACATAACTTTTCTCCAACAAATAAAGGGGAGTGTCTCCACTCCCCCATTTAAGAACAATCTTAGAAGTTCTGACCACCTACAGTTCCGTACCAAGTAGTTCCGCCATTGCTTGAGAAGAAAGCAAACATGTCGGTCTTACTCGCGGCAGTAGTTACAGTTGGTGCCGTCCCACCAGCCCACTTGACGCTAGCAGGCCAAGCAACTGTACGTCCACCAGTAGCGTCTTGGTGAAGCACCAGCGTGAAGCTAAACATTTTTCCAGAAGTTACAGCAGCAAAGGAGAATGTTGCATTAGCATTCAAAGTCACGTCAAATACGCCATAAGCATTAGCGTCCAACGAAGGAGTTGCGCCTGATGAGATTGTGTTGACCGACTCAAACACATGAGAAATCTCGGCTCCGCCTATAATGTTTGAAGCACTTGTAACACGTCCCTTAGCGTCTACTGTAACACCACCTTGGTATGTACCTGCTGTAACTCCAGAAGAAGCTAAAGTAGCAGCTGCTGTTACGTTGCCAGTGCCATCGAAAGATGGTGAAGTCCAAACAACGTCACCAGTCATCGCCAGCGTACGTGCAGTTTGCAGCTTAGTGGCAGATGCTGCATTGCTAGAACTTGAAACAGCGTCAGTAATGCCGTACCCAGCTAAAGTAGTAGGCTTGTGCAGAATAACACCCATTCCTGAAACAGCTGTCCAATCAGGCTGTACTTGGGCAGCCGGAATAGTCGGTTTGTTCAGCAAATCGTTATAGCTTCCAGTTGTAGCAACTGAGGAAAACAGCGGTTTGTTCAGAATGACACTAAGGCCAGTAGAAGCAGCCCAGTCCGCTTGAATTTGTGCAGCAGGAGCAGAAATAGTACCGTCTACGTCAATAGTGACGTTTGTTCCTGCTTTGACTGCACCCAAAGTGGTTGCTGAAGCAATCGGCATAGAAAATGCCGAAGGCTTGTCAATAAGATCGTTGTAACTTCCTGTTGTAGCTACAGACGCCAATGCAGGTTTGTCAGTTAGGTCAAGATACGAACCTGAAATTGCAGCTGCTGAGATCGTAGGCTTGTTGAGGATAAATGAGGCACCACTAAGTGCATTCCAATCACTCTGTACCTGTGCGGCTGGTATTGAAGGGGCACCAATCAAGTCACTGTAGTTCCCAGTTGTGGCTACTGCGGAGAACGTAGGGGTGTTTATAAGGTCTAGATATGAGCCTGTTGACGCAACAGTTGAGATTGTGGGTTTGTCCGTCAAATCGTTGTAGCTACCAGTAGTCGACACCGAAGCAAATAGTGGTTTATTAAGAATTACACTAGGACCTGACGAAGCAGTCCAGTCTGCTTGAGCACCACTTGAAGCAGCAGGCTTATCTAGCAAGTCGTTGTATGACCCAGAAAAAGCTACCGCTGATAAGCTTGCAGTGTTTGCTTTAGCTGCAAGACTTGTAGCGATAGACGATGCGAAGTTTGCGTCGTTTCCTAAAGCAGTAGAAAGCTCTGCTAGTGTGTCAAGAGCTATAGGCGCGGCTCCCACTACAGCTTGAATGCGACTGTCAATATCAGCCGTAGTAACCAATGCAGGTTTGTTAAGTATTTCGGCCAAACCAGTTGTAGCATTCCAATCGGGTTGAACTTGAGCAGCAGGAATGACTGGCTTGTTTACCAAGTCATTGTAGTCACCAGTAGTGGCTGCTGTGGAGAAAGTTGGTTTATTGTTCAGGTCTGCATAGTTACCTGTTGTAGCAACTGTTGAGAACAAAGGTTTGTTGAGAACAACACTTGGACCTGACGCAGCAGTCCAATCGGCCTGCACCTGAGCTTCTGGAATAACAGGCTTGTTGAGAATAACTGCGGGACCTGTAGTTGCATTCCAATCACTCTGAATAGCCTCGGCTTGTTGAGCACGAAGCGTCTCTGCGTCGATGCGATTGCTCAAGTCGTTGTCAGCAGCAGTACGTGCGTCTGCTTCAGCCTGAAACTGATCAGCAACGGAGTTGTCTACTGACGCGCGAGTGTTTGCTTCTGACTGAATTGCAGAAGCCAAGTCTGCTTCCGCAGCCATAGCTCGTGCTCTCTCATTGTCGAGCGGCACGTAGTTGCCCGTCATGTTGAAGTCGCCAGTCAACGTCAAATTGCCTACCATTGAAATATTGGGTGCGGTAATTCCAATATTTGTCTGAGTAGACATCAACAAATTGCCCGTTCCAGAAGTGGTTAGGTCAATTGACTGATCTGGGTCACCGTGGATGTTGACGACATTTCCATTAGTGCCAAGAATCGGAGTGGTTCCCAAATACAGAGTATTGAGAGATAGGTGCGCTTCTTCAACATAGATGGACTTGAAACGTTTGGCGGGGGTGCCTATATTGCGCAGACCGTCAACATCTGGGATAATGTCGCCAGTCAAATTGATGTCTTTAATTGTGACTTCATTTGAAAAGACGTCGGTAATGAAAGCGGCGGTTTCAGTTTTTGTATACGCGTCAGTAATACCATAGCCTGATAGAGTAGTTGGCTTATCTGTGATGTTTGCAAAAGGTTCTGAGACCGGGCCAGTGCCGATGGGTCCAATTTGTTCACCTGCCAACATTATTGCTTTACCAGTCACAGGCACGGCGAAACGTACAGTTACCTGATTAGCCGTGCTGCAGTCAATAGCGTCAGGAATGATGAACTGGCCCTGAGTGTTGTACACTTGAATCAGTACTGGATTTGTACCGAATGTGTGGGTAAGAGTCCATTCCAGACCGCTCTTGTTGTCGAAGACAGCTACACTAATCTCGTTTGTGATCGGTACCCAAGACAGCACACCTTGAATGCTAACACACAAGAAAATCTTGTTGTCTTTGAAAACAAATTGGCCTGCTTTCGGAGTCTGGGGGAACTCAGTCAGACTCTCAAGCACTAGGTTCTTAACAATGTTCTGGCGTACGTCTACGGCACCGTGAAAATCCATGAGTATCTCCTAATAAAATTAATTCAACCAAGAAGGCTTATGTATTGCCTTTAAATCTGAAACTGATCTTGCGTCAAGCACTGCTCTCTCATATGCAGCACACTCGTCACGTGTAGCCTGACGTTGCTTAAGCACGTTGGCGTTGACTGACCTATCTGCTACTTCAAAAGCACGCACCACCATCCAGTCTGTAGTGCTCAATACCGCATTAGCGGCATTCTTTGCACAGTTGATGAGCATCTCTTGAGCACTTACTAGAGGGCGATCTACAATAATAAACTTTTCGTAGACTATACCTGCCAGCACGTCAACCTCGTGCATAAGTCCTGCTGCTATTTCTAAGTCAGTAGGACGAATTGTAGGGTACTTGAATAAGTAGACTCCCATGTCCCGGCGTTCAATTTGAGTCATTGCCCCCAAATTGGACATGGTGTGACCGCGCCATTCAACACTATTTCCTATAAACTTTTTTGCAAACGAGTTGTCAGCATTGATAAGTGCGTAGGTATTATCCACATCAACCTCCTGCTTCATCTTGCTCAACACTTTCCTCTAGCTTGTCCTGAGCTGGAGAACAAGCTAAGGCGCGGGTATTTTCAAGCATGTCGTCAAAGACAGTCAAGTCACGGATAGCCTGAAGACTTCCGGCTGCACCGTCCCCAATTTGAATCTGGCGTTGCAGGCGTGTCTGGAAATGCTGAAGTTCTTCAGCCTCAAAGGACTCGCGGGTGTATGCTGGAAACTTTTTAAACTCAGCGTACAACGTATTAAGCTCGGCAAGCGCGTCACCTGCCAACTTGTCTGTCCACTTACGCGAATCAAGCTTTTGATTTATCTGAATTTCAAAACGACGTTTGTCGAATGGACTTGTCTCTTCAGCATTAATTTTAAACCTGAGTTCTTCAATGTCAATGTCGTCAAGTTGGCGAGCATAGGCGGCTTCCTTGAGGGCTTGAATCTTGGAAAACATACGAAGTCCAATAGATCGAAATGCGCGTCCCGGAGTATGCTGCTGTGCCATGACAAATGCTTTGTTTTGAAAAGCAGAGTTTTCAAAAGGAATGTCCATAAAAGCTGTCTCAAGCTCTTGCAAAATATCTTCAGGTTTCACCAACGAATTCATAAAAACTCCCTTTAGTTGTACACTTAGTTAAATTAGGGTCATCCACAAAAATGGGACAACTCTCGTTGTCCCATTAGGTTAACCTACAAAAGGAGCTGTAGCCGGAGTGTAATTGGCAGTATACAAAGCGCGGTCTTTAGTGACACGTGCTTCGCACAAGTACCCTAAAGAGTTGTATCCAGAACCTCCCGAATACCCGCCAAGCGTTCCAATAGAAAGAGGGCCAGCGTCTGCAACAGAGCCCGCATTAACTCCGTCTAAGAATTGAGTGACTAATCCACTTTGACGTACCCATGAAAGTGCGTGCCAAGATCCTGGGGAGATGTAAGTTCCAGTAACAATCGGACCTGCATTGTAGTAAAGCATGTTGCCACCTGCATAGGCACCCAACTGTGGTCCGGTTCCACCACTGAATGTAAGGCCATAGTTTGTGTCGGTCGGATACCACCGAACCTCAACAGTAAAGTCTCCAGGCAATAAAATTTCTGGGAAAGTCAGGGCACTTCCTGCTGTTATGCTCAAAGAGCCAGCTCCAAACAAATGCTGAGCGCCTGATATAGCGGCGGCCCCCACTACCGTAATTGGATTTCCCGCTGAGTCTGCTAAGTTGCTTGATAAGTGCAGCATGAGGGCAGCAGACGACGGAGTTCCTCCGCCTGATACGGCTGCTTTGTTACTACCACAACTTTTATGGTTTAGTGTTGAAAGCATTTGGTTCTCCTAATTCGAGGTTAAAACAAAAGGGCCAGTTGGTGCATTATAGTACTGCTGACCAACAACAGTTCCAACATTACCACCAACCCCTGTATTGATCAAAAACTCGTCAACATACCCATTAAACTTATAAGTGTAGTGGTATCCTAAATGGATGTAGGGAGCTGAATAGTCCAAGGTAGACGTTATAGCTCGCTGAAGAATCCCGCCGATAAAAAAGTAAATCACCCCAGACGTCCTAGAGAATTCCACGAAATTCCAGCTTCCATCAATGTTTAGAGTAGTGTTGAACGCAATATTAGTACTGCCAGTTCGAATCTGGGCATTCGCAGAGTCTAAAATCAACCTTAGATTCGGAGTAGTAATCTGTTCAAATGGAGATTGGCCTGTAAAAAACAGACCAGCTGCCCCTACACCAGTACCAACCTTATACACCCACATACGAATGCAGAAGTCTCCTGAAAGATTAAAATTTCCAGCTTTGTATAAGTCAAGGGCAGGTACTTCAGCTGTGGCACAGTCCAAAGCACCGGTTCCAAACTTATTGACTGCTGAAATAGAAGTGTACTGGTGAGAAACAGTGCTGCTTAGTGACTCATCTGTATAGTCCCCATTAAAGTGCAAAAGAGCCACAACATTAGCCCCTGCGGAAACAGGTAGTGGAATATAAGGAGCGTGTTTAACTGAATTTCTATGGCTTAAAGAAGACAACATTAAACACCTCCTTTGTTATTTCCATGCAACTGTTCCTGCAATCGTGTTGTGGAATGGTCCAGAGGTATTGATAGTGGCTTTCATCTGAGGAGCACTGCTGTCGTCACCAGAAAGCAGCACAGATAGTCCTGGATACGTTCCAGCCAGCTGCTCCTTGAAGTACAACGTTCCTTCGTAGTACAGAGCGTATGTTTTCGCTGCGTAGTCAACCACTACTTGAACATAATGTCCAGATAGAACTGGCATAGTCCCATTATTAGTTATGGTAGACGAACTTAAACCTCCGTAGACTCCAGCATTACGTCCAGCTTGGAATACTGCAGCTTCGGGCAGCCCCCAGCTCGCGTCTACTCCATTCCAAGCAGTTCCTGACGACACAACACCAATCATAGGAACAAGACCTGTGTAGGCAGGATCGAAATAAATCTCAGCTTGTCGTACGCCACCAGTTGCGTATGCTGCTGAAGCAGCACCGTTAGGTCCAGCAGGGAACGTTGCAATAGCATTGGAGCCACTCAGCGCAACATTAGACCCGTGAATTCCCCATGCATTAGGAGTTCCGGCAGAGCCACCACTACCACCAGTAGGAATTGCAACGTGTCCACTAGGAGGAGTCAACGTCCAAGCAGAAGCACCAAAGTTTGCAGTAGTGTTTGCACTATCTGCAGTAGCAAGAGCTGGCCAAAATTTTGTTCCGGTCAACCCAGCCCACGTATACATTAAGCCTCCTGTGTCGTAAAATGATAGCGTTTTAGCCTCGCAGTCTAAAGCAAACCCAACAGTCCCTTGACGTGATCCTATGAATGCGCCTCCTGGGCCATACAACTGACCATAGTTTACGTACCATCCCCAGCCATTAGACGTATTCCCAGGGTAAATGTTGCTGGCACTTCCATAGGGGTCCACTTCATTAACAACTCCAGCCATCAGTGAACTACAGACTGATTGATTAAGCTCCCACCAGTACTTACCTGTAGAAACTCCATTAGTTGCTTTTACCGGATGGAAATTACCGCTTGCACAAAATGTAGTTAAATTGTTGTTTGAAAACACAATGTCTGGCAGCCCGGTACTAACTGCAGACGTTATGTCCCAAGTAACACCACCACCAGAGCTACCTCCAGATGAGGACTTTGCCGAATGTGCTCTACTGCTATTTGATATACGAGAAATCATTTAAAGCTCCTTAAAAACCCTGAAGCTGCTTCAGGTAAGACGTTGGAGTTGGGTCTGGTATAGAAGCAATTTGAGTCCAAGTTCCATTAACCAAAGTTTGAAGCCCTACAATCGCTGGCCATCTGCTAGCATAATCAGGTATAGCAAACACAGTGGTCCATTCCATACGTTTTATGCTAGTTGGAACACTAAAAGTCATGTCGATGAAAAGAGAACCGTCTAAAACACCTACAGCATAGTGCCTGTTGCCCGTGTAGTTGTGGGCTGTAATAGTTTCTGCGAAATCCCATGCGGAGTTGAATGCGAAATCAGGAAATACTTCTACTGAAGTGTCAGTAGACGAAAATATTCGTGCTGACCAAGGGTCCCAGTAGGTACCTGGAGGCCAGTCTAAGCACACTAGTCTATACCTAGTATTGTTTGTTGGCGGAGGTCCGGATTTAACTGCATTTTTCACTGAGCTTCTATGACTTAAAGAGGACAACATTTGACGCTCCTAAACAATTATTACTGACAAAACCCACAACTAAGTGGGTTTTGTCAGGTTGATTACTAAGGGTTAGAAGTTTTGACCGCCAACCGTACCATACCAAGTAGTGCCGCCGTCACGAGTGAAGAACGTAAACATGTCCATCTTAGAAGCAGTTGAGGTAATCGTAGGCGCAGTACCACCAGCCCACTTGACACTAGCTGGCCACGCGCATGTGCGACTACCAGTTGCATCTTGACGCTGAATCAAAGTGAAGCTGTAGAGTTTTCCTGAAATAGCACCAGAGAACGTGTAAGTGCAGTTTCCAGTCAACGTCACGTCAAACACTCCGTAGGATGCAGCATTCAACGTCTGAGCAGTGCCCGAAGACGCTACGGTGCCCACAGTCTCAAACACGCTTGTGATTTCTGAGGCTACCACTGTGGCCCCGGTGATCGCATTAGTTGCAGAAGTAATGCGACCTTTAGCGTCCACTACCACTGCACCTTGATACGTACCAGCAGTTACTCCACTGTTTGCCAGAGTAGCGGCGGCAGTTACGTTGCCACTACCGTCAAAAGCGGGGGAAGTCCAAGAAACGTCACCAGTCATTGCCAGCGTGCGAGCAGTTGCCAACTTCGTAGTTGTAGCAGCTACGATGGTAACAGCAGCACCAACACTGGTGATACGACCCTTAGCGTCAACTGTGAAAGGAGACACAGTAGTTGCTGAGTTGTTGTAGGTACCAGCGGTCACACCAGACGCGGCCAAAGTGGCTGCGGCAGTTACGTTGCCAGTGCCGTCAAAAGCTGGTGAAGTATACGTCACGTCACCAGTAATAGCAATAGTACGTGCTGTTTGCAGTTTGGTAGCAGAAGCAATGTTGCCAGAGGTGCTAGCGGCGTCTGTAATACCGTATCCTGCAACGGTGGTAGGCTTGTTGAGAATAACCCCCATTCCAGAGACAGCATTCCAATCGCTCTGCACTTGCGCAGCTGGGATAGATGGTTTGCCTGACAGGTCAGCGTAACTACCAGAAGTTGCAACTGCAGCGAGACTAGAGATGTTGGCCTTACCTGAAATAGCGGTAGTCACATTAGCGGCAGTCTGATACCCGGCGTCATTAGTGAATGCACTAACAGCAGTCGGAACAACCGGAATAGACGGTTTATTGGTAAGATCAGCATAACTACCAGAGGTTGCAACTGCAGCTAGGCTAGACGCATTAACTTTTTGCGACAACTGATTCGTCATCGTCGTTGCAAAGTTGGCGTCGTTGCCAAGAGCAGCGTCAATCTCAGCCAGTGTGTCGAGAGCGGAAGGTGCAGCACCTACAACGGCTTGAATACGACTGTCTACGTCAGCAGAGGTCAGTACAGTAGGCTTGTTGGTCAAATCAGTATAGGACCCACTGAACAAGATAGGTTTCCCAGACAGGTCAGAGTACGACCCAGAGGTTGCAACTGCGGAAAGACTGGAAGTGCTTGCTTTTGCAGCTAGCAAAGTGTCTGTCTGTGCTTGTGTGTAGGCGTCTACGATGCCGTACCCGGCCAACGTGGTAGGCTTATCGGTGATGCTTGAGAACGGCTCTGTAACAGGTCCAGTTCCCAACGTACCAATCTGTTCACCTGCCAGCATGATTGCCTTACCAGTTACAGACATACCAAAGCGAATGGTCACTTGATTGGCAATGCTGCAATCAATGTTGTCTGGAATGATGAACTGGCCCTGAGTGTTGTACACTTGAACCAGCACAGGATTCAGCCCAAACGTATGAGTAAGAGTCCACTCTAGACCACTCTTGTTGTCATAAATTTGAACATTGATTTCGTTGGTTACAGGAACCCAAGACAGCACGCTGCCAATGTCGACGCACAAGAAAATCTTGTTGTCCTTAAAAACAAACTGTCCTGCCTTTGGAACAGCAGGGAAATTTGTCAGGTTTTCCAGAACCATGTTCTTAACTAGGTTCTGTTTAATATCTACTACACCATGAAAGTCCATGTATTTCTCCTAAACGTTGATAAAGAATGGATAGAATGAAGTGTTGTCAACACTTAGGGCAAATATCACTTCATTTCATTTGTGGGTAGCAACAAAGCTACCCACAAATATTTCTTAGTCCAAGAAGCAGAGGTACGCTTTTCCTGTGATGGTTGTATTGAACCCAACCTCAACATTGTTAGCGTCAATGATTCTTATATAGTCTGGCAATACAACGTAGCCAAAACTGTCCAAGCACTGCACTATGACAAACATTGAGTTCTTGCCGTGGTTAATGTTCCAAGTAGCAGAGGCAGACGATGCGTTGTAGATAGAACTGCGCACGCCACCAACTCCATTACCTCCTAGAGACAACCCAACAAGTTGTCCACCAACCTTAGCCAGCACCTGTCCTTCAGCCAGTGAAACTGCGTCAAGTTGACGTGGGCCAGCACCACGGCGAACCATCAGAGTTTCTTGAGCTGCGTCTGAAGGCAAATAAGGACGTTGGGGTAGTTCCGTTTGGACGAAATCTTCAAATGCACTCATTATGCAACCTCCTCAATTTCCACAATAAGTGTTCCGCTTGTATTAGCACCAGCGTAAGCACTATCGGATATAAACATGTAGCTACCTGTAGCACTGTAGTTACCTGCGGCATCCGTAATTGTGTATCCTTGGAAATGCTGTCCATTATCATTGAACAACGTGAGATTGCCCGAGGCACCGGAGTACTTAGCATCGGTCTTAGCAATGGTCACAACTGAAGTACCAATCGGAACAATTTGAGCAAAAGCTGGAACCGTAATTAATCGACGCAAGAAACCACCAACTACGTACGAAGCACCTGCCGTGATTGACGATCCAACTACTCCTGCCAAGCCAGTCACTTGCAAACCTGAGAACGTTGCAGAACCCTTGGCATTTGCGTCGGTGATAACAAGATTGCGAGTCCAAGTGCTGCCAGAAGGAGTCCAAGAACCACTCCATGCACCAACCGAAGCACTGAGAGAAGGTGCAACAGTAGTAGCTTGGTTTGGAGTAACAACAACCTGATACGTTTGTCCAGCTGCGCTACTAATCAAACGAGCAGGAGACCCAGTGATTGCAATAGAAGCAGTAGCGGCTGCATTTGCAATATTGACTTGTCCTTGACGTGTGGAGACCGCACCATTAGACGCTTTAGTAGCAGTAATAGTGTAGTTGTTGGTTGCATAAACATAGGAGCCACCAACACGTGAAACGGTCTTGCCAACTGCATAAGCAGAAGGACTAGCAGTGCTCAAATCGGCACTAGAAGAGTAAGCAACTGAATCAAAGTTTGTAATCGTTGAAGAAACGGTAGCTGATTCAGAACCCTTCAAAGCTGTCTGCCCAACTGGATACGAGACTGTAATTGCCCCAATAGACGGGAACGTTTGGTTCAAAGTAACCGAAGCGGTCTTGCTTGTGCCAAAAGAGCCTAGTGCATTCTTAGAACGTACTGTAACGAGCTGCGATCCTGAAAGAGCTGAAGCAACAAACGATCCTGAGATAGTCTTGTACCCAGCACCACCTGAATCAGCTGCCCCTACGGTCAACGACACTAGAGCAGTAGCAGCACCTCCTGCAACAACTTCAGAGTACACGGCAGAATTTTCTACCGTTCCAGTGATTGAAACAACGTCGCCACTCTTAGCCTCAGTTTGTGACCCAGGTAGGGCGCTAATGACCAAAGTTTGAGTAGCTGGGCCTGCACCTGCGCGATTAACTACAACATTGGTAGAAGCGCCTGTTGAAGAAACAACGTTCACCGTAGAAGTAGAGGAGATGGTAAGGTCGGCATAGCCGGTAAACATTCGCTTATCGCCAGCAACCTCACTCAGAGTTGCAGTGACTCCATTGATTGTGATGGTAGGACTGTAAAAAGCGGAACCGCCTTCTGCTAGAACTGAAACTCGAACATTCGCGGTATCCGAAGTAGCGGCGGACACCAAAGAATTGGCTGGAACTGTTCCTGCTACGTAGGTCTTGCTTCCAACAACACCCGTTGACGTTGGAGTCACGTCTGTGACGTAAACTTGACCTAAAACGATGGCACCAGTTCCTTGGGCAACCATGTCTACAACAAATTTCTTGCCAACGACGTCATCGTCAGCTACTGGTACTGGGGAGTTATTGTGGTACTGAATTTTTGCACCGGACAACTGCATAAGATTCTCCTAAGAGTTGGAAAATATGCTATGTAGGTGTACGAATGAAATATTGAGAGGCGCTACCAATACTCAACGTAAGAAAGACCTATCGGTAGGCAATTTGGCAGTTGATGCCAAGAAGAGAGATTTTCTATGGAAAATGGTGGGGGATTACTCCCCCACCAAGCTATGACTTACGCTTACGCGCCTACGTATTTACCGCAAACAGCCACCTTACAGGTGATTGCTGAAGAAACAGTAACAGTCAGTTGAGTTGCAGAGTTGAAAGTCACAGACTCGGGAATGATCATCTGATCAGTCGAGTCAATAACAGTAACGTTGCAATATTTAGCACCAATGTTGTGGTTAACAACGAAAGAAGTAGCGGCAACGTCGAACGTTCCAACGTAAAAGCTATTTCCAGTTGCAGCGGCCAGTGCGGCTTCGGCAGCAGTAGCACGTGCAGTTTCAGCAGTCAGTGCAGATTGTAGTGCAGTCTCGGCAGCAGTAGCACGAGTAACTTCATTGGATACCGAAGTAGCCAACGCAGCTTCTGCGGCTTGGGCACGTGCGGCTTCGTCAGCAACACCGCCACCAACCAAAGCAGTCAGTGCAGCTTCGGCGGCTTGGGCACGAGTCACTTCGTTAGCCAGATTAGTGGTCAACGTTGTGTCTGCCGAAGTGCGTGAAGCAGCTTCTGCGTCGATAGCAGCTTGCAGTGCGGCCTCTGCTGTAGTAGCACGAGTCACTTCTGACGACAGGTTGGTAGTCAACGTGGTGTCAGCAGCAGTGCGTGCAGCAGCTTCGGCAGCCAGCGCGGCAGCAGAGTCAGAGGTCAACGTAGCAATGCTTGAGGACAGAGCCGAATCAGCAGAGGTGCGTGCAGCAGCTTCTGCGTCAATGTTGCCTTGCAGGGTTGTATCAGCAGCAGTGCGTGCAGAAACTTCGCTAGCCAGATTAGTGGTCAACGTGGTGTCAGCAGCAGTGCGTGCAGAAACTTCGCTATCAAGACCAGATTGCAGAGCAGCTTCAGCGGCAGTAGCACGAGTCACTTCTGACTTGATAGCAGCATCCAGCACAAAGTCGGCGTTCTTCAGCGACGTTGCACCATTGATGTAGTTGCTACCAGTAGGTTGCGCATAAGTACCGTCAGTCTCCAGACCGGCACCTGCTTGAGTCACGTCCAGCTCTGATTGCATTGCAGAGTCGGCTGCTTGGCGAGCAGAAACTTCGCTAGCCAGATTTGCAGTCAACGTAGCAACAGCGGCATCGCTACCACTTGACAGAGACGCAACAGCGTTCGACACGCTCTTGATTGCACCGTCCAACAGTTGGTCAGCACCGTCCAGAGACGTTGCAGAAGCAATGAAGTTGGCAGAGCCAGTAGCGACGTAGGCACCGGCAGCTGACAGACCTGCACCAACTTGGGTTGCGTCCAGTTCTGCTTGGATAGCAGAGTCGGCGGCAATACGTGCGGCGGCTTCGGCAGCAACACGTGCTTCGTCAGTGGTGTTGTCCAGAGTGATTTGAGTTTGCACCCAAGCTTCAATCTGAGTTTGCAGGGCAGAGTCAGCAGCAATACGTGCCGTTGCTTCACTGTCGATATTGCTTTGCAGAGTCGTCTCAGCGGCAGTAGCACGAGTCACTTCTGACGACAGGTTGGTGGTTAGAGTTGCCTCAGCACCCGTAGCACGAGTAACTTCTGACGACAGGTTGGTGGTCAACGTGGCTTCGGCAGCTTGGGCACGGGTGGCTTCGGCAGAATCACCGGCAATACGTGCAGCTGTTTCAGTAGCCAGTTGGTCAGCGGCGTCTTGTGCAACAACTGCATCAGCAGCAACGCGAGCAGCAGCTTCAGCTGTATCGGCGTTAGCCAGTGCAGTCTCAGCAGCTTGGGCACGAGTAACTTCGCTAGCCAGATTAGTGGTCAACGTTGCTTCGGCAGCTTGTGCACGAGTTGTCTCAGCCGAAATTGCAGTAGCATTGGTAGTGTCACCGGCAATACGAGCAGCCGTTTCAGTATCCAAATTGCTTTGCAGAGTCGTCTCAGCACCAGTAGCACGAGTCACTTCAGCGGCCAGATTTGTGGTCAACGTTGTGTCGTTGGTTGCACGAGTAGCAGCTTCTGCGTCGATAGCAGCTTGCAGTGCAGCGTCAGCTGCGGTGCGTGCTGCAGCTTCGTCAGAAACGCCACCACCAACCAGTGCTTGCAGTGCAGCTTCTGCAGTTTGGGCACGAGTGGTTTCAGCGGAAATTGCAGAAGCGTTGGTAGCGTCACCAGCGATACGTGCGGCAGTTTCGTCTGCAAGAGCAGAGTTGGTTGCAGTATCAGCGGCGGTGCGTGAAGCAGCTTCTGCAGTGATTGCGTCTTGCAGGTTTGACTCAGCACCTTGAGCACGCAACGTTTCAGCCGTGATTTCAGCCGCGTTGTTGGTGTCTCCATTGAGACGTGCAGCAGCTTCTGCTGTATCGGCGTTAGCCAGTGCTGTTTCAGCAGCTTGCGCACGTGAAACTTCAGCAGCCAGTGCAGACGACAGGTTTGAACCAGAGGAATTCAACGCACTGTCCAAGGCCAACAGCATTTCAGGCAATGAAGCCTTACCGTTGATCGTGGTTGCAGCAGCATAAGTACCGGCGTTGAAAGAACCGTCTGAGTTGAAGCCCAAGGCAGTCTTAGCAGCAGCCAGTTGGTTTGCAATAACGTCGTCGCGACCGAGGTTCGTAACTACGGAACCGTCGAAGCACTTAGACATGCCGTCAGTGGTGTTGAACCAAACTTGACCTGCATACGGTGAGGACGGGTCAGTCGCAAGGTTTTCCAAGCGACCGTTTTTCAGTTGTCCACCGCCGAGCAGTCGTAGATTGCCAATAATATCCATGTAGAACTCCTATTATGATCAAGTTGAGTTGAGTTTTTAGAAAGCGCGTGTCAAGCAGACCACACGAGGGCATAAAATAAATTAGCGTTTTAGATAAAACTAAAAATTGCTTTTCCTGAGACTGGTATTGAGAAAGATACCAGTATAGTGTTGGCATTTTGAACTGCTACACTTTCTGGGAAAATTGATTCTCCTGCGTCATTAAACACAGAGTAAGTGAAGTCAACACTATTCTTTCCGTGGCTGACTATCCAAGTTGTGGAAGCAGCGTACTGTACAAGTTTGAAAGTTGCGCCGCTACCTCCCCCACCAACGGGGAGATTGTCTGTTATGTTTCTAATGTCTAGACTGAGCGCCGCCGATGTCATTCCTGCCGGAACATCTGGATAGATGGAGTCAGGGGGAGGCAAACCATATTTAAAGATAGGCGTTTGCTCAGATACTAAGCAGAAGGAACCGTTTAAAGGTGCATCTTGTTCGTCACCCAGTTCATTCCAGTTGAGAAGACCTTCAATTGTAGTAGAGTCAACTATTGTTATATTTGACAATAGATACCTATGAACAACACCTAAAATTGGAAGTCCTGACGCGTTGTCGACCGCTTGAGTATAGACAACCAGCTCTGCAGTCGTAATGCCGTACGCACCATTACCAGACAAATCAGAGGCATTTGAAAATGTTGCCCCTGATATGTTGTACTCACCTAGATTTGCTGTGGGTTCAAAATAAGGCACGTAGAGAGAACCCTGCAAAATGCTGGCCATCAAAGCCTCCTTGTTACCAATTTAGTGCGATATTGTTTGCCACCGCATTGGAACTTAGGGCAGTAATATTGTACCATGCAAGATTGCTGGAGAAGTTTTTGTTCAGAACTGCTCCTACAGCAGACAAGCTGTCTGAAGCAAAGCTACGAACAGAAAGCATCGGAACATACATGTCGTCAACTGAAGTGTTGTCACCTGCGCCGTCAACTGCACTCGCTGGGGTCTGCAAGAAGTAAGACACTGACAGGCGTGTGTTGGACGCCAAGTTTATGCGCAAACTTAACAAAACCACTTTTGCATTTGCTGGGGCTGCCAAAATACCACCTGAAATATCGGTGGCCCCAGTTGCAGTTGAATAGTCTGCCTTCACATGCCTAAAGGTAAATGCTCGAGCGTACGATGCAAGCGCACCAGAGGTGGCACCAGTATTTGCACAAGTTATTACAAACGAATCATTCGTAGCATTAACTGTAGCAAGACTTGTGACAACGGCGGCCAATTGCGCAACATTGGAATCCAGTATAATTACCTGTTCTCCAACTGAGACTGTGTGCCCGGACTTAGTGACAGTCATTGACGTGCCGCTTCGAGTCCAAGATACGTCTGCACCCTCGATGCGAGTACCTACTGTTATGTTGACACCTTGACCTGCTGTTGAAACAGCTTGGTACCTAAGTGTAGCAAAGGCTCCAGCGGAGCTTCCAGAAGTTCCTGCGGGACCTTGAGGACCAGTTGCACCAGCTGGGCCTTGCAGCCCTTGTGGACCTTGAGGACCAATTGCACCAGTGTCACCTTTAACACCCTGCACTCCAGCAGGACCTTGAGGACCTACGTCACCTTGCAGTCCTTGGGGACCTTGGGGTCCAGTTGCTCCGGTGGGACCTGCTGGTCCTTGAGGACCTACAGAACCAGCTCCACCAATTTCAGCAATGGTACCATTGGTTTTTTCCAGATAAAGCTTACCGTCGGCTCCGTTCAGCGCAAGTTCCCCCGGAGCTAAGGTGCCGACTGTTGGCACCTTAGAGGGAACGTCTGAATACCGAAGCTTGATAATTGTATCAGACATTTCGGCTCCCTAATTAGTAAGTTCCGCCACTAATCACCTTGGTTGCCACGAAGCTACGTGCTGCATGGTTATAAGTGAAGAAGGAACCGTCGTCAGCAGCAGCCAGTGCAGACAGGTTTGAATTGGTGCCGCCATGAGCTAGATCAACAGCAGTGCCATTCCAAGTACCTGTAGCAATAGTGCCAACAGTGGTGATGCTGGTTTGACCTGCATAAGCAGCATCAATGTCAACAGCGTAAGAAGTGTCACCAGTAGCAGTAACCGCAACGCGACCAGCAGCGCCAGTTACCGAAGGATCAGTGTTGTCAGTCTTGTCCCAAGTCGTACCGTTGTAGGTAACAAAGTCACCGGCGTTCAGTTGGAAACCAAAAGCAGAGGCACCGCCAACTGATACACGATAACGATCACCAGTAGCATGAGTGCTTGTGCCAGTAGCTGCATTGACGTTTGCAGCAGAAGCGTCTGCAACTCCACGATACACAATTGCACCAACGGCGGCGGCTTGAATGGAATCAATTGCAGTCTGCAGGGCAGCTTCAGCCGTTTGTGCACGAGTAGTTTCTGACGACAGGTTGGCAGCAACAGTTGACAACGAACTTTGCAGTCCGCCTTCTGCGGCTTGGGCGCGACTAACTTCGGCAGTTACAGACGAAGAGATGGCGTTTTCGGCGTTGCTAGCACGAGTCACTTCGGCAGACAAATTGTTGGTCAAAGTCGTCTCTGCGGCTTGGGCACGACCCACTTCGGAAGCGATGCTCGAAGTCAGTGCGTTCTCTGCGTTCTCTGCACGAGTTGTCTCAGCAGCCAAAGCAGAACCAGCTGAAGTAATTGAAGCAGACAACGTGTTCTCTGCGTCGGTAGCACGAGTCACTTCTGAGGCCAAGTTGGTGGTCAACGTGGATTCAGCGCCTTGAGCACGAGTCACCTCTGCTGACAAGTTGTTTGTCAGAGTGGTTTCTGCACCTTGTGCACGAGTCGTTTCTGACGACAGGTTTGTGGTCAACGTTGCTTCGGCACCTTCGGCACGAGTCACTTCTGTTGAAATAGCGGTGTTGAGTGCAGAAGTAGCGTCTGCTACAGACTGCGCAACCTCAGCAGTCTTAGCGAAGCTTGAGCCTGCAATCTCAATTACTTGACCAGCAGCATTCTTAACAAACAGTTTGTTGTCAGCGGAGTTGAGTGCCAGTTCTGCTTCTACGAGTTGACCGCTAGTCGGAATTGCATTTGCAACTGACGAGTGCTTAAGTTGAATAGTTGTATCCATTGATTACTTCCTTTCATGGTTGATAACACAAATTTCACATAGATAAATTACGATAGTCTGAAAATCAAGAACTATAGGTATCCACCTGACTGAACTCCTGCTGCATACATTCTCGAAGACGACAATGAGGCCACAGGATTTATTGCTGTTTCGGTGGAGAACAAGATTCCGTCTATTTCAGCCATTGCGGTGCCTCCATAACCGGTATATCCACCTAAAGCATACCCTTTTATTGAAGAGTTTACTCCTGCGCCACCTTCCTGTTTGTGAGACAAGGCTGCAGACGGATTAATTGAGGATTCGGAAGCAAACTCAAGTCCGTCTATCTCATAATAAGTAGAAGTTGCAACACTTCCACTCAAGGCATACCCACGAGATACTGAATTGACTCCTGAGACTCCAAACCTACCTAGAGATAGAGAGGCTGAAGACATTGCAGCTGTTTCAGAAGAGTAGGAAAAAGAGTTTATTGATCTTGTGTACCCATTGCTGTTTAATGGATTGGTTGAGATGTCTGTAGAGCTATACCCACCAAGAGTAAACCCTTTTTGGTCAGACCCTACTCCATTAGGTTTGTTCGAAGCGTTTACTGATTGAGAAGATACACTTATGGTAGTTTCAGACGCAAACTCAATTCCATCAATAAGAAGAGATAAACTTGTGGATGAAGCTCCACTTGTTACGTATCCACGAGCAGTGGAATTGAAACTCGCCAAATTCGAACGTGGAACTGAAAGCGTCGCTTGCACTGATTTGGAAGATTCGTCTACAAACTTAAACCCACTTACAGTAGCAGAGGTGCTTCCACTTGAAGAGGAATACCCACCCATAGCATACCCGCAATCAGAAGAGTTTACTCCTTGTGTATACCCATGAGCAATGTCTAAAGTTGCCGATGGATGAACAGCAGCCTCAGTATCAAAACGCAACCCGTCAATAGTCTTCCATGCTCCTGCGTTATAGCCTCCCATTGCGTAGCCACTACCTAAAACAGGTTGGGGAAGAACAGTGCAGGAAGGATTAACGTAAGTACCGCTAAGAACACCATTGGCACAAGTGCGTTGCTCGCTAACTGGTGCCGTTCCGTATGGAACTGTTGCATCTTTGTAGGCTGTTACTGACGTACCGTTGGCAGTCGTTCCGCCCCACGGTAAAGCACAAGCAACAGGCTGTCCAACAGTGCAAGAAGAGAATGTGTAGGAGCCGCTAAGTACCCCATTGGTACAAGTACGCTGCTCGCTAACAGGAGACGTTCCGTACGGAACAGAAGAGGTTTGATATGCGGTCACCGACGCACCGCTTGCAACAGTTCCGCCCCAAGGCAGAGTGCATGACGTTGGCTGTGCAACAACGCAGGACTGATGAGTAAAGCTGCCGCTCAGCACTCCGTTGTCGCAGACCCGACTCTCACTCTCTGGAGTAGTTCCATACGGAACTGCTGCATCTTTGTACGCTGTTACACTACCTCCGCTGTCAACTGTCCCACCCCAAGGCAAGACACAGGCTGCAGGTGGGGGAGGAACATAAGGACGACTTCCAAACAAAAAAGGAAACATCAAGCTCCCCCATTTAGAGTAACACCAACATTAACAAAAATTGATCCGTTGGATCTGAAGAAAAAGGTGTCAACAGCACCAGCGGTAGCTGAAGCAATAACGCCGGTTAGTCCCTTAAACATTGACCCCCATGAAATGCTATGCGACGTTGAGTACGTAACGTATACACAGTACATAGCACTTGGTACTTGAGAGCTAGGGTTTGCAATAATAAAAGAGCTGCCGCTAACATTAACAGTCAAGTGCTGGGACATAGTCCCGTCCCAAGAAGCTCCGCTAGTGAGAACCAAAGTTCCGCAAGCTTGAGGTTTAACAAAAGTCTGCACCTTATTGAGTCTAGCAAAGCCAGAACCACCAAGCTCAATCACTTCTCCAGATTCGTTCTTGGTGAAGAGCTTGCCGTCCACACTGTTGACAGCAAGTTCTGCAACAACTAAATCAGATGGAGAAGGAACAGCATTGGCATTTGTTAATCGCTTATGCTGAATAATGGTTGTGCTTGACGGTGGTGTAGGCATTTAATTCTCCAACTTAGTAGATACCACCAGATATAGTATCTGGTATGATTCCGGCAGGACCTTGAGGGCCAACGTCTCCTTGAATCCCTTGGGGACCAATTGCACCTGTGTCCCCTTTATCACCTGTGTCCCCTTTATCACCCTTGTCGCCCTTTGTTTGCACAGGGTTCCAAGTTGTTTTGTCTGCTGCAAGCTGCCACAAAGTCATGTCGACGTCTACGGCAACAATCATACCTGCTTTCCGGTTTCCAGCAGGAATGGCGTCCCTGTCAGCAACTGTTGAAACTACTTGAAAGCCTCCTTTCAAGTACTTGTCTTCCATTAGATACCAAGTGTTTCCATTTTTTGGTATGAAATTTGACGATGCGCTGATTGGCATAACTACCTCCGATTAAGAAATTGTCCAAGACACCTGACCCAAATTCGGGTGGTCTGTTTCGTACACATAGAATGGCACTGCCACTCCGTCTATCATTACGTCCACTGTTGCAGGTCCTGAACCTGACGGTGTTGCGCCATCCCAACCACCAGTTCCTGGAGCCGAAGTATCTTGGAATGTAGCAAGTCCGTAAGATGCAGGGTACGCATAGATCATTGTCTCGTTCATCGTTGCCGAGTTCAGAGTCAATGGAACAGTGGCGGTGAATCCGCCAGTGCGGTCTGCAACAGTTCCACGTACTGGAAGGGCTAGAACCATAGCACTAGTTATTGCAGCTGCTGGGTCAACAACACCTGCATACGGATAAACTGGGGTTGCAGAGTTGGTGATTGTAAGTCCCTTCGTTCCAACATAGTCTACTCCATTATGAGTAACTGTTGCAGTAATAATTGCAGCAGTATCAGTATTGACTGGATTGGTTGTTAAAGTTCCAGAGCTACTGATAGATCCGCCAGTATCAATGCTCCAAGCAACTACACTAGCAGGAACCGAAGTGCTGTCTTCAAACACAATGGTCGCACTGTACGTAACTACTGAGTTCTCCGGTATTGAAGCAGGACCGTCAACATATATAGACATTACCTGCTTGATTGCCACGTTGAGCACAAAGTTGCTGGATACTTCGGCCCCTCCAGGTATAACATAAGATGCTGAAATAGTGGCTTGCACGTCTGCGGTTGCTGTAGACGAAACCTGACCTGAGCTTGAAACAGCTACGCTAACCAAGTTTGACGACCACGTGGCCGAAGTAGAAACGTCAGTAGACGTTCCATACTGGTCAGTGTACGTAGCAGTCAATGCAGTAGTGTCTCCAACGAACAACGAGCTAGCACCAGTAATCACCAAGCGAGGTGCTGAAGTGTTGACAACATCAACCGACTTAGTTGCAGTATACACGGTGCCGTCATACGGATATGATGCGGACAATGTGGCCGTAGTGTTGGCTGCAATAGTACCTGCGGTCACCAGCACGGTAGTTATTGGGTTGACATAAGAAACAGTTGCTGCAACCCCAGAAACTTCGACTTGACTGTCTACTTGAACTATAGTAGAACCAAACATAAGCTCAACAGTGAAGTCATTTGAAGTGCCTTCGTCAAATGATGAAACTCCAACAATGCGTAAGGCTGGTGTCTTAGACAAAGTAGTTACGACTTTCGCTAGGATCAAATCATAGTCAAAAGTTCCGATTGGACCTACAGGACCAGCAGGACCTGTATCACCTTTAGCACCTGCGGGACCTACGTCACCAATGTCACCTTTGTCTCCCTTTGGACCTTGTGGACCTACGTCTCCAATAGGTCCTTGAGGGCCAACGTCACCACGTGGGCCAACGTCTCCTTGTATTCCTTGTATTCCTTGGGGACCTACGTCTCCCTGCAAACCAGTAGCGCCTTGAGGGCCAGTAAGACCTTGAGGGCCGTCTATTCCTTGAGGACCTACAGGACCAAGGTCACCTTTGTCTCCCTTGAGGCCAATGTCACCTTTCGGGCCTTGAGGGCCAACGTCACCTTTATCTCCTTTATCGCCTTGCAGTCCTTGAGGACCTACCAATCCTTGTGGGCCGTCTAAACCAATCGGGCCTTGAGGGCCAACGTCGCCTTGCAGCCCTTGAGGACCTGCTGGACCTACGTCACCCTTGTCGCCTTTAGGACCAACGTCACCTTGAATACCTTGTGGACCTACATTTCCTTGAGGACCTACATCGCCCTTATCACCCTTATCACCTTGTGGGCCTTGTGGACCTATTGGACCTTGTGCACCAACGTCACCTTGAGGACCTGCTGGACCTACGTCACCCTTGTCACCTTTAGGACCTTGGGCACCTTGCGGACCTACAGGACCTACTCCACCATTGTTGTAGAACTGAGGATCAGAGAATATTTGATCGTAGGTTCTAATCTCAATCCACGTCATGTTGTATGGAGCAGTTGGGGAACTGCTAACCAGCTTCAAAGCTTTTCTGAAATTTGGGCTTAGAGAGTCCACAACCACCCAAGTGGTGTTGATAGGAACCCCCAAGTTGCTCGGCTCTTCTACTGAAGCAACAACGGTGTACTCAGTTGCGTTAGTAGGATGCTGAATTTTAAAGAAGGTTGGGTTGTACAGAGAGACATTGCGCAAATCTGCAATACTTTCCGTACTTTCAATAAACTTCTGAAGCTGTAGTTCCATGAATGACTCCTAGTAAGTTGTAAGTTAGAACGTTCCGGTTCTTTCTGCCGCAAGTTCCTTGAAGTTTGTGCCGGTCTTCGTAATGATAGCGTTCAGATGGATACGCTTGGCCGGAATCACAGGGTCTAGGTACACATCAAGCATCAAGTCACCTGTTTGGATGGTCTCAGGAAGATTGTTACTTTCGTCGCACACCACCTTAAACCAGTACAGGCCACGACCTTGTTCAATAGGCTTCAAGAATCTGGTGCAGATTTCAACCAACAAATCACGCAGGATGCGGTCATTAGGTTCAAATAGGCTGTAGAGAGCTGCGATTGCGATTGATTTCTCAACAAAGCACAGCAGTCTACGTACGTTTACATTGGAGAGTGCACTTGCCATTGACTGCAGAGTGTTGGCACCCCAAATTTTGTATCCCATCCCAGGAATCAAACGGATTGGATTCAAGTTGGACTCGTCAAGTGCGTCGCGGTCACCTTGATTGTATATGTTGCGCACCCCCATGATCTTAAGATCACCACGATTCATACCAGCAGGTGCAAACCAAGTTTCTGCTACAGTGTCAGTACGAGCATAGGAAGCAGCGGCAAATCCAGAAGGAGGGACATACAGCTCAAGGTCATTGTACTGGTCATACACTAGTACGTCAGGAGTGTACATAGCAGCATAAGAGCTGTCCAAGTTCAAATCATTACGGCGGAACGATACTGCATTGGCAACGTCCTGCTCAGTTTTTGGCACGTCAAGAACTGCTATGCAGTCCATGCGATGCTCTGCCACATTTGTCATATGCTCTTGTAACGCACAAATGTCTGATATAATGGTGCTACCTTGCCCGGCGGCAACGGGCTGTGAACCTTGGATTAGAATATTGACGTCAAGCATTTCGGGATCACGGTACAAATCCCAACCTTGCATCATGTGGGCTGCATGAACAGGTTTACCACCAGTAGCCCCAGCAAAGAAGCATGCACTTGATTTAACGACCTTGACTTCCGAGCTGTAAGGATTGTTGCGTACACGAATAAGCTTACTACGGCTGTTGATGACGTCTTCAATAAATTCTTGATTGCCAAAGCCGTCAACATTTGACGAACGACGCACCAAGAAAGACTCGTCAGGCTGCTGACGAGGACTTACAAAGTGTTTAAAGACGTCAACGTAGAATGCTAGAGGGTCGTCATAAGTTGGATTGAAGTCTACAAGACCTGTTCCTGGGGCAAATGACACACCCGAAGCAAAGCTGGGACGGATACGAACGTACAGCCCATTGTTCCACAGTCCAGGGTTCTCAGCGCATACAAAGAAAAGAACGCGCTCAATGCCTGGAGTAGCAGGATCAAACCCAAGAGTATTGTACGGATCGTACTTTCCTAGAGGAGTTGAAGTGCCGTCATCGAAATTTGTTATGGAGATATTGGGAGCATCTGCCATCATGTCGTCAACAGTGACATAAGCGCCAGCAGTAAGTGCACGGTCGTCGCCTGAAGCAGGAGGAGGATTGGTATTTATTACACGCGTGACGTACAGACGTTGTGACTCTTCCAAGAAGGCAAGAGCAGCGTAGTGCATGTACGAAGTTTTTGGATTAGGCTTACCGAATACGTCCAAGAACTGACGAACGCTCGTAATGAGCGTTCGTTCCATGATAGGACCTTTGTCAGATGCGCCGACAATTGCGCCAATTGAAGTTGATATTGCTCGCACCCTCTGTGACAAATCAATTTCTTTTACATAAACTCCAGGTGAAACATTGCTATAATTCATGAGTGTGTTCCTCTTAAAACTAAAAGTCTGTTTAAAATTGCATTAGCTTCTCTGCGAGTGAAACCAAGCTTTAAAAGCCTACTAATCTCTGCATCGGCACCAACTTCTGGAAAAGTAAACTTCTTAGGGAACCCGACTCTTCCTAAAGCTACAACAATAGCAGTCTGCCCAACACCAAGACTCTTTTCAATCTGAACTTTACTGAGAGCTAGTTTTGCATAGGTATAAACTAAGTACTCGTAGTGCACTCTTCGTAGCGGAGTTTTCGTTTTATGCGCAGGAGGGTCAAAGCTCTCCTTCTGAAGAATAGAAGAAATCTCCTTGTCTGAAAAGGAACTTTCCTCTTCAATTTGAGTTCGAAGTTTAGCACCATGACGTCTTTTAGACGATGACGCATTAGCAGAAATCTCGTTTAGTTTACCAGTCCTCACTTGGTTAAAGTGTCTGTGGTAGAGTGCTAGGGCTTCGCGCAGCGTTAAACCAAGCTTAGACGCTATCTTTAAGGGCTTCCATCCCTGCTTGCAAAGAACACGTACTTTAGGACCAAGAGAAACGTCTGACTCAGGAAACCCAATGCGTTTAAGCATCTTATTAAGTCGTGTCTCGTCGGTTCTCAACTGACCTGCGATTTCTTTCTTGAGAAGTCCCAACTTTACATACGCATAAATTAGATATTCGTAGTGAATACGTTCAAAGTGCTTTCTGTTTTCACGAGTAGGCACAGCAAATCTCTTCTTGCCCAGTATTTCACGTATCTGAACACTATCAAACGCGGAATCTTCGGCTATTCGTTTGTCAGTAGTCTCGTGAGCAGTTGCTGGACTAAAGTCTTTAAATCCAACAAGGTCTTTTCTTAGAGGTAAGTAGACGTCTCCATGCTCAGCTCTAAACTCTTTTATTTCTTTGAAAAGTGACTTTAGGCTAATAGAACTCGCAGCTGACTTTCGAATGTTGTCAATGCTCGGAAGGACTTCGAGGTTGCACGGATGACAAAGAAGCTGCCAAGGAATACCGTTGTTAAACCCGTCTTTAACAGAGATCCTGTGGTCTACGTGAAAATCAAGACTTTTAAGATTTTCTGGATCAACATACCACTTATACTCTTCATATGTTTTTGTTGTCCACCACCTACAGTAGTACTTGTAGTGTTTGAAGTTTGTTACTGGAGGTTCTGTACGCAGCTGATGCGGAAGGACTAGACTGTAGGAGTTGTTTTGAGATTTGATTTGCACTCCAGCGTCTTTTACTGCGTCGCGTACAGTTTCTTCACAAACACATAGATGCTTTGCAATTTTGGTGCATGACTTTCCTTTTAAGTACCAAGCTGCACACTTTGCATTGAATTCTTCATTTCGAATTCCGTAGTTTAACTGTTCTCTTCGAACAACTTTAAACCCATTGTCTATAAGATGGCTTTTTATGGAGTGTCTCCCAACTCCTGATATTTTCTCTATTCGAGACAAACTACTGCCATGCATCCACATCCATAGAAGACTTTTTATTACTACTGTGCGAAGTCTGCCACTTTGGTCACGTGGAGAACCGACAAATTTTGGACAAGCTCCCAACTTAATCTCGTCTAATTGCTCAGACGAAAATATGGGATACTTATAATTCATACAAATTTCCTTTTTGACGGTTGTAGTGTCTACAAGGAAATTACTATTTATAGAATTTTGGACAAAAAAAAGGGTAGCCACAATGGGCTACCCTTCGACGCAACGTCAATCAGAAAATACTTTAAATTGCAGAATATTCTTCGAATATTGTTTTTGGATCAAGAGAGCATAAGCGAACCAATTCAGGATTAAAACCTTTGTCGGTGCTTACAACCTTCTTAATCCATTTCAAGTTTGACAAGCTTCTACTTACTGTTCGTCTGAACAATGGAATGTTTTCGCATTGAGACAAAAGATCATTCAAAACGTCTAAATTTGACTTGCCCAACTTGTACCTTTCGAGGAATGAGATACAAGAAATTAGCGTTTCCACAAATTTTTAGGTTGGCTTGCATACGTCTCAGCAGCATGGAGAAGTCTCCCACGTGCAATACGCGCATACTTGGCTTCACGTTCTGCTCCGATAAAACGAAACCCCTCAAGCAAGGCGGCAGCACCGGTTGTGCCACTACCAAGATACGGGTCCATCACAACGCCACCCGGCGGTACAATTAATTTGCACAACCACCTCATCAACTTCAGAGGCTTCACTGTGGGGTGAATGTTTTTGCGCATCGTAATCTTGTTGAAGCCACCTTGCTCGCTTTGGTGCAGTCCTTCCTTAGTCGTATACTCTGTCTCGCCACGTTCTACTGCTTTGCGAGCGCCACCACTAAGAGCATGAGGCTGGTCGTCAAGAGACTTTAGACCACGGTCACGTTCTTTAACCGTAGGTTTCGCGCAATAGAAGAAGCGAGAAAATGGTTCCTTGCCCATTTCATTGTAGGGCTTAAAGGCTTCCTCAACATCTCGACTTCCATCGTGCATTGTATTGGACGGGAAGCGACCACCATGTTTGTACTTAACAATCTCACAATCTGCATTCTTATTAAAGCCAAACTTGATTGCTTGGTTGGCATGACGGTCTTTGCTGATCTTACCTTTGACAGACACTTTACCAACTTCACTTTGCTCTTTACGACCAAGTACGGGAACAGAACAAGCCGCGATGTTCATAGCGCCAGTGCGATGCTTTAAAACATTTGTCGCTACGTCACCGTCAAAAGGTTTACGCGCAAGCACAATAGGCTCGTAAGAAGGTTTTAGTTGTGTACCCCAACCTTCCCACTCCGCCGCCTCTTTGGAGCCTGCTTCTGTGATGGTCTCCCGGTCACCACCCTTAAAACCACCTGTCTTCTTAGCAATAGCTGCTCCAGTTGGACGGGACTTAGGGTTTGGCACCAGCGCACGTTTGCCTTCAACAACCTTTGGAGCCGCACCGAGCTTACGGTCAATTGCTTTAGACACGTTGAGGGACTTTGGGAAACCTGAATTCCCTGAAATAAACACTCCGCCGTTGCGCTGGACAACGACAGCACCTTTTGGAACTGTTACGCACCACACTTCACCGTCATAGTCAGGATACTGAAGTTTGTGCTTGAACTGAAGCTGTGTTGTATCAGTTTTAGTGTTGAAATACACTGCTTCAAAACCGTCGTCGTTAGCGCGGTAGCCTAAAGAGACACATAAGGCCAAAAATATCTGGCGACGTTCAGAGTCCTTTGACCAGAAGGTCTTTGCTCCGTCCATCTTCTTATTTGTGAACTTATAAGACCCGTCTCCATCAGTCATGCCCTTAACCAAAGCTAAACGAGCTGCTTTCTTCCAATGAAGCATGTCCCATGAGACTTTACGGTCAGAAAATTCAGACAACAAACGGTTAGCCAAAGTTCCAGTGACATAAAAGGTATGCTCAACTTGATGCTCAGCTTTCTTAGGCTCTTTTGTGTATTCAGAAAAAGAGCAGTCTGCCTTAGACAGTGCGGACTTCAGCTTGGCAAGGGTTTTAGGCTTGCACTGACTAAACATGCAAGCTTTTTTATCTCCATGAACCCAAGCATCCGTAAGCCACCATCCGACCATGTAAGCATATTCTGAGTCTACGTCAACAGCACCCCTATAAGTTCCAGCTACTGGTATGTCTTTAGCCCAATGGTTTTTAAGCACCATTGCCTTGACTTTCTCAAACTCGACAGGTGCTGGATTTCGTGCGTGAGTTCGGATTTTTGCTATGACATCGTGGTCTGGAGTAACCAACTGGTCAGTATGTCTGTTAAGCAGTCGTACCATAGGACCTCTATGGTGCTTACGAATAATACGGTCAGGAACTACAAATTCAATAGCACCGGTGTTCTTATCCCATTGAGCAACCTTGTCGTCTTCCAGCAATTCAAGACCGTTGACCCAGCCGCGCTCGGTCAATATAGAAGTCTGGTCGTCAAAACATCCATAAAGCCACATAATAGTGTCACGGATTTCAAATCCAGCGTCCTCGATGTTGCATACCATACGATGGTAAGTACGAGAGCCTGCGAACACTAGAATATGACCACCGGGTTTCAAAACACGAAGTACATTCTCCCAAAGCTCAACCGAAGGAACGTCGTAGTCCCATTTGTGTCCAGCAATTGAAAGTCCATAAGGTGGGTCACTCACAATTGCGTCAACAGAATTCTCCTTCATCGACTTCAACGCGTCCATGCAATCGGCGTTGTATAGCCTAAAAGTCTTCTCCTTAAAAATCTTCATTTGTTCTCCAGTTACTTGATAACAGCTGAAACCTTAATCCCTTGAGGAAGCAGCTCTACGTACGCAATGTGGTTACGACCTTTTGAATCAGTCAGCACAATGTTTCTCGACTCATTTAGTCGATAAGAAACTTTACTGCTGGCGCACACTACAGTTTGACTAGTATCAGCCAAAGACACTTTCAGTCTCCTCTTTGTGAATTCCCCACCTGTCCATAAAGGCAATCAGCTCTTTTGACGAATGAGTCCAAATATCGTCGGCAGGGATACGCTTGTACGATTTGAGCACACTGAGGTTGACACGAGCGTCAAACGTTTCCAAGAAGAGTCCATTGTACATGCACAAATATGGGCCTTCATTAGCAACTACAATTGCAGTATGGTGCGAAGTCTTATACACTTCCCCAGCCTTCATAGGAACAACACTCTGCACAGCACGAGCGTGGAAGTTGGTTACCCACGAAGGTTTGGACGTAGTCTTCTTCCACATTGACATCTTATGCGCGTCAGACACTACATGAAAAGTGTTCATATAAGACCCGTCATAGGTAACGTGATAAGGACCTAGGCATCCGAGATGGAGATGCGTGTTGTTGCGGTGATCTACATACAAATCATTCTTTTGGTACGTCATCAACTTCCCCTTCTTCGTCAGAATAAACTTTTTTGGCCATCCACTCCACCATGTCGTCATAAAAATCAGGTTGAATGTCAGGACGAATAAAACATGCTGTTAGATACGTCAGCTCGTCAGAGATTATGTCGTCAGTCTTTCCAGAGTAAGCTGGAGTTACCAGCATAAACTGATCTCGTGCTGCACTAAACACGAGCGCGTGATCAGCATCAGCTAAAGTGTAGCCAACTCTTTCAAAGCTTATGTCCGAGTCCAACTCTTCTTCAACAGCTTTGAGCTGGTCTTGATTGGAGTGCCTTCTCAACACACCAACCTCTCTTCGAGAAGACTCTAGCCTGTTGTGTAAGTCTTGTATTTGGTCTTGTGCGTCTTTAGAAACCCCGCAAGACTCCAAGTATTTTATAAGGTTGTTCATTCGTGCTCCAAATTGAAGTCCAAGGTTGACAGCTCAAGTTCCAAACGTTTTACGTCGGCAAAAGCCAGCGCACGTCTGTCTAAATCTGAGGGACCCAAGCTCATGTAAAAGTAGGACGCCCGTGCGTAACGCTTCAGCACCTCCCGCAACTCTATCTGATGAAAAAGCTTAACCTCTTCATCATATGCTTCTTGAGCTAGTTCTGACAAAGACATACGATACTCTTCTGCTAAAGCCATGAATTTAGTCCTATATCAAAATTTAGAGCCAAAGAAAAGCTGCATATCTCGGCAGCTTTTCTACTTATTTACAGTTTTTACTTCGTGCGTATAAAAGGTCATGAACCACTACATGCTTTGCTACCATAGACCCCATCGACTCTAAAACAAGATGAAATAGATCATCTTCGTCCGCATGCGTAAGAAGCACATTTCTCGCATACGAATTTATAGCATTGTGGTCTTCTCGATGTGCCTGAACGTCTACAGGATTCAACTTCGCTTCATGCAAAAAATGAGTTTCCTCGCAGCAGAAGTGGAAAACCATCAACCCCAACAGCTTCTTGATTGATTCAACTCGCTTTTCTGCAGAAACAGTCTTCAGCTCCATAAATAAACCATGAAGCACTTCATGCTGACGGTCTATAGTGGGTATGTTGAGCTTCATGCTATCAGGAATACCCACGGGTCCCTCCAGAAATTAAAACTTGTAAGTCAGAGACGTACTTATAAGAGTGTAGTCTGCTACCATTTTATTCATGTCAGCATTTTCAACAATAGAAAGTGTGTTTGTTCCTTTAATCTTGTGGTACTCCAATTTTGCTGTCCAATGGTTGACTACGTGTTTGATTCCTATATTTTTATCGTCACTGTAGTAACGCTCTTTTGGGGCGTATGGATTATATTTATGGTTGTCAGTTCCGTCCTTACTGCTCCAATTAGTGTACCACGCGTTCTCTCCAACTGTGACCGTGGTATTTGGTCCAACATTAAATCTGGCAGAAACTCCAACCGTAATAGGAGGCCCAAAGTTGTAGTCCCCAATCAAAGAATCCCAATAGGAACCGGTCCGCTGCACATACAGTGCTTCTCCAGTTAGGTCAAACCCGTCAAAGTATTTTCTAACACCTGCATAGTGGAGTATGCTGTGCAGGTCACCGCTAGGCAATGCAGGAGACACGGACTTAAATGGGTATCTGAGGTCTAATCTATCGTACCTAGCAACAATTCCGTTGTCGAAGTCTGACACAATTAGATTAGTTGAAAACACTCTGCTGCTGGAGGTGTCAAACGTCCCTACGCTTGGAGGAAGATTGAGAAATACGTTGACAGTGTCTTCCATTGGAGTAAGATTGGGGCGAGCTATCCCGGCCTCAACTGAAACTTCATATCCAAACACTCGACGCTTGTAGTAGGCTTGAATACCGTCACCAAATGAAGCCATGTACATAAATTGGTCACGATAAATACCTTGTGGAGCAAAGTCGGTATCTCGCAAAGACGGGTTTAATCGAACCGTGTTGTAGAAACCGTAGTCAATTTTTGACCTGCCGATGCGCACTCCAGCAGTATAGTCAAAGTTTGAGTGATGAACGTCAGCCAGCGCCACTCCTACAAATGGAGTTCCATCAGTGCGTAAACCATATTTATCACTTATAACCAAACCGCGTAAGTCTACAGATGGCGACAACTCGTAGGAAGCGAGCACTCCAATCTCACGTCGGTCAAAGGAACCCTGCGTGGAATTACCTGAAACACTGTTTGAGCTTGTTTTAATAAAAGACTGGCTTGCCCAAGCTTCCCAGCAAACTTGAGTGTCTTCATACGTCAAGGAATTAGCTGACGCTATCGGAATCAGCAGAAAGGAAAGTAAGGGCAAGAGTTTCATAGGTTAGGTTGGATTCGACAATAGTGCTGTAACTACTTGGGTTGGAAGTCGTGCAACAATTTGGTCAAAGGCATTGACCTCTTTAGCACGTGCGATGCAGGTATTCAGTTTACCTACCAGTGTTTTATACTCTTCTCCGCTAAACTGCTGTACGTTGGCAGTGGCTAGGGCCATTGCAAACTCAACAGAATAGCTAACAAGCTGATGAACATTGACGTCAACCGTATCGAATGAACCGTCGTCAAGCTCTTCTTTAATCTGTGACCACAAACGAATCTCACGAACTCGGTCTTCAATGTCACGCTCCAAATTGCGGCGAGCCATCAAGCACGAATCAATCTCGATCTGAGCTGCTTCTCTATCAAGCTCGTCGTCACTTTCCATGTTTCGCAGTTCGCGTTTCATACGAACTTCGTTACGACGATACTCCAAGCTCATCAACGCTGCTTGTTCAATCATCACAGACTGCTCGCGTACGCACTGCCAGTATTTTGAGGCAACTGTCGGAAAGCTGTTGTCATTCAACACGCTTACGCGCATTTCAGTTTCAGTGCGAAATATCTGACGCTTTGCAATAGTGTCTTTGAGTTCGTCAGAGAGAAGCTCCAAAGTCTTAGAGCTTTTCTCAGAAAGTCCGGTGAGAGACGGCAAATCGTCCAACAATGTGGACGAAGGTAGAGTATCAAGCAGCATGGTTTCCCTTTGTGGTGGTTAGAACTCTGGAACCCTGTTTGGGTAAAGAACTTGAAAATGAAAATCGTCGTCAAATAAAACACTGCGTAAAGCTAAGAACACGTTGACGTCATACTTAGAGCTATTGCTGATTTCTTTCATGGCTATATGATCAGCAAATTCGTCACGATAAGACTTGTGAGTTGTCATAGCCTCAAACACGTCCACAACAGCCAAGATGCGTCCAATAGCCCCTAAGTTTGAAACACCTTTTGGGTACCCAGTGCCGTCTAGTCGTTCGTGATGCTCAGAAACCCCTGTCACAACGTCTTTGTCAAACTTGAGAGAAGTCAGCAGCTTTATACAGGCGTCAACATGATACTGAACAAAAGCGTACTCAACTGGAAGCAAGTGCTCTTGCTTCAGCAAAAACTCTTTTGGCACTGCAAGCTTGCCAATGTCATGAACCCTACCTGCTAGATACACAGACTGGCAGACTTCCTCTGAATGCCCAATCTTTTTAGCCACTGCTAGAGACAACTCTGCAACTCGGGATTGGTGGCAATCGGTTGTTGGGTCTATCATGTGGGCCAGCGCCAAAAACTTCTGCAGGCTCTCCATGATTTAACGGAGCTTCTTCTTGTTTAGAACAATCCATCCGTCTTGTGATCCACTTGCTTTCAAAACTGTTCCGACAACTGCGTCAGACACCTTTAGAGTAGCTCGAAGAACATTTGTGACTTTCTCTGGATGCGAAGACCCAAAGTCGATGTGAAGAATGCACATGTCGTCTAGCTTATGAGCAGAAGCAAAGTCTGTAAGCTTGTCAGTAAAGTTGAAGTCATATTGACTAACAACTTCCATAGAGTGCACAACTCCACCAAACTTTCTACGCGCTTCAGCCTCTAAAGCTTCGTCTTCTTCAAGCTCATTGTTGAATCCAGCAACATTGCAGTACCACATATGCACTAGATGAGCTGTTTTTGGAGGCAAGTCAGAAACTTTGACTGGCTCGTCATACAAAGGCTCTTCATTGGTGGAGACTGTCGTAAACGTAAGTTTCATGTTGTTTCCTATAGAGACTGAGAGCTTTACGGAGAAACGTAATCGTTTCTTTTGAATTGGTGAATTGGAGCTGAGAGTGAGATTCGAACTCACGATGCCCTTTCGGAACCGGATTACAAGTCCGGTGCACTCGACCGCTATGCGACCTCAGCTTAAATACTAATTGAGCATATTCAAACGACGGGCTTTAGCAGCCAGCAACTCGTCTAAATACTCGTGTGCGTTTAAGCCTTTTTCGTACAAAGCTTTCCATCCACAAATAGAACCCTGAATGTGAAATCCGTGTTCGTCTAAAAGAGAAGTTAGACCTGAAAACCAAGCTAGAAATTCAGGGTTCGCTTTGAAGACGCAGTCGTGGGCTGAAGGGCTGCCGCCAACTTCTTGTCTTCCGTCATCATGTGTTTCATTAGCCATTGTATAATCAATACCTCAAACATGTCCGATTTAAGATTAGGGCTTTTAACCAACTTTTTTAGTTCAGCAAGAATGCTATTATGCTGAGATGCGTGACCGTTAAAGTCTTTGTAGGAGACTCTTTGCATCTCACTCTCTTCGTAAGCAAAGTGAAACACTGCATACTCAAGTATCTCGTTAAGAACTGGAGCTGCGTCACATTTTGGATTTAGAGCGCAAGTGTGAAACTTGGCTATAAGGCTGAAGAAATTTTGATGCTGACGGTCAATTTCAGCATTTCCTATTTTGTAGGAATCAGACCAAGATATAAATGCCATTTCAGTCACCCGCGTCTAGTTCAATCTTCAAATTCTTGATTGCCTCCACGGTGTCTTTTGACGCTTGAGTGAACATTCCTGCTATTATTTGTTTGGCAGTGCACTTATCGCATGCCTCAACCATTGAAACAACTTTACCCGCAGCTTCGTGGAATCTTTTATGGTGCTTTACTAAATTAGCAAAGTTTCTTGAGTTTTTATAGGCTTGACCTTCCCCATAAATCCATCTGCCTAGTGCGCATTGATCGTCTTTAGAAACTGACCTGCTAGTGAGATTTTCACATCCCCAGCCACCTACGAAACTATTTAGCCTGTCTTTCCATGAGTTGTGAGCTTTTATAGCACCGTCGAAATCCATGAGGAACTCCTTAATTAGTCCTCGTGCAGGTGAACGTCTCTCTTTAACTGGATTATTGAGTACACTGTATCCTTAGAGGCAGTGGTGAAGGGTCCGGCTACTAACCGTTTAGCCCCTTCTCTGTCTCCGGTCTCAACCATCTTAACAACGTCCTGCGCGAGTTTATGAAAATGAGTATGACGATCAATGAGCAGCTCATAGTTTGGAGAGTAGTTAAATTGCTTGCCTTCTCCGCTTATCCACTTACCAAGTTCGCATTCAGTATGAGGACAAATTGCGAGTTGGTGGTACTCTTCGTGGTCACCTTCAATAAACTTATTCAGTCGTACCTTCCACTTTATGTGAGAAGCAACTGCGTCGTCAAAATTCATTTGTCCTCCAAGGTACTCTCTTTTTCAACTTTTCTAATTGCTTGAACTACTTCCTTAGACAACTTTAAAAAAGTCCCCGAAAGAAGAGCTTTCGCTTTTTTGATGTGGGCCAAGTCCACATTAGTAACTATGTCCCCTGCGCAAGCATGAAACTTTGAGTGGTCTATAACAAGTTGCGGGAAACTAGGTAAGTGGCTCAGGCATTTAGCTTTTTGCTTTATCCACTGCCCAAGCAAACACGCGTCTACTCTGCTTACGTCTGCTGCTTGAAGATTTTCAGTGCTTAAACCAATCACGTATTTATTCAGTCTAGTTTTCCACTGAACGTGGTAGTCTATCGCTCGTTCGAAGTCCATTCTGCCACCGATCTTGAAGTATTGATGAGAGGTGCATACTTCTTATCGGAGTGCAGCATATGATTCAAAAGAAGGTCACCTACAATAAAGGTGAAAAGTTCCCCTCCCAAAGTCAAGTCTGAACTGAAGTATAGAGTTTCTATCTCTTTTAGCCTACGCAGTAAGTTGTGATGCTGGTCTCGATGAGTGCATAGGTCTGTGTACCCAATCTCACTCATCTTAACTTCTTCTGTGTGAAAGTGGTATTCAGTATGCTGAACAAGGTCAGACAGTATTTCAAGGACGCGCTGCCTGCTGAAGTTTCCAAGCACAGCAGCATGAAGAGTATTGACCAAAAGAAATAGCTGTTGGTGTTGGTCGTCTATCTCAGCGTCGCCTACAGAATACTCTGGTTTCCAAGATAGGATAGTCATTTTAGTTGCTCACTTGTATGACGTCTAAACTCCAAAACTTTGGACGGGGATGTAAGCTCAGTCCAGTACTTGTGCAGGACGGATAAAGGGTAGTTGTCTAAAGGTTCGTAATGACCTCCAAATCGCATTTTACCAAGTGGGTCAAGAACGATTTTCCCTACTTGGATAACTCCGTGGACAACCGACTCAGGATCAACTCCAGCAGCACATCCACCTGCGTTAAACTTGCAGCCTTTCCCTACGACTATCTCACTCTCTACTTCGTTCTCCCCAAGAAAACGATTCAGGTCTTTTATGAAACCAACCATGTTGGAACAAGCAAGAGCAGCGTTGGCTTTAATCTCTTGTGCAAGTTCGCTAGTTTCCATAAACTCTTTGTAGAGTGCGTAGATTTGAGGTCTGCGTAAGGACATACAAATGACTACCTTACGTTTCTGACGTGCAGTAACTTTCATATTGTCTTCCAATGGTGGCGCTTGCCGTCCTGAGCGCGGTCGGAGGATTGGTGGCCTTACCCTCCGTGGGAGCGCTGGTGGGGATGCCCCAGGGAATCGGGTCATACCTGTTTTTCCACGCGCCG